>Ga0307514_10001215_pt1 | contig 34287 bp, 46 predicted proteins | sample 16_EM_MG_FD_203088 | JGI IMG/M metagenome (GOLD analysis project Ga0307514, IMG submission 203088) | Populus trichocarpa ectomycorrhiza microbial communities from riparian zone in the Pacific Northwest, United States - 16_EM | ecosystem: Host-associated > Plants > Roots > Unclassified | place... | reverse complement strand
ATCATGACTGAAAAAGACCATCTGCCAACCAATGAGCATTCTGTAATTTGCCACAGTAAGATGGTACGTACCACCATCAACCAATGAGAATGCTTCGAGCCGACAAACCATGTGTATATATTATAGAATAGATGTAATCAGAGAGTTCAGAGGGAGGAAGAGCAAGAGGAACAGGAATGGGAACAGGAAGAGGGAGTGGGACTCAAGGAGGCTGTCTCTGCCACACAAAAGAAGCACAACTGCACACGATCTTATCTATCGCAGCATCAGTCTTCTTCGTCGCTTGGAAAAATAACACCCGAACCGCACGTGACCACTCCAAAATGCCCTTTCCCTCAATAAATTTCGGGCACAACAAATACCCGGAGATCTATTCGTGGCATGAAACGACAACCACGCAACTGTATATCAATTTTACTGGCTTCAAATTTGTGATTTACCAACACTTAATGTTAATGAATTGCGCGAAGGCTCAAATATTAATGCCATCAAATGAAAACAAGCGGAAGGTCTCCAAAAGTAAGGTAACGTCTGTTCCTTAATGCTCAGTACATAGTCCCAGGGAATAAAATATATTCGTCGACACTTCTAAGAAGAATACTGCACCGCCATCCCCCAATCATTCTCAACACAGCTTCCTCCTTGGAACTTATAAAAACGTTAACAGCTCCGCGAGTATACCCTGGCCGCACCGGTATCCTCTTTTACAGTTTGTGCCAACCACGCCTGAATTGTGTAGTTTTGGTGCCCTTGGCTTGGCGAAAGCTTTCATCTGTAACGGCGGAGCCAAGTTATTCGATTGTGTTACTGTTTGGTACTGTGGATGCATCCTGTGAGTTAGGGCTGAGATACGTTGGATCGGCTGGGCAGCTGAAGGGAGTGGGGCAGCAGAGGGAGTGCGAACCGCATTGGCGATTACGCCCACAGTGGCAGAGGCGAGGTGGCAACGAAGATAAAAAGGACTGGGGCTGGAGGGAGTGAAGTTGGCATAGGTAGACATGTCAGGCCTGGAGTATCGTGGATCTCGGGCGAATAGAGGCAGCAATTGCACAGGTAGAGGGTTGTCAGTAGGTGCACGTGAATCAGCCGTGAATCTTCCAGTGAAGGTGAGAGGTTTTGTTGAACATCGAGACAATTCCATACTTATACTATGAAAGCTCTCCGCATCTAAGGGTGTTGTAAGTTGTCACTATTACCAAGCTAAGGTCTTTCCGTGAAGGATACAGATGACAGACGTGAGTGCAGATGATAGTAAGTTGTAAGTATGATTGTAAAACCTGAGGGTATTGAGTCAGTGGTGTGCTCAGTGCATGCGCACAATGGCGTCTGCGTAGCGAGAAGCCATAGTAAACCTCAGACCGGTGTGCTGAATGCCGTATGGAAATCCTGAAATTTTGGTACATTAGCGCTAAAGCGTCTTTCGGTTTTGCTGTAATAGAGTTCCTAATGCCTGGTTCGACTGAGTGACCAGCGATACACCCACTAGGGCAACTGAAATGGCGTTTACATATACCATATCTCAGTTACTATCGTATAAAGTCATTAGTTGTAGGCTTAAGCAAAGCAAAATCTGTTTGCTTTCCCAGGTTGCTCTCGCATATCGTTCGTTTCTCGGCCAGCTTTACCCGAACCCTACAGTGCCGAAATCCGCCCTGCGCTCAAATGACCTCGGGACTTATTGGCACGATGAGATAGAGCAGAGTCTGCTCCGGATTCAGCATATTTTCATCCAAAATGGATGCAAATCCCGTAAATACAATTGAGGGTAGCTTGCTGGATAAATTCGGATGAATGATGTGAAGTACGTGTCGATTTACCAGTTTCATCGCAAGGGAGTTTTCCTTCTCCACACTAGTATAAAACATATCTACAGTAGGGGACGGTGGAGAGGTGCTCTCGTTAGAATCTTAGCGAATGATGCGGATGTAGCTTGAACTTCGCATGAAATTTGGTGCTCCTGGTTGATAGTTTTCAGTAAATGCTAGAAACCGTATCTGGAGTTGGGCAAGGCCTGTACTGGAATGTGTAGCGGCCAGAGGAATTTCATGGCAGGTTGCGGGCCACCCGGGCCACCCGGGCCTTTACTCGTGGCGTGGCTAGCTATAATATAAACAGCCAGTTAAGTTGTATTTGACATGAGGGTTGTTCAGACAGTTTTCATTTCACTGGTGGTCGGCTTTTATAATTAAGACCCTAACAGGAACTGTTGTAAAAAGGGACTTTTATTGTCTTGCACCAGTAGTCTGTTAGACGGCTTAGTAGAATTTTTGCGATAGCCCTAGCGACCAAAAGCTGTCTACTGACTATCGCACCAGAAGTTACCTTTAGAAGCAAAACCCTCAACCCTAAATTACTACGCATGGTTGAGTTTTCACTTCCGGCCAGTGGTACCGTATTCTCTGGATGGATCCAGCCTTTTTGTAGCTCGTTCGGGTTACCTTCCCGAGTTCAACAGCGGTTTGTATTCGTCTTTGAAGTCTTGATTTCCAGCAAAGCCAGAAGCCCGACAAATAGAAGCTGCGCGTACTGTAGCGAGCGCGATGGTTCGGGCGTCATGTGCCATAGAGGCCAGTATGATAGGTAAAATAGGCCATTCATCACAGTCACAATGCAGTTGTCCTTTGTTGCTGGTGTCTGTAGAATTGAGGTCACATCACAAAAGCACATCACAAAAACACATCACAAAAACACTTCGACTTCGTCGAATTTAATGCGCCAGTCAACTAACTGGCTAATTGGCCATAAGGACCCCAAACGTACTCTGACCCTTCACGATGCAGTTTTAACCTCAACTTCAAATACTCTAAGACTTCTGTTGGTATATAATACCTCATATCTGACGTCGCAAGTTCCGCTGGAGTTATAGATAAAAAGGTGTCACAAATAGGAATAAAAGCGCCACATTTGGGAGTACTAGCAAGAATCACCTTACGTATTGCACAGTTCATGAGAAGCAGCTTTTCAGACGGCTACTAATATGAGAGAAGTCCACAGGAAGCTTAGTATGAGCTTTACCAATAATTTAAGACTCCTTAAGACGGAGGGCTTTGAGCCTCAACTTCAAACGCTATCAACCACACCAAAAAAACTTTTCACAATTTTCTTGTTATAAATCACTTTAATTTATATCTGCTCTACATATTTATGGGTTCCTTTATTTTTCCTAATTCTAGTTGTGCTGATGAAATTCCAAAAGTTTGATTTTGAGGCTCAAAACATCTTGGGATCCTAAAAGGGATGCTTGGCAGCTAAATTCTTGGGTTAATCCCTATTAAGTTTGAATTTTTGGTCATATATTACTCTTTTGAGTATTTATTTCGACTCCAATCCAAATGTCTCACCCCTTCCAAACTAGAAGTCCTCAACCGTAGTCAAACTGTACAAGGGTACAAGGGTAACTCGGGCGCGGTGATACAGGTGCCCGACTTTTTTCCCCCATACAACGAGAAATGCCAAGATCCTCATCATTCACTACACAGCAAATATTTTTCTAAGAAAACCTCATAGAAGCATCTCAGGTGGCCTACTATCACTGCCTTCACTTTCAGAATCTCTCTCAATTGTTGCTGTGGAGGTGTAGAATTTCCGCATTTTATGGGGCGCGCCCGACTTTTGGTATCTTCCTAGTACTCTAGCTAATACAGTCTTACTCTAGTACATTAGTGTCATCCCCTTCTTTACCAGATAATTTACTAGGTACATTTGGATCTAACGGTATACACCCTCAAATCATAAATTGCAGTGCTTAGGTATAACCATAAAGTTTTAAGTCTTAAAAAAATATTATAGGCTTTCTAGGAGGGATATAGAATAATGCTCTTAAGTTTCAAAATTATAAATTTGCTGTTTTAGTTGTGGAAAGAAAGTATAAAGGACTGTTCATGAAAGGTATTCTGTAGATGGCTTTTGGTCGCTGACAAAAACCTACCAAACCGTCTGGCAGACTACATGAAAGGATCTCCCGGGGACCTTTTAAAACCAAAAAACCCCACCGAACAGCTGTCGTCCGCGAGTCAAACAGGCGCTAAATTACAGTGCTTATGCCAACCATAGGGTTTTAAAACTTAGAGAGGCGAGGGCTTTCTGGGAGGAATGTAGAACATTCTCAAGTTTAAAAAATTAAAAAAATAAATGTTAATTATTCCTTGTTATGGAAAGGTAACCACAAAAAACCCTCCGAACAGCCACCAGTCAAACAGTCCCTACGTAAGTACTTAAGTACTTATATGTGCTTTAAGTACTTATATGTGCTTTAAGTAGGCAATTATATCTACTACTATAATAAGTACTCGAGGCATTCGCGTACTCATGTTCAGACAAAACCTGCACCAGGTCGGGGATAAACAGGAGCATCATAAAGGATTGTGGGCAAAAGCATCGTCTCGGATATCCCTAGAGTTCTTCGTACTGCTGCCATACCTTCCGGGTTTAGATTATTCACTTCCGTATCAGAAACACTAATTTCATCAAGGCTATACCTCTCTTACTTCAGTGTATTCAGTATCACAGAAGCGATAACGCCACGCAGCATAGCTCTCCAGTGCAGAAGCTTTCAGCCCCAGGTCCCCAATTACGACATCGTTACATCCCACAGTCTCACTCACTACGGTGGAGAGTGCTTTTGAATCTTTCTGGGTGTCAAAATTAAAGGGACTTTTATTAAAATCATCAGTACATGGAATTTGCTTCTGGTAGCTATACCAGGTATGTAGATATCTTACCGAAAGATGAACCGGTTATGTAACTTGTCGTGCCTGTAATCAAGGCGGTTGGGTGCAGTTGTTGTACCACTACGAGCCGGTTCTCACGCTGCATCGTACAAACCTACCGACGGAATGAGCGCTTCCAAGTCGCAGTAACCCAGTATTATGCGAGCATTAAGGTACGAACGGTTACTGCTACTGGGTTATTTCGGTTCGTAAACTCTCTTCTTCGTATTAATATTTTGTTACTGTCTGACAAGCGGATATTTTGTATGGGCGTTCGTTAACCAAAGAGTGTCGCTTAACTACGTTCGAACTTAATGCGCGCTACGGCGGAGGATTTGACTTAGGCCCATTCGTTACATGGTGCTATCTCCCTGCTATCTAACTGGGTTGCGGCACTGACAGTTAGGGTTGCTCCCCTATAACAATCGGAGAATGGCGCCAGAGTATCCCAGTGTCAGATCTCCCGAAATATATATTAATAGCCGCGAAGGTGAGACTATGTAAAGCTGACAATAAGCATTACTAAGTAAGTGACTGCACATCAGCCGCTGCCTCGAAATGTTGTTTATCTGATACAACAAGCCCCAGAACCGCTGAGCAAGGGATAAAAATTTCCCTTGCTAACAGAGACTAGTGAGCACGGATTTAGACCAAGATGCCGGTTCTGATTTGTGCGGCCATGGCCAAGTATTCTGAGGCCCCCAATATATAGATATGATATGTGATATATGTGCGTATAAGTAAGACTCTCGTGGGTTCATGTCGATCAGTTTTCATCCTTCACCGCCAGTTTCTCAGCCAACTCATGACCAGCTGCTGATATCCCTCTTCTATGCAATTTCATTGTATATCCACCGAAGAACTACAACTCCTTCACGTTGCAATGCTTACACCCACGAATCCCATCGTCCCCCCCCCGCTAAGGTTCTCCAGTCAACCCCCGCCACTCTTGCAACTATAGCCAACGCTGCCCATTCGATCGCCCGGTCGACCTCAGGTATCCTGTCCTATCTGATATATTATCCATAGAGCCCCCAACACTAACACGACCACGAACAACCAGCTAACGTTGCCGTCACCGATAATAATCTTCGCCGTCTCGAGAGTGCTGGACACTGCACAATTCTAGCATGGCTTAGGCAATCTGCCAGAGAGGATACCGTCACTTGGTACACTCGTGGCTCTATTTAGACTGCAACGGGGCGCAGCTTGTGTTGGAGTCGTGAGAAGAGTAATCTTCAACAAGTTGCGTTCCGTAAGGAGTCACTGCGACAAACGCAAACGTACACTGCGTTCAAATAAAAATTTATATGCCTGCGTAGAATAAAATAAGGGGGAAATATGTCGCCTAGAATAATGATGCGGATTGCGTAGCGAAAATGAGTGCCTTTTGGTGAGCTTTACATCTATTAAAACTCTGTTCAACCTCGCGTGCGACATTATGTACACAGAGAGTCCGACAGATAGTAAGAGATAGTATCGCTTCTAAACTTCTCAATGCGTCCGCTACTTTCAACACATCTGACACTCGCATTCAGGCCCCAGGGATAGCATGGCTAGTTGTGATACTCGAGCTCGCTGATTGCTATAGGAGAAAGACAAGCGCTCACCCCACCACCATTATATGAATTGGGCCGCAAGAGAAAGATCGTGCTGAAACCACTAGGATTCTATCATGCGAAAGATTGAGCACTGTGCCAGTAACGTTTTTGCAAGAAAAATGGGACCAAGAATGCTGCAAATTTCTAATTTATTAGAGAAACCCAATGCAAAACAAAAACTAAGCCGCCAGTGAAATGAAACGACTCATGGTGTGCAGATCTATTGCCTTGTCAAGTACTAGAGTATCGCATGGCCTAGAACACCAGAGCAGCACAAGATTGCATGAATCTGTAATACATTTAACAGCTCACTGCTTGAAGATCTGTTGGTCACCTTGACAATTCCTTGTGCAATATGACGACATATCTAACGGAGGGTGTGGACACCTGCATCTCTTCTGCAACGGCAACAACTGCCATTATTTCTACCTACCGGTCCGTTCCTGCCGAACGCAAACACAAACAGCACAACCAAAGGCCTTGGCATTGACGTCCCAGCCTACAGGACAAGTGGTTGCTCATCGTCAATTCTACGCATATGCAAGATTCACACCGTGGAATCAACCTGCATACCTAGCTCAAATTTGCCCGCCGAGCGTGAATGACTACTGGTATCCGATCCGGCCCCATATATACAGGGTTGCGTTCGGCACGGAACAGCAGGTAGCAATAATGGCAGTTGCTGCAGTTGGATCCCCACGGAGGTGGTGTGCCTAGCTGTGTAACTCACCGAATATAAGGCGACGAATTGGAGATCTTGAAGCGTGAAGCAATAGAGTGCCTTCTCCGCCGCAACCCTGACTTGCGGCTGCGGTGGTATGGCTTGTGTGGCCCTGACTTATTCCTTTATCTTAATTGCAGAACTCATGATCGTTTGTAGCCGATCGATTTCTCGTTCGAATATGGAAAAAAATCTCGAGCATAATCAGAGAACACAGCTAATCGCTTCACACGGTCAGTTGGGGAGCTGCCTGCTCTATCACATCGCTATCTCTTTTCGCTTTCTATGTTCTCTGTACATGTTTCATGCTTCAAGATTTGGTTGAACCAAAAAGCAAAAAGAGTGGGGGCAACAAGACTGCCTAAAAGTTCAACAGATTCGTTGCGCACATCCCAAATAGACAGAGTGGCTCGTCCGTATAATAGCATTCAATGTAAAGTTTTTAAAATCAAGTACAAAAGGTCTCTCTAGATACTTTTAGTTCGCAATCAATTTAGAAGCATCTCGCTCCCTTCCCCATCTTCTCATGCAATCGCACTCGACGCCTTGGCACCAGGCGGACTGTTGCCTCCTCTCACTTTTGCCATGCGACACCCAGTGCGGACAACGACTCAGATGCCATCAAAAGGAATTGATAGACAGTTTCAAATAGTTATAGTCCTGCTCAATACATAGTGTGTTGCCACTTTCTAAGAGTACAGTACCACCGCCTCCCAACCATTATCAACACAAATTTTCCCCGAGAACTTCTAGAAAGAGCTCCTAGAGTACACCGTCGCCCCATCGTCTTTTGCAGCCTGTGTCAACCATGCCTGCATTGTGTAGTTTTCGGTGCCCTCGACTCGGCGAAGATTCTCCTCAGTAAGGGCGGAGCTTGTAGCTAGGTATTCGAGTTCGCGTTAGTGTTTGGTACTGTAGATGCATCCAATGAGTTAGAATGAGGATACCTGGGGGCAATTCTGCTGTCGAGAGGACGAGAGGGGAGGCAGTCGTAGGAATAGCGGAGGATAGGTTGGAAGAGGAGATGAGGTTAGCAGAGGTAGACATCGTAGCATGCTAGCGCCGTGGTTCTTTAGTAGACAAAGGTTGGATGTACGGATAAGAGGAATTCCAGCGACTGTGAAATTAGTGGTAAAGGATAAGAATCTATGTTAGACTCGGGACAATTGAGCCATACTTATACTCTGCGTAATGAATGCTCAGGATCTGCGACTGCTACTTCCCCAAAATGCCTACACCTATGAGTTTCCCGCGGGTCACCAATTACTACCTCTGGTTCCACGGCAGACCCGACCGTGCAAACTGCAACAAAGATTGCAGCTTCCAACCTCAGCGCCCCAGAACGGGCATTCAACCTTGCAAGATTACCGAGCGCCCACTCTGCCTACAGTCATGGTTAACGCTTGGACATTATGCCAAAACGCTCTGAATGAGGGGCTTGCTGTTCTAACTCCGATGGATTTGGACAATGGCATCCATGTAGCTATCGCGGACGAATCACGGCAAAGCCAACCAGCATCCACACATGCTTCTTACTGCGACGTTGACCACAGCGTTCGGGACGTCCAATAGAATAAATCACGGCTTCAAAGGGGTGTAATGGGTTTAGGCTTGTGATTGCACGCATATTGTGTTGGACTTGGATCAGGTCGATCCACGAAATGTATGGATGATTGTCGGTCGGTGTTGTATTGCCGCTACCGGCTTGACCCCTGCTCGGCTTGACCCTGGCCCTGGCGGCTTCACCCTACTCGCTAGCGACAGACACTAGCGAGCATGTATGTTTTGTTTTTGTTACCCCACGAAATCGCTGCATCACATGGGTCTAGATTTCCGGTGTGGTGGAATGAGATGATCCGAGCCGTGGCTGTTACATTGGCACGCATATCGCGAGTCCATGCGCATTCCAAAGTATTCCTACAGCCCTGAGCTCGGCTCTCCAGTTGGCGCAATTTGTTTTCGCCAGTACGCATACGAAGGACTGATGAGATGGCCGGTGTACGTGGGTTTGCAATTCTTGTTTCAATTTGTTGCCTACTTAAGTACTTTGGAGGTGTTGGAAGATGACCTGTCCGTCTACACTCCTGTCACTCAACATACTTCCTCAAGCGATGCGGAAGCACCGGAGCTACTGGGCGGAGTGATTTCACACCAAGAGGTCGCCCCTGCACCGTGATCCAAACTCCCGGCATCTCGACAGAACTGACAAACTAACACCACAGCAGTGGATGAATACCTGATCTTTAGATTGCCACGTAACGGATTGTTCGATGCTTGTCGTTTACTGGACTCGCTGCGTCATGTGGCATCAACGCGGCGATAAGAGCATCGTACGTGCTGATCCCAGGCAGCCGGAGCGCCGCCTTATTAACAGGTACACGGGTTGTATTTGCTTTTTTCGCGTTCGCTTTAGGCATATAGATAATATTTGCTTTTTTTCTCTCTTTCATTCGCTTCACGTATTAGCAGGTAGACAGAGAGTATTTGCTTCTTTTCATTTCCGTTCGCTTCACCCCCAAGGGCCGACTTACCCTTTCTACTCGTGGGGAGCATGACGTCGTATTGCTCCAGAAAGCTCTGAAACAGCCACTGGAGCGCATGCATTAGGCCAGTCCATAAAACTGGCAATGTTTCGCAGGAATTTGCGGTTCTACTGACTGCATTGATCAGCGGCCACGAGGGCTCGGTCACGACACCACCCCTGTGGCTTTGCATCCCGTTCGAGTAAACCGGTAGGCCTGGCTTCGTACTTGTAATATGGAATGGTAAAACTCGGTACCAGTTGAATAGAGACAAGTATGTGTGTGTTTTGGTACTATACTGTCGTCTAATAGATTGTTTTGCGGCCTGGGTCTTAGGATTCTTGAGTACGAGGCGAAATGGGGACTTGGAATCACATTCACAGAATTCTTAAAACGAACTTCTATTTATTCTTTAACGTACCAAACGTATTTGACAGCATATTGTATAACCCGCACCAAAAGTATGACAAAGCGACTAGCCCATGGGTTCCTATAATGGCATATGCACGCCAGCACAATGCCTTGTTACCGGGACAGGTACAGTGTACTAGTTTGTGTGTGTGGTCCTCGTTCAGCTGGGCTGCTAGGTGGTCAGAGCGAATAGAAACTGTTGCTGATGTCGGGTATGCAAGCTGCCAAAATAGTCTGTTGGACCAGGTTATACAGTAGGCGTAGGAATGCCCTATCACTGTGGAGCAAGGCTAATCCAAGACGTTGTGCACCCACAAGGCGGCAAGCTTTGCTAGCGCTTAACATACTTCTCAAGTTACACTGTCTCCCCCCATCTCTCACAACTACCTCTCGTTATCCTCTATTCTGTTTTGAGGTCACTTGAGAATCTTTAATCTCTCCCCGCCGGTATTGGTAACTGAAATCGCTGACGCATGAAATGACGTTGACAAACCCTATTCAACACTATTAATCCCTGCTGCAGATCACATCCCATCCAACCCAAGAACTCGTCCAAGCTACAACATCCTTGCAAGTTCCTACAAGACATCAGCCAACCATGAGTCCGAAAAGGAAAAGTCAAACGTGTTGCTCTCTTTGGCCAGAATTTTGTCTCGCTCGCAAGCTTACGAACGTGTACGTACCTCAGTACCTGATTTATACTTGACCACCACTTTTTCTCTATCTACTGTTCCATCTACCATCCTTAACTTCTTATCCCACGGCTCAAACGCCATAATAATTCCAGCCACAAGCTCGAACTCAACCAGCCCTTCTTTTATTCCGTGCTTTTGGAGATCGCGGACGACTTCCTGTCGCAAGCAATGATCGTCGAGGTTCATAGAAACGAATTTTGGGAGCACGGTGTCGTCGATATCTGTCGGACTCGGTGTTAAGAAATAGTGTGCCGGATAAAAGACAAGTAGTGGAGATAAGTGCGAACTTACTAATGATTCCAATCAGCTGTACACACTTCCAAGTGTGCAAGAGTACACACTCCCGCACATAGTCGACTTTCTTGTAAGTCGCCTCGAGTTTCTCAATCGGAATATAATCTCCGAGATACCGTGCAGTCAAGGGCTCAATAAGGTTGTCGATTACTCGGAGCGACTGCTGGCTCGCGTGCCATTCTCCAATTCTGCCAGTCGATACCCATTCATCATTATCGGAAGACAATGAGTTGGAAGTCGGGTCAAGACCTGTACCTGGAGGTTTTGGCAGCGACGGTCCACGGATATGGATGTGGCCTCTGTAAATGTTTCTGCTCTCGCTGAACCCATCGTGGGTACTTGCAACTAGCTTGATTTCTATACAGGGCAATGGCCGGCCAAGTCCATTTCTTGTGTGGTGCTGTGGTGGCATAAAGGTGATATCCCTACTGGCGAGTTAGTGAATAATCAACACTATCCTGGGTATGTGGTTATCACAGCTCACGCGTTGAGATGGGGCAACGGCCAACCTTCAACCATAATCCCTTTCGGTCCTCCAAATACCAGTCCCAATAGCTCTCGCTTTTCCGCGGTCATCATCGAACATGTAACCCCAATCCACCGTATCCGCTCCCCAAAGAAGCCATTTCTGATCTCTTGAATGTGTCCCCATTTTTCAAACAGGTATGATAAAGAAGCCAAGCGTGGAAACATGCCGGCTACTACTTCTCGTTTTTTCTCTAGGTAATACCAGAATTCCTTTTGTTCGATAGCAGGACGATCTGCTACCACTTGAAGGACTTTTCCATGTATCATATCCCACCATGGTCTAATTCCGAATAAAATGGAAGGCTGAAACGATTGGATATCGCCGTAGCTTACAGGACAAACTTTGGAGTTGTAAGGGGCGGATAGCAAGTATGTGTCGATATCTGTTCCAAAGCCGATTGTAATGCCAGATACGAACAACGCGTTAACGAGATTGTACTCAAGTCTGATATATAGCGGAAGGTAGGATAGGTATGTGTCGCCTTTGAAAAGGCTAGGTTTAAGAGCGTAATGCATTCCTGCCACTATTGCCATGGTCAGTAAAGTGCTCCACAGTCGACGTAAAAACCTTACCTCCCGCAGTAACTTGAGCATTTGTCACAGTGTCTGGAGCCGGTAGCTCATATTCATTTAAAGTCCTCGCATAGAGGTGTCCCCAAGTCTTCTCCTTATCTGTTGGCCTGTCCAACCCAACGTTATCCAACACTTCCAGTCCAATCTTGCATAGTTCACCGATGCTAATAATCTTAGTTCTTCCCCCCAACCCAATTGTTAACGATTTAACCTCTCTGTCGATTGTATCAAGATCCGTATCGACTTCCGAGGACGTATTATAGATAATGAGCCGGACGTGCGGGCATTCGACGAGGGGAGTGAGAAGTCTCGAAATAAACGCACTGTCAGTGAAAACTGCCGTCGCTGGAACATTGGTGAGCGTGTGGGTAAGCTCTCGCTGTCCGATCTTGGGGTTAACGCAGATAAGCTCTATGGACGCCATCGACGCTGCGTGAGAGAGCATGAACCAAGTCGCACTACCAAGTCAGACATGCTGCGAAGTTCCAACATTAAAACAGACGCACCTGTTCGCTGCTGCCATGTGTAAGCGCTGCACCTTCTTCCCGCCGAGTAGCTTCTTTAATCCCGCTCCCATCTCTCTAACGCGTTGCCCAACCTCGGCATAGGTGTAATATTGCCAGTCTCCGAGCAGCTTAGTCTCGAGAACATGCGCGACGATCTTTCGAAAGGCGAGGCAACGCTTTTCGCCGTATTGTTGTATGGCAAGGAAAAAGAATGCGGAAGGCGTTTCCAGACCGAAAAGTCGAGATATTGGAGAGTCGAGACCATTTGAAAAGCGAATTATGCGACTCTCGTGGTCGAAAGACTTGTGGTTGAGCAATTTGACGAAGCCTGCCATAATTTGGGCTGTAATGTGTAGTAGAGGAATGATGTCGAGGCGAGGTGAGTTGCCGAGTGAGGCTTGTGCACAGCCAGAGTCATAGTCATTCACTCGCTAACGCCAAACTTCACAGTACAGTTAAACTACTACGCAAGATAGTCCTGACAGTATTTTGTTCGTTCTCCTGTATAACCTTAATGACGTCGTTAGCTAGAAAAGATTTGTATTTTGTTTTTAGTTGATCGTGGCAAGTCTTCTGCGTGCGACCTTGTGGACGTGCAAAGTCCACTTCCAATTGCACTTCAAGAGTCTCTGCTAGTTTTTACACACGTCTCATCAACTTTCTACTCACTTAACAGAATACGCATTAAGTGAACCCATAGCCGCCGAAGAACACGGCGATGATAAAAGACTCAAAGGATGTAACCAATTGCCTCCATCTCGACAACATCCATAACCAGCTTCGATCATAAAATGAAGCCTTGGACCTTCTGCTAGCATGCTGGATGCTTTTACATAGATAACCTACCCTACTGGACTGCTGTGGGTGTGGCCCCAGCCCTCTCACAGTAGCGATATCTCGAGTTACACACGGCTTCTCGATATCTAGCGAATATCTTCATCTCTGTTTAATAACATTCCCATAACTTGGGGGTGGGGGTCTCTCCCGTGGTAGCTCCATATTTTGTCTCAAGACTCTAGATAAGTCTCTCCATGGGGGACTCGAACGCATATTTGCAAGTAGGCCTGGTTCAGCAACAAGTAATCACAGTACGTCCAATGAGATAGTACCTCCAATGTTTTAAATTTCACTTTTCCCAATCATAACATTTTATGAGAGGGATTATTATAAAAATATATATGTACATGTATATATACTCGGTAAGTATATCTCAATCAACTACCGCAATATCTACCGCCGTGCGTGCAGTACACTCTCCCAACAGCAGTCATATGAAATCAAATCATGCCAAGGATATTCGTAAAGATAACACAATGATGATCGGAATGAAGTCGATTTGCGGAAAGTAAAGACGCGTAGGATGACAAGAGGGAAGAGAAATGAAACGTGTGGTTGGTGAACAAAAGGTTATGTAGATTTATGGAAGCGGGCTTGGGACGAGTATGCCTCTAACTGTCGAAACTGATGAAAAACGCATTTAATTTGGCTTTGATGACGGGATAAGTCCGGAGAAGATCGTATATTGTAACGAAATGGAGGGAAGGAGAAGTATAGCAAGTGAGTAAAGTCGGAAATGAAAGTAGCGATGGTAGGGCTATTTGAGATGGCGAGCTCAGAAGCGAGTCGAGACAAAAGTACCTTCCACAAGTGCAAGTGGGAGAATTGCCGCCATCACAAGAACGTCGTTATACGTTATTTTGGAATATTTGTGATGTACGCACTGTCTACTGGATTGCATATACCTATATATGTATACCCAGTCAGCATCTATACCGTACTCACTTACGACCAAAAAGGAACCAACCGTATAAATATGGTGGCTGCCTCTGTTGAGGAGCAATATTGTCGTCAAAATAATAGTCATTGAAAAATGGCTGGGTGGGTGGGCGTGATGCCTCGCTTTGAACTATTTTTGCTAAAACCATTGCAGCATGGGAGCGAGTATCCTCCGAGTTTAAAATTTCCTCCAACATATGCAAAAACTTTGGCAGTTTTTCAATAATAACCCAGCCGAGATTGTTAATTTCTTCGTCAGTGAGTCCATGTTTAGCTTTTATGTCCCCAATACTCTTCAACGAAGTGGTGGACTGGTTGCTAGATCCGTTTAGGGTGGGCAGCGAGTCGAAATCGAAAATAAAGGGCGGGTCTTCGGGCACAAGGGGGTCCGGTTGAGTTTGGCCTATGAGTCCTATATAAAATTTAAGTATTAGGGAGGGAAAGCGGATTCGCCAAGGTGGAAGTTTCATGCTTACTGTCGGTTCGGTCTTCATAATCATAGATCTTTAATCTGTTTGGGCCGGGGAACATCAAGTTTTTCATCTGAGCCTTCGTGAGCGCTCCATCAAAACCCTTAACCAAAGCTTCAAATTCTGGATAATCCAAATTGGTGTGTCCGTGCCCTGAAAGAACTGCCTTTATAGAATTCCGGTCATATTGCACTAGGGCGTGAGCGTCTTTCGCTTTTCCATACAGTCCTAAATGTTTCTTAAGCCCGCGTTTATCGTATTGTTCTTTGCAAACCGGGCATTGAAATGGTCGCAGGTGCATGCGGTGGATGTGCCATCTAAAGAAGTCAACTGTTTTTGTTCTCATGGTATAGTGCTTATAAACTTACTTCATATCCACTTCATTCGCAAATACTATCTTGTCCTTAAGTTTGCCCCGATATTCCCAGATATCCTCATTTTTAACCAAGTTCTCTTCACACACCGGGCAACATTTATCTCGGTGTTTGGTTACGATATGTTGTCTAATATGATTAGTTAATTGGGAATAATATGCTAACAGAAAGTGCCTAAGAACATACAACACCTGGCTATTGGTTTTAAACCGCGCGTTGGGGCATTCTTTGGGCAACGGACATGGCGTTTTTCCTTCAGTACTGAAAGGTGGAAAACCTCCAGGTAGTTGATTCTGTTCGGGATTTTCGCTTTCCTCGTTGCGACCGTCTTCGGATTGTCTAGGTCTCTTCTGGGAAGGCCCGTTTGGGGCTGCACCAGAATTTGGCGTGAGACCATGTGACATACTGCTGGCGCCGCGTTTTGTACCGCCACGAGAGCTGCATTGTCGTATGCCTGAAGATGGACCGGAAAGTGACAGTTCACTGACTGACTCCACTACCCTCGCAATCTCTTCGTCTCGCTTCGAACGATTGTTTTTGACACTGTATTTGTTAAGAACCCAGGGGCTAGTGTCCTCGAGCGATGTTTCCTGTTTAACACATATTAGTACGAACAATTGTAGTTTAACAGCAAGGGAAGCTTCGAAGTGCGCTAACCCCATAAGCCCCATAATCCACCCAAGCGCCAACCCGTTGGGCTCTATCAGCAGCACGTAGCCGTTCAGGTCGGTCTCCTAACATCAAATTTGACTCCGCCATAGGGCTGTCGATATTATCGGGACTGCCGCAGGAACTGCTCGCCGAACCCCAAGTGCTAATCTATGCAGAGAACCAAACGTCAGCTCAGTTTAGAGCATTGATTTTACCGCGAATCACACATACACTTCGGTGGCCCACATCCCAGCTCTCAGTGCAATTCTCATCTAACATCCTGCCTTTGTGGAAAACCGTGACGGATCGTCTTCTAAATTTCTCTTTCTCCAGATAGCATACGCCCAAGGTAGTTTCCAGATCAACTGAAGGGTGCGGCTGAGCACGGGCAAGACCAAGGAGGAAAAGTTGCGGCAGAAGGAGCAGCAGGAAGAATCCCTCGGGCTTGCTGACGGCTTTCGCGCTTGGAGCAGGACGTATGAAGGTGTGATAGAGCGCCGGTACGAAGAAAAGAGTTAGCTAGGCATAGTGTTAGACATCAAGACTTTAAAAAGCCATGGAAATGTAGGCTGCTAGGTGATCGACGGGAGGAAGATGTGGATTAAGGTTACCTCAAGGTGCGCCATTTCGTAAATAGCCTCGTGCAAGTCGGGCATCATGCTAAATTGAAGTCGTAAGAACAAAGGGAAGGCGCGGGGGTTTGTTCGAAGAGAAATGCTGAGGTTGGAGAGAGAGTCGGCGGTAAATCTTCAGGTTGGGGCTCCCGGGGGAATGAGGGATAGAGAGCCCTTTGACAAGAGAGGGCTCTGGTTTTCCCTTCATGATGAGCGTGCGTGTTGGTTGGCATAGCTGGCAAGTGCGCAGAGGCTCACAGGCGCATCGATGTGCCATGGCGCATCCTTATATACTCTACAACATTCACTCGGACAAATGTGCCATGGGCACATGTGCTGATGTACGACAACAAAACCCCACACTTTACCCCACTCAAATTGGCCTATGATAGCCCTTGTAATTGAAATAAATCTGACAGGTCAATTCTTCGACTTTGCTTCTTGTACCTCGGCACATGGTAATACAAGCTGCGGCAGTTTTATTTTGATTATGCACCGTTTTACTGGCGCGCCACGCTCTGGGCAGTAATTGGCTAAAATTTTGTGACAAGGGTGCTGGGCACACCCATCTCAAAACTGTACGCAACACTTACGGAAATCCATAGCGACAAGACATCTGACGAAAATTCATTTGTTCCGGGAAAAGGAACAGAAATTTAAAGTCCCTCAGCCACAAGTACGGTCGGAGACTAATTCTCACGACTGAAGAAGTTTTTGAGCTGCAAAATAGGTGATAATTGGTAGTGTTGAGTATTGTGAGTTGTTTGTTGGCATGACGGCAGTCGCCACCGAGGCTACAAGCAGAATGTTTTTTTCGCAACGTAGTCGAGCAGAATACACGTACACACACATTGCTGGCACATTCGGCACGCAACGCAGCCGGTCTACAAGTCACTGCAAAATTTATTCAGTACTCTGTACCTGGAATCGGAGAAACAATTCGGGCACCGTTGCTTGTATCTTTGATGTAAATGCGGTAGAAATAGATTTTCAAATGCACTCTGTGTTGATTCGCCGAAGTCTAGTACCGAGTACTGGTGCTACACGACACTCCTCTACACCAAGCTTGTGGCACCTACTCGTTTACAATTATTATGTCTACCTATTACTGTGAAAAAGCGAAAAACCCTTGGCCGTTTAGACTCTTGATTACAGATGGAATAAATTCTGCCCTTCGCAGGCAATATCTCATGGACGTTCCCAGGTTGCAAATGTCGACCGCGACCAGATATCAATATTCTGGAGATTGCCCTCATTTTCGAAGCGTTTAAGGTAACACCCAGCGGGCTCGCTTTTTCACAATACCTTCTTTTACAGTGAATACTAAATGTCGAACATAGAGTGTTAGCCAAAGCCATTGGCCGCCCTGTTGCCGGGTTCTGATCGATGCCGCCGGCACTACAACGTAATAATTGGACTGCAAGATGTATCTACCCGGCAATATCCCTCACGTCTCCACGATGCTTAATCCTCCTACCAATGGTAGCTGGCCCAGAGACCCAAGTATTCTCCGGATAGTGCCGTTCCAGCCCAGTGGGAGAGTTGGGCCAGTGATAGACGGCCCGAGGAACCTTAAGGCGGGCCCAGAACGCGCCAGTGGTCTGCCCAGTCAAAGATTTTTGAGCGGCCCATCATACCGGTATTGTAGGTAAGGTTGAAGGTGTGATGGTTCTGCAGACACATGGCAAATTCATTTGTCGCTTTCTTCCAACCTATCAAAGAACTTAATCCTTTATCCTTCTTACTGGCCAGTTCTTTGGTGATGTCTACAAAAAGATAGACAAAGTGTTAGTCGCTTGTGCTTGTTAAGATTACAGCCATGCAGCTGAGTGGTTCCCTTCTAGCTACGCCAGACACAGATGCTGGGACCTGCATGGATATCCTCAAGGTGCCTAGAGCTATCTACGATTGGTTTGTGGTCCAGATGTCTCACTGGAACAATCATATTGGCATCCCCTTAGATCACTTGACTCGCGTTTGTTTTGCAGAACTAGGCAGTCATTTCTAGTATTCAACAACCAGCAGCAGCGGCGGTGCTCAGGTAGTTCCCATTTGAGCGAAAATGGTTAGATCATACCTCTCTTCGATCTCTTTATCTTGAAAAGGGCAGGGTTACTAATGGAAATGGGGAGTGGGTGCTGAGAGAAGTCCAGAGGTGATCCTGCTCTTAATATTTATCATACACTCTACATACATAATGACAAAGACCAAATTGACCCCTCTGCAGCCACTGGTTGCCGGGCGCGTGGTCGAGCAGGTTTTCAACAACTCCCTGACTTGATCCCTAGAGTCAGGCCTGGACGCCATATTACCCAGAGCAGCCGAATTATTCACTTGTAGTTTACGAGAGCCCTAACCCAAAGATCAGCGAGAGTGTGATGGCTAGGATCTAGAATAAGATACCACCGTGTAGGAACTTGTGGATCCGTAGGAGATCGGCGACGTTGTTGGGTAATTAGGTAAAGCGCGGGCATGGACCATCACTCGAGATAATTTCTCTAGGGTTTAGGGTTTCTTGATCATCCTTGGTTCTCTTCGCCGGCAGGGGCCCACACTTGACTCAAACTTACAAGCACCATTTCCATCTCACTCTTCTCGTGATTATGCTCCAGCGGGAGGCTTCCATTGATTACTAAACGTAAATCCTAGTCCAGCTATCCCTTATCACTTCAGTAGCACTGGGACCTTCTCCAGACAGCGTTAACAATACACTTCAAGATCTAAGATGTTGGAATGGTTGGGACGGGGAGAAACTACTAGGAACTACCCAAAGCTTCGAAAAATCCTCGGGTCTGGGATTTAGAAGGTCCCTAGATCATGTGGTAAACTACTCCGCCTACACTTCATTCTATTCTGGTATAAGCCTCTAATGATCTCAAATCGGTCCCCACAAAAGTGGGGTAGACTGGAGATAAGGGCGACCACCAGATCAGCCTTGACATCACCATCAGAGTTTTTCTAAACCTAAAAAAGTTCTATGACAAAGTACGCGGAAAGCTAAACAGTAGGTACGCACAAGAGCGACTAAATCGCCACAACGGAGAATGCTAACTAACCACCGAGGAATCAGGTTTGTTAGAAATCACCGGTTAATGCATGGCCTAAATTGGAGCTTACGGGGTTGAAGTGAATTCACCGAAGGAAGCCGTCCGAGATGAGTAGTACACAACGAGCAGCTTGGAGCTGTGGTAGGCAACGTAGCTACTTAAATACGTAGGTACCATCACAGGATGTAGGCCAGAGCTTCTCTTCGGCCAACCAAAAAGCTGCATATAAAAGCCAGATCGATTCATAGAACACGGACTCTTACACCAAGATTCATTACACAAAAATACTATTTATTACAACCACCTAATAGCCTCAACTGTGTAATTGATGATCCCAAATATTTATAGCCAGGGAACCTCGGTGAATGCCCACACAGCACCAATACTTGGTAAACTCAGCTTTCTGCAGCTCGAAACCCCGATAGCTATTCACTGGGAATCTGTAAACCCTCCGCTTTTTCACCTGCCATTCGGGTGATGTTGCGGTTTTCGGCCATTTTCGTTTGGTATTGCTGCTCTACGAGATGTTTTGACACATTTCCTGAACTATTACGTTAGGTACTCTCCCCCGGTGTTTCCATAGGTGACTGACACGGCGGCCAAAAGCGCGCCACGGGATCGGAGATTCACTGTAGATAAAATTTTAACGACTGGACCGCTCAAGAAAACTTTATTTCACCTCAACACAACCTTATTTCCCCGACAATCCCGACTATATATAACCTTCCCTCCCTTGATCCTTCCTCATCACCTTTCTTTCTTTTACAAACCACCATGGCCTACAACGACCAAAAGATGTCTCCACCCACCTATTCCCAGCCCCTCCCGGGCTCTGACTACTGTTTGCAGCCCAATGCCGGTCCAAAGTACATCGTGATCAAGTGCGTCTTCGGGTCTTACGTGTTCTCTGAGGTGACCAAGGAGACCTTCCTTGCGCACTACCACAGCAGGTTCTCGAACGACTATGAATGGTTCGGAATGGTTGATGAAGGTAAGTGATTCTATTCTATACTGGGTCGTTCCACACAAACTGACTTTTTGTTCCAAGGTCTCTACCAATACATCGACAAGCACGCCAACAACTGGCGTTCCCGCTTCATCCCGTTCGTCAGACGCATCAAGGACCACTACGTCAAGAAATACCTCCATCAGCGACGTAGCTTGGACAAGGACACGAAGGGATCGTTGACGGTGAACCTTGGGGAGGAAGAGTTTTTGGCACGCGCATTTGAAGGAAGAGAGGGTACCGTCTTGGTCATGTGGAAGAGGAGCTATACGTTTGGACCCAAGCCTAAGCCTTGGGCTTTAGCTAGTAGACGCTGAGAATATCGCCGTCGCGTTATTATTACCATCAATGTTTTTGGTCTGAAGATGTTCGTGACTACATTGCAATTATACTCATAAATTTGTTTTTTTTTCACGTCTCTGATGTTTTGGGTGGAGGGCGGGTAAAGATAACCTTGTTGTGAATGTTTCCAATGACCAGATTGAATTACATGAATTGATAAACCATCTCCAATAGGCGGACAAGAGAATGAATTCGGACAAGAACCTCCGTGCCAATTCAAGTGCAGCAAATATATATCTTGGCTAATGAGATCCGTCCATGGACCCAGTACGGGGGGAACAGCAGCTTCCTGTGAAGCTCGAAGTTCACTAATCGCTTAGCACATTGTAGCTAGTATTCGGTACGAGGCGAGCTTGAGACAAGACTATATCTAAGTAGAGCCCGGGAGATCTCTTCTCGCTACCATCTTAATTAAGCCTGGGGTCCCAGGATATCTCGTCTAATGTCATCGAAGTATCTGAGAGCCAGGAAGATGCTGACAAGCTCTTAAGCCACCAAAGTTTTTGTAGAAATCACTCAAGGCATTGACGAGCTCTTAAAGCCACCGGGCATATCTAAGGCCGTTACGAAAATTTCTAGCTTGCAGGTTTGCATCTCTTACCACCACTGTGGTTAACTGGTCATATGCTGTCATCCAGGGTGCCCCAAGACGCCCCAGGATATCTCATCTATTGGCCGTGAAAAGTCATCAATCCCGGGTTCGAGTCCCGAGATTGAGCCGCGGGGTATCTCATCTCATGCTGAACACCAATGTGACAAGGTTGGGAAATTCAGAAGAAAACAGTGGCTGTTATTATAAGTGATTGATTCAATGATGTCCTGCTTCACTAATGACAAAACTCTATGCCACCTCGTCGCCTATCGAAACAAAAGAACGCCATACAATAACAGGAAAATATCCACTTATCTCCACTCTACCGAAACCCTTGTTGTTTCCTCACGTACGTCAACATCCTCCCGATCGGCAACTTTCTAAACACTAACATGTACGCCAGCATCCCGACAACATCGCCCCCCAGATGCCCAACATGCCCAATCCCCAAATCTGGAAACCAACCAAGCGCACTCACCGTGTCCCACGTCACCAATCCCGCAAATAATGCCCTCGCCGGAATCCGCACCGGGATAAAAATCAGCCCCCAGTTCGTCGCCGGCATCGCAATCGCAATCACTGTCAGCATCGCCATCAACCCTCCACTACTGCCAATATTTGTCGAAAACACCTTTTCCATTCCCGGAGCCGGGGATAAAAGCTGGACGTCTTTCTCTATCGTTTGCCCCGTGGAAGTGGCCACCTTAAGCCGCTTTGTGACGAGTTGTGTTCCCTTCCCTTCGCGGATTTCTTGCCCGTGACGTATGGACTCGGTGATGCAGGTTGCTGCGGCCGCGCCCACGCCACCAGCGGCGAAGAGACCGAGAGTGTGTACAACCCCGTACTGCGGGGTGAGGAGCGGGAGGATGGAGGACATAGCGAAGAAGCAACCTCCGAAGTGCAGAATGCTTCCATGCGCGAACATGTAAGTGCCCCATGTCCACCACCGCCACGGTTCCCGGTTTCCCTCACGATCGTAGCCCATGTAGTTGAGCGGCGAGAACGAAAAGTGTCGTCGGATGGTCTCTAGATACTCGGCGCGGCGGAGACGAAATGAAAATAGTTGGAGTGAGGTTAAGGGTGACGTGAGCCACATTCTTGCCGTCAGCGGGGTGTGCGAAAGATGTTGGAGCTCGGGCGGGTCGGGGACGGGCGGAAGAGTTCTCGTCGGGAACTGGAAGAGGATAGTAACGGGGAGCGCGAGCATGGTGAAGAGGATTAGTAGAGTGCGGGATTTCTTTCCGTCTAAGTCTACATTGAAGAGTTCATTCATGCTTTCCCGTTCTTTCTCTTCTATAGCTTGAATTGCCTCTTCTGAATTTGCATCTTTGCGGCGAGCGACGTTGGGGGAACGGCGGAGGGGGAGGGGTCTAGCATAGGCGCGGATGGAATGCGGGAGCAGCGGTGAGCGGAGAAGGGCATTCTTGGGAGGGTCGAGAAGGAGAGCAGTGTTGGGAGAGGCGAAGAGGAGAGGATTCGTACGGCGGACTGCCGCGCGGAAGAGGGATTGTCGTAGCATTGCAGGGTGTGGTGGATGTGGGGGGTGACGGTTGTAAGCGGCTGATATTCGTTGGTTGCTGCGCTCTCACGTGATGAAATCTTGGCAACCCACACAGAAAAATCACCGTCCCTAAACTGATCATCGCCACACCACAGAGAACATCCCACATTCACCACCAACCACCACTACCACCGACGTCAAATCAAGCTTGACTACCTGCCGAGGCTCAACAGGACAATTATTCCTCAATCATGGCTCCCGAACCCGCTACTTCGTGAGCCCCCCCAAAGCTTCCCTTGATCTATCCCCGCCGCACACGCTAACACCCCGCACCAACAGCCGCGCCAACTGGGCCGACGACGAAGAATTTGATGACCCCACCGTCCTTCCGCCGCAACAGATCATCGCGAATGCCGATGGCACCAAGACAATAGTCACGTACCGCCTCTCCGACACCGGTAAGAAAATCAAGACCACACGGAAGATCCGCACGACCATCGTAAAAGAGCACGTCAACCCCCGAGTCGCCGAGCGTAAAGAATGGGCCAAATTTGGCGCCGAGAAGGGGAATGCTCCCGGACCGGACCTATCCACTACTTCCGTCGGCGAGAACATCATCTTCCGACCATCTACCAACTGGAAAGCGACACAGAAGGAGGATGAGTCACCCGAGAGCAAGTTGAAGGTGCAGCTCAAGGACAAGAAGGTTGCCTGTCGTATCTGTAAGGGTGACCATTTCACCGCCAGATGTCCGTTCAAGGACACGCTTCCGCCGATGGACGATTCTGCGGCTGCTACTGGCAGTGGTGCTGCAGGAGACTCCGATGCCGGCGGAGATCTTGGTGGTGGTGGTGGTGCAGGGCAGAAGGCAGGTGGTGCTTATGTTGCACCGCATCTGCGTGGAAAGGGGCGCAGTGCAGCAGGAGAAAGTATGGCAGGTACCGGAGGTTTCGGGAAGGACCGCGAACGCGACGACCTCGCTACGCTGCGTGTTACCAACGTCTCAGAGTTCGCTGAGGAGCAGGATCTTAGGGATATGTTTGAGAGATTCGGAAGGGTTACCAGAGTGTTTTTGGCCAAGGACAGAGACACTGGAAGGGCAAAGGGCTTTGCATTCGTATCGTATGCAGATCGCGGGGATGCAGCAAGGGCGTGCGAGAAGATGGATGGTTACGGTTATAGCCATTTGATCTTAAGAGTTGAGTTTGCGAAGAGGTCTCAGACTTAGATGTGTGGGGTGGGGTGTTTCACTTTGTGTTCGTTATGCTTTACTTTGCGGGGTATCTTCGGGGTCATGGATTCGGTGGGATGGGTTGGTTGTGTCATGACATTTACGATAGACGCACAAAAGCCTGAAATGGGCAGTTTCTTTTCTCTGTCGTTGTTACATCCAAGGTAGCGTCTGTCTGCATGTCGTGGGTGACAGCTGCCGTTGTTCGCGTTGCTATAAGGGGTATCTGTCTTCGCAATGGTGATGTGGTTCGAAGGTAATGGTATAGGTACTAGAATAAGGCCTCGAGTGATACCAAAAACATACTGTCTGCTAGAATTACCTCTGGCGGCAAATGCTTTTAAACTTCACAGCACTACCAGTAGACAGCCGACCAAAAACAAGCTCCAAACGCGGTAGGACCAATCCAGGGTGATTCTTACTCGGACTGAATCAACACTAAGGATAGAAGTATAAAAGCAAAGGTAATTCGTGGCTGTTGTGGTGGCATGCACAGCTACCGGCAGTAGTTGAAGTCAGGTGCGAACCAGAAATTATACTACGAGGGGCAGGCTAAACTCTTGAAACTTTTTGAGCCGACAGCGAGGTGGAAGAATCCCTAACCTCAAACAGGAACGTCTATCCTTCCACAACCCAGAAATAACATACAATATTCGTGGGGTGCATTGGGTAAGTTGGCCTCTTCAAGTGTTTCAACTTTTCAAGGTAGACCAGACCAACTGCGTAGGTGGCCAGCTGTCAAGCGAGGCCAGTTACGAGTGGACTGAATGCTTCAGCAGCCCATACAATCCATCTAATGTTCTCGCATGGAAAAACCGAAAGAGGGTATCCACCCAACAATGTTGAATGGACAGCAACTCACCTCCCTCCAATGATCACGTGAAAGTACGTCAATTGAAGGACGGAGATTCCGATTTGTCCGTGTACCACACCCCGGAATTAATCCGTTCCCCAGATTGGGTTATTTCAATTCAACCTGCAGCGTGCCACGACGCGACTGCACAACTCTCTTTCCCCCGCTCTCCTCCCCGTCCGTCTCCAACATAGCATCACGATGTTCACCTCCCTCCCAGTCGAAATCATCACGAAAATCTTCCAATCTCTAGATGGCTTCGACGCCGCCATCTCCCTCGCCTGCAGCTCACAATTCCTGCACTCAATCTTCAAAGACAACAAGCGGACCATTTTGCCTTCCGTCCTCCGCCGCGACCCCCTCGTCGCCGGCGTCTACGACAAAGCCGTCATCCTACATCACGCTCTGCAGCAGAAACATGGTGGTGGTTTGTTACTATCTGGTAAGAAATCCCCCCCCCTCCCCAATTCCCCGCGCTTTGTTGACTCTCTCACAGGCGCCGTCACCGCGATCGTACACAATGCGCACGTTATCAACCGCACCTCCTCGGCCATGCACGCAGACCTCTTCCTAAGCAGAGACCTCGGCTACGACGACGAAGACCGTAATGTCTTCAATCTCTACGCCTACGACCTCTTACGGGAAGCACTGTACGACATCTGGATCTCGATCCTTTCCGGCCAGCAGCTAGTCCAGCCCTACCACAAGGGTAGACGCCAGGGATTCCAGCACCCGTCGAACACACTTATTACCGCCAATTTCTGTCATTATATGGTTGAGGGACGGGAATGGCGGCGGAGGTGCGGGTTCCCGAATCCGAAGGAAATCTTGCCGAGCGCGGCGACGAGATATCACCTTAGTTCCCCGCGGGATGATGCGAGGAGTACGCTGCATATTGCGTGCGATAAACGCAGGATGGAGGCGTTGGCGAAGCAAGCGAGGGAGAGGTTGAATATCAGTGTGAAAGCTAAAACTATACTTGTGGAGGGAGGTCCAAAGCCGGTGGTGAAGGGGAAGGGGACGGGGGTGTCGAAGACGACGATAGCGGAGCTGAGGAAGAGGGTCGTGGATTTGGAGGCGTCGGAGGCGGCACTGAAGGAGAGAGTGAAAATTTCTGAGGCGGATATTGAGGAGATGAAAAGAATGTGGAGGGAGCGGTTTGGGAGTTAGTGGAAGGAGGTTTGTTAGGAGTGGATGAAGTAGGATGAAGGGCGCTTTGTGCTAGGTCTTTGTTTCGATCGGCTTCCTTATCGAATAGGTCAATATGCTACAGATAATTATCCGTTAATAAAGTTAATAAAGTTGTATGGGTGAGATACAGAATATCTCGATAAAGATATACAACTACATTACATATAATACATACAATCGCTTCCTGCATCGCCTCTTTACACTCTAAACAACCCTACTCCTCCGCCAGATGAAGTCGAGGAATATCACGGCTGAATGTCAAGTAGGTGCATGATGGATGTAAGCCATTAACGCCATACCAAACGGAACTGAAGATATGATATACGGACACAACTACATACATTACATACAGCCCACCTACACCCATCCAGCCCCGCCTCTACCCCTCCTACTCTTCTCCCAACCTCAACTCAACATCATCAACATTAACAAGCGTATGTGCATCCTCCCTCCCAAAGACCTCAATCTTCACCTCCGCATCAAACCGTCCCTCCGGCGACCTCCACCACTCCCCACTCATCATCCAAACGCCCTCCTGGCCAACCCTATCCTGCGTCGAAAGCACCTCAATCCCATTAATCGAAAACCTTGCCCACCCACCCCCCTGTAAATGCTTCGTCCACGCGGTAAACCTATACCTTCGTCCCGGACACAGAATGATTGACTTTGTAGCCGTGCCGCCCCAGGTGTTGCCTAGCAGCGAGACGGATTTGAGGACGTACCGGCCCGAGTGCGCAGATTCGTCGACCAGGGGTCGGAAGGAGATTCTTTTTGAGGGGTCGTCGGAGGTGAGCCAGGATTCTGCTGTCCCGGGCATTTCGAAGCCGGGGTCGGGGATGGGGAGGGTGTACCAGCAGACGGGGGGCTTGGGGGGACAGGAGGGGGTGGCGGTTGTTGTGGTGGTTTCGGTTGTTGTGGAGGTTGTGGTTGAAATGGAGGTGGTTGTTTCGATCGTCGTCAAGGTTTCGGTCACCGTCGATGTTGCCATGAACGTTGCGGTAATGGTTGTTCGTTCAGGCGTGTGCGTGGGACAGGTTCTAGCGCGCCACGAAGTCACCTAGAAATTCATCAGCTCTCTGTCTCTGCCCCTCTTGCCGCAGTCAATGTGTTCTCGGGAAGTACATACCGTTTTCAGCGCTTTCGTGACAACAACACGTCTAGTCCTAGTCCTGGTCACAGTCTCCACACCCGGGGTGCCAGTGGTAGGCTGCAGAGTACTGCACAATTAGCCGGGCTTTGAATCTCGGGGTCAGACATACACTTACACCGTTACTACGCTACATTCCTGTGCTGCCGCAAACACCGCAAGGGCCGCGAGAACGAAGAGGAGGATAAAGTGCTGCATGCTTGGTGTTGGGTAAACCGGAGAAGGGGGGCACCGGCACTTTATGGCTCGTCTGTTGCTAGAGCGCATGCGCTAGTTTGTATGCGCGCATGACACCCAATTTGGTAGGGCAGCGCATCAAAATAAGCTTAAACTGTCAGATGGTACCTGTGCAGCTGAAATGGCTGTGTCGCCAAGAAGCTTGTGCTGTGTACCGCTGGATGCCACAAGATTGCAGTGGAGACGGGAGGCGAAGGCACTGTCGTCCTCGGTTGCTGGTGGCCAATAGAACGTTCATGGCTGGCGAAGGAGAGGGTGTGCCTGGTGGCAGCCATAGCCCGTGCATCATAGCTGCTCACTCCACCGTCACTACCTCCTGTGGCGGTTTGCGTTTCCGGCAAACGAAAGAAGCGTGCCTCTACGATTATTTACGTAAATGCAAAATTCTATACTCGCACATTGCAGCCTACTTTCGAACCGCCCTCCCCTTCTTCCTTGCCTCTAGATGCTTCTCCACCCGCTTCAAAACCTCATCCATATCTCGCTCCTTCTGCTCCTTCTGTTGCTTCCGCTCGTCCTGTTCCTCCTGCTCCAATTCAACCTTCTCGCCCTCCGACTCCCGTGCCTTCTCTTCTGCCTCTATCTTTGCCCGTTTCTCGCCATCCTCTTTATCCTTCCACTCCAGCATCCTCAGCCTATCCTCCTCCCACTCCGCCCTTGCAATCTCTACATCCCCTTGCAATACATCCTTCAGCACCCTCCCCACCGCAAGCCGGTACCTCAAATGTCCCTCCACCATCTTCCCTACATTTACGTTCTCCACCCCCTGCACCTTTATCTCCTGTAGCCCCGCTACACCAAGCTGTATGCTACTGGTCCGGTATAAAAACGCAAGGATGTAGTCTTGTTCACTATAGACGTTGACAACCCTTCCCGCGACCACGGCTCGAATCGCTGCCCAGTCTCCTTCACTAGCAGGAACCGGTGCGCCCATGAATACCACGTTCTCCACCAACCCGAAGGCGCCGCGTCTCGCAAGTGAGAGGAGACACCAGTAGATGACCCTTGCACCCAGCGAGTACCCAATTAGCGTCACCGGCCGCTCTCCCTGCGCCTTGTTAATTATCGCATCCGCCAGCACCAATCCCGCCTTTTTGGAGCGACGCTTAGCGACAGCGAAGGGGTTATCGAGGACTTTTGCGGCGCTCAGCAGCGTAAACGGCCATAGCGCGGCGGAAAGCGCGGCAAAAACCGTGTACTTAGCGAGCTGCATCGACACCAATCCCATTGCAGTGGACGTCAAGATCTCCTGCAACGCCGTTCCAAGGTCGGTCAGTGCCTCCACCTCCCAGCGGAGAGCATACGCTTCCGCCCCCCCTCCCAAACTCCGCCATGGATCTACCACCTCCTCCGAGCCTTCAACGATCCACCCCGTTATCCCTACCGCCACCCGAAGAAGCGTCGCATCAGAGGAGTGTACGGGAATAAATGAGAAGTCTTCCACCTCCTTCGCATACCGTTCCATCATCTGCCCGCCCATCCGTCCCCCGTACGCCCCGAACAGTGCACCAACAATCGCACTACTCCCTGCAACGGCGCCAAGATACCCAGCCGCCACGGTAGCCCCGAGTCCAAGTCCACCCATCACACTTCCGATTCCAGCAGCAACAAGCGGTGCCGCAAGCCCCCCCGTAACCCCAATCAACGCTGCACCTGCAACGGAGGCAAGTCCGATTTTCCAGCGGTTGGTGGACTTGGAGGCCTCCACTCTGGCCGCGGATTCTTGGTCTGCCGACATTTTAACTACAGAGAGAAGGGTTTTGGCGGTGGACGCTTCAAGGTCTATCAGTGTTTGCAGAGGGACGTTGAGAGAGGAGGCGATGTAGAGGAGCATGACGCGCGAGCGCGCATCGTAGGATTTCAGGGAGAGGACAAGGAGCAGGAGGGAGCCTAGGATCAATTCCTTGTTTGCGAAGGAGGTGAGAGGGGTTGGGATCGGCGGGTATTTGGAGTGTAGGAATGAGAGGTCCGGTTTAGGGTTATCGGAAGGGGTGGGGGTGTCGGAGGTTGCGGTAGCCGCCGGTGAGTTAAGGACCGAGCAGATACGGATAGTCACTGCATCGCACCAAGTGTCGAAGCTTTCTAGAGCGGCTTTTTGAATGTCGAGCAGTCCCGGGGACAGAGCTTTAGTAGATGCTGCAGAGGGCTCTTGGGGGTCGGTTGGCTTTGTTTCGGTGCTGAAAGAGCAGGAGAGAGTGTGTCGCATGTGGTCGGTTGTCGAGGCGATTAGGTGGAGGAGCTCGCCACGCTGCTCGGGAGAGAGTATGGAAAGATCTCCGTCTTGGGCCATTGCGGTGATGCTGGATGGGTTCGTTGGCTGTGTTGATAGCGGTGAGGTTGGGATGAGGTTGAGGACATTCGGTATCAATTGCTGTCTGTGCTGCATCTGCCAGGGGTAGTGGACACCAGCCCTTACCCTCGTGGAACCAATGCCCCAGTTAACGCATGGGCGTTGAAATGATCCTTGATTATTCTATCAAAGACATGCTCGGTCTTTCAGGAGTTTTCTGGAATGTGGGAGGTGTAGGCCCGTTACGTTGCCTGGCTATATATCCGACGAATGAAGGATTATTCGGGTATAGGATGATATTGCTGAAGGGGAAAACGTTGCAGATCTGTCGAGGGAATTCGGGGTAATGAGAAATGGCAAAGGACGGTGGAACTTCGAGGCGATGTCACCGCTGGAAGAAGGATTCGAGGTCTGCAGTTATGTTAACCTCGTCGTCGTGCCTATCTTAACTTGTTTCTCACCTCTTCGATCCCACTGATAATTAGGGGTGTTCGTAATGTCGTCAGCGGTGGCTTCAGGTGCTACTTCAGAATGGTGTTTCATGCTAATTTGTGACGCAATGTTATAGCGCTGCTCTGGGAATCAAAGATGGTGCACGTGCGCTGCAGGCTGTAGGGCTGAGGAGTTAGGGCTGAATCACGTGGGAGCCTCACGCCGTGTAATTTATCTCCGACCCAATCTCCCTCATGCTTCATTTCTCTCTCCAAAACAGCATCAAGATATTGAACCCTCATGTAGCAGCCGGATATATGTTGCAGCCGCTGGCTTCAGGAGAAGCCAGACTATAGATATCTGTCGAAATTGCAGACACTTTGGTAACTTGCGCAATCCATATCTGCAGGTTTGGCTTGTTAGTCAGATTTACACCTCTATTTTGGAATACTAACATTGTGTAAGATAAGATGCTAACTGCCTGTGCTGTAAGATTACTTAAGTTACAGTACGTACGCTTCATTACGGAGTGTTCATCTCGACCAGCTGAGGGAGCTTCCAAAGACTGTCGATGCATCAATTGGGCACCTCTAGAAACGTTTACCGATACCCCCGATATATTCGATTATGTCCATCAAGTTTTGGTTCTAATTCAATAGTTGCAGGGACCTTGATAAAGGGCCGAGGGATGAGTCTGCTCAGCCATGGTTGCAACCTCCTGTGGGGTACTACGTGTCGAGAATAGTCGGTTTTTACCAGTTGAATTTACAATCATAATGAACTGGGCAAATCAACATATGAGAAACCTGTTGCGGGCCTATCTGCGTATGTTAGGCCATCCCGACGACATCCCAAAAGCCTTGCCTAGAAGTGGACGATACCAAATTCAAGCGAGTTATTTTATTGGTTCAACAGTCTCGAAACTTCCTGGGCTTGTCAATCGGTGTGTGCGCATACATACATCCAAAATCAATGCGAATAGGGCTGCAGATTTTGCAGGGAAAACTGAGTTAGAATCCGCTCTCTTCACAGTCTAGTTGTTTACTATTGCCGAAGGAGAGATGGCTGAAATTGTCAACACCATGGAGCATGGAGTCGAGTGCACTACGGAGCATGCAATCAAGCGCACCAGGGAGTGTGTAATTAAGTGCACTTGGGATTATGCATTTGAGCACACTTTAACCTGCCCTCGCGTACCCGCACTTCATAGTTATCTCGTACAATTAATACCATACTGTTAGCATCTATACGCAGCTCCATAGGACTTTATAGTGCCACACGTCAAATGTCCTACGAAATACAGTCCAAAAAAACAGCTTCTCTATGAGCTGCACGTCGTGCAAGACCATTTTTCCCGGTGCCGCCGATTACAATATGAATCATAGTTATGGACAGATATGTATATAAGTTGATTTGTATGATCATGATAGTTGAGAATTAAGCAACACGCTTAACAACAATCTTTCTATTCACTCTAGCTCTTCTCTTAAGTCAGAACATTCCGCTTGCGCCTATTCAATACCAGCAGCTCTTCTACAAGCACCGCAATGTTGGCAACATATCAAGTAGTTTCCAAATTTTTTTTAACCAATTCCACTCTGACCAAACTATTCCCGTCACAATTAATCTACCCAGAGCCTTAGGGCCAAAATTCGGGTCCGCATTCATCAAACAGCTAACTGTGGAGGCGAAAGCGGCTCAGGCATGGCTTCGTACCTATCGTAAACACTATTCTCTGCGTTGGGCACCTGTTCCTCCTTCATCTTCACCCTGAACCGAGGCAGGATTGTTCGCCCTCCACGCCCCAACCAACTGAACCGAAATATTCGCTCCATATTTGAAGCACCCATTTCACCGGCAAGGGTGGCAGAGTTCACTAGTCCGTCCTCTTTCAGCTTCTCTCTGAGTTGAGGCAGGATTGTTCGCCCTCCACACCCTAACCAACTGAATCGAAAGATTCGCTTCATATTTGAAGTACGTGTTCCACCAGCAAAGGCAGTAGTTGTCTGATTGACAGTCTGACTGTCTCTGCGAGCCGCCGATCCTTGACGTTCCGCGAGACCCCACGTTATGAGACCTACAGCAAGTAACACTGGGATTGCGGCAGCGGGGAATATCTTCGGGCTCGCGTGTAGCTCAGTCATGCCAAAAAGAGCCTGTCCAAGAAAAATCAGCAAACCGACCTTATCCGCGGTCACTAACACTCACAGCAACAAATGACAATGGAACAAAAATGAACCCAAGAACTGCAAGGCGATTGATTGCTACACCCTGTTGTATCGTGATCATGTTGAACGTCTACGGGCCGGTGCCACGTTAGATACCACCCTGCATGTGACTAAGGAGCTTACATACTAAGTCAAGGATATTCTGAATTCGCTGGCGAGCAACGGAAAGTCGATTCTCACTGTGGTTGAGTTGGGCGGCTATCTGCTCCACGCGCTCCAAGCAGTCCTGCGCAGCTGCTGACAGTCCTCCCCGGCCAGTTGATAGTTCCCTCTTTAGACCTTCTACAATGACACTTTGGATGCGGATTGCCTCAGAAAGCTCAATTGAAACACCAATCAGTTGGTGGGCTGAGTACGTGTGTTCTACTTTCAACGCCGGTTGGAAGGCTCTGAGGTCCTGGTCAACGATTAGCGCCATGGCCAGTATCGTTACTATATACATAATTAAAGCTAAGAAATACTCACTGCTGCTCTTAACTCCGAACTCAGCTCCCTCAGGATAGGGCCCCAACGGAACACGTTGAACATATCACAAAACACCCAAATAGGCTCAGAGCGAAGTCTATGCCATCGTTCGCGCCCATCAGCTTGCCACAAATTTTCCAACGACTGCGTAATGCCCTTCGGGTCGTGATATTCCACAATGATGGTGTTGCAATTAATGGACGGATTTTCATGTATGTAGACTGAAATCCGAGCGAACTTAATAGAATCTGACCATCTATTAGTATTTCCACGAACTTTACTAGGTCTAGCCCTTTTGGTATAAAACTCGCTTTTATCGTTCATTTTGCAGGTCCTAAGCTGCTGAGACGGGACAAGGTCTATGGAGTCATATGCATGTAGTATGGCAGAATCAAATGCAAACGAGTAAACTAGGGAGTGCTTAGCATGAACGATTCTATTGTGACGTAAACAGTCCATCTTGATCTCCGGTAAGAAGTATTTACCTTCGGATTTGGGGCCTGGGGACTCGGGTACAATATGCTGGCGTCCGAATACCCCGGGACCTGGTACCGATCTAAATTTGCAATCAAGCTTTTGTCCAAGGTAGTTAATATCGGATGTGCTGAGCTTTCCCACGACCCTGAGTACCAGTTAGCACTATTAATCATGAGTGGTCCCTGACTACGACAGTCCGCGTTATCGTTGCCGAATTTGGGTAGAGCACATACACAACCCGAGTCTGGCCTTCTACCATGCCTATCCTCTGTTCAAATAATTCATTTGACCCATCTAAGGCAGGAGTAAAAAATTCCTCTTTTGCGAGAGAGCTTCCAAAAAAAATGTATGTCGGACTTGGAATAACTCCTTCAATGCTAGGCGAATTTTCCATAGTGCTGTAGTGTTGACCCTTCATGACATTGGCTGGGGGTTCTTGCGCATTAAAGAAGGAAAGAATGGATAGTGGGGCTGACTTTCAAACGTCACGCGAATATCTGTTACACTAATAGCCAACTGCGCGCACGCACATGTGTGTGGCGAAGCACGGTAATAGCAAGTGGAACGCCCTGTTGCTCAGCAGGCATGTATATTATATAGTTGCATGTATGTTATATAGTTGCATGTATGTTATGTTGAGTGGACTTTGAGTGCGGTCATCACGTGGCATTAGGTTCGGGTTGAGCGGCGGAGCCGCATTCACTTTACTTCTTGTGTACGTGTCAAATAGATGAATAGACAAGTCAATATACGCATCACCAATTTGGCAGCTGCACCATAAGTCGACGTACGCTTCCCTCTGC
>Ga0307514_10001214_pt1 | contig 34324 bp, 37 predicted proteins | sample 16_EM_MG_FD_203088 | JGI IMG/M metagenome (GOLD analysis project Ga0307514, IMG submission 203088) | Populus trichocarpa ectomycorrhiza microbial communities from riparian zone in the Pacific Northwest, United States - 16_EM | ecosystem: Host-associated > Plants > Roots > Unclassified | place... | reverse complement strand
GTATCCCGTCCCCGATCGTGATCGGTCCGAGTCCGAATTCTTGTTGCCACATCAGCCTGAGCTCTCCGGAGGATGCGGATAATCCGCGCAGCTCGTCTTGTGCGTGCACGCGTTCTAACTCTGGGATAAACTAACGGGGGAAGGAAATTCAGACAAAGGGTCTCATAAGGCCACGGTATGGGCCATTCATCTCTGGAGGTTTCCAGACGCAGGAGGGAGGGAGCGAAGGGAGGGAAGAGTGCGCCTTTTCTCGTGTCCGACGATTCCGAGGGTTAATGCCCATGCTGAATCTCCAATAGGATAACCATTCAAAATCCTGCTACTGGACAGGAACTGTGCACGTACGTACTTGTCCAAGCCCCGGGGTCCATATTCTCGATCGTGAAATTCCACGTAGCGTGGCTTCAGCTTCACCTTCCGATGTACGAACCGCGATCCACAATGCCCATTCGGCGTATAAGGAAGGTTATTGGGCAAAAATACCCGCCACCGTGCGGTCATCGGTTCTTTCGAATCTCGCTCGGATGCTTGAACAGAAGATTCCGGATTTTGCCAAAATAGAGTCGATGCAGACTGGGAGGTGTATCAAGGAGATGAACGCTCAGTTGGGCAGACTACCCGAGTGGCTGTGAGTCTTCATTCTGCTGGGTGTTCTTCCGGTTTCCCGTTTACACCGAGAACAGGGATTATTATGCCGCCCTTTTGAAAACCCAACAAGCGTTTGTCGCCCCAACTCAAGGGAAATTGTTGAACTACGTCCAGAGAGTTCCCCTCGGCGTCGTCGCACAGATCACGGTGTGTGTGATACACCACCCCGCTCCCGGTTTTTTGACTGACGGTGATGATAGCCCTTCAACCACCCGCTCTTAATAGCGATAAAGAAAATTGCTCCAGCGCTCGCAGCTGGAAATTCTGTGATAGTCAAGCCTTCTGAGGTACCTTTGCGTTTTGAATTTCATACGGAGGATTACTGTTACTAACTGCGCGAATAGTTGGCTCCAATAACTGTGCTCGAGTTCGCTGAACTAGCAGCGTCTGCTGGAGGTAGGCTCTTTCTCCCTTTACTTTTGACCACACGCTAACTTTTTGTAGTCCCGTCGGGTGTACTTCAAGTGTTACCCGGTTCCGGCCAATACACCGGTAGGTCTATCACCTCAAACCCTCTCGTGAGGAAAGTAGATATCACGGTACGTACAGCGTTAGCGCCAAAGTGATCAATGGGTTGACTGGATCAAGGCCGGAACCAAGACGGGGAGGGCCCTTGGTCAAGTCGTGGGCTCGAACCTCGCGGCCTATACGGCTGAGCTTGGCGGAAAGGCTCCCGTCGTCGTCTTCAACGATGCAGATCTGGAGAGCGCGGTAAATGGGGCCGCTTTCGCCTCTTTCATCGCGTCTGGCCAGACGTGCGTGTCAGGGACGCGCCTGATTGTTCAATCGGGGATCTATGAAGAGTTCATGGAGAGATTCCTGGCGAAGGTTGAGAGTATCAGACGGAGGATGGGAGATCGTAAGTCCAGTTTTCCGGCAACGCTCCCCATTTCCGCAGTCTAACCTTGTGACTCTAACCACGATACAGCGATGAACCCTGCCTCGACCATGGGTACCATCATCTCGAAAACCCACCTGCAACGGATCGAAAAGATGGTGGGGGAGCGGTCTGCAAAAGCGAGGATCCTGGCCGGTGGGAAGCGCCTCAACGGAACATCCACTCTCGACGGTTTTGACTTCTCGCGGGGCTTTTTCTATCCACCCACCGTCATCGATGGTGTGGAGGCGCATGATGAGCTATGGAGGGAGGAAGTGTTCGGACCTGTCGTGGTTGTCAAGGAGTTCGAGGTCGGTTAATTACTCCTCCTTTTCTCCCTCAGGACGTGATTGAACAACGATGGGTGTGACAGGAGGAGCCTGAAGGGCTGTTCCTGGCCAACGCGAGCAAGTATGGCCTCGGGGCGGCCCTGTGGACGCAGGACATCGGTAAAGCTCATCGCCTCGCCGCCGAGATTGAGGCTGGGTTGGTCTGGATCAACACCCACCACCGTAATGACCCAAGCTCGCCGTGGGGTGGGATGAAGGAGAGCGGCATCGGCAGGGAAAACGGTATCGAAGCTCTTGAATCCTGTTAGCGTGCTGTTTCATTGCACTATTCGCTCCCGGCTCACGGTTACGTTCACCTTAGATTCACAAAGTAAATCAACGATCGTGAACATCGCGTCCGTAGAGGAGACAAGGGCGACACACGACTGGTTCGCAGAAGACGTGGAAGACCCTCGTTACGGCTAAAGATGGACCATGGTGGGGTCGCAACAGGGTACAAATCAGAGTATGATAGTACACTATGAGCAGTAGGGCTATATGTTAATAGATAAGTAATACATCCATGGTACTACAGCATATGTCTGAAAGACCGAGAGGGAAGTGACAAGGGAACATATATACACATGGGGGGTCCAAGTCAGGGATCGCTCAGGCAACCTTACGCCTCTTCTTCGGAGCTGCATCATCCGCCGCAACGGTTGCATCCCCCTCGCTCTTCGTGATAGACTTCCTCCCAGCACGGGATTTCGGTTTAGCGCTGACACTGGCGGCGCGACGCGTCGTGGTGGTGGAGGTTTTGCTTGAAGACCGTGGCTTTCTGGAATCAGTAGAGCGAGTCCTAAGTTCCGCCTTCCCAGTCTCCGCTTTACGCTTCGACCGACCGCGAACGCTACCAGTAACGCTAGCCGAGTCCTGGTCGACCTCCATCGGTTGCTCGTCAGCGGATTGAGGATGGTGATCTTCTGTATCGCCTTCCTTTATGCTAAGGGTGCGCTTGTGTTGAAGTGGACGTCTACGAGGAACGGAGACTGGGGATGCAGGTTGGATTGGGGGAGAGGAGGCGGATCTGGATCGGACGTTGTTGCAGTTCTTCCGGAGACAAGAGACCAGTTTATCGTCCTGAGGTGTGGAATCTGCTCTCCATCTCGCCCGTTTGATATCAGTCTAGAAGCGAACAAAGAGTTAGGAAAGCGGCGTCAGATACAAAAGTTTGGTTTACCGTGTGTTTGCCTTCGTAGCACCATCCGTCAGGAGGACCCTGATCACCATCTCCCTCGACGGTCCTCCCGCAACATTGCCACAAAGTCTCATACTCAGATCCATCCTCCCCTCCACGCCGCTTTCCCGCACCCCTTCCAACACGTTCGACAAACGTGCTTTCGTCGTCATGCGCAACGGTACAACTCCGATCGTCGTTCTCCACTTCGACATACTCCTTGTGACATCGCACGCAATGGAGCTTCGGAGGTGGGTGTAGATCCACAAAGAAGTCCGCGACGGCCGCGAGCGTCGCGTGAGATAAGTGATGTTCCGAAGTGGATGATGTCCATGGATTAGTTGCCGCTCGGAGTTTGGAGAGGGTGTATTGGTGGAGGGTCTTGGCGGGGATGGAAGCGATCAGATGGTGTAGCTTTTGGGACTGTTGCTCTGGACTGGATTGGGATTCTGAATCGGAGTGTACGGCTAGTTGAGACAGAGAGTTCTGCAGAGGCGACATCGGACGGTATATCGTGCCTCTGATACCCGGAGAGGAGGGTCCAGCGAGATTGGAATGGGAGTCGACAGAGGGTGAAGGGGTTCGGAGCTGCATGGGCTCTATGACCGAGCTCGAAGGTAGTGGTGTCTCTGGTTGTGAATCGATTTGGGTTTGTGTCTGGGAGTCATGGTCTTGGGATTCGTGATTGAAAGTGAAAGAGTTGGGTGAGCCTTGCTTTCTGGAGAATAATCCAAAGAGCATCGAAGACATTTCTTGTGGTGATCGTAATAAAAGAGAAAGAGAAATCTCAACGCCTGGTCGAGTTTCGAAGGAAAGGGTGGAGGAAGCAGCGGAATACGCTATATATGACGCGGGATTATTGAGGGTCCAGACGATGAAATGATCCATTGTTCGCGAAAATACATGCCCATCACACGTTGCACTCACACGCGTGAACGGCACACTCTTCTTCGAAATCTCTTCAAGTTTCACCGGAACAGGATGAATGAATGAAAAATTGTCCCCAAGGGGAAGCGCGAGCGCAAGGGGTATTAGTTCGGGCCAACAAACTGATACAGAATACGTCTAACGATGCCCGACAAGTTGTGCGGATCGTGCTGGTATGTCCTCTGATTAATAAAATGAAGAGAAGGGCGAAGAACCGCGGTTAGCCGAGTGGGGTTGAGGGTTTCGAAGCGCTTACCATGACCATACCCATGCCAATTGCAGTCAGCTGTAAACAAAGAGTCAGTAACACTGCAGGTTAGGTAACACAAATGGCCGAAATCACTGACGAATGCATCCCCAAGTTCTCCTGTTCTCATCACGTAACCCCTTCCGCGAGCAGCGGACCAAGCACCCTCCAAACTCTTCGGCAAGACATACATTGCAAGCTCTGCTCTCCGCCGTGGGTCCTCGATGAACAAAGACAGCCCCGCAAGGAAGCCTAACACAGCGAACGAGCCCTTTGAGATAAGAAGGTTGAGGACTTTCGTGGGGAGGAGATCCAGGTCGCATAGGTTCTCATATAAGTAATGCTTGAAGCAATAACTCGCTACGGAACCATCAAGACATCGTCAGCACCAAAGGTAAGTATCGAACGTACCCTCGTAGATCATCACGAACGCGCCCAAGAATGCGGAGCTCCTCGAAGATCCCCACAACGTTCGCAAGAGCATTCCCAGCGGATCCTGGGTGAAACGTGCCCTCCTAAGCAACAGCAGGGGAACAAAATGCAATGCCCCGTAAACCGGAAAAACCCATTTCCAGACTTCGTAGAACCGAATCAATGCATCCTTACGACAAGAAAATCGTTTCGGATGAATGGCGGCGCAGCTCGCATAGGGATTACCGTAGTTCGGCGGAGTTCCCGTCGCCATTGCTCGGCGGGCCAGCAGTACGGTTCTGTTTTTCGGGTGTAGTTCCTAACCCGAGAACGATATGAGTACGGAGTTGCGTACAGTTACGAGTTGAAGAGCACAAACAGGATTCTCGAGTAAACTGTCTATGTCAGAAATCTTGAAGCTACCTTCTCGCACCAGGTCCCGGTTCATGGCGACACCCTTTACCGGAATCTGACCAGCTTGGTCAATCCAAGAGATGTACGCCCTTGGGAGAGTGTCCGGCCGCAAAAGGAAACCGTACATGATCTGGGCGCACGCGATGGAGAAGAGCCAGACCGCACCGTACGGGATTGTGAATCCATACTTGGTGGCCAAAGCATTATATGATCCCTGAAGCCCTCTGAGCGTCAAAAAGTGAGCAGCGGATCGCCAAGATCGCAGTTGATTCAACTAACCGAACAAACATCTGCTGCCCAATAGCTATTCTACGAGATCGTCTCTCGAACATGATCGCCACACCTCCTGCAGTAGCTCCAGCTACGACAGGGAACCACACTCTCGTACGTTTCATTGTCCATTCGTGGCGAGCTCTGCCACTCGTGGACAGGCGGAATTTCCTGACGCGCTTGCCAACGGGACGGGGAGGACCAAGTTCAATGTCTTCGTCATCGTCGTCGTCGACAAAAGGTTGCGAGTCCATCGGTTGGTAAAGGAGCGGAAGTGCATTCAAGATATACTTGTATAGGGACACAAAGGAGCCTGGTTGTAGGCCTTCAGTTTACGCAAGGACTTGGGTGAAATGTTCCTCGTACCGAACATTGCAGCAAATCTAAAACAATCCTGTCCAAAGAGGGCGTGTCTAATCACGGCGAAACGGTGCTCTCTGAAGGAAAGGATCAATCGAGGGTTTTTATGATCCAGATGGGACGCGCTGCCACGCTTCCCTACCTCTTGATTCGTTTTAACCTCGTCAAGAGCAAGATCAGATTCACTGCCGCACGTATTATGAATGCGAGAGAACCAGCCCCTGAGTTATACTGTGAGATTTTGACGCTCGATGGGACACCATGAGGTTGAGCTCACTTAGCCCTCCCCTCGTCGCATGTTTCAGGCATTCCCATAGATCACGAATCTCGACCGGAAGCTCGCCTCGGTCCCTCCACACGATTTTCCTTGCACCCTTCAATCGTTCCTCATAATTTGCGAGGGCGACCAAGTTCTCGAAAGAGGGGAGGCTCCGTTTTGGGGTGAATTGGATGTAAGACGGTTTCCTTTCCACTGGAGGTGGCGGAGTCATGGTTCCCCGAAAATGACACCCTATCCGAGACACCGTGAATGCAGCAGAAACGACGAATGCGTGGAGGAACGGGTGGTTACGGAGAGAGAGCCCGAGTGTGGATTATCCGATCTACCATTATCACGTGAATTCTGACTTGGGGCATTCCTTCTTCTCTCGAGTCTCTGTCGAGTGTGAAGTCTCTCCCTGTAAGTCTGGGCGTTCAAAGGTCCACGCGGGATGAAAAAGAAATTTGAGAGTTTTCATGTCCGGTGCTTTACGTGGGAAATTGCACCCACACCGCTCCTGAGAACGCGTCCGACATCAGACATTCCGCATACAGGAAACCATGTCGAAACGAAGCGCATCTCCACCTCCAGCCCAAGGCACCCTCATAAAAAGGACTCGCTCGTCCGAACCTCAAAACACGTCCCAACTCATCATCTCATCCTCGGGAAAAGAACGCGAACAGGCCTTGATTCGAACCGTAAAACGAACGAGCAACCTCGAAGCTCCCATCGTCAGTTTGTCCGGTGCACATGGGGTGAGTTTTCTCGCTTGAAAACGCGGTTATGTTGGTGGCTAATCGATGCGGTAGGGAGAAATTCTGAGTTGCAGGTTCGATCCCACAGGTCAAAATATCGCTGCTTGCTCAGCCGATAAAAGCGTCTGTGAGTGTGGTGGCAATCGCATTTCACCCGGTAGTTGATACGATGTTCGTTCGCAGCATTATGGCGTACATATCCACCAAACACCAACTACGGACTGCTGCCCTCACTCCATAAAGCCCCCATTACCGACCTCCACTGGTCCCTATTCTCTTCCCTCCTTTACACCGTTTCAGCGGACCATACCATGATCTACACGGATGTTGCCACCGGTGAGCGAACGCGAAAAATCCGTGCACACCGCGGGATCATCAATACCCTGGACAGAACCATGGGAGGTGGCGCTGGGATCGAGCTGGTGGCCACAGGCAGTGACGATGGCACAGTCAAGATTTGGGAAGGTGGCCATGAAGCAAGCAAGCAATCCGTTGCGACGTTCGAGATTGGTTGCCCCGTCACCGCTGTGTGTTGGAGCGCAGACGGCTCGAATTTATACATTGGCGCCTTGGACAACGAAATTCATGTGTGCACTTATCTGTTGATATGCGTCATCACTATGCTCACCGGAGAACCTCCAGATCTACGACATCCGCAAGCAAGCAGAAGTGTCGACATTAACTGGTCACACAGACACCCCGACTTCAATCACACTCTCCCCGAACGGGTCCTTCATCCTCTCTCCTTCGCTTTCGTCACAAACAATCATTCACGACGTTCGACCGTTCTCCCCATCTCCGACACGCATACACCGAGTGCTTGCGGGTTCCCCCGCGGGTTTCGAAAACACGCTGCTCAAGGGAGCCTGGAGCAAAGACGACGGCGGACGACGCGCCGCTGTTGGAGGTGCCGATCGAACCGTTACCATCTGGGATGTCGAGAGTTCGAAGATCCTTTACAAGGTTTAGATCTCTCCACTCCTACATCTGGTCAAATCACTCACATCCACTCTTAAGCTGCCCGGCCATAAGGGTACGGTCACTTCTGTTGACTTCCACCCCAAGGAACCAGTTAGTAAGTGTACTGTATTCAACCGCTACCCCACTTCGCTGATATGTGTTCACCAGTCCTCACTGGTGGAAAGGACGGAATCATGCTTGTCGGCGAAATCGAACAGGGGATCTCTGTCTAAACGATGTACCGCGCATGGAACCTGTTACTCAGGGGATATTTATACTTTGTCTTTACCGGCTAAAATGGTATGGTACACTGGGGACGCAATACTTCATGAAAGAGAAAACTTCGCCAACAAACTCCAAAATTCAAGCAAGGTAGAAGCTTGGGATGACCTGGGTCACTTGTTCCATGTACCACATGTCTCGACCCCCGCCAACCGGATTTCCATCCTCATCCGCGCGAGTGATCTGAACCCAATTCCCTGCAACTCCCACGCCGATGATCATAGTCCCCAATACGGATGGCTCGACGAGGACCGTGATGTTATCCTTGCAAGGATCGTGACCATTTTCCGCCTCTTGACCGTCTTTGTTTTCCGACTTGACAGGACCGCGAGATCTCTGCAAGATGGTAGGTTTATCGAGGATCGTTTCCTTGCCGCAGTCCCATCCGATCCAAGGGCCAAGGACGATCTTGCCGAATCTCCCATCCAGCGCTTCCTCCACACCGTCGGCAGGTGAATCGCCTGTCAAACTCTCAGCCCTTGTGACTGACGAGGGAGGGATGAGGTCCACAATTTTCCTCATGGAAAACTCGAAGATCCCGGTGGTGTGAGTCAGTGGCAAGTTTGTGGGACCGAGCAGTGTTGTGAGAGTTGGCAGAGGACCGACGTTCCAGCCAGATTCCGGGTCATCGCCGAATGAGCCAAACTCCTTGTTAGTCGAACCCCAGCCCCCTTCAACGGCGTTGCTTCCCCATCCTTCCCATCCTGCCCCTTCGGGTTGAGATTGCCCCCATGTTTCCCAACTATTGGTGTTATCCCCACCTTCGATCTCCTCGCCGATGTTTGCCCACGTGCCTTCACGGGATGTGATTTTTTCGTGGTCAATTATTGCGCTCTCGAGCTCCTCCATTTCCTGTGTCTTCAGTGGCTCTGCGTAATCTTCTCCAAGGTCGATCGTCTGAATAATACGTCCCCACAGCGAGTTGCATCCCTTACTGAATGGATCGTCGAGGGCTCTGGAAATCGCAAATGTGGCAGAAAGTTCCTTCCTCGCTGTTTCGAGGAGCTTCAGACAACTTTTGAGCTTATCGTTTAGCGGGACATCACTGTAAACGTTGTTACGGATGAGGAATGAGACGAAGAACCGGGCGAGTTCCGGGGCATCAACGCATCGACTCTCTTTCCTGGAATGCCATCAATGTATGTTGTTGGGTGAAGAAAAGTGTGACCCACCACATCAACCCCTTATCGATGAAGTAAGAAGTGAAGAAAATTTTGAGAGAGCGTTCGGGATCTTCGAGGAAGTCCCTCATAGCTCGTTCTTCTTTTGTCTCTACGTGACGTTCCGCTTCCGAGGCGTCGGTGAGGGGATACGGATCACCGTGGGCCTTGGTGGGATCCGTGATTGGGGTGTATGCCGCCATTTCCTCCTCCAAATCGTCGTCGTCATCATCTGATCCGTTTTCTGCTCCCTTGTTGAGTGCGGGGAGCGGGCGAGATGACAGCAACCCGGCGTATACCCTAAACTGATCGCTATATTTCAGCCAACGGAAGTTGGTCAAGAAGGTAAGGTACCTACAGCGTCGAATGTTTCATTCAGACGGAAGTTGATGGGTCCCCACGGTCTCTCCTTGAAGTCTAATGTGGCTTGGATTAACCGATCCGCGAGTGGCATGGAGCTGTCAAACAAGACAGTCAAAGGGGGGCGGTTAGGACCTCAAGCGGTGACTTACTGGTCCACCGAGGTTTTGCGACTGTCTTCGTCTTTCGCCCACTCTTCATGCCAGACGTATTTTCTGACAACCCCGTCATCACCCTCGCCGAGCCTCCTTTTCTTCTTCTTCCACTTGTCCGACGAGGTGGTGGCATGAGCCACCTTTAACTTCACAGTGGGTCGTCCATGCCCATCCAAATCAGGGTAATCTGGATCAGGTACCCGGCGCTTCTTAATCCCTTTGGGTCGAAATTGCGAGAACGGTATGATCGATACACCCGCTGGTATCTCTGGGAACGGGGGGAACTTGATCAAAGGAGTGGTGATATCTGCGGGAGGATGCGACCCCTGGGTTGAAACCACCGTGGCGGTTTCCCCGGATATCTGTATATCTGTTGCCATTGCGTCGATACAATCTGTGTGGCGGAGGGAGTCATACAAATGAATCCAGAGCAAAGTGAACGCGATGGGGGAGAGACTCACGATAGAGGACGTGTGGACTGTGGCTGGGTGGCGAATCCCTACTGGTGGGGTTTTATACTCGGTGGTGGTCTTTGGAAGAGGGACGCCACAGAACACGGTCCGCGACCAAGGTCGCCGTGGATCACGCGCCGGGCTTTGGCGAGCCACACTTGATCTCCATAACTTGTACTTCCCGATTTGGATGTGAGGCGGAACTGCCACAACTTTCGCCATGCACACTCTCTACCCTTTGATGAGACCGAGGTCCAGACTCCGGCCTTCTAGGCATTCCGATCTTTAACACGATGGTCATCTGCCTAAGCTCCCACTTTTAATAGCACCTCGAAGCGTTCTGGTCATCTATAATACCAGTTAAAGTGAGACCATCCTTTGGTCGTCTTTTCCCCCGGTAAGCTCCTCCACATTCGCACGAAACGCTCGTTAGATGTCGTTCTCTCACATCCACGCCGCCACCACCTTGGTATAGATCCTGGCGCTATGAGGGGATGTAGACCTCCCAGGATCTCTTCCGTATGCCGCAGCCACGCGGGGCAATCAATTCTCTCGCCATAGTTTCACGGACTCACCACCGCGGCCAGAGCATTAAGTCGTGCTCTTTTTCGCATCGGCTCTGTTGAGAGTTCTTACCATATCCAATTTGGTTCTCCAGAGGCTGGTCGGTCTATACACGGTTACCGAGGTTTCCGACGGCTTGACAGGTACCCCAATGGGACGCCCAGCGCCATACCCCCTTGAAAGGGTGAGATAGAGGGATACGTTTTCCCCGGGGCGCTCTGAAGGAATTAAACGATGATCGGCGCCCCCGGCCCAATTTCCGGGTGCGATGAATAACCGCTCTCCTAAACTATTTCGTGAGCGTTGGACCAAAGACGGGGATTTCTGGAGTACGAAAGCTTCGTAATGAGGGCTTGACTCATCAGTGGTGAGCCATATACGTGCATTCACAGAAGTGGAATGACACAACAAAGGGTAGCGAAGTGAAGTAAAGACCGGAACACTCAAAGAGTTGTTTTTCCGGCCCGCCACGGTTTTTCCCCCAAAGGCACACTGGCACTCCTGGCCCTAAAATGGTCAACGTTCCTAACACTTTGACGGTAGGAATTTTAGGCGTCCGGGCAGGATACAGGGTCACTTGAAGAGTCGCGTGCGACCGGTTACGCGTTACGTTCTACAAAGCGCGTTGGACGGCTTGTGGCCGGGTCCAGATAAAACACCGCATCAATTCTGCAGCGCAGTGAGAGTACCACTCTTCGGACCCAGGAACACGGTCTCAGCTACAGCATATCCAGCGTCGTGGAAGGATAAATAGCCTCCGGTTTTGTTTAGTGAGCCATCCGTCGATCACCCTGGTTTTACGGTCCTCGCGATTTTCTCACTGTACGGTGGTATATTCTTGGACATATAGAATAAGGCGTTTGGTCTATCCTGGTGGGGTCGAATAATGACAGGATAGAGGTTAGTTGACGATTTCGAGAATCCTTCAATGGTGGACATTTCCCTGAGAATCGCTGGTACCACACAGGTTGCGCACGGGAGAACACCGCCCCTGAACTATGCCGCATCTAGTGCTGGTTCGAGGAAAAGATCTCCCGATAGGATTGAATGCTAAGAAAGACGAGGTCAAGAGCCGTTTATTTTCAGCGTAAAAGTACTCATGAATGCCGCGCGGCGAGACAATTGCACACCACCCCGGATAAAGGCATTCGCATCCAGGGTCTTACGTGATGACGCTTTACGGGCTCATTCTTTTATTGTTGGGCATTTTAACAGGGCGACGGAACAGGGGAGTGCGTCTGGGAACGAAAAAAGGAAGTTATCTGAATGCGAGCTACCGGTCCACCAAACCGCGGTAAGAGAAGGGCGGGTCAAAACAGCTCGTCAGGGCTGATCTCGAGATGATAAACAGGAAAGGCCTTATCAGGTTGACGACCAACCACCAGGTAGCCCCTCGGCACATTTATCCTTGGTTTTACACCTGTGGGGGTGATGACAACAAGGTACTTCTTGATCCTCTCCTCGACCGCCTTGTCCACCATCTCTAGGCTGTCCTTTTCTACACCGGATTCTCCCTCGTTGGTCGTTATCTGGAATCTGAGGAGGACGTGAGTACCCTGAGGAGCAGGTTGAGTGAGAACCCATGAGTTGATTGTAGGGAAGCCCCGAGGGTGGTAGTAGGTGCCGGGGTCAAGGGGGACATTTATTCCACCGGCGAGGGTAGAATCCGTCAGTTTGGGTAAAACGAATGTCTTCGTGTCGATTGTGCTTGTGTAGTTATCATAGGTGATGTTCTCCGTGACCAATCCACTGCTAAGAATGGGGGAGAGGTTGAGAACTATCCCCCCATGGAGGAGCCGGTGTACCTCGTGCTCGAAGATCATCCCGGCGACAATAGCTGTGGTGGTGAATCTTAGCGATTTCTCGTAGAACCTCCTCGTCTCCTCAACCTGGTTTCGGAACACTTTTCGGAAAATTTGTTCCAATACATATGAAGAGACAAACTTCCTCTCGGGCAGGGCGCGATTAGTCGGTAACGGCCCAGTGGAAAACAGGCGGGGGGAATCGTCCGTGGAATTGGCAATGCTGCACAATCTTTTGAATGGGTCGTTGTGTGATAGCTGATCCAATTCGTAGTCGATTATTTCATCGTAGCGGCCTAGATGGTTGGCGAAATTGCATAGGTCGCGGAGGGAGGCACCGTATTTGTTATGCAAATACCACAGATTTTGCTCGCTTGTGTCTTGCCAATTGAGTGAGTGGCTGTAGAAATGTAAGCGTTGTGGAGTCCCCAGAGTAGGCTGACTTACACTTGGAGCACTTCTGCGAATGACCATGGTTTCATGTGGAAGAAACTGGCATAAATTCTCCTGGTCCACTGGTGATGCATGGGATGAGGGGGTGATGCTTTAATGACAAAGAAAGGGCCCTGCTGGAAGACCATAGCAGGTTCGTCATGTGCTCTGTCGCAGTCCACAAGAGCCCAAATCCTGCCAAGAGGGTTACGGTCTTCGGGAAGTAATACGTTGTAAGGTGGCCCATCATCGAGCCGCGAGAGTTCCTTCACGCCTCCTGAAAAGAAAAGCAAGGCATAGCTGGGTGTGACTTGCAGTGCAGTGGGGAGTTGGAGTGCAAGACGGCGCAAGAGTATACGAAGGAGGAAGACCGATTTACCTGATTAAAGTACTTCAGACATAGTAGTGTTGAATAGAAAAGACGAAACCTGTGCCGGGCTGGCCAATGACCACAAGTGCACGATCCCTAGTGGCACAAGCGGACAGGACGACTTCTTCAGCTTCCTTATATTCCGATCGGACGAGGATATTTTCACAGTCGAAATTCCAGACATCATTTGTGGCTGGGGGTTTGGCCATAGCAACGCAACTAGAGGGTATGACATCGGGGAAGATGAGAGAGTCATCGATAGGGTCGGGACCCCTGTTGACCCTCTCTGACCGGTCTAGTGAATCCACGTCCTGTTTGCCCCAGACAGATTTCCAGAACCCCAACCATTTGTCAGTGGTGCTGATGTTCTTGAGATAGTAGGAACGACTTTGTCGGGAGAAGGCTTTGATACGCGCATTTTGCTGAGGAGAGTGGCGTTGGAGAGATGACAGTGTGGTGGGGTTTGAGCCAGATGACATGAGGGTAAGGGGCAAGGTTGCCTTCACGTTCGATGTCACACACCTGTCACCCCTCCCCCTGTAGACTGTCTCCCACCATACCTATACTAACGATAGCAAAATCTCGAGTGCTGAAGCGGAGTCACCACTCCGACCGTGCCTCTCCGCCAAGACTCCCAATCTTCTTCCACTTATCCGACGAGGTGGCGAAATGAGTCACTTTCAACTTCACAGTTCGTCGTCCGTGCCCGTATAAGTCAGGGTAATCTGGATCAGGTACTCGGCGTTCCTTAACCTCTCTGGGTCAAATTGCGAGAACGAGATGATCGACACCCCCGGAGATATCTGCAAAAGGATGTGACCCCGGAGTTGGAACCACCGTGGCGGTTTTCCCCAGATATCTGGATTTCGGTCGCCATTGCGTCGATAAAATCTGTGTGGCGGAAGGAGTCATGGACGTCACAAATGGATACAGGGTGAAGCGAACGCGATAGGGAGAGACTCGTAATAGAGGGCGTGTGGGCTGTGGCTGGGTGGCAAATCCCCACTGTTAGGGTTTTATACTGGGTGGTGGTCTTTGGAAGAGGGACGCCACAGAACACGACCCGCAACCAAGGTCGCCGTGGATTGGCACGCGCCGGGCTTTGGCGAGCCACACTTGATCTCCATAACTTGTACTCCCGATTTGGACGTGAGGCGGAACTGCCACAGCTCTCGCCATGCACTCTCCACCTTTGATGAGACCGAGGCCCAGACTTTGGCCTTCCAAGCATTCCGATCTTCTTCAACACAATGATCATCGGTTTAAATTCCCACCTTTTAACAGCACGTTGAAGTGTTCTGGCCATCCGGAATACCCGTTAAGGTGAGGCCGTCCCCGTCTTTTTTTTTTCGCTGCTCGGCTCCACGTTCGCCCAAAATTCTTGAGTTACGTTATATGGTGGCATCCGCGCCGTCATCCTGGTTTATACCCCGGCGCTACAAGGGGATGTAGACCTCTCAGGATCTCCCCCATGTACTGTGGCCACCTGGACAATCAGATCTCTTGCCATGGTCTCAGCGTACCAAGCTCTCGGAGGTTGGCGTCTCGCCCATAGGTTCATCGCTGCGGCCGAGGTATTAAACCACGAGCTTTGTCGGTTCTGCGGGAAGTTCCTGTGATACGGAGGTTCTTCAGAGGTTGATCAGTATATACGCGGTGGTCGAGTTTCCCGATGGCTCGATACTGCCCCAGTGAGACATCCAACCTCACACCTCTTTTGGAACATGCGAGACAGAGGGCGGTGATGGATATGATTGGGTAGCCTTCTTCGGAGAGGCCCAGGATATCGGATTGCACCGTTAGGAAATACCTGTGGCCAACCTGTGAACAACTCAAACGGGGCCTTCCCTCACAATCCGTGGTGAGCGACATGGGCGTGTTGCGCCCGGCGCTATGATAGAACTGAATAACAATCGGTGCCCTGGCCCAACTTCCGGCATGGCGCCGTGGTGGCTGCGCGCATGAGCGCTGGGCCAGATGGGATCCCTTGAGTACGAGATGTTCTATGGCGAAGGTGTCACATGTCATCCATTGGTCGTAAGTCAAATACATTTACAAGAGTGAGATGCTAAGCAGTATACATAAGGGCGCAGCAGGAGGAAGTGAAGTTAGGTTGATTGGAAAGGAAAATTGAGCGCATAAGAGAAACCCCAAACCCCCAGTCACTGTACCCGACACACTGAACTCGAGGGGGACACCCCTGAAACCGCAAACATATCGGAGGTGGGGGTGCCGGGTGTCAGGGAAGGGACCCAAGTAAGGGAGGCAGGACGCAGGTATTCGAACAACTGCCGGGCAGTAGGTCTCTCTGGACCCTTTTCACTCCAACACAATTGTAAAAGTTCCCATAGCCTGACAGTGAAACCGAGAGACGAGGCATTCTGAGGCCTCTCTGGGCGCTCCCCCCTGAGAACCGCAAATGCAACTACGGGAGACCGCAGGTGATGAAAAGGCACAAGACCGCTAAGCACCTAGAGATGGATAAGCGAGAGTGATCCACCAGAAAGGGAGAAAACCGCTCACCTCGTAAATAACCATCCCAAGGGCGTAGCAATCCGACTTGCGGGATGGGAGTCCGTCCGAGTCGAAGCGACTTGGATCCAGCAACTCGGGGCTCATCCAGCGGGTCGTCCCGCACGATGGGATCGCAGTGTTTGAAAGAAGAACACCGCTCAAATCGGCCATGATCATTAAACCGAAATCCGCGAGACGTGCAGTTCCCGTGTAGTCGATGAGGATGTTAGCCTGTGAGGACTGTCAGCGACACAAAGAGTCTGTGTAGAATGTAGTGGCGTACGCTTTTGAGATCTCCATGTGCGATCCCGAGTTCATGAAGGTACGTCGCGCCGAACGCTACCTCGGAGAGCTATCGATTGTTGGGTATGAAAACATGGCGATAAGCGCACGGTGGGGCTCACCAATCGCAAGCGGTTGACCTGTGAATTGGAACCAATGTATTCCATCACATTTCCATTGGACATCCACTCAGAGACGATGCGGAGATATTGAGGGTTCCTCGACACAGAAACTCCCAATAGAGGCACGATATTTGGATGAGACAGGTGTTTCCAGATAAGAACTTCCCGACAAAATTGCTTGGCGGGGAATCAGCGTCTGCGATGTGTCCGGCAAAGCAGAGTCGCTAACCTTGAAAATCTTATTAAACTCATCCTTCGTCCCGATCCTCAGATGCTTGATAGCCACAGGGAGTCCATGATATTCTCCTTTGCTCACGTCCGCAAAGCCACCCCCCCACCCAAACTCACCAACGTAGATGAGCTCTGGTTGAACGACATATGAGGCGGGCAACATTCCATGGGTTTTGCAGACCTTGTAGAGCAGATGTGAGGACCGTCTGGATAGCCTCTCATCGAGATGTGGCAATGTGAGAAGCTATGTCTCATGATTACCCAAGGAACCAATGAACATTTATGCGAATTACTTACTTGGTCAAGTAGATCAATAAACCTCTGGGCTTGGTCACCCTGGAGACTCCTGGCTTCGAATAATTTGGATGGAGAGTGTATGAGGGTCTCGATGTTGGAGAGATATTCTGTGGATGTAACATCCATCGAGAAGATAGTGCTCCAAAATAGCGCGTCTAAAGTTCGGGTAAGGTCGGTTTCGCAAAGCATGCAGGCTCGTTAAACAAAGGTTAGTCACCTCCAAGTTGTAGCGAATACACTCAATTCATCGCGACTTATATACCAAATTCTACGCCCCTCGATGAAAGTCGACAATGGCATTGCGAAAGCTTTAAATGGTTGTGGTTGAGAATGATCAACGTTGAAATTTGAAACGTTGAAGTTCCGGCGTTTTCCGTTGTTAGCTTAGCTGGTGACGCGTGACACCAGTCACAACCACGGCTGATCGACCTTCCAGCTATCATTGAGAGTGGTTTTTTTGGGTCAATCCCCTCCCCCTCCTATGCGCTCTCTGTCTGCTGGCCGTAGCTCACCCCCCTCATGTCCCCTACAACATGTGTGAGGCGGCACGTTTTATCTCAAATCAAACCCCCACCCCTTGTCACCGCGGTTACACAGAATCAACTCATTGACGTTTTCAAATCCGTCCGCGGTTACACAGAATCAACTCATCGACGTTTTCAAAACCGTCAGACAGTTCGCTGGCTTTTGGCTATTTTTGCAATTCTGATCACCACCCTGGCACGATGGCGATTCTAGTATCATCCAACTATCGGACTTTTTACTTAAGGTTCTCGCATCTGGAACAGAACCGTGACCGTTGTTTTACGTCCTTGGGGGGAGCGAGTAATGCCATTAACTGTGGCGTCCTCTGGTTTTGGTTCTTGGACGGCCTTTTACCAACTGCAACCATCGCAGACTTGTCAGCTGTGAACGGAGTCAAGCTTCGCAGGACACCGGTGACCTGGCTAACACCTTCAAACATTCAGTTACGGAAGGCAAACTTTTTTGGTGGCCTCTGGTATGGTTGTCAGTTTGCTTTTTCAGAGGGAAAGCTAATCGCTTCATAATCACGTACACAGCTAGAGAAACCGTAACCCATCCACACCATCCTGTTTCGTCAGCCCAAAGGGGAATCGAGCCGCATCTCTGGCGCGTGTGCCACCAAGTATGGGGTCCTACTCAGAAAGGAAGACGTGTTCGGGCCGTCCCAAGGAGTTCGAAGCCGGCATGAGGATTGCTTCGCTTGGTTACCTCGCTTTTGTACTTGTGTGCCACCACAAGCGAGCCCAATCAATCCAGTCCCCGTTGGTCCACCCAGTTCCCGGAAACAGGTTGTATTGATATGCTTTTGATATTCGATTGCGGACATACCGCTTCATAGCGTCCAAATGGTAATGAGCATACCCTTATATTGAGCGCTTGTCACTCCCGTTCCACTGACGCCCTCGTGGGTTTTGCATGTTTTCTGGGGCTTAGCAAAGTGGATATGTAATATCGCACATATCTACACTTATGGTGAGTGACCTTCCATCGCCCGTTAGACTTTCTAAAATCTGAGGACCTTCGTCGAGAAAGGGGGCTCGTCAGTAAAACCCCATGCGCCTCCCATGCCTTGCATGCTTGGCTAGTAAAAGAGCAGAACGAGCAACGTGCAAGAGGCTAGGTTTGTACCAAACGATCATCACCAACATACTCTTCTCACTGTGGCATTCTTTGGCGCTGACACCCAGACCGTGACGGCGCCGTCCGCGAGCCGTGGTTCTATTCACCATTTGATCGAGGCCAGCTGCAGGCCTGCTGAGGTCAACCCCGCAATACCGGGGTGCCAGACCCCAGCCCCATCAAAAGGTAGCTGGTAATTAGCCCGTTGGGTAAGCAAATAACGTCTATCAAAAAAATCCCGGCATTTCCAGACATCCACCGAAACCCGTCAGAGACAGTGGTCTCACGTCGTTTCATTCGACTTCTTCTGTCATCTACTTTGTGCATGACACTTGTGGCGTTGCACACCCACTCTCTATCTGCTAATGGTATACTCGGACCGACCCATAGGCTCATTCTCCGTTTATTCCGTTCCCTTCGGCCCGTCCACCTATCCTCCCATCCGTAAGATCGCGTGGCCCGCATATATGCCCGTGTGGGCAAACCCGCCCACGCCTCCTAGTTTTTCGTAACCATCGACACTTGATTTACACGTCTGTCGTTGAAAAATCCATTCCAACACAGGGCACAGGAGTCTGCGGTTGCTGGGGTCGACGCAGGGGTCAGGATTTTTGGCTTGGGCTGCGTGCCCAAGGCCGTTGGACTAAACACGATGATATGTGCCATACTCGTTTGACCCGTCCCAAGGCTCCCCGGGAGGCGAAGGAGAACGTTGAAGGCGTAAAAACGCCGTAAGGCTGTGGAACTGCAAGCCTCCCCCTTTCCTTGCACGTTCGCTTTGTTGCCGTTACGCTGGTCAGTTACGTTTCGGAACGGCATTTCATTCCAGGAACAAGATGAGGATGGTCGCAAGATATTCGTATCAAGTCTCGAAGCCCGCATTGACGCTCACGCCCAACCCCTGGAACACAAACCATACCCCGTGTATCCCGAGCGCCTCTAGAAGACATCCGGTGTGCGATCCAAGACGGCGGTGGTTTTACTTTTTGCATGAGACCCCGAGTCGCCCAGTAGGTTCTGAGATCGGGTTCGTTTCAGTTCATAGTTGGTGGTGCCTGTACCACGACGTTTTGAAGATGTCGGACACCTTTGACCATTGATTCCACACCCATGTCATCACCGCTCACCTGTTACCAACTTCTCTTGGTACTTTAGGATAACGATCTTCGTCTCCGATTCCACAGTGTCTCAACCCACCGGGAACATGGGAACGGTCATGTGTGCAACCCTTGGTGGGATCGTCAATTCTCTGCCAACGGGTTCTTTTCTTGACCCAATCCATTGTATTACACGATACTTGTACATCTTGCAATCATCAACTTCGTTGTGGCCCCGAGTGCGGTCATTTACACCAAGTTGCTCGGGTAGCCATACTCCTTCAATCCGACAAAGCCCTCCTTGATACTCCTCGCAGATACGAACCTGTAGAAGATGCTGATACTCCCAGCCTTGTCGTTCGTACCACTGCCTCTTGCACCTCCGAAAGGTTGTTGGCCAACGACAGCTCCTGTGCACTTTTCGTTGTAATACACATTTCCGGCAGCGTTGCGGAGTCGATTGGTGGACCCGACGAGCACCTTTCTGTTCGAAGCGAAGCTGGCGAGATATCAGTATAACGACTGCGCTGTGGTTGCGAGACGCTCACATCGATCCGGTCAGTGCGTACTGGGAGGCGGAATCGATCAGGTCGAGAGTAGAATCGTAATCGGCGTCTTCGAAAACGTAGATCTAAATTCATGTGAGAGGAGTAGCAAGTGGCTGTACGCTATCGCTCCTACCGTCAGGACTGGTCCAAAAATCTCCTCGACCATGGTAACCGACTTAGGATCCTTCGTCAGGATAACCGTGGGTTGGACGAAATAACCGGTTGAATCATCACCTGGATAATAATTCAATATGACGTCACGCGCGTACGGGTGGAGGTACTAACCGGTTCCTCCAACGAGGATTCGTCCACCAGCAGCCTTGGCTTTCTCAATGTAACTCAAAATCTTATCAAAAGCGGGCTTGTTGCTAGAAATAGTTGAATCGAAGCGCACACAATGCAAGCCCAAAATAGACTCACATGACGGGTCCCATAAAGTTGCCGAACTTCGTGGGGCTGCCGACCTTTATTTCCGCAACTTGTTCTAGGAGCTTGTCCTTGAACCCCCCGGCGTTCCATACCGAAGAAGAAACATACAACCTCGAAAGAGCGGAACATTTTTGGCCTATAAGGTTGTGAAAAGATGTCTAAATGGAAGTGTCGCCATACGTACCTTGGTACTCGAAGGCCCCGCGAACACTTTGGAACACGGCATTTTCAACATCAGCCGAGGAGTGAACAACGTGGAAGTTCTTGCCACCTGGAGAGACGATCAATAAACTTTGTTATCCCATGACCACTCCTCGACCGCTACACACCGGTCTCTCCAACGATTCTAGGATAGCTCCTATAGATGTCCACGTTTTGGGCGATATCCTTCCACAACTTTTTGAAGATGGCGGTACTCCCGGTGAAATGGAGCCCGGCAAAGAATGGATGGGAAATGGCCTGGGCCACAACCTCTGCGGGAGGTCCCGGGACAAACTGGATCACACCAGGCGGGACACCGGCCTCCTCCAGCAATTGGTATACGATGTAATTCGAGTACGTCGCGGCGGGTGATGGTTTCCACAATACTACATTGCCGACGAGAGCCGGGACGCCAGGGAGGTTGCCACCGATAGCGGTGAAGTTGAAGGGCGAAACCGCGAGGACGAAGCCCTCAAGCGCACGATACTCCACCCGGCTGAGAACACCCATAAGGATAGATCGATGAGAAACGATTCCAGGAGAACTCACTTCCAAGCACCGGGTGAGTTCTTTGGTGGTTGCTGGGAATAAAGTTCCTCCACGAACTTGACTCCGAAACGGAAGAAGTCCGAGAGCTAAAGAAAACCGGTTTAGCAGGAGCACAGTGGGAGGAGGATGCGAAACCACTCGACCTCGGCCGCCGCATCAATTTCGGCTTGCCAAGCGTTCTTACCCTGTCCGAGCATCGTAGCAGCCATGAGTTTGTACCGATACTTTCCGCTGACCAACTCTGCCGCTTTGAGGAAGATAGCCGCCCTGTCATTCCAAGGGAGGGTCTCCCACTCTTCCTTAGCAGCAAGTGCACCCTCAATGGCATCGGCGATGACCTTCTGGTCAGCTTCGTGGTAGTAGCTGAGGTGTTTTGCGTGATCAGACGGAATCGGTTGTTTCGCGGTCTTGCCGGACTTGATCTGGGGAGGAGACGCCGGAAGAGATCCATCGTTAGTAGAGGAGAGAGAAACGGATGAAAGCACTGACTGGCTTTCCGTTCACTATGCAAGGAACCTCGAAGGGCAAGTCTTTCTCCATCTGAGCAAGGGCCTCTTCGAGCGCCTTTCGTTCGATAGATCCCGGGCCATAACCCCGCTGGGGTGGTGGTTAATCCAACACGACCGGGATGTCATGAAATCGTTTACCATAGGCTCATTGTCGATAGCGGGAACCTTGAAGATAGCCAACTGAGCTGAGGCCATGACGAATACTAGCAACTGTAGATATGGAGATGAAAACAAAGTGGAGAGCAAGGTCCGAAGTGAACTGATCAAAACATAAACTGCAAAGCGCCGAAGACACATCACCCGGAACAAAACAGTACAAACAATGAATTATACAGTGGCGGGTAATTCATCCATCTTCCGCTTCAACTCTTCTAGAAACGACCATGACTCGAGCAGACTCAGCGGGCACTTCCTGCAATCCACTTGTCGGAATGATCTGGATAGGAACTCCATGGTGAAGATGACCTCCGTTGTCGGACGAGCGCTCAATTCTTCCTCCGCTCTCCTCTGGAAGTCCCGCCACCATTTCGGCCCTTCGGAGAAGGCACCGTACGTCCCGTTGCACTCCATACACTTCACGTCGTCTCTCAACCGCAGCAGCTCCTGGGCAGCCTTCGCTCGCGTGTGGTGAAGAGCCAAAAGCCGATGGTAGGAGAACGCCGAAATGTACCTCAACTCCTCTGACAATGGCGCGTCCAGAATGCTGATTCCCAGAGTGTGCTTGGAAGCCAACTTGGTCTCCTCTTCGAGTTCGTAGCGGCTCGCGACGGCGTAAATTCTCGTCGGAGATTGCTTGAGGTAGCGCTCAGAGACGAGTTGCTTTCGTAGATCGTCGATGGCGGGAAGGAAGTCATACTTGATCGCAGCGTGGAGTACCAGGATGAGGGTGTTGAGATCGTCGTCTATGATAGGGTTTGGCACCGGGTAGACGAACTGCAATAATAGTTGTAGTATTTCTGGTGTTTCCGAGACTTCGACAATCGGAATTTTCGCCAGCTCCTTTGGGGAAGGCTGCGGCAGTGACAGCATTTGATCGAAGAATGGGGATGCAAGAGAAAGGAGGAGACGGTGGACATGAAAGTCTGTCACCGGAAGACTGGAGCGTAGAATGAGGTCTGCGGTGGGATCGTCGAAATGCCCTATAGCCATGGCGAAGTGGGAGGAATAACAGAGATGGGGCCTAGCAACAAGGTTCCAATGCGATTTAAAGCCCTCGGTCGAAATAGGAGACTGTAGCCGCAGTAGGGTTACTGCCTCCAGAACTGTTTCCACCTCCGGTTGATGGAAGGGCTGTAAAACCGCCGGAAACAGTTTTTGATTCGAACCGACTGACGAGAACACGAAACAGGGTGATAATGGCTAAAGAAGCGGGGAGGGGGGAAGAAGGGTCCAGGAATTCATAAGGAAATCACGTGCCACATGATGAAACTAGCGCCTGCGCTTGTCACGGTCAGTGTCCGGGCTCCTCCTGTCTCCACGGTATCGCCTGCGCGGAGAAGAGGACCTTGACCTCCTGCGACGTTCGCGTGACAAACTACGTCGCTTCCTGTGGGAATGCGACGGCTCTTCGACGTCAAAAACCATCCCGTACTCTTCCTCAGTCCTGTGTCCGCCACTGGCACGGTACTTTCTCGTTGGTTCAAGATCTCGGTTTCCCCCGAAGCCCCTTCGGGACGGCAGCTTGACATCATTCGACCAACTCGTATTGAGTCTTGCCACTGATTGGGAGCTGGAACGATCGACTTAGAGGCAAACCGTTCGGAGAACATTCGGAACACTCACAAGTCAACCCAGATGCGACGATCATCAACCAGAACGTTCTGCATCTTGAAGTATGCCTGAAATACAGTTAGAGTTCGTCTATGCACAAACGCGCGCGATGAATTGTACCTGTTCAGCGTCCCCTCTTTTATCAAATTCAATGAAGGCATATTGAAGCGAATCGCCGGTTTTCTTATCCCGGATGACTTGACAACTGAGAATCGTACCAAACCTGGAGAAGATCAACTCCAGGTCCTCGTCACGGGTGACAGGATTTAGCTTGCAGACGAAAAGGACGTTCTCGGGAGGTCGGACGTTAGCGAATGGCAAGTCGCCAACCATTTCAAGGGTGAGAGCGGATGCTCGGGCGGCGTTGATCCTTCTCTGAGCCTCGGCTTCTTCCTCGGGAAGAGCAGCTAGAGGGTCTTCATCCTCAGCGATTCTAGTGGAGTTGTCGGGAGGTTTAGTGGGGACCTCGTCGGGGACTTTAAGACCAGGTGGGTCAGGGAATGGATCGTCCAGGATTTCAACGTGCCTGATCCGCACGTCCTTTAGCGGTCGGCCGTCCTGATCCACGAAGACTTCGTTGAGCTTCTCGAGGGTATCCAGTCCCTCAACAACGTGACCGAACACGGCATGCTTCCCATCCAAGTACTCCACCGGTCCATTCGCGAGGGTGATGAAGAATTGGCTAGCACAACCCCCCTTTGGTAGACCTTCGATGGAGGGTGCTACTGCCATGGATACAGTCCCCTTCTCCTTGTGCTTCAAGCGAGGGACAACCTCCGGGGAGAAGTAACGAGGAGATTCAGAACCTATGTGGGACCAGATGGATTCACCCCCAATCCCCGTCGCGGTAGGATCACCGACTTGGGCAAGGAAGTCCTTCGAGACTAAAGGGGGAGATGGCATCAAACCAATAACCGCGGCGCAGCAGGAGCCATGCTCACCATTGAAAAAGGCGTTGAGATTATAGTAGTAGACTTTGCAGAGTTTGAGAAAGTTCTCGCACGTTTTTGGACAAGAATCTACTTCGAGATCAATGACAATGTCGCCCAGAGATGTCTCTAGAAGGACAGACATGCCCAAGCACTGTCCGTAAGATGGAGGAAGAAGACAAGTGCGATGCGGATCACACGTGACGAGGCGCGTCGGGGCGCGAATGATCCAGTCGACCACATCTCAACCACCTTCTCGACAGTGTCCTTGGCCCAGAGGGGCGACGCAATGGCTACGCTCTTCTCTCAACACTCGTCCAACCCTCTCGAAGTCTCTTCTTCGGATGTTCAAAACGCACGCCGCCGCCGCATGCTCCAGGCTTGTGGAGGAGTCGGGTCTTCAGACGATGACTACACATTAACCCACTCTGGAGAGGGCACCGCGTCTGGCTGGGACGCCAAGACTCTAAGTGGGAAGGCGTCATTGCGGAAGCAGCCCGTGCCGTTGATGGTCGACCTGGACGATGAGATGTCCGATGAAGACACTCTCACTTGTGAACCAGGGCTGGGCATGGGAGAGGAAGAGGAGGAAACACAGGTCGATGAACGGGTCGACGATGAAGATGAAGAAGAGAGAACCATCCTCCTTAAACCTCCAGACGAGCAAGAACAAATCGCGGAGGAAATCTTGGATCTCGAGGAGGCCGTACCACAGCTTCGCGAGGACTACAAGATTGTCGACCGACTCGGTACCGGGACGTTCTCTTCGGTTTACAAAGCTATTGATCTGTGGTACCATACCAAATGGTACAATTCTCCCTGGCACAACAGACACCCGCCCAACTCGTCAGCACATTACCAATCCGAACCCCGACCCAAGGGCAGTAAGGCGTTCGTGGCCATCAAGAGGATCTACGTTACCAGTGGCCCCGATCGTATTCGGAACGAGATTTCAATTATGGACGATTGCCGCGGTTGTAGGCACGTTTCCCAGTTGGTGACTGCGTTCAGACACTACGATCAAATTGTAGTCGTCATGCCATACCATAAGAATGACGACTTTAGGGTGGGTGGTTGCCGGCATGCACGTTCCATGGACTAATTGATATACTCTTAGGACTACTATCGGGACCTACCTCTGGATGGGATAAAATCGTACCTCCGGTGTTTATTCCGAGCGCTCCGTGACGTGCATTCCCGGGGTGTGATTCACCGAGATATCAAGCCCGCAAACTTCCTCTTCGACCCACGGACTGGTATCGGAACACTCTGTGACTTTGGATTAGCTTGTGTAAGATTGAGAACCTTATCGTTTGATACTCTTGTATCTCTTATGTCTTTTAGCGCATGGTCGAGGGCGGTCAGAAGCTCGGTGCTTGTTTGCACACATGCGCTTCTCCAGAACATCCTCATGGTCGTGTCTTTACTTCATCGGAGTACGATCGCCAAGCCGTTCGTAAAGCACAGAAGGATGCGAGGGAAAAAGGCAGACTGGGGACGGAGAAGGTTGGCTACCCAGAGAAAGATACCCGGTACGTCGCCTGTGAAGGTTAGTGGAAATGGTATGAATTTCCCGTAGGCCAAATTCGAAGGCGAATCGTGCTGGCACACGCGGTTTCCGGGCACCGGAAGTGTTATACAAATGCGGGCTGCAGTCAGGAGGTAGGATTTCCGTCCCCTCGATGTCCCGCTACTTACGCCATTCGTCACAGCAATCGACGTGTGGTCCTCCGGCATCATTTTTCTATTCTTTCTGACTAGGAAGTTCCCGCTGTTTCAGTCAAACGACGACGTTGAAGCCCTGATGGAACTTTCCACAATAATTGGGAGGAAAGGGATGGAAAGGACCGCAACGCTTCATAGTGCGTACGAAAAATTCCCCAGAGTTTTCTGTATTTAGCTTCTCTCTTGAAGGCCGCACGTTCTCCACGAATGTTCCATCGATACCCGTGGAGGGGATGACCTGGTCCCAGTTTGTGGCGAAGCTGAACCCGAACCTGATGGTGCCCAGGAAAGAGTTTACGCATTTTTACCCCCACTGCAAGTCTGGGGAGACCACTTTGGTCGAGCCGCCCCTGTCTTCTTCTCCATTCTCATCCCACTCAGCTTCGGTGATTGAACCCGCCAAAAGCTCTTATCGACCACGGGAACGGTCATCTTCGCCCTTCGTCGCCAATGAGGAAACACACAAGGCGGAGATGACGCTTGCTTTGGATCTTCTTGAGAAGATGCTGAATCCGGACGCAACAAGGCGCGTTCAACCGCGTAACGCATTAAAGCACCCATTCTTGTCAGAAGAAGCGGAGGGGATCTGCGACGACGATACTTTCCCGCATGCGTTTGGTGGAGGGGCCTGTGGAGATCTACACTATTATGATGATGACACGGGCGATGCTTGTGTACAACTCCCACAAGAGGATGGATCGATACGAGTAAGACGCGTGTTATCTGGAGAGGGACTCGCCATTGGAAATTCGTCCTGTGAATTTCATTCTCACCTGGACTTTCCGTGTTGATTATTTTACAGCTTTCAATGTTTTCGCAATCCATTACGCATTTGTAGCCTAGACCATCATCGCACTTTGGATTTTATTACACAGTTTTCCCCTGGCAATCCAATGTTACCCATCCGCAGCGGTGAGCCACTCGGGAGCAGATGACCGCTGAGCGGAAGCGATCGCCGTGACACGAATTCACGTCCCAATATGGAAGGAGAGCACATCGCTCACTCGCACGTCGACTTCGATGTTCCCCAGTCTCTGACCGCACTCAAAACACTTCATGCGCCATCAGAACGGGCTACAAGCTCTGCTACTCAAGCTTCAGCCCTTGGCTCCTCAGATCCTCCCACTCCTCGTCATTTCAATCTTCACCATCTTCGCACTTAACATCACCAGGTCCTCAATGTTCAGCACCCTGTTCAACTGGTCCTCTTCCAGGGATTCCTCGACCTCGTATGAGAGCCACGATAGGAAGAAACTGAAGAAGAAGGCACCCAGAACCCGTGCCGAGCAACTCGCTCTGCTCAACGGATATGCTCACCCAGGTGCGTCCTACGGCGTCTATTGTCTATGACGATTTGAAAGCGCTGATCCCGTTGAACCGATAGCAGAGAAAGGTACTCGCGGGGCCGACGATGGATACTACCCTGGGTTGGTCAACATGTCCGGCACATATTGCTTCATGAACTCGGTTGTGCAGGTATGCCTTGAATTAGTAAGACGCAGAGTTCGTTCACTCACCGTTTTGTTTGGAGGCTTTCGCTTCATTATCATACCTACAACCGCAGATAGAAGATATCTACGCAAGGGCGGTCGCTCTCGATGTTGAGACTCCCGTCATAGATCCTCTCCGAGACTTACTTCGAGGTGAGTCTCCAAGCCTGCGGTCTCCCAGGTCACTTACCCTCTTTAGCGCTGAATATACCGCGTTCGAGTCCCAAGCCAATCAGGCCAATAGACCTCATCAATGCTCTCTCGATTGACCCAGACGGCAGGACAAACCCGCTACTGTGCTCTCGTGAGCACCAGGACGCCCAGGAACTCTTTCAGTTGCTTTCGGAGTGCATCAAACGTGAGGCCACTGCCGTAGACAAAGAGGGTTTCAGGGATCGGGGCCTCGGAGCCATCTCAAAGACGAACGGCTTGTCCGGACCCAGGAACATAATTTCTACTGTGTTCGACGGTCTCACCGCTAATAGACGCAGCTGTGTCGTGTGTGGGTACACCGAAGCGGTTATGCATTTCAGCTTTGACAATTGGCAACTTGCTGTCCCACGCGCAGTGAGCATCATCACTTCTCCTCATTCGTGTTGTTGAACTTTTCTTTAGCCATATTGCACCATATACGATTGTCTCTCCGACTACACCCGGCTGGAAAAGCTTACAGACTGCATCTGTCGAAAGTGTTCCATGCTCGCCACACACCAGAAGCTCCTTGCTGAGGCTGAACGGGTGACAGCCTTGATTACCATTGAATCCAACCCTTCGACATCTAAGAAGAAACGTGCCCGGGACGCCCGCAAGCTTGAAGCTCGCGTGAGGGCCGCGATTGAAGAAGGGAGGATCGAGGAGGATATACCCGGTGTAAAGCTGGAGAAGGTCTACAGTAGGGAATCAACCAAACAGGTCATGATTGCTCGTGTAAGCATGCTACCCGCCTCGTGTTGTCGGTGCTGACGCCACGTATCAGACTCCGCACGTCCTCACACTGCATCTCAACCGCTCCGTTCATTTTGGACACTACGCTTCCAAAAACACATGTCGAGTGGAGTTTCCTGAGATTCTTGACCTCTCACGATTTGCTACCTCAGGTCAACTATCAACAAAACCAGATCTCCCCATCTCCTCCCCTTACCACTTGCATCAACCAGCTCCATCCGCGTCTAGATCACCCCATCGAATATTTTACCAGCTCTCCGCCGTCGTCTGTCATTATGGGCAACACTCTTACGGCCACTATATCTGCTACAGACGAAAACCTCGACCAGTTAGTGCGGGAGCGACCCGCTTCTCTCCACCAAAACTTCCTTGCCCATTGGACTGCAGATGTGAACGATGTGCAAAGTACGGGCCAGTCAGAGTCGATGATGGCTACGATGGTAGACGAAGGCTGGGTTATGGTTGGTTACGAATCAGCGACGATTCGGTGCAGGAGGTCGGCTTCGAAACGGTGGCGCTAGAGAGTTCCGCTGTCTTCATGCTTTTCTACGAGGAAGTTTTACAACCGAAGACATCTACCACACGTCAACCGGTAATCAGGGGATCTGAAGAAACTGTTAGACCAAAGGACGCACAATCCAGGGAATCTCATCCTGTCTACGAGAGCGATACTTGGCCACGGAGCGAGATGTCCGGTTCCAGGACAAACGATGTGCAACCCCGAATTGTCAGGAACGTCTCCACCTCTCGGCGGACCGAAAGTCCTGTGCCACAGCCGAAGCCGAAACCTTCAGGCTCGCAGGTTTCGACACCGTCGTTGATGCGTGGCGGTTCCTACTACAACGCACAACAGTCGCAAGTGAACGGTCATGTCAGGATGCAGGCTTCCCCATCCGAATCCTGGTATCGCCCGACGTCGCCCACACCAAGGGAACTGCAATCGCCGCCACCTTCATCTTCTCATCCGCATCCCCCCAATAAATCGCCATCGCAAGTATCACCACGAGTACCCGTACCATCTAATCCTGCGATACAATATCAATCTCAGCGTCTACAAATATAATTATCTTATCGTGGGTTTTCCTCACACTCACCAACGTCGTCCTCTCATCGCGATCAGACGTGTATCTTTAGCATTACATATCTCTTGTTTGCAAATCGAATTGTTGTCGTTTATGAATACAGCGGGAATCGATTTTCATGTCCGAGTGTCTGAACTTGGCCTGGAAAAATCACGAGATATACCCGAGCCAATTGTATGATCCTGAGATCGACTCATAGGCGGCACTCATCCCTCCTCCCGTTTCTCGAACTAGATGGCTTCTGGGGGGATGGGCGTGGTTATAGTGTGCTTCTTTCGCCTGGAAACCTTAGTCGCCTCGAGGTTGACTGCTGTCGCATATGTCTGGGATCCTGGGACCTGGGTCGAGCTATGTATCAACTAGTAGGCCCAAATTGATACGCATTTTTGTAAGATGTCGGACGACCCACTGCTCCATCCTACGCCCACTTTTCTGAATTCGACTCGACGGTTCTGCGTCCAGAGGTGTGGCATTAGCCGCGCGTCTGTTCATTCATTGAATAGCCGACTTGATTCATCGAAAGTGTGGCCGGTCACTGGTCACCCTCAACCTTCATCTTGGTCCTCTAAATGGCGTATTATGGGTTTGTGCCTCAATCTTCGATAAGGATTTTTACCGACAGACAATTTTGATTCACAGGCCACAATCCTCTACGCCTTTGAAGCAAGAGAAACAACCACAATCATATGGTGCTGCCTCTCAGCCTTTCGGACCTCCCCCTCCCAGACCTCCTGGAATTACTGCTTTTCCTGTCAATGTATTCCCTCCAAAGGAGAAGTCGGTAGCCATCATCAGTGGGCTGGCCATCGGCCTCGTGGTCGTGCTACTCCAAACCGTTCTGATGTTCGCCCACGTCGACGCGTTGAAACCGTTCTTAGACATCGAATCCGCCAAACGCCATGTCTCGATAGAGAACTCTACTCTCGCAGTGGAGAAGGAGAAGATGGAACACGAGACAGAGGTGATGACACGTGAGAAGGAGTTGTGGGAACAGGCGAGGGAAGCTCGTGTTCCCCACGGCGCATTCTGGGAGGATGTTTGGCCTGCTTGGGATTGTCGTGCGTATGGAAAACGGGAGTACTGGGGGGTACTCCGTGACATACCCGAAGGCTGGAGCAATATTGATGCCTGCATGAATATGCCCGTTGAGATCAAGGGTGTCACCGTCAGGCGTCCGTATCGATGTGGATACGTCTGGGGATCCCTACAAATCCACGGGTATTGGATGGTAGATTGGGATCAACCGGATTGTAAACCGTGGCACCGAGATTACAAGGACGCGGTACGTCCAAGTTACTCTTTTTTTTTGCCCACTTATTTATCTTTACACGCTGTTGGGTGCGCAGGGGTGTACGAGCTACAAGTCCGGCAAACGAAGAATCGAAGCTCAAATCGTGGGTATAAACAACAGGAAAGAACAAGATTGGCGGCTACTGTGCAACAGCACACCTTTGGTCTGGAACCTGATCACGTATACGAGTCCTACCCATTGTGAGGAACGAGTGAGTGGTTCCCACCTTGATTCTTTGTTACCGATCAAGCTCATCCCCGCTTCCGATGTAATAGGGTTGGGGAAGAAAGGTTGCAATGTGGGAGGTTCCAGACGAAAGCTGTTTTTGATCGACTCCATCCTCATCTGTAAAATATGCATACGCGTTCCTATTTACTGGGATGGCACGTTTAATTTTAACCGGCACGGAGGACCTACTCGGACTTGACTCTCCATTCTACATCGAAAGGTGCTCTCACATCCCACTCACTGACCAAAACCACCTCCTCCCCAGGAGAAATCGTGCCATACCAAACAAACTTACCCTCCTTCTGCCCGTCCTTCGTGTCTTCCACATCTCTCCCCCACTTGACCTTGAACCTGTCCCCCCTTCCAAGATCCACCTCCTCTCCCTCTTGACTCACTGCGAGTCCCGTAGGTCCCTTCAGGAACACCTTGATCCGGGGTTCTTTCTCCGAGGCAACTGGGATGCTCGACCGTTCGACAATGTTGATTGGGTAGTCTCTGGTATGTCGGTTGTGAAGCTTCGTGGTGGACACAAACGTCGTCGTTGTATACTGTTCCACGAACGAGGATGGCGGGGACGTCACAGAAAACTCGGTGATCTCGTGTGAGACTCGGATGGAGGTGTCCACTCCAAGCGTACAATTGAACGTGTCTCCGGTCGCGATGTCAGATATGTCGGTCTTGGAAACGTACGAGTTGTTGAGGAAGATGGTCATGGTACCAGGAAGCAGATAGTAATCGCTCGTGTTCTTGACAGTGCACTATGAAAACAGTTTATCGTGTCATCTCAATGTACCCTAGAGCATTGCCTTCCGTACCTGTAGATACGCGATTGGGGATTTACGCGGGGTGGTGATATGCGTGATAGCCGCCTCAAAAGGAACGACTGCCACGAGCACCTTGTAAGAGTGACCATCACTTGGAATGGTTGTTAAGGCCTCGACCGTGTAACTGACGGCCGTTGGACTCTTCGAGATAGTAGCGGCGCTCTGAGCGAGTTCAGGAAGGGGGGCAACATGAGCGGCAGATAACAGGACGACGGGGCCATCACCATCGAAGAGACCAAAACCCATATCTTCATCCGAATCCTCCTCCGCCGATGATGGCTCACAAGTAGCCAGAGGTGGTGATGGGGGTGGTGGAGTCGGGGGTCTTATAACCAAATCATCCGGTCTCGGTATCCCTGCGTTGAGGATATCCGTGGCGGATGTGCTGAGGATTAGCTTCGCACTGGTCCAATCCTCTCCCGTGTTCTGCGATAGATTGACGCGGTAGTGAAGGGAGACAGATGGAGATGGTTTTCCGTCCTCTGAAGTCGCGTATAGGTCGTAGAGAGGGTACCAGCGAGCATCGAGTACACCTGTGTGTGTAGCAAATCAGTGAGGTCTTCCTGGACACATGGCATGGTTTTCTCCTCACGATAGATCAATCTCAGCTGTGCAGGGCCGTCTTCGTCAGCCAAAATCGTGATGATCGCCTTGGCGTGAGCTGCTCCAACTTTCGACACACGCAACTGGTCGATTTTCCTAATCAACCGCGCGATACTCTCGTCCAGGTCCCTAACCGTCTCCGCACAACCGAGGATCTTGTCGTACAGCGTATCGGAGAAGGCGTTGGCTTGATCGGGGGCAATCCGAGGCTTCTCATTCATGCTCTCTCCAAACGCTCGCAAGATCGCGACCTCCTGCTCGCGTGCGCTTTTCTCCGTTTGGAGTTCGCCGAGTTGGGATTTGAGGTCTCGGATGGGGTCCGATTTTGGGATCTCTGGACGTCGATCGAGGGTGCATTGAACGACGAGGAGCTTGGCGTTTCCAAGTCCATCTACGCGGAAGGATTCCGTCTCGATGATGCTGCTGAGATTAGTAACCTCAATCACGTTGGTTCCTGCCTACTCCCCAGTGAAGGGAGGATTGATGGTTCAGTCGGGAGCACGAGATCGTAATTCTACCTAATCTCGTTGGCGCTCACCTTGAGATCAACGTCAAGCTTCCGGATGACTTGTGCCCCGGAAGGGCGATAGACGGTCACGGTTTCGATAGGCAAACTAGAGCCATCGATGAGGAGCTCTGTGGTTGGCAGAGATGCGACCATGGCTGAAGAGATGGCGCTGGGAAATGCAACTAATCGATGATGGTCATACTTATATGTCGCACGGGCATCACGCGTTGACAGTCAGTGAGTCAGACTGACCTCAGTAGCCGGAGCTATGTGACAAGTGGTCCTGAACGTCAAGATGAAATACGAGAGCTTTGGGCTGGTGGTGTCGTATGTTCTGGAGAACTCCCACGCGAGCGCCAGAATCCGGTGATGCACCTAAAGCACCTCGGACACCCGATGCGCATGTTCCAAGTGCAAAAAATGTCCCACAAAAGTCTCAAGAGAGGTTTCACATATTATTTAAGTGGATGGTTTGACAGACATCTCGGAGAACTCTACCAAATAATCGATTACAAGTTCCCCAACTTGTAAGACAAGCACCCGGGGGAACGAGGGGGTGCAATGCACCGACAAGCACGACAGCCAGGGTATGTTGCTTACTGTGCTGTATTCTCTACCCGGCACCAGGGTGCGAGACGTAGCAATCGTGGGAAGGTAATCTAGATCGAGTATCTCCCTACTCCCCTCCCTGGGGGAGGGTGTGACCAGCCTGACGTCAGAGATCGAAACCACAAAATCACAGCCGCCATGAATATCCACCCTCACAATTACCACCATTACCACCCTCCACCATGTCGCTCATACGCTCTGTTCGAATACTCCGCCACCATCTCCCAAATCACCAGCGAGTGCTCTACTCGGACATGTCTCAAGGTCATGCAGCGCTCGACAGGGGAACTTCCAAACACCAACATCCTCAGGACGAGAGTGCAAAGTACGTCAAGTCGGGCCTAGATGCTGGTAATCGTGGAGATGACACCAAGCACGCTTCTCGTGAAGGCGCAATTGGGAACGAGGAAGGGATTGGATTTCAGGATCAAGTTGGGGGTGCGGCTGGGGATAGGCAGAATATAGGAGGAGGCAAAGGTGACGAGGAAGAAGCGCGATCGCCAAACATTATCGGAGCAGTCAAACAGGCGTTGGGAGTGAAGCAGAACTCGGGTGGGGGAAGAGGTGTGACAGGTACAGGCACTTTTAGAAGGGACGTTCACACCTCGAGCGGGTCGGACACTGGGACAATGGAACCGGCTCAAGATCACCATCGTCACCTTCCATCGGGCACCCAAAGAGCAAAA
>Ga0307514_10001213_pt1 | contig 34330 bp, 40 predicted proteins | sample 16_EM_MG_FD_203088 | JGI IMG/M metagenome (GOLD analysis project Ga0307514, IMG submission 203088) | Populus trichocarpa ectomycorrhiza microbial communities from riparian zone in the Pacific Northwest, United States - 16_EM | ecosystem: Host-associated > Plants > Roots > Unclassified | place... | reverse complement strand
TGTTCCCAAATGGCTTCGAACCACCGGGCAACGGGCGTTGTCCTGGTGGGTACGCGGATTGCGGCGGAGATTGGGAGACTGGCTGGGGCGCGGATGTCATACTTTGCTGTTTCTGGGGTTTAGGCTGCTGCTGCTGAGGCGGCATGGAGGGCATGGAGGGTGCGGAAGGCATCGGTGGGGGACGGTCGTTCTCTAGCACGATAGGCATCAACATTGAACTCTTCCTAACGTTCTCCACGATCTTCCTCCCGTCTGGCCGATCGGTGGGACGTTGTCCAGATGCGTCGGAACGTTGTTTAGCCTGCGTCCGCTTCCGAACCAACGTTGTCTCTGTCAGAACTTCGTGCTGTTGTCGTGATAGAGAGTTGGGATCTGGTTGTGAGAGGGCTGTGAGTCGGTCCTGCGCGTCTTGATTCCCGTGTTGCATGGCCTGACCGGAATTAGGTTATTTAAGCGTCGGTCAATTGAAGAGCGCGATTGAAGTTACCCTTTGATACCACCTCCGAGCGGCATCAATATCCTTCGGCCCTCCGACCCCAACTTCGGCATAGTACCCCAAGGCGAACTCTGCACTAGGCAGGCCCTTCCGCGCAGCTTTTTCCGCGAATGTATACGCAAGGGTTTCGTCTTTATCAAATGCGTTTTCTGCACCGCACAAGAACCATTTGCTCAGCGCCATATCGGCCTCGATCTCTCCCTGCTGGCTTGCCAGCGAGTAGTATTGAACACTGAGCAAAGCGTCGTAGGGGAATGGAGGCTCCGCGAATTCGTAAGCATGGCCGAGTTTGTACTGGGCGGGGGAGAAATTGAGATAAGCTGCACGTTCGAGGTGTTTGCGAGCCTCGACCTGAGGAGAGATACCGGGAGGGAGAGCGGTGGCAAAGAGATGCGGAGGAATGACCGCTTGTGAGAACTCGCCAAGAAGTAGGAGACCATAAACGTAAGCTGGCTGAGCCACTTGGATCGTGGCCAAGGTGGCTGCGCGCTGTAGAAGCGGGAGTGCGATATCTGGTCGAACTGGGAATCCAAGTTGACCCAAGAGATGTGCCATGCCCATCCTCTGTCAGACCGTTAGTGAATATCTTGATGGAATCGAAGATCAACCACATACATAGATACAGTTCTCGACCCCCGCCTTCACACCACGCTCAAAACACGTCCGAGCATGTTTGTCATCCCCAAAACCCTCGTAATCGCGGCCAAGCTTGAACCAAGCCTGGGCATATCCGGCCCTGGCGGCTTGCTCGTAGTCCCTGAAGGCAACGCGAGGGTTGAGCGGGATGTCCTCGGGGAAAGCACCAGATGATTCCAGAGTTGCGCGGAGGTATATTGCCTCGGCTACGTATAGCGGGATCGGGTTTGGCGGGGGCTGCGGAGACGCGATCGCGAGAACCGTGGGGACCGCGATTTGTGTCAATCTCAGTAACTGGGGGTCTTCGATACGTACTGGACCGGTGGGGGTCTCAGAAGTGGATTGATTGAGACGATCCACCAGGAATAAGATATCTCTACACCAGACAACCTTTCGAGCGGGATCAAATGACGGGTCTTGCATCGAAGGGATTGCACCCGTCAGTGTTTGAATTGTGGGCAACGGTGCAGTGAGGGATGCATTTGTGGGCGATGGGTCGTGGGCGGGTTGCGGGGGCTGATAGGGGGTATGGGTGGGTTGCGGGGGCTGGTATGGCGTGTGGGTGGATGGATATGGGATCGGAGGGGGTGCTGAGTTGAAACTATGCGCTGGCTGGGACACCGGAGACCAAGGAGACCAATCCGAGCCTACTGGTGGGGGAAGAGTAGATCCTGGTCTGTTAACGTTAACACTACCGGGGACTATGAAGCCAGGCTCAGCGGATTGGTACTGTTGCGGGGTTCCATAGCCGCGAGTACTATAGTCGTCCAGATTTTGTGCCATCTGTTGTGAGAGTGGATTAGAGATGAGAAACGAATTTCTAGTTGTTTTTATAAGGCATACGTTGGCCGGCAAGTCCGGAATAACTTTTTGAGGCTTGGGAGCAATAAGCGGGTCTTCAAAATGAGGAGGACTGTTATAGTGGCTGTTTGACATCGTCGTGCATCCTGTTAAACTTTGGGATCATCTCCTTCAAATACTCCCAGTGCTTCCGCCTCAAATCATCCTCTTGTACACGGCCTCGTCCACTCCACGTCCGTCTCTCCCCCGCAGGCCCATAAACTACGGTGTATTCCCCGAGCACCTCATCCTCAACCGGTGCAACCATGCACCCAGCTCCGATCACGCAATGAGACGATATCCGCAGCGTGTGGTGAACTCGGGCCCGTACACCAATCGTGTTCCAATCCCCAATGCTCGGCGACTCGACCCCTAAAATGTTGGACAGCCACATCATCGGTATCAGACGGTGACAGGCCGAGGACGCCAGCACTCACGGCAGCCGATCTCGAACAGATTGTTATCCCCAATGCGCATCACCTCTTTGCGTCTGCATGAGTGTTTTGTAATCAGAACGGTTCGTGTATGCACGAGTCGGATCGCTACCGGTTGATTATGACCGTTCCCTCTTCAATGATACAATTGTTCCCGATGACAACTGGCCCTGTGTGTCCAAAGATGACGACCTTCGGATGCACGACGGTACCTGTGCCAGTCAAAAATAAATCCTCAACTGACTGCGGCCGGCAAGTGCATGCAGTCCATCGCTTGTCTTACCTTGACCGATCGTGACCTCTCCGCGCAGCTCGACGTCTGCACAGGTAATCGACTTTGAGTGAACGGTTATCTTCTCCCTTCTGTGTGCAATCCGTAGTCAGAATTCATTGTCCCACGAGGACGCGAAATCAAATTACGCTGGAGGCATTGCATCCACCGCACCGTATGAAGTCAAGCGTGTTCAAACTCCGCCTCCTGTCACTTCTCTGCAAAAAGATCCATTGCCGCCACCGCCGCCTACCGTCTATCCGTGTCGGGTTCGACACTAGCCCCAATGAGCACTCTGTCGACCCCGCCGGCTCTTCTCGAGGCTATACAACTTTCGGAGGAGACGTGGCAGAGCGATCTTCATGACCTGTTCGAGCATGCCAAGGATCGTTTTCCTGATATCCTCTGGGAGCGGGATGAAGACGATGACGACACAAAAGGCCCGGCAGAGGTCTGGGGGCACAAGGGTACGTCTTATTTATCTTGCATCTTCGTCTAAAACTTGAATTTTTACTGTCTCTCGCAAGCTATCGTGTATGCTCGTGCTCCTCCGTCTTGGCAAGCAAAATACTTTCAATTTCGTCCTGCACCTATCGGTTCTCCAACTCCCTGTTCAGCAGCACCTAGTATTATGGGTGCCCAGGGCGCGTTATCCCTCAACTTGAGCCTCGGCGTCGACCTCCCAAATCAATCGCGATCCCCGTCTCCGTTCCGCGCCCAATCACCCTCCCCATCCACCAACCACGCTGGTCTCCTGCGTCTACCCATAACCAACCCTGTGTTTTTCCCCAACGAACTAGAGTACCTCTATACCACCCGGGGTCTTAGTCAAGCATTCGAATTCCTCTTCGACCAGTCACCAGAATCGCGAGAAGGAGATGAAGACGAAACCAGACTGGACAAGCTTAGGAAGGACCTTGTATTCATGTGGAGGTCCCGCCTTTACTCTGATATCAAGATTGCTCTCACTGGCAACTTCTCCTCCGTCAATCACGAAAGCGCAACAGCCATCTTCTCCTCCCACCGATTCATGCTTGTCACCCGATCCCCGTACTTCCACACATCTCTGAAGAGCTGGGGCAAAACCGCAGCCGCGATCGCCAAATCGGCCTCCGCCTCGGGGGAGGAAGAACCGTTGACAGTTAACCTACCCTCCCCACCCTTCACCCCAGCCTCGTTGCACTTCACGTTGGGTTACATATACACCGGCACGTTGGTGTTTTCCCACAGGACATACGACCTCGACACAGCATTCCACATCATGAAGTCTGCCACATTTTTGTCTATTCAGTCATTATATGACGAGATTCAGGCAAGGGTCGTGCAAGAAATGATGCACGGCTTATACCACGCGTTCCTCGAATTTTCCGAATACGAACGCATCACCGGGGGAAAGTGGGGCTCGGGTGGGTGTAGGTGTCGGCAGTGTGCTCGCCGAGCTCCGCGGGTGTTGGAGTTCGCCATCGCAGACGATGTGAAGAATCAGCACCTCGAAAGGGGGGCGAGGCGCGCGCTCGTCGGCATTTTCGGTGAAGGGTGGTGTACCTCCGAGTTCTCCAAACTCCCCGAAAAGATCAAACTCCAGCTTGTCAAGGGATTGGCGAAGCGCACAACTCCTATCAATATCCTCCCCCTTCTCTTCGCGGCGCACCAAGCTCTGAAGAAACTTGTTAACATTTCTGAATTGTGGTCCGATGGGGTTAGGGAACTGGTGATATCTGCAAGGAAGACGATCGACGAGGTGTTATGTAACCAGGCGGACGAATGCTTTGAACAACCCGAATGGGTAGAGTTCATGGCTGGGGATGGAGCAAGGTTCGATGATGCCGACAAGGTCGAATGGGTCATGGACTCCGTTAGGAGAGGGTTGAACGAGTTGAATGCTCCGCTTGTCTATCAGGTGAGTGATTCGACCAACCTTGGTGAACTCAGTCTCATGAACCATCATAGACCTTGGTATCCTCCATCCTCCTCAGGCCACATCCGACAGAGAGGGAACAGACAATGCTCTCTACCACCTCTCATTTGAGGGTTCAAACGGAGCAGGCTCGTGTAGACGTCGTGAAGTGGTTAAGACGGCGATGGGTCGGTGTCAAGCAGGCAGGCGGGTTTGACAAACTTGACGGCTGGTCATTGAAGGAGTTGAGCCACGGTGAGCCATTGCGTGTTCCCATTATAGGAGTTACCCTGACACCAACTACCTTCTTTAGAAATCGATGTTTCCATCGACGAACTGCTCAATCCTGAAATGCCAGAACACTCGCCACACAAATCAATGGTCATCAACAGGAGAACTGTCTTTGAGGAACCTGACAGCGGTTCCATGCATTCCGTGCGCACCGGCGCTGGTAAGGGGAGGGTTGCTCAACTTCAAGAGTCCCCCACCAAACGCGAACGAGTCCCCTCTTCTGCCGGCTCTGCTCGCTCTTCGGCCCGAAGCACTGTCTCCACTATTTCCAGGGCGACGACGAACGGTGCGCCTAGGAACAAGGTTTTAAGTTCAGGCTTGCGTCCCGACTCGAAACTCACCCCTGGACCATCCTCTGTCCTTTCCCCGAGTCGATCCTCCGTGCTATCGATAGATCAGGATGGCCGCAGGACACGAACGGAGAGTCGGGCTGCACGGAATAACGTGTCGAGGAGTCCTGCAGATCGTGTCAAATCTTCGGCTGCGTCTGTCAAGTCTCATGCCTCCACGCTCCGCAAGGTATCGGCTTCGTCGAACACCGACTCCAAGACTGGTGCTCCAGGACTCAGTCCGACAGACTCAGCGTCGAGACCACAATCTCGTGTTTCGACGACAAGCGAAGCATCTTCAACGTTCAGGACAGCATCAGATGGTCCCTCGTCGCCGAGCAATAGTAACTCGACTGTCCAGTCTACAACGAGGAATAGGACCGTCTCCGCCATTTCCAGCACCTCGACAACAAGCGTGAGGACAGCAAAGACTTCGCTTGGTGTCACTTCTCCTACCACTCCATCTAAATCCCCCCTTCGTGCGCGCAGGGCCTCGGCCGCGTCGAACCTTTCTGTGAAGACAAGACGAACAACTGCCACATCTTCGATACTAGACACTTCGCCATCGTCCAGACCTCGCAAAACCTCTCCTACCCCATCAACCCGATCGACCACCTCCACAACTTCCACTCCGCCCGTGCCACCTCCCAAGAAAACAGTTACCGCCAGGAAGATTACGCCTACGACTTCTGCGAACCGCAAGTCGACTGTTTCCGTGATTTCCACTAGGACAAGGGTTGACAGTGCACCCTCACCTTCGGCTACCGTCAAAGGGAAGGGGAAAGTTACACCCAAGACATCCGCAGTGGATGTGGTGAGACCGTTGACACCTCAGCGAAGAGGATCGACGGATACTATCCGACAGTCCATCCCTCCACCCGAAGACGTTGAAATGGGCGATTCGCCTACAGCTACGTCAACTGCGACAAACCCTGTGATACCCGTTCGGATCACCGAGCCGGAACCTGAACGACCGAGCACGCCTTTACCAAAGGGAGCGACGCTCGACATTGGCATACCCTGCATTATCTCCTCGAAGAGGGCAAGGTTCAGAGCATTTGCGAGATACATTGGGGAGATTGAAGGCGAGTTGGGCCCATGGGTTGGTGTGGAGGTTCCCATGAATGAGTCTTGGGCGAGTGGAGGAACGGACGACAGACAGTGGCATGATGGGACGTGGGCTGGAATCAAATATTTCGACCTTGCAAATAACAATCAAGGTGCAGCTGGCGATTGGGACTACGGCGATGAGCGATTGAGGAAGAGGAGGACGGATATGTCGTCTTCGTGGGCGAGCATACACAGTGGGAAGGGCGTCAAGCGGGACGCGGACCACTTCGGTTTCGACTCGAGAACGAAGAGAATGAGGAGCGCAAGTCCAGCTCCATCTGACTCATCAAGTATGGAGACCAGGGGGTTGTTTGTGCGGCCTCAGCAGGTGTTGTATGTTGTTGATGCCGTGGGGTCAGACTTTTGAGGGTACTTTTCGTTGTTTCCCGGACGGCCCGTAATGGAGTCCGTACCACCTCCCATCGATGTTTTATTTCTCGCCCTGCTCCTTTCACTCACGTGTTTTCCCCTTATAATCCCAATACCGTGCATAGCTTGGTCTCATGATTCTTTTCTTCCCTTCTTTCCTCGCTTCAACTTGTACCGTTTTTTTGGATGTCCCTCGCGTTGCGTTTACAAGCATATGATCTCTTTTAGATTTTTTTCGCACAACCACACACTCATTTTTGGCCCATTTTTCCCCTTCTGCTGTCGTTATGTGCGTTTTATAATCAAAATGCAGACCCTGGACCAGGCGGGAATAAACTTGAGGTTAAGGGCAAAGCCACTGACGGAGGGGTCGTGGGAAACAGATCCCCATCCTCCGGGAAGATCGAAGCCGTTGGCCACACACAACAAGTTCCTTCATTCACCTCAAGCTCGCTGAAATGCAGCTACCGAATGAGTTGTGGTTGCGCATTTTCGAGGATAATACGGACGTTCTCGACCGCCACGACCTCAGCGTAACCATCCGGACTTGCAAGACCTTCTACGAGCTCGCGATCAAGATCCTGTACCGACACGTCGTCTGGAAGAACCCCATATCACTCATTCACTGCCTTTTTTTCCTCCGGCGAGTCCGGGGGCTGAACGAGGAGAGCTTGGTCTTACCGAGGTCCCTCACGATCGGGGTGTCCAGGATGTCCATGAACGGGCAAAGTGCAGTTGTGGAGGAAGACGGAAAGGTCATTCCTGCTCGAAGAGGTCGTCGTACACCTACCACCCAAATGGAACGAAGGGACTTCACTTCGTTCGCGATCCTCGAAAGTGGAGACACCGCTTACGACTTTAGGATCCCGTTATTCGCCAACGCCCCATTATACCAATCCATGCTGGATTTCACCCAGTTGCTCGTCAGCTTACGAGAGCTAACGTTCACGAATACCGTCCTTCCGGATACGATTCACCCTCTCCTCCATCGATTCCCAAATCTGCGAAAACTCCATTTGGAGATGTGCGCCATACCCCCGACCGTTTCGGACGCGAACGTGGACCATGCCGTCTTGCCGATCACGGAACTCACTTTGAGGAGTCTGTATTATGTGATTGACGTGCTTCACCAGCCAGACCAGGAGCTGGTTAATCTGAACCCTACCGAGGTTTTTGGTTTGGCCGCGGCTCAGTCGCTCGAAACGCTCCATGTCGACACTACCGCACGCATTTTTGCGTTGTTCACCCGTCCATCTGCTCCCACGGTCCCACCAAACCTAAGGCGAATGTTCCTCCACCGTCCCAAGTTGACCAAGAACGACTGCAGGCTCGCCGGTATGGGCCCCGCCGCTCGAAGGGTCCACGAAAATGCGTCGTTGATGCTCAGCATATCTCTCTTCCTCACCGGAGCTCCAAAGATCGAGAGCATTTCGACCTGCTTCGCGTTCTCCGATGCGAACTTTCAGATGCAGCTCGTCCAGGCACAATACTTCGACACGAAGCACCTCAGGGAGTTCAGTGGACCGATCGCTTCGTTCAATTTTCCGCCGTTGGCTGCCGCACGGAACCTGAGGGCAGTTCATTTCATTGACGACAAGTCGGTATTCTTGCCAAACGCTCAAAAGTTCGCGGACGATTTTGGGCGGTTGGAGGTGCTGTCACTTCAAATCACGACGCCGTGGGATGACGAGGTTGTGCTCGCAGCGTGTTTAGTGTTTCCGAATGTCTTGAGGATCAGGATCGAATACACCGGACCAGGACCCAACGATGTGAGCATTATCGCGTTGGTCTAGCCTCGGATAGTTATTGACGAACTTTTACAGAACTTCATTGTAAGCTTGGGTCCCCACGTCCTGACCAGCATGGAGCGGCTCCATACGTTCCAGCTATTCGAGACAAATGGGAAGCTACCGGTCATCACGGACGATGGGTGGGAGGACGACTGGACGAATGAGGCGATGCTCAAGACCTTGATTTTGCCTTGGAATAAGTATTGTCCGCAGTTGAGGGAGGTGCAACTTGTGGATGGGTACTTGTGGAGGAGAGCGCATAAGAAGGATTCCTGGGCCCAAAGATTCTTCCCCCCAGAGACGGATGAGGGTATTTGGAAAACCTCTGTCTTCTGACCACGGCAAGAGATCCTATCCGTAACACCGGTACCAGCGTAGCGACCTTGATTGTATGACTACATCCGCTCGTTTCGCGGGTCTCCTTGAGGAATGTAAGATCAAGAATTGTCTTTCACATGTTTCCGAGGTGCGTTCATGTGAGGTGGTCCCACGGTTCCGCGTCCCCCGTTTTTTAATTTTGGGTTTGGCGAACAGTGCAGAGATTAGGGTAGGTCGGAACTCGGAAGATGGTCCTCGCTTTCACGCGCAACGTCATGGGAAAGGACCGGTGAGCTCCGTTGTCTCCGCCGACCCCGCACTCGTGATTGGAAGCCTGGGGGATCGACGACGTTGTTTTGCGGGGTATTATAACCCTCGCCGGATCCGGATAACTTCAGGTTTTCTGGAGAAGTTCGTCGATAAGACATCGGATTTTCACACACTACGGGGGGAGGGGGCAGCCTTGACGGAGTGCAACAGAGCCGCCGAGCCAATCCCCCTCTTTTTGAACTTGGAGAGGAAGAAAATCCGTTTGAGCACAAAGCCAATGAAACTTCCGGTAATTTCAGGCCCCTTGCGTTGGGAACGCCCTGGTCGGAGATCGACGATACCGAGTGAAAGGTTTTCCCACCCCTCGAATCAGGAGCTTTACAATAACGAAGAAGAGGTAAAGGTTGCAATAAGCTGGGTGACCACGGGCAGGTGACGACCTTCTACTTCCCGAGCCCGAGGCTACTCCCTTGGACGTTGGGATCAGATACAATATCAAGCTCGATTCTACAGCGCGATGGTTACCTTGGTTCTCCCCACACCCCTCCCTCTCCGCATGCACTCTCAGGATGGTCGTGACGGAAGACCTCACAGTCTTTGAAGAGATGGCCTCTTGGGATGACTTCTACCCCGCGGCGTCCATCCAGCCCGCCAATCTCGATCACCCCATTACCCAAATGTAGGGTTTATCCTCTTCCCCCCCTCCTACCGTGTCCTTGGGTACGCTAACAATGTTGCATCAAGTGACCCACGAGGAACTCCCCTCGAAATAATTGAAATCGACAAGACAGTCGCTGTCCTCGAGGCAGAGATCGCTCGTCTCAAACTCAAACGATCTAAGATCCTCGCGAATGAAGCCCTCATTTGGAGACTGCCCCCCGAAATTCTCAGCAAAATTTTCGAACTCGGGACGCATGAATGCAACCACCTACCACAAACCCTCTCCCTCGTCTCGCGATCTTGGAGGAGGCTCGCGTTGGACACCCCTATGTTGTGGACCTACATCACCCTCGACCGGACCTTTGGGTATGGTACGCCCGACCAGTTCCTTCGGAAAGCCGGGACATATCTTCAGCGTTCACAATCGTGCAAGTTCCTCGTTGACATTGACTGTCGATGCACGGACAGCGTTGTTGACCTCCTGGATATAATGCTCCTGCTGGAACCTCACCTCCATCGATGTTTCTCCTTCCGGGTGTCCTTTGTGGACTGGGAGGAAGGTATGGCAGTCGTACGGGATCACAGCAAGGGCCTCGGACCCTCCCTCGAGCGGTTATACGTCCGTGTCGATCCCGACTACGATGACGATCCAGTATCGTTCCCCTTGTTATCCGCTCCCTGCCCACGACTCCAGACTGTGGTTCTGGAACAGGCTCCTCTCAAAACGATTGGGGAGACGTTTGTGGATTTCAATCGGCTAACTACCCTACATCTCGTACGAGACCACCGCTACCCACCTCATACGTCCAGCCGTGTCAACATATCGCTGACGGACCTCCTCGACCGATTAGCCGCCCTCCCGATGCTGACAGAGTTGTGTATTCAGTCGACGAGTATCCAGTTGGACGATGAACAGATGCTCCTCGCGAGTCCGACCTTGACGGTCGTACCCTCACTCAAGTACCTCATCTGCAATCTCATGGATTCCAACACCCTCTCCCTCTTCCTCGAATCCACATATTTCCCCTGTCTCCAACGGTTGCGGGTGCAAATGTGCAGCACGCTAGAAGAAACTAGTGTCCGGTGGCTCCAACACGTCGCATCGATATCTCCGCCGCGCTTACCTTCACTCCGATATCTCGATCTTCGGGCGTGCAACGTCGACGGACCGGCTCTTTTTCCGTTCGTACGGGCCCTTCGCAACTTACCCCAACTTAGTGCGCTCGCCTTGTCGTCGCCACCCTCCGGGTGCATCGGTGTCAAAATATTTGACGTTCTGACCCTGGGACACATGGCCGCCGAGAAGATCATACCGAAGCTGCAAGCTCTCTGCCTCCAGAACTGCAGGGATGTGACAGGCCACGAGCTCATCAGACTCGTTCGATCCAGGCTGATGCTCGGCTCGACGGGGACGATCGAGTATCTCAAGTTAGCGCAGTGCTATGCACTCGATCCGACTGCGCTAGAACAATTGGCGGGTTTGGTGTCTGTTGTGAGGGTGGTGTGACAGAGAAGCTGGGAGTATCTTTTTTCCCTACCTCTTCCGATCCGTCTTTTTGTTCTTCCTCATGTCGTGGTTGGATGGACCGGTGGGTTTGTTGCTCCCTTTCCACGCGAAAGGGGTTCGGCGGAGATGGCGTCTAATTCTTTTTTTCGCCGCAGTTACAGTCAGAATGAACCTAGTTGCGGGCGGACGATTTACCAAATATGTGCAGTGACGTAAAGCCCAAGTTACACGCGCCCACATTGTCATCTTGCGTGCACTGAGACAAGCGTTTCGCTCAATGGGGATGGCTGAGTCCTCAGAGCACCCTGTCACTCTTCCGCCGGGATTTGGTTAACTCGTGTGTGTGTGTGTGTGCCGATTCCCGATTCGCAAAATCCTTTATGAAGCTAAAGGAACAAGGCTCAGGGTTCTCTCCACCCTCCTCCAAGCTTCACCCGAACAGAGAGTTTGCTTATCATCAAAAACCCACCTGAGATTGTGAATGATGAGATAGCTCGTTTGATGATCCTTTCAACTTAGTTCGAAGAGATGATTTTGTAGAACAGACTTTTAGATAATAAGAAAACAAAACTGTACGTGAAGAAGCGGAAGCGATGGGATGGCGATCCAGAAAAAAATAAGGAATTAAAAATCAAAAACACAGGTATCTCACAGTAAAGAATCCAACTTGCTCAAGACCTCCAGGACTCCAGAGACGAGCTCGAATCCGAGATCTTCTTCAGAATCGGAAGTGGATTCTTTCTTTACTTCCTGCACCAGTCCGATCACGATTTCCCGCCCGGTAACCCCGCCACTTCCCCCGCCAACCGCGATCCTGCTCGCCCGCCGGGCAGGTGTCGTCGTCGTCGTCGAACCAGATCCGGTACCAGTTCCCAATGGCCAGGCAGAAAACTCTGTCATGATCTCGTCACACCTCGAAAATGCCGCCTCCCGGTCCTCGTAGGTTAACCTGCCAAACGCGTTGTCCAGCACGCTGGCGGCGTATGCGGCGCAGACGAGACAGACGGCCCTCATCACTCTACATTGAGTCCCCTCCTTATCGAGCGCTCGGTCAGGGATCGTAGTTGTAGTCGCCGTCAATAAGCTGACGACTCTCTCTACAATTCCATCTTTCGTCCGCACGTCAGCCACAGGGTGGGTGGCCATGTCGAAAAGGAGGAAGTTTCGTTTTTCCGTTCGCAGCACTCCTTTGTCCACTAGCCCCTTGAGCAATCGCTCCCGTACCTGTTTCAGCTGAAATGATATCTTCATAAGATTCCATGTTTCCCCTGACGCAATCGCAAAAAGTTACGAGAGGCGACACGAATACCGATTAGGAAGGTTGACGACTCGGCGATGCCAGTAGCTCGAGACCGACTTACCGCTCATGAGATCTATCCAACTACAGACCGACATTCTTTCGCCTTCTGGACCTTCCTGAGCTTTCATCATTTTGAGTGCTTCGTCGAGAATAGTTTCTCCAGTGATCCTATCATCCAACACCTCCACCAAGCGTTCGGATGTAGGTAGGCGCCGCCGATTGGGGTCCTTGACGAGCGCGATGCGACGACGTAGCGCCAGTTCTATGAGAATGCACCCTCGCAGGGCATATGATATGTTGTCATTCCAGAATGAAAGGTATCCCTAAGAGGCACAAAGAACTCGTCAGAATGACCCGTGACAGCCGGATAGGGAACCGCAGTGCATGGAAACTGCTGCGGTTTCGGACCGCCGTCTCTCCATGTCGAGAATCGGTTCGATGAAGTGAAGAGAGAGAAGGGGGGGGTGTGAATAGGACTCACTTGTTTATCCTTCAAACCTAGCAACAAGACCTCCTCCATGATGGTCAGTCGAGGCAATTTACCGCCCTTGCCATCCTCTTCTGCCATATCCAGATCTCTAGGGTCATATGCGATTCCTCCTCCTCCCCGGAAAGCGGAGCCGGCGTGGGGATGGGATTGAGATTGGGTGTTGTTGGATGAAGCGTTCGTGGAACCATTTCGCGAGTGCTGGTTTGGACTCGAGTCGTCGGCGGTTGTGGATGAAGTCGACTGGTTGGCAACCCTCCTACGCGACAGCCCTCCTTGAGAGCTCATGGTATCCAAGACTTTTTCTCTCGCGTCTTGATTTTGTGGTTTGGGTGTCGGACTGGGTCAACGAATGTTTGCGGCAGTCGCGCGATGCGCTCCCTATGATGATTCCGAGTAGAGTGAGCCGGTGATCGGCATCTAGCGAGCTGTGTGGACCAAGACTTGCGATTCACTCTTGAGCCACCATGAGCCCCCAACTGACGACACATCCTTGTCGACATTTCTGTGCCTGCTGCGGTTTGAGGTCTGGGCCGACTCGGTCGTACTGTGGGTCTCTGAATTGGGTTGAGTAGCCCCATGTGGTCTTGCGACCCCAAATAAACACTCGTCCCGGACACTTTATTTTGCCTCGGTCGTCCCGTGGCTGGGATCTCCTGTCGTCTCTTTGAGATGATCAATCGCCAACCCCGGCTCCTAAGTCACGAACAGTTCGCTACCACAGATCAGCAGCGAGGGGGCCACAATCACGGGAAATTGGCAGTTGATTTTACTGTGCATTGACCCGGTCTTACATAAAGTCGCATCCTCGTGATGTACCACGAGTTGAGGCCCTTCAAATGGGCTCGTGAAGGATGAACGGGGGAAAAAAGCAGTTGCTCTTCGGAACGACCGTCTCAGTATTCGCCGAGATCAGCCGCGTGTTTTTCACGCATGCTTTTACCATGTCGAAACCCATGTATTGCTGCCTGGAACCACATTGTGGACCTATCAATAGGTGAGCACCTCACATTCGAATGTGAATGATGGATACACTCGGTATTGATTCTCGCTGAAGGGGACTGAGGATTATCATTGTGCACACATAATGAATCCCCGGTTGGCTGCGCCGCGTTCGTGTACGTCGTGGATTCAACTCAAGAGCCTTCGTATCCATTCCTCTCTCTGAATGGCTTTCAGGAAACAAAATCTTGCACAGTTCCCAACCAGTGAGGCTTGATCATTTCTTTATCTCCTTGAGGGTGGTTCCACCGGCATTTTGACCAGTTCCGTCCACACCGACGACTGTGAGGCAGATCAGGAGTAGCCGAGGACACCTTTGGGCAGAGCAGAGGACACATGTCACTGACCCAGGATTCCATAGACGCTGCAACCCGATCATTGTCTCAAGGGGATGGACGGTGGGCTGTTGCCAAGGGAGGACATGTGGGTGATCCTTATGTCTATACTTCGCAACAAGGTCATCTCGGCGTTGAGCGATGTGTGACGAGACTATTTTTGAACGGAGTTTTAGAGGCTAGGCTAGGGGCGTCCACTAGATTTTCAATACGAGGCAAAGGGATGAGAAAAAAAGTTGTACAGCGCGCAGGCACCCTCGGCAATCTCATCTGGTGTAACCCAAGCGCGGGATGCAACTAGCACAGGGTTGAGACCGGCGGTTGTAAATCTATGTTTTTACTCCCACACGCACGGCGGGTGTTCTTAGGATCCCCTGGGGAGTGAACCGTGGGATTACGTAACTATCGCGACTCTGAATGGTCAGTCACCCTCTCTCTCCGCGAAAACCGGTGGGTCACTGACTGAGACGTCGGCAACAGGCTACAGCTTCTACATCATTCACGCCCGCCCAAACCGTGGCGTCAAATGCCAATACAACCACCCCCCCTGAGATCGAGCAAACGCTGACGATGCTGAGTGGGCACCGGTCGGTTCTAGGATACATGGTCTTATCACGAGGAGGGACGGTCAGCATAATCAAGCATTCTGGGGTCATGTTTGAGGGGGATCAAGGCAAAAAGTATGCGGGGGTGATCGAAAGGATTGTGGACAGCGTTCAGACAGGATTGGAGGAGATCAGCGGGGAACAGAACGAAGGAGTGAGTGCTCGACCTGTACAGAGAGAAGGAAAAGAGCTGATCTGGTAGGATGAGATACGGTTTCTGAGGATAAGGACCAAGAGACACGAGTTGATGATTTCACCCAGTACGTATGTTTTTCATCCTTGGTCGTGGATTGGCTGAGCTCGTTCGCGTTTCACTTTGCCTCAGCGGAGAGATACCTATTGGCCGTCCTACACGATCCATCCTCCTAGACGCGGGGAATGTTTCATGGGAAAAAAAAAGAAACAGGAGGTGAAATAGAAAAGAAATTCGAAAATCAAATTTGGAAATTCTTCCCAGAAAAGAAGCGTGACATGGGTGACGTGTGACTATATGTGTGACGACCTAGCTTGTTCTTTTTTCGATCATGGTGGATTTGAAAACTCAAAGTTGTCCTCGATGACGGCCAATTCTCATTCGATGCACGGTGCGGATGCGCCTTTCCAGATTAATTCACTTGAAACATTTACATTGGATATCTCGCGTCAACTACCCGACTAACTCCCTCCACAGATTTGCGAGCCAATCTCTCTCTACTCGATCATCACGTCTGCATATATTAGGTCCTTCCTTCACCGCTGGCTTGCGCCGCTTTGTCCTCCCTTCTCCGTCTCATTCTCAACTCATGTCCCTCCCTATCTCTCTCTCCCCTTCTCCTCTCAAGGTTGAGGACTATTGCTTGGAGTTCACCTCGGACCTCCCCGTCCCTCATCTTGATCTCGCTCCAGACCACGAGCACCCAACCGAGTCCGACAATCATCGTCGCACCTCCGTCTCTTCTGTTGGCACTATCCCCTCCCCAACCAGCCCAGTCTTCCCACAGTCCTCCCAGGACGAGCCGGACGACTCCTGGAACTTGATCCCATACAATGTTCCTTGGGGGAACAATTATCACAACTACGAGTATGGCACTCTCCCCGGTCCCGAAGGTGCTTGCATCTTCTTGCGATCTCCCACCCCCGTGAAAAACCATCGCACCTCTCAAGCGTGCAAAAAATGCCGTGAGCGCAAGGCTAAGGTTTGTTAATTTACCACCCGGCTCAACATTTCGGCGTCCTGACCGTTCGCATCATCCCATTCAGTGCAGTGGAACTCGTCCCTCCTGTGAACGCTGCCTCGCTCGTGGGCACACTTGTGTATACGTCGACGACCCCAAACGTGTCAGACGTACCGTCTCGAGCAATAGTCTCGGCCATCGATCTCACTACCCCCAATCTCGTTCAATTTCCAGACGCACTTCCTCTCAGTCTATCACGGCAGGATCTCATTTGTACGATGTCCACTGCTCACCACCGGGCTCACCTGTGATTGGTATTTTGTCATTGGAGCCGGATTCCGAGACGGAGTTCTCCACAGCTCTCGAATTGAAGCATGAGGACGCCTACGATGGCGAATTCTCCCCGGTCATGCAACTCTCCGACACCCCATACATGTTTTCCATCCAGTCGGCATCTCTCGAACAATCGATCACCGGTCCACCTGCCTCTGTCCTCGCTCCTCAACCGATGCGTTACCAACAGCCGGGTCCTCTCTTGTCCATCTCCATCCCAGCAAGCAATGAGGTCCCTGCCCTCGAATCCACCTCATCTTCACCAGCTTCGTCCTCGTCCCAGTCCACACCTTTGTTAAGCTATCAGTCGGGGATGTATGACCCTGGTTTTGTCACAGGAGAATTTGGGTACGACCGGTACGTTTTTCTTTCGTCCCTCCAGTCCTTCGCGTCTCCCTGACCACCGTAACCTGTAGACCCACTCACTTCCAAACATATTGTCTCCCTCGTTCGATTCAGTATGGTCAATTTGATCAGACTCCCTTGGCACTCCCGATGGGTTGCTCCTTTGAAAACGCTCATCAGGTATACACCATGGGGGGCAGCGGAGAACACCTCCTCACGTCAACCGAGGGGCTCTCGCATCAATACAACGAAGAGCTCTTAGTTCAGCCCCAGTTCGCTCCTTACTGAAAGAAAAATTTTCCCTCATACGCTACATCTTCCTTTTGATTTATTTCGAATTCATCCCCAGGTCTCATTCGGATTCATTTACATATGCCCATTCAAGTGTTTTGCATCCACTCCTCCCCCCCGCCGCTTCCATTCATAATACAACAAGTCGTCTGTTTTCGCGATTCTGTATTTCTACCCTCTTATTTGTGATGTCATACCCGTCGTGATACGAGTCCCGAGGTGTCTGTATTAGTGCTGTCGTTTTTTTTATCATATTGGTATGGTAAGGTAATCGTAACTTCTGTCATCGGCTCGTCGACATCAGAATAGCAAGCGCTGCCTTGGAACTTCCAACGCGTTCTACGCGTAGAAGCGACCACTGCATCCGGTATGATCAAGCAGGGTAGCCGACTCACAGAGCGGCCAACCTGGTTTCGAAATATCTTGATGGACACGTGTTGAGCAGACTCGGTAAATTGTTGATGGCTGTTTTATGGGACTTCGAGCCCGCCATCACACCCAAGCCCGACCAACATGGGGCGGCGTAGCGCACGAAGGACTGGGTAATGGATGTCATTATGTCATGAGATAAACTCGTGTCTTAGGGTAGCATTTAGGCGACGGAGACTGATAAGGAATTTGTAGTACTGAATGTGGATCTGAACAGTCGACGGTTAACGATTGAATTTCGAAGAGAGAGAGTGGGGGTGAGGTGGAAACCGTGTTGCAAACAACACGGACACGGGACTTACCAGACTTTGGATCCCGGATGTGGATCTCCACCTTGTGACCGAGATTCCCTCAGGTACGGCTCATTTCGAATTGGTGGGGGTACCGCCGTGTGAGGGTATGTCTAGCGGCGGTGGAGGTTCCCGCAGAGGGTTCTCTTCCCGAGCCTGGTCCAAGAGTTCGTTCAGCCCCTTATCCTTGATTGCTTTCTAGAAATGAAATGACACTTCGCATCAAGTAGGAAGGGGGCGCGAAGGTACGCGCTGTGCGTACCCACCTGAACGCATTCCTTGTAACTCTCCCAGACCTTGCCGCATTTCTGCTGGTATTCCTCTGCCTTTTGTTTCTGGTATTCCTGGGGGTTTTTCTCCTTCTCACGCTGTTGATGTGTTGTGAGAGTTGGCTCTAAATACCCTGCGAACCAGGCGTTGAAACAGGAATCGTATGCGAGCTTCAGGGGAGTGCACTCTGATGAAAGAGAATAGGCCATGTCATAGCACGTGGCGGATCGGCGTGGACTCGTGATCCACGAAACTCGGCTCCGTTTGCTTTTTCCTTATGTGGCATTTCAAATTCCCACAGTCCCCGCCGTCATTTTGCCTCAATCTGACCCCCTCCTAGGGAAGAGGCGAATGACTTTGGGTCGCCATGTCGCCCGATAGATTCACGAGACAATGGCTCGCGTACGCCATGACATTGACATGACCCCCCGAAAGTGTTCCTTAATTAAATAATTGCCTGGCTGAGGGTCTGAACTCACCTTCAAGTTCGAAATTCTTTCAGTTTTTTTCTCTTGCGGCAACAGTAAACTTCGCGACGTCAGATCGTGAATGTACGATTCCCCTGTAACCTCCGAACTTTTTGCGAATGAAAAAACCGAAACCAAAGCCTCGCAGATTGACCCTCAATCTCCTGCTAGCCAAATCCGTACAATGTCCTCCCTTCGGTTTCTGCGGACCCTGGAGAAGAAGGAAAACCGAGAGCAACCCCCAAGTTAACGGAACGGGCGCCAGCCATTGCAGATCATGTCGAGGACTAGCGGCTATGTTTCGAACTCAGTTGCCAGCGTAGATCTAGGTACGGAAAAGCGGATGTTCGTATCAGTGGACATCACCGGACGGAAAGCCGCAGCGCTTCGATCTGTCCTCAGAGTCCAGGGATACCCGACCGCCTGCGCTACAGGGAAGGCCAGCGTCGAGAACGATGCTCCTAGGGTGGGAACACCGTGAGCGCTATAATGGGTTAGCACTGAAAGTGCTCCCGAAGACCGAATCGCGTCTCGAGTTCCGCGCCGATTCTTCGTGTATCATGCATAAATACCACCGTTCGCACTGTGGAATACAACACCTCAACCGGGGAATCTTGTGTTCCTGGAGTGTGAGAGAGGATCTGTAGGGGGTGGATAACTGGCGAGAGAGAGAGCCCTCCCTTGTGCGTAGTGTGCTTCGCTCGCTTACCAATCATGAACTTCCCCGTTCAGAAACATACCACCACTTGATTGACATAGCTCGTGTCGAATGCTCCTATCTGTTCTTACTGAGGGCTCACCAGACATGAAATTCTTGTTGATTCTCACATCCGCCCGGCCGCATCCCTCAGCTTCTCTCGGTTACCGGGGCTGGCAGGCTACAGTCTGGATACTAATGACTTGACAGATGGGCCAGGAACCAATAACCACGCTCATTGGAATATTTCACCTTTGGCCCACGGACCACTCCCTCGTTTGTACAAATCTCACTCGGGCGGCTGACGAAGCTCACCGACCTGCCTTCCACGCGGAGGCGTGGGAAAGTCATCGAGCTAGTCTACTTCAGACCAAAAACACCAAAGAATTCACTGGTCATCGTATCGGTCGATATTTTCTGTCTGGAATCTTCGGTAACGACCAGGCATGAGGGGTCTATCCACCAGCTCCCTCCGTCACGTCCCTTACGATGACTTGGGTTAGTACTCAAACCCGTAGGACGTCCAAATCTCCGACCCCGCGTTCTCTGGATAACAGAGGGCCCTGGTTGCAAGAACAGAGTGCGGAAAAAAACGCCTGGTGATTGGGTTCAGTGGGTTTACGTCTTCCTCAAGGTTGTAAATTCTGCCAGTTTCACAGCGCGCGAACGGCTCACTCCATCAGGGATCGCTAAGGTTCAAGGAGATGTTCAACGATCTGGTCGAATGAGGGACCGTGGGGTCCAACAAAATTCGAAGTCGGGTTCTTTATTGATGGAATGAGGTCCAAATGACAGCGTACTTCTTTTGCTTGGACGGGCTTTGGGATCTCATCGACGACCAGCAGGTTGGAACCTGGGGGGGAAGTGAGGGGTTCACCCGGCTATACCACTTCATTTTCCAATTCAGTTCCGTCCTTATCGGTTACGCTATCCCGTCAAAAGCCCTTCACGTTACTACTACCTCTGTGAACAGTGCTGATAACAGATCCCTCTGATTCTCTATTTTCGGTCTACGACGCGTTCTGTATATTCTGTATTCTGTTCTGTGCGGCCGCATCTCAGCTTCGGCAGGAAGATGAGCCGAATGATGCATCTCCCGCTGGGGCAGTGATATCACAATCTTGCATGGCGAGACCTTCCCAAGTTCCCAGCGTCATCGTCGCGTCGCGACTTGTTGATCGGCGCAACTGCGATTTCCCCAGCGTCTGAATCATAACCAACCGGCTTCCCACTGGGAAACGTTGCAAGAACGCGACCTGTTTGTCTCAGAACCCGGAACCGTGGGTCGAAGTTTGCCTGATGCTTGACCTTCTGTTCATTCAATGTGTAGCTGCCTCCATTTCCCGAAGACAGCTGAATTTGAATGGAGCTGCACCTAACGACGCCCACGGGGCCATTCTCGATCGACGGATGCACTGCCAGTCTCCAACTCCAACTTGCACGTACTACACACAACTCGCCAAAACTCTGGTCCTCGCGCCCTCACCCGTCAGACACATGAACTGTATTCACCCAAAGGGCCGACATGGCCAGATATCTTCGTTCTGTTCCAAAAGAATACGTGGGGGGAGTCTGGAGCTCGGAGGCACTTTCTCCACACAAGCGACACCACCTGGGGCTTGGCATATGTCCTATGCAACGGTGCAGATCTTTTTCGTACTGTAATCGAAGGACTTTCAGAATGCAAATTGATGAGGATACTGAACGCTAGACCACAGCTCACCACTCCCGTAGGGGCGCCTAGACCGGTTCACGCACCGTTCAGACTTCTCATGCCATCCCCGTTACGGGAACTAAGCAGAGATGCTCCTCAGCCGACACGGATTGCCGTCGTTCAATCGTTTCAACTTTTTCAACCTCCGCGGCCCGATTCTCTAACATGTTTGACTGCGAGCGTCCGGTTTTTCTTTTTTCCTCTCGACATCGGACCTCCAGGAACTTGCCGTGATCCGCAACATAGATCTTCCAATCCCCCCGGATCGTCGATTTGCTTCGGTCGCACCGACTTGGAGGTTTTCACACGGAATTTTACAATGGTAGGTTCTCCGAAGGGTGATCGAGTTCGGTCGCGAGAGAGAGAGAGATAGGGAGAGAGAGAGAGAGAGATAAGCTGGAGAAACCACTGTTGTCGTATTCCATTCTATTGTTAGGTCGGGGATGGTGTTTCCCTCTGACGTCAAGGAACTTTGCATTGTGGTGCATCTTCAGGTGTGGATACCAAGGTGAGACCTCTTCGTCGTTGAGCGAGGATTCCCTGAGTCACCCAGATCGATAATAGTCCCACAGGGAGCCGACAGAAGGACTCAGGCGCCGGATGTGATCTGCTCACAGGGTAGCATCACCACGGATTTCCGAGGATTCCTGGATCGCTTCGCTGACCCTGTTTGAAACCCTCGGCTCCACTTCAAGTACACTCGCAAGCTTCGCGTGTTCATTTTTTCTCCCTCGTGATGGTCATTGACTTTGGTGTACTCTTTTATCCTTCCGGAGATTGAGTGCTGTAGGGGGCCCATACATAATGACATGCCAGAGGGGTTGGGAAAATCGTCGAACAAACAAGTGCTCTGTTTACGTGTATGAGTATCATCGCCACGATTCAAAACGTTGGGGTTTTTCTTTCGAACCCTTCGATGCGGGATGATCTCCGGACCCGTATTTTTTTTCTCACTCAACAAAATCATCCGATGAGAAGATGTGGCAGGATGGGAGGGAGAGGGTGGGAAGAGATGCTCGTGAAAAGGTACGACTCAGTTCACGCAACTCCATTTTTGATTCCGGATGAACTTCATACAAAAAAGTTGGATCCCTGATGAATGCCTCGTGTTGACCCGTCGTTTGAATTGGTCTTCAATACCTGAACGAGACCGCAACAGCCTCAGAGTATCACCCTCGGTATCAGTAAGAGAACAAAGGCCCTCACCGACCCTGGAGCCAACTACGTCCGGATACAGAAACCGCCGCAGCATTGCCGGGAGTTTATTCACACCCTACGGAACGAGTTTGCGGAAGTATGGAGAATGGAGGGCTCGATCTTCTCAAGTCCCCATCGGAAAAAACTTTGCCACCTGCAGCCACTGGATATAGGGCCTCGATCCATTAGTATTGCGCGGTAGAACAGCAGAACGTGCGCAGTTATGCATCTTTACGTACCCGCAGACCCGCGCACCAGACTTGGCTTTTTAGGAACAAACGTCAATCATTCACCATAGCATCCCGGAAGATAATCAAGGCACTGTACGCCACCACCCGTTGCACCACACTCAAACGACAACTACAATATTATCGGCACCACTCATGCGGTACGGTGGACAGAGGAGGGTGAGTACGTACTCGCGGCGATTCCCTTTGGATGGCATCTTCCATTCGAGTTTTTTCGTTCACTGAGTTAGCCACCTACCACTAAGGACCCGTGATCGTTGAGTCTAACGCATTCCAACTAGTAGAAAGATCACCATGGGGTGGATGGGAGAGGGAACCGTTTCTGGCAGGCAAGTGAGTTCTCGCTCGATCAGTGATGATCATAGTCGGTCGAAAAGACCCCAGAAAATAAAGCTCCGGAAAACAAGTCTAGCGAGACACGCAAGGCGGGACAACAAGAAAAATTCTCACTCCGGATCTCCGGCTTTGTATCTGGCTGGTTGAGTGGTTCGGGATCTTCGGTGAGTGGGCGCAAATAGATGATCGATACAACATAAAGTGATGCCGTATCCGGTGATCTAACCAACCAAGCACGAAGATGGACTACGAGAAAGAAATACATATCTAGCAATAAACACAAGTCAGAGAGTGCCGTGTGATACTGGTACAGTTTATGGATATCAGGATCATAAAGGTTTCCAACCATCAGACACGCTAACTGGAAGCTTCAGTTCGTCCCGGTCTATCTCAAGCCTTCCTCTCCGCTCACTGCCGTTGACACCAACGGCACTCCCTTTGGACGACTGCCTATATCCGTATCTCCGCCTCTCGTCCATCGAGTCGTCCTCATAACTGAGCACACTCGCGCTATCGTTATCCACGCTGGCCGCGTCTGCGCCTCCGATAAGGTTCCTCTCACCCTCATCTCCCCAACTACCAATAAGATGTGGCCGTGCACTTGTGGTGTGATCCACAAACCCACGTCTTGTCAACCCCGCCTCAACTTTATACCTCGCCGCGTCGAATTTTGGCTGCAACGCAGAAATTGTACGTTGGAGGTTCCTTCTGACTGAAGGCGAAGAATCGATGGACGAGGCTCGACTGTGAGTTGAGCCGAGGGAAACACGACGGGCGACTGTTTGGGGGGGAAACTCGTCGTTGGTGGCAGTCAACGGAGCAGGTGTGGATGCGGGTGTGGTATATGCCGAGCTAGGGGGGAGTTGTATGCTTTCTGGTCTAGCGCGTGACTTGCGAGTTGGTGGTGGTGGAGGTCTGGGATGTCCCATGGATTTGGACCTGGACACTTTCGGCGACGTAGGCGACAAAGGGCGCAGGGAGGTCACATCGTCCAATGAAATTTCTGGGCCCAATGTATTCACAGAGGGCGGTTTGCGGTCGGGATGCATGGGAGGAGGAGCAATATCAGTGTTTCGGGTAGGGGACGCTGAATTTGGTCGTGGTTCGTCCGTTGGAACGACACCGAGAATTCGACCTCGTTCTGGGGACCGAGAGAAGGGAGAGTTTTTCCGACTCCTTGCCGAGGACAGAGACAAACGAGCATTTGCAACAGATTCGTAAGACATTGTCGAGCCAGCAACAGAAGGCGCTGCGCGAGGAGGACTTTGAGCGGTCCGTCTCGGGGGTAGACTCGGCGCGCTTCGTTCTGACCTCGTGTCTGATCTAAGCAGGTCGCTAGAAGTGGATGAGCGAGAAGAACCTGGAACCGGTTCAGACGGGCTGGAGCTCCGATTACGAATGCTACTACTCTTGAGAACTTGGAGAACTCGTTCTTGGTTGAGATTCTCCTCTACCTTCCGTTGTACAACCCCAGCTCTGCTAGCTTCGAGTGACTGTTTCATCAGAGAGCTCACGAGATGACTGGGTTTCGGAGGTTTGAAAGGATTTGTAGACAGGAGAACGGGGTTGGCAGACGCTGCTGGTGGAAGAGCAGGTTGTAATGCAGCAGGTTTTCGGGGTGGCAAAGGAGGAACTTTTGAGAGAGGTTCATCCTGAACGGGTGGTCGCCTTTCAGGCTTTGACCGAGACATGAAGGGGTTGTAAGCGGAGTAGGGTATGACGGGGGGAGTAGAATCCGAAACTAGAGGGTTCACGTCTGGATGTGTCGGCGGCTTGGAGTGAACTGAGGGAAGTGGAGGCAGTGTATGATCTGCATCACGATGATCTCCGCGGTGGAACGGGTTTTGATCCGAGACCGAGGTCATATATGAAGTACGTTTGCCGTTATAACGACTGGGATGCGGAGGTGGGGGTGGTTTGGAGGGCGATTGCGGTCGTGAGGTGGGTCGCGAATGCGTTCTTCCATTATCATCCCTGGGATGAGCTAGACAATGTACAAAATCAATCCCGGTTGAATTACCGCACAGCAACGGTTGGTATCGCCGCACCTTGCGTGAACGCAAGCGTTTTGGAGATGCCCTTCCCATCCCTCGCATGGGTAACGAGACGCATGACTGCGAAAAACTCCCCGGCGTTGAAATTGTCCTGGGCGCTCAATGTGGGGTAGAAGAGTTTGAGGATCTGAAGACAGAGAAAGTGAAGAAATAATTCGGAGCGCGAAGCGAGAACATACGGTATCCACATCCGACAGAGGCATGGACGAGTATCTGCCTCTGAGCCATGCGCGAACCTCCCTGGCACCTACGGATACATTCTCGTAGTCATCGGAAGGGGGCTGGTCGTCCGCAATCAAATCGTGGAGAGCCTCGGTGTAAGCAGAGTATTCAAGGTCGTTCAGAGCGGAAACATGGAGCGATAGTCGTCGCATCGGAGTTTGACCGACGAGGGAGAAGATGAGCGTGTTTGGAGAGAAGTGGAAACGGTTCACTGTACACGGTATGCCGAAGGAGAGACGGGATTTCACACGCTCGGAACCTGGGAGTCGGCAGCCGTCGGTCGAGTGGGTTATCCTAGCAGGATTGACTTTTCTTTTTCTCTCTCGACCATCGACCGTGTCGAGGATGGATTCTAAGCGCAAACGTTGTTGTTTTTTGAAGTTTGACTTGCTTTAAACCCGCTCGGTCCGATTCCGCTCCCGACCAAACATTGCCGAGTCGTGTGCGTCATTTCCCTGCCCTCATTCCGAAATATGATCCCGAACAGTTTCAATCAAAACCTCCATCTCCCTCCCTCTCTCTCCATCTTCAACCAACTGACCGGCGTCGAGGCTGGTCCTGCAAATGTTATCTCGCATTGCTACTTCTGCAGTAGCTTCGAGGATACCCCAAATCTCACGCACGACTTGGACTCGGACAGGAAGTCAACTTTATACGCTACCTTCATGGCGACCTTGGACCCCCAGCAATCGGGTTTTCTCTCGCTTGACTACCCGGGTTACCCCCCACAAGCACGCTCCTTCCTCTATCCCACCTCGACCGAAATCGGGAAGGCTGGCCAGGACTTCTCGCAGACTAGCATACATCGGGTTGGGAGTTGGCGCTGCTTGGTATCTGGACAAGGAGTTTTACGCTTCTGCAGTGAGCAGGAACATAAGGACATTGTGGACAGTGCGTGCTCTGCCATATCCTCCGTAATCCGCCGTTCACGCGCATCTATATGCAGTGTACGATAATCGCGCTCGACTACAAAATTAATTTCACTGCGGAAAATAGTGAAGGCATCCCAGCGATCCACGAACGCGTTGCAGAACGAGTGTTCGATCTGTTCACTTCCAACGGTGGCCTGTACATCAAAATCGGTACGTCACTACCCCAATCGAGGACGATTGATCAAATGAACGTTTCTCTCTCAGGTCAGGCTATCGCTAGCAATGCTGCCGTATTACCTCCAGCTATGCAGGCAAAATTCGCCAGGCTGTTCGATGATGCTGCACAGGTTCCTCTGTTAGAGGTTCTAAAGGTCTTCGAGTCTCAGTTCCACAGACCGCCCTCCGGACCTGGTGGAGTGTTCGAATACTTCGACCCAGTAGCCGTGGCGAGCGCGAGTATCGCGCAGGTTCACAAGGCCAAACTGAGGGAGGAAGACGGTGGCGGTTGGGTTGCCGTTAAAGTCCAAAAACCCGAGGTCGGGAAACAAGTAAATCTGGATCTGGCCATGTTCCGTTTTGTGATGTGGGCCTACGAGAACCTAATGTTCGACCTCAAGGTATACTTCATCGTCGGTGAGTAATCAAACTACCACCTTAAGCTCACACTGACCCACTGTTTAGATTTCATCTCTGACCACTTGAGGCGGGAACTTGATTTCGAACAGGAGGCAATTAATGCCACGACCACTGCCAAGCTCATCGCGGAGGAGCCAAGGCTCAAGGACAAGGTGTACGTCCCGCAGGTCTATGAAAGGTACACGACGAAGAAAGTCATGACCGCCGAGTGGATCGACGGGATCAGGATGACTGACCGGAATGGGGTAAAGAAACTGATGGGCGAGCGCGTTGAAGTGCCACTAGAAAACTCTGCTGCCAATCGATTCCCAACCTTGAAGGGTGGAATTTCCACCATTCTCAAGAGTATGGTCGAACTGTTCAGCGCCCAAATTTTCGAATGGGGTTGGGTCCACTGTGATCCACACCCGGGAAACATGATTGTCCGACCCCATCCCACCATAAAGGGCGCTCCCCAACTCGTTCTCCTCGATCATGGCCTCTACGTTCGTTGTACCCCCGACTTCCAGCGACAGTACGCAACGCTTTGGAAGAGCCTTATGACACTCGACCTCAAAGTTCTCGAGGAGGTTGCCACGGAATGGGGAATCGGGGAACCCAAATTGTTCGCCAGTGCGACGCTCATGCGACCACTCTCATCATTCAACGACAAGAACGACAAGGAGGCTGAGAGAATCGAAAAGGAGTTTTTAGAGATGAATGACTACGAGAAGAGCGTGGTAATGAAGAAGAGACTACAGAACTTCCTCGTGGACCAGGATAAAATGCCGAAGGAGTTGCTCTTCATCGGCCGGAACTTGAGGTTGGTCATCCTTCTGTCCTGTCAATTGTACGATTACTCATGGACGGCGCACAGGATCGTGCAAGGGAACAATCAGATGTTTGGGTCTCCGGTGAACAGGATTAAGATCACCGCAACCTGGGCTTCGCGGTCCCTGGCCGAGGCACCGAACATGACGCTGATGCAACGGCTTTGGGCGTACTACAACCACTTTATATTCAGGACGGTCCTCTTCACGACTGACCTGGCCTTTTGGTATGCAAGAGCGAAGCAGTGGGTGACTGGTAGGGAAGACGAAGGGTTTGAAGACGCGTTGGAGAAGTCGATGAGAGCATTCGCGAAAACCAACTTCGGGGTTGATATCGCGAAGGATGCGATGTACTCTGGGTGAGGATACAGGCTGTTTTATTTCTGCACGGTTAACTTGGATATCACCACCCGGACCTAGAGAAACATAGAAACGAGGACTTATACCTGTCTAATAAGTAGCTATAGAGCATTGTAACCTATGTATAATACATTTACTCATCCCCCTCAGCTGAGGCTTAGATCCGTTATTTGTGATCTCATCCGCACCCACACTCTCGCCGTGCCGATATAAACGGGACGAGCTGCCTTTCCACCAAGTTCCGCAAAGTACCCCGCACCATACCGGATGAATTCATGAGTCCGAGTGCTTCCACTCATCCTCGAGACAAGCAAAGTCTCGACTACATTATTCGTTCTGGCATTGCGGGAGGTGTAGCTGGTTGTGTCGTGCGTCCTTCCGGTTCTAGCCTCCGAGTCTCTTGCTCACCTGACGGTTCTGTTCCTCCCCTCTTAGGCCAAGACGGTCGTTGCGCCTTTGGACAGAGTCAAGATCCTCTTTCAAGCCTCGAACCCAGACTTTCAGAAATATGCCGGGAGTTGGAGCGGGGCGTTTCGTGCTGGTGCGGAGATTTACAAGGAGGGTGGGGGTTGGGCACTTTTCCAGGGCCATTCTGCGACTTTGATCCGGGTCTTTCCCTATGCTGCGATTAAGTTTATGGCTTATGACCAGGTTCACCATGTGAGTTTTTTGTTCATGAAAAGGATTCCATGCAAGTGGGTTGACAGCTCGTGTGATATTCGTTGTAGCTGTTGATGCCGACTCGCGCGGATGAGACGAACTTTAGGAGGTTCACTGCTGGAGCTCTCTCTGGTGAGTGCTACCGTAGATTGCGTTGGAGGTTTCTGAGGAGACCTTTCGTCATAGGCACGATAACCGTCTTCTTCACTTACCCGCTCGAGTTGATCCGGGTCCGCATGGCCTTTCAAACCCGAAACTCAAACCCGTCTTCCCCGTTCAAGGGAACACGACCGACGTTCATCCAGGCTATGAGCTATCTGTATCGTGAAGGAACCGCTCCCGCTTCTACCCACATTCCTATCTCAACCCCACCACCTTCCACCACGAAGAAACTGTTGGGCCGTTTCCCAACCCTCAAATTCTACCGAGGCTTCACTGTCACCATCGCAGGCATGATACCATATGCTGGGACTTCGTTCTTGGTTTGGGGATTCTTGCGTGCTCGTTTCCTCCCTCCTCAGAAGAAGAGGACGCCGGTAGCCGATCTGGCGATCGGAGCCATCGCCGGTGCGGTCTCGCAGACGGTTTCGTACCCATTCGAGATCGTACGACGGCGGATGCAGGTCGGAGGACTCACGCGACCTGACCGGTGGTTAGGCTGGTCGGAAACGGTTCGAGACATCTGGCGTGCGAACGGGTGGAGGGGTTTCTATGTTGGATTGGGTATTGGGTATTTAAAGGTGGTACCGATGACCGCCGTCAGTTTTGCGGTTTGGCAAGCGGGAAAGCACGTCCTCGGAGTTTGAGTTTTCGATTCATTTCTACTCACATGTTTATGCGGTGTTTATCGTTAATTATGGTAGATAGATAGATGCCTGGCACTCCTCCATGGAATACACGTACTCGTAGATAATTCATACGCATACACTTCCTCCTCTCGACAGGAATCGCGAAACAATATCAAATACTGTATGATTCTCCTGTGGGTATGGTTTCCGGACTACCGCTGAAGAAGAGCCAAGAGAGTATCTTCCACAGCAGCCATAGAGACATAATGGAGCCAACGGAATAGACGAGTATCCTGTATTGTTTCGGTGTCCCGGGGCCTGTTGAGATGATAAGTGTAACGCATGAAACGTTGAGAGGGTGGATGAATACCTAAGCCAAACGCTTGATTCGCTCGTCGCGCGGAATCAGAGAGGGAGGTTGTGAACGAAGAAAACGCATCGTTCTGGTAGTATGAGATAATTAATCCGAGGAACTCGCAAATAAGAGAACAAACTCACTGATTCGTCCAGCAACAGGTTCTGGGACTCGACGTCCCTATGGATGTCTGTGGTCACCTACACTTGAGGAGGTGAGCAACAAGTCCGAGAGTGTGAATTGAGACGAACACCACGTATAGCCCTGATCTTTGAGTGAAGGTCGTCTAGTCGCTGGTCATTCTGAGCTTCGTAGGTGTCCTCGACGTTCCTGTCTCTTGAGGACGAGGGTGGCATTTGAGGGAAGCGAAGACGATCGTGTGAAGTTTACTGCGTCCGAGCTTGTTCCACATCTGGATTCACGAACGCTGGCTGGGAGCTTATTTCCATCGTTGTCTGCATCTGGGATGGAAAACCGTTTGCTGGATAGTTCCTCGAGGCATTTTACTCCTTGGGTTTGCTCATTTGAACGCCGTCGTCTGGGGCCGAAACAATAAGTGACGTGGGACAGGGGACAGCAAAAGTCTTCCAACCCCGCTCATCCTTTTGTCTTTCGTCGCTTCTCGCTACTATTTGAAAATCTCCTCTCTTCCCCTCAAGTTTGAATCGTGTCCCGCATTGGTTCCTTTTTGTCTTCCGCTTGGGCTGTTTTCTTACGGAGCATCATCACAATAACTGTTCTGCCCCGGTTATCTTACCGGTTGTTTGGTGTCTATAGTATCGGTCTACTGTGCGCTCGGGCAGTTATAAAAACAGCTTGGCTGCTTTCCATCTGGCTTCCCTACCCCGTTTGCACCATGTCTCTCATCCACCTTGCTCCCGAACTTACCGACTCCATCGTCGACTTCTTGCACAACGACCCCACCTCCCTCAAAGCTCTTTCCGCTACTTGCCGTCGCTTTTTGCCCGCCTGCAGATTCCACCTCTTCACTGAACTCGCACTCGAGTCGGAGAACCTTCGTGGAAAGGATTTTCCGATCACTCTCGCACCCCTTGTAAAACGTGTCCGACTCTCCCCCGGATCCAGGACCGCTGCCGGCTTCACGGCCTTCCCCTTCTTCCACTTCTACTCACTTGCAATGCCTCCCCCTCCACTCACGGGCCCGCAACTGCGCGAAAGCATCAAAAACATCCGCTCCCCGCATGTTGAATTCAAGGGAGTCGACACTTCTGTCAATCACGCCCTCTTCACTGCGGTCGCAACTTCAGACCTAAAACGTAGCGCCACTTCCTTATCATTAACCGACTGCTGCATTGATTCCGAGGACATCGTCACCCTTTGTTACGCTCTTCCACGCGTAGAGTGTTTACATCTTTCCTCCATCACCTTCGATAAATCCAGGGCGATGATCCGCAAGATCGAGCGCGCCGCCCCCGTTCCAATGGGTTTCTTCGTTCCGTCCGCTACCTCCACTTCCGACTGGACCTCGTTCTCAGAGTCGATGGTTTCCACAGTCGAGACGCGCCACTTACACCTGAAGGAGATTGTGGTCGAAGACACCAAGTGGACGAGCGAGTTATGCGAAAGCTTGATCCGGTTGGTCGAGCGCATCGATGAATCGGTTCAGTTCACGCTGCGTGCTAAACTGCCTGTGGTGCAGTCACAATCGTTCGAGGAATTACGTGGTGAAAGCCAAGACTCGTTCGGGGAACAATTGGAGTTCTTCGCGAGATTCCTGGAGATTTGTGGTACAAAAATTGATCGGTTGGACGTGTGCCTCGTGAGTTCCGCTCGGGATTTAAACTCGTTTGAGCGATAATTAACCTTTTTTCATGTCAGGGAAACGGCGCAGTATGCGATCAATCCCCGACCAAACCGAACGAGATGTTCCCCGCTCCGGTCGAAAGCGAGGACGATGGAGCTAACAGTCAGGTATGTCATTGTGTCATTCTCTCCTCCGAAAAGTACGCTAAGTTTTTGATGGGTGCACCCCTTCTGTCAGAATGTTGACGGTGACGCTGAACTCGCAGTTGACACGAGCCTCGGTTCAATCCTGGAACATTGCCCTCGGCTGGAAGCTTTCAGGCTAGCCGGTTCACTCTGTTCAACTCGCATCATAAAACAAGTCATCCAAGGCATCAAGTCTTCGCCTGACCACCCATCCTCTCTCCGCGTATTGGGCCTTGGACCGGTGGGAGCGGGGATCTTATGGATCGACATCGCCCACGGTTTGGGTTCCACCGGCGTCAGCGCTGGGTTGGATAGGGTAGTTATCGCAGAGGACGATTTGAGGGTGATCCCTGCAGGCGTTCGATGCGTCACCCTCGAAAAATTCGATGAATTGAGGAGAAAGGGCGTCGACGTCGTTTTCGCTGAGCACCAACAAGTCGGAGAACTGCTTTGGCCAGTGGCGTAATGTTTTTTTTTTGCTGTGTTTTCTTGCCTTTTCTTTCTCGGTTTCGATTCCCCGTATGTCTGACTGCTTCGACTTTGCTCTTCACCCTTGACACCTCTTGACCTTTACCGTGCTGTACATGGACTCGCTTACCTACTACACATCCTGTTGTAACCACTCGCTCATCACCACGTACTTTTGTAACAATAGACATCGTAGTTCCGTCATGCAGACTCGCCCATAACCGGTCTTCCACCCGTGACGTAAGGAAGGTCATTTGGTTTAAAGTTCAAAAGAAAAAAAATAACATTTCAAAGGGTACGACGAGGTCATAAAAAATACGTAGGGGTCCACCGGGGCTCCAAGGTCCAATCCGAACAGCAGCAGAGCCCACTTGACGTTTTTATTTGATTTTGGCCATCATCCGGGAACGAGATACTCAAACTCTCCCTCCCCCCCCCCCGACCCACGCTTCCACGTTAATCAGAGTCGCATTAGCAGTTGTTTCAAGCCCGACATCCAAAGACCGATGTCGTCGGTTTGGGATCCCCTTGTGAGCAACTCCATATGTAACGTGACGGCGGCTTCGCGGTCATGAGCTTGCATCGCTGTAAACGAAATAGCGTCAGGGTTGTGGATCGCGCGGTGGCGTAGCCAGGGTGACTTGCCTCGGGCAATGTTGATGAGGGCATCCGTGACGTTTTGAGAGAGCGTTTCACAGTTCAACCCGTCGAACAGCGGATTCAACCTCTTCTCGACGTCATCCACCAACCGCTTCTGTTGTGGCTAGATTATTCACTTTCAGCGTATACCTCAGATTCCATGACGACGTGTCAACTTACAGGCGTTGTCTGTCTCAGATGGTTCAAGTGCTCATTGATGATCTCGTATACTGGCCGTAAGTATTCGGGGATGTGGCTTCGGTCCCCAGAGGCTGCGATCGGAATTAGCTTTGTGAGAAGAAAAAAAAGGCCACATCGATCAACACTCACGATATTTGGGAGGAGGGGGTCCCTTTTGTATCCTGAGTTGAGATGAGGGGTTGCTTCCAGCAGGAGGAGGACCAGATCTTGGTGGTCCCTGAGGAGGCGGCTGCAGGGGTTGAGGAGGCCCTGTCTGGTGGGGTGGAGGGCCAGGCCTATTCGACGGTGGCGGGGGGTGAGTGGGCGGTCCCTGTTGTGTAGGTGGCGGCCCATATGGTCCGGGCGGAGGAGGGGTTCCACGGCTATAAGGACCGGGCGGAGGCGGACCAGTGGGTGGGGGCGTGGGTCCATGGCGCTGGTGTGGATGCACCTGGGGAGAAGCAAACTGGCTCGGAGTTTGACGAATAATAGGTCCTTGTGGTGGGGATGTCATCTGTTGAAGTTGTGGTGGACCATGGGGTATTGGAGGAGGACCGTACGGTCCAGGTCCAGGTTGCAACGGCGACTGCATTCGGTTTTGTGGTGGCGGAGGGGGACGAGAATTGGCGCTGCCTGGCCGGGGTGGAGGAGGAAGCGATGGACTTTGACCTTGGCTAATGTACGGCGACGGGCCAGGTGTGGGTCCAGGGGATCCCACCGAGTTCGGGAAAGGCGCAACGATCGGAGCTGGTTTGTTATTTACATTCCTACTCGAAGGACGCTTATCTTGAACCGGTGGCGCGTCATTCCAGCCACCAACATCCTTACGCTTTGGTGGAGGCGGCAGGGGGGCATCGCTGGAAGGACCGTTGAAATGACTCCTAGGCGGTAGCGGTAGCGGCGCATTGCTAAGCTGTGGAGTCGATCCAAGACTGTGGGTAGCCCGCATCGGGTGGGTGGGAGCATACTGTTGAGTTGGCTGGTACTGAGTGGGGACGACGGGCTGGTATGTGTTCTGCGGAGGCGGCCTAGCGATGTTCTGACCGACTACGCTAGGGTTGCCGTAAGGGTCGTAAGGATTGGGTGGTTGTGAGTGGACGGGAGGTTGGATGGGTTGTATCGGCTGTGTATGCTGTACGGGCTGAGTATACTGAGGGTAGGAGTAACCTTGGGAAGTCATGGTCTTTGCCGGCCCGTAAGATGTAGAAGTGGCAACAGACACAGGAGCTGGTTTGGGAGCAGGTGCAACTCCGGAGGCAATGGTGAGTCTCTCCCTGCCGAGTTTGTAATCCAGCGTGGAACCCGGGATGCCGTGATAATCTACAGGGGTAAGCTTCAAAAAGCCAGCCGCTTCCTTCACCAGACCTTGCGAGGAAAGAAGGTCCGCGTACTCGAAGTAACGATCGTACAAGGCCGAGAGCTTGTATGCCTTCGCCGTCGAGTCCACTCCAGCACTAGCTTTGAGATCTTCATCCACGTATTTTACAGCGGCGCGGAATACGGCGACCTTCTCGATGAAGGTCTGGAGTGCACTGGCGTGAGTCGCATACCTGGACCCGTTCCACGTCTCGTCCTCGGTGAGACGTTTCTCATCTTCTGCCAGTTCTTCGACCCAGATG
>Ga0307514_10001212_pt1 | contig 34335 bp, 40 predicted proteins | sample 16_EM_MG_FD_203088 | JGI IMG/M metagenome (GOLD analysis project Ga0307514, IMG submission 203088) | Populus trichocarpa ectomycorrhiza microbial communities from riparian zone in the Pacific Northwest, United States - 16_EM | ecosystem: Host-associated > Plants > Roots > Unclassified | place... | reverse complement strand
TCGATCACGGCCTCCAAGTGCAGCTCTCAGTTCACTCGATATCGGCCTCCAAGTGCATCTCCAAACTCGCTCGATCACGGCCTCGGAGTGCATCTCTCAGTTCACTCGATCACGGCCTCCAAGTGCAGCTCTCAGTTCACTCGATATCGGCCTCCAAGTGCATCTCCAAACTCGCTCGATCACGGCCTCGGAGTGCATCTCTCAGTTCACTCGATCACGGCCTCCAAGTGCATCTCTCAGTTCACTCGATCTCGGCCTCGGAGTGCATCTCCAAACTAGCTCGATCATGGCCTCCAAGTATATAGTTAAGGAGCGACGGTGGGTGTACGGAGATACGGGGGTAACGGAAGTGGAATGAGCGACGCGGAGTATATATTCGGGAGACCCCGGGGTAGATAGACAGCATCTCATTTTCATCTCATCTTGTCATACAACGAAAATACACAATCTATCTTTCCCAACTTTTGGTCTCACTCGCTCTTTCCGAGATTTCGTGGATCCATGCAATTGCGTGGATCCTCACGGCCAGGTAGTATCATATCTTCTCACCTTCTTCCTACGCTCCTGAGCTTAATGTAGAAAGAACGTGAGGACAGATTTTCGCAGCGGCAATCCCGATGCAAGCGTGTACGCAATGAACCCATTCCGATGTATGGTCACAGTTGGCCACAACGCCAGAGTGTTTGTGTACAATAGGAGACTGACAGAGTGAGAAGAAACGGCGAAACAGCGATCGGAGGGCGATATGCAACGCGACGCGTAGTATTGACGCCGGGCGAGGAGTAATCCGCCACCGGGGTGTCTCTGACGGCTCTGACGGAGCGCGTTCACTCTGACGTAGCCATTCCGCCCGGACGGAAATGTTTTTTGCTGATGTGATGTGTTGCGACGTCGGATAATGTCGGGTGTTTGTAGGAATATGGAGTTGTGATGATGCTGTTCAAGATGGTGAGATGAGATTCAGATGGTACATCCAAGCATGAGGAATGGTTCAAAGGTGGCAGACTCATTGTTTATTAAGAGAATGTAGTTGGCGAGGGAGAATTGGTTTTTCTTTGTTTCTTTATTGGTTCTCTTGTAAACTATCTCACTTTACCACTTTGAAACAGCTTCGACACTTGTCTTGCCACAATGCCATCGATAGTAATTCCGACCTCCTCTCTTCTTGTTCTCAATATCACATTTAGGTTACCAATATCATTTACCCTCGATCCCACCTGTTACATTAGAATGACTCTTACACCATTGCACCTGATATTGAATGTGGCTACATACCTCTACAGGGTGTAAGTATTTTTCCAAATTTTGCTCGCTGTCTTGTTGCAGTAATATAGAATCGAACCAGCGCTGCATACACGTTTGCAGCCATTGTGTGCGCCAATTACCCTGACATATAGTGTTAGCAATGGGTCTGGACCGTCACTTGGGGTCCGGGTACGGGTTGGAACTGAACCAGAGCCAGATTGGCAGTCCTGGTCATGAATAAACCCAAACTGTTGATTTGGGTATGATTCCATCGACATCTCACTACCCGTCTGAAGTCTGGGGGTTTTCAGCGGATTGTTCAGCGGCTCCATCTGTAATTTCGTATAAGATGGTCGCCGTTGCTATTTGATTATAGTACTCAATCCAAAATGATCATTTGACATCTAGTCATCACATTTTGCATGTTGTCCATGTTGTAAGATCGACAATATTTTAATTCGTGTTTATATTTTAATGGTTTGTATTTTTGACCAGAGAAGAAGTTAATTGTTCAATTGTAAGCAGAAATATCCATTCAATGCCTTCATTACACGATCTGCATCACCAGCAATTGATAATCCTCAGTGGATGCTGGGTTGACAGAAAGTGTCTGAATGGTGCCGTGACCGTGTCGATTGATCTTTTGCACACATTGGGTGGCAATAAATTGGTTATTGGTAGCAGCGAGCAAATGACTTACCAATTACCATATTTACAAGACACCACATTGTGGAGGCTCCGTTGATGCTTGAGGTGTAGCACTAGTGCCACAGACCATATCTCCTATAAAGGCTGCCAATACATAAATTATGGGTAAATGCCGTCGCACAGCCGTTGGATTACACAAAATGCAACAAACAAAATGGTTGGCGTTCTGTTGAGGATCATTTTCGGACAGGTGCTGTGACCATGCCACGATCTGATTTTCACAGAATAGCTGCCAATATGTTGAATATAGATATATGCCGTAGCAGTGCCCTTGGAATATACATCATCCAACACCCAAATGCGTTGACACTCTGTTGACACTCTGTGGACACTGTGTTGTTGCTCTGTTGACGCTCGGTTGATGCTGTGTTGATGATTGGTTAACACTCATTTTGAGGTGTAACAGTATCGACCAACACGATATTGCCTATAAAGGCTGCCAATAATTCGATTATGGATAAATACCATAGCGCAGCTCTTCGATTATACAAGATGCAACACACAAAATCATTGCTGCTCTGTTGACTGTCATTTTCAAACAGGTGTTGTGCCCATGTCACGATCAGATTTGTGCAGAATGGGTGCCAATATGTTGATTATGGGTCTATGCCATAGCAGAGCCCTTGGATTATCCATAATGCAATACCAAAAAGTGCTGACACTCTGTTGACACTCTGTTGACACTGGGTTGATGCTCTGGTTACGCTCTGGTTATGCTCAGTTGCCGGGCTGTTGATGCACTGTTTTCAGTCATTTTGAGGTGTAACGGTATCGACACACGGGATATTGCTTATACAGGCTGCCAATACTTGGCTCATGGATAAATGCCATAGCACAGCCTTTGGATTATAAAATGTGCAACACACACAGTCGTTGACGCTCAGTTGAGGCTAATTTTCCGAGTTGGGCTGTGACCATGTGGCGATCACTTTTGCTCAAAATAGCTACCAATAGAATGATTCTGGATATCTGCCGTAGCAGAGCCCTTGGATTATACAAGATGCAACAACCAAAATCGTTGACACTCTGTTGACACTGTATTAACCCGGGGCTGATGCTCTGTTGACACTCTGTTGACGCTCTGTTGAAGCTCTGTTGATGCTCAGTTGACGCTCTGTTGAGGCTCTGTTGACGCCCATTTGGAGGTGTAGCAGTGTCGACACATACAATATTGTCTCTAAGCGCTGCCAACACTTCCATTATGGATAAATGCCGTAGCACAGCCTTGGGATTACATGAGATGCAACCCACAAAATCGTTGACTCTCTGTTGACGCTCGTTTTCAGACTCGGGCTGTGACCATGCCACCATTGCTTTTGCTCAGAATGGATGCCAATTGGTTTAGTATCGTTACATGCCATTGCAGAGCGCTAGGATTATTCATGATCCAAAGTAAAGCCACATACGCCTGCGCTCGACTACGTAGGCTTAAGTACCGTGATTGACTGGATCATCATTGCACACGTGGACTCGAGTGATTGTAGGGGTAGATGTATGGTAAGATTATCGCTAAAGATATAAGACTTGTGGCGAACCGACTATATCAAACGGGCTTTTTCCGGCCCTGGACAGGTCACGTGCCGTGCCGCTACATTATCCCACTCTTTATGTTCAGACCTCCTGGGCTCCATTACCCTGGACAAGACTAGGAAAAGAGAGCATTGGAAAGGAAGCATTCAAACAACCGTTCCATGTACGCAATTGTATCAACCCTTAAGTTCCACAACCGATCAGTACCGCGCATGGTGACATTTCGGTGCATCTGGCGCACAGGGAAAATCGACCTCCACTTGACTGACTCTGAAGGTGGTAAAAACCCATGCCGACGCCATTAGTACTGGGCCGAGATCCCAACACGAGAAGAGAAGAGAATAGAAGAGACAAACTAGAAAACATCCAAACGTGATCCTGTCACCAGATCGCCGCTTCCAAACCCATGCACCAACGACGATCAATCCCGGAGCTCGTATCTCGGCGGAGGCCATTGTCGGAATTGCCAATATAGTAGAGCTTCCGCTCGTGACTCGGCATTGATGGGACCTGCCGCTTCCGGCATTGATGGGAGCTTCCGCTGACAGCATTGGTCGTAGCCGTCAATCATATACGTCACTCGGGTCATATTCCTTGATATGTAGCACGTCATTTTCTGCAAGATTGTTGTACTTGCCAAGTTCAAGCGCGCTGTGGGGAAACGGCGAAGCTAGAGGACAGAGAGCCCATTGTCGACACTGCGCTGCACCACTTGCGGCATCCAAAAAGAAATTCGTGAGAAAGAGCGGGTCTGGCTCGAGGAGCATAGGCAGAGGGTGAAAAGGCATCATACTACCCGGCTGCGAGGATCCACTCAATTGCACGGATCCACACGAAGTCTCGGAAAGAGCGAGTGAGAACAAAAGATGCGACAGATGGACTGTGTCAATCGTTGTTTGATAAGATGGTATGAGATGACATGATGCGAGACGAGATACCTGATGCAATGCAAGTTATCTACCACGGGGTCTCCCGAATGTATACCCCCCGTCACTCCATTCATCTCCGCCACCCTTGATCCCCGTGTGCCCCCGTCGCTCAGTCCGTCTCCAGCATCCCTGATTCTCCGTACACCCTCCGTAGCTCAGTGCTCTGCCAAGCTGAATGGCGGTGGTGGTGAGAAACTGATTTTCCCGCCACAGCGCTAGCTGTCTGAGCTCTGTGCAGTACTTTCGTAACCTGTATAGAGTATATCTCGCAGCCGGTCGTGATCAGTACTTGGCATTGACACGTATGTTCATCTTGATTCGGTAATCATTTTGAGAAGTCCGCTTCGGTGCCTCTCCTGTCGACTTCATGGTTGCGCTCTCGGTAGATTGCCTCCTGATGAGCATGTCATCTTGTTGGTAGGACTTGAATTGTCGGCATCACGGTACGTGTCATGGTAGATTGCCTCCCGTTGTGCTTTTGAGTTGTTGGTAGAATTTGTTTGTGTTGAGGTGGTAATATCCCACTTTTGAACACTCGTTGCTCCGTCGAAGTCTTCATCCTATCGATTGTCTATTCGCTATTGTGGCTCTGTAGCAGTGTAACCATGATTCGGGATTGTAATCGTCATCTCTTCGTGATTCAGCACATCATTCTGTTCTGCTTTCGCTTTGTCATGTTGACTCTAGGCATAGACCATCTTCGGAACTGGCCAGGGTAAAATGACAGTGAAATAGTCTATGATCACGTGGATCCCGTCTTGACTTCGGACAACGTGGTGAGCCTCCACTCCAGGCATTGAGACTGTGATTCCCATAGTGCACTCGCGGTGACCACTCGAGAGAGGCACAACAATGGACGCCAATTGCATCCGGTGTGGGTGCCATCTCATTGATCCATATCTAACACGTTAACATCTCGGTAGGTCATACTCACCATGGAACGAGAGCGCTTCTGCTCTGAGTAAGCTGCATCGTACATTGCAATTGCAGATCTCGCCATCTCTAGATTCGGCATTTAGTAGGGTCTCGGTAAAAGTCATTCGCATTATTGCTTCGGTGCGTTCTCGGTTAACTTCTTTGTGGCCATCTCGGTAGGGAGCTTCGGTAGAATATCGGTTTGCTTCTCGGTAGTCATTGGGTAGGCCTCCGATAACGAGGATTGGCATTCAGTTCGGTATGCCGTTTGGCAATAGTTTCTTTATCCTTCGGTACACCATTTGGTATGAGTCTTGGTCAGTAGCTTGGTACGGTAGGGTTCCCAGTCATCCTCTCGTCTGATCTGTATCGGAAGTCCTTCGGCGGTGATATCCGTCGCCTTGAGATCTCGGTGATCATCTCTTCTTAGTTATCTCGACTTTCTCTCGTGATGCCATTCGGTAGGCTATTCTGTACATTCACTGGTCATATTCAATCTCATTCGGGACGAATGAGGTAGCCATATTCGAGTCATTCGACATGTCGTTCCGAAGCTGTATTTGTAGGTAGACTTGATATCCATCGCATGGTGTGTGCACTTATCGGCTCCAATGACGGGGTGCGCTCGCTGGCTTTCCTCCGAGTTTGCTTGTTGATTTATCTGTAGGTGTACTTGCCTTCACTTCTTCGGGTACGAATGTGGACTCTGCTTCAGGTGGGCTTCTCGATTCATCTCAAGGTGTGCTGACCGTGACATGTCTGGGTGCACTCAAAGCCGTTCTCTGAGTCAAGTTTGACGATTCTTCTCGTGGTCGCTGCTAGCCGTCTCCTTTGGTAAATGCGCTCCGCAGTGCTTCGTTCCAGCACTCCTAGTATCGTGATAGTTCGTGGTAGGGGTTGTTCTGAAATCCGGTACGGTTATTCCTCTCTTTTCAAAATTGTGGCTCTCATGACGACTAATCTCATATGGCTTGTCAGATGCCATATCTATTGGTAACACTTGATTCGGTGTCAATTCAGAAGTCGTTTGCGGTCTCCAATTGTATCTCTCGAGGTCGCCGAGACTTAGTTGAGATCTCGTTTGGTATCATATTCGATATTGTAACTCTGGGATGCGTCTGCTTCATTCGGTATCTCTGAATAGTGCTCTAGATCGTACTCGGTGGAGCCATCGCGCCGGTACATCCTGTGTCAGCATAGCTGCGCTCCATTTCAATTTTCGTACGATGAATTCCATAGTCAGTGATCTCAAAAAGGATATAATGTCACATAACCACAATATCGTCATATAACATGACTGATTGTCTCTCTCATGATCCAACTCCGGTCATCTATCTCCAGCACTCCTAAGTTCACCTCACCGATCTCAATTGTCTGTGAGGATTAGCTCCCAACTGCGGACTAGCACTCGCTCGTACGATTCCGTATCTGTTCCACCCGCGTTAGCCACAGGAATTGAAAATGATGGATGTTGTGAAGGGGAAAATCCAGGAGGCCTTGTCATTAGTGGTTCGCTCCAGTGGAATCAAGCCCCGCCGTCCAGTCTCTCCCTTCGGGTCTCGGCAAGCCAGTAGCAGTCATTCAAGATTCCCATCTGCACGCTCTTCTGCCGCAACTACAGCTGCTGCTCCTGCTCAGTCATCCCGCACACGAGGGTATTGACCTTTCTGGTGAGTCGTCGCTACCGTGGCTCACAGCAATCCAATGCAATCCTCTACTCGCAGAGCGAAAGCCACGGCAAGATTTTCGGTAGCAAGTACATTACCACTTTGCGGTCGAAAGCATCACGCTGGTAACACCTCTCCCTTCCGGTTGACCCAGGTGGGTATTCACAATATTGGGCGAACCTCTAGGATTTGTAACGACAATAATCGCATTCATGATGAGTATATCTCCGGGTTCTTCCCTCATAATGGTGGTAGCTCTGAACCAGATAGTATGCATATCATATCCCTCGCCCGTATATAGGTTTCTGAACTCTGACCTCGGTCTCCCTGAATACTGCCGTGAGCACCAGTTACAGTTCCGTAGGCTATAGAGTTCTGGATGATGGCTAGCGAACGACATGCACGCAGTTCATCTCTTATCTTTCATCTCATATCTTCTCTTGGTGGTTTTCACAGTTCATCTCATATCTTTCATCTCAAATCTTCTCTTGGTGGTTTTTGCAGTTCATCTCATATCTTTCATCTCATATCTTCTCATGGTGCTTTTCACAGTCCCAGTCAATCTTAGAAAATGTGAAGGTCTCAACCTTAAATGCACTTCGCAGTTTACAATGGTTCTCATTTGTCGGTTCTTGATCTTTGTAGGCGCGTTTGGCTTGTGGATGGTGCTTCATTCATGTAATGTATCTTAGGTGAGATTCGATTGTAGAGATCTTTTTCAAGGCGCATTTCATTCATTCTGGCAAACCATCTCCTTCTTTGCTGTACTTCTATGTGCAATTGCTCTGCCCTGTAAGTGGGCTTCATTCTCCTCCTTGGGTGTGCTCTATTCATCACTTTTGTAGGCGCTCACTGCCGGTAGGCTGCTCATTCCCTGTAAGCTGCTCCTCATTCATATTAGGCTTCATTCCGCGTACCCATAACTTCCCTTCAGAGATCGTCTCTTCCGTAGTGGCACCATCAGTGCTGCCGGTGCAGTCCACTCGACTCAGTGGAGTGTAACCATGAGTGCGCTTCGTCGGTGTCATTCATCATGTGATGTAGCCGTGGTGACTCCATTATGGTCTCGAACTTCGTTCATAGCACTTTGCTGGTGAATTGACCTGTTAATGCGCAACGTGATCTTAATTGCACTCCTCTGTCAATTGGTGATTGATTGCAGCGGTCTGTTGGTTAACTTCTCCGTTCATCGCATGTGATATATCTCTTTAATGGGGGGGTTTTAGAGTCATTTCTCGGTACTCATGTGAATTGTCGATATTGGCTGTCACGCGACTCGGTGTATCATCGGAATCATCTCTGCAGCCGTCAATGACCTGGTTGAAGGAAGAACATCTTAAGACTCATCGCTCGTTTAATCGGTAGGCTTCTAAACTCCTGTCGAAGTGGATTTCTGCATTGTTGATGTCGTAATCGCCCTCGTCGAAATAGGGGTAAAATCGCAAATCCCGTGAGCGAAACATATCCAGTTACTGAAAAGCGAAAATAGTGTAAAGGCACGTACACCTGCGCTCGACAACGTAGGCTAATGCACGGTAATTGAGTGGATCATGGTTGCACACATGGACTCGAGTGATTGTAGGTGTACATGTATGGTAAGATTAGCGGTAAAGATCTAAGACTCGTGGCTAGCTGACTAGATCAAACGGGCGGTACCCGACCCTGGACATGTCACGTGCCGTGCCGTTGCATCTAACACCCAAAATGATTGACTCACTGTTGACAATCTGTTGATGCTATGTTGATGCTCCTTGTAAGGGCGCTTAGGCCGGCGCTCCGCAGTATAGGGATATAATATGGTATACTGTTGCACACGGGCGCGAGTGAGATTAAGTGTCGAAGTAAATGGTAAGATATTCGGTACGGAGCTAAGTCTCCGTCGTGATGTCAACATAAGGTTGGCGGTTACCCGGCACTGAACACCTCACGTGACCGTCCGGCAACCCTAACCACGCACGCTTGACAACGCCGTTACATCATCCCTCTCTTTTAGGGCAGAACTCCCCGGCTGCTAAGTACAAATAGAAACAAGAATATCCCGCATACACGCTCGTAAGATCTCGTAAGTGCAACAACTGATCAGTACGTCCACGGTGACCTCCCGGCGCACACGGAAACTCCACCTCGAATTGACAGGATTTCCGGAGGTGGTTATACCCGTGCTGACCCCATTTGTACTGGACCGGGTCCTGAAAATAGAATCAAGAACAAAATGCCCAGTTTGACCTCGCCTCCATTGCTCCATTCCCGTCAATTCCTCCACTTCCAAGATCCGACTTCCTTCATCTTCGCGGGCTATTCGGTTGGTCTCGGTGGAACTCGTCAATTAGTTCACGAGCATTCTCGAGGTTTTCGAATGGCTCCCAGCTTGTGCGTATATGGCTGTATCCGGCCCACTGAACGAGGTTGTGTAGCTTCCGGTAACGCTACTTAGAGTCAAGAATCCGTTCGACCTCCCATTCCTCCGAATCGTCAACCATCACTGAATTTGGTTCCGACAATGGTTGTCCTAGGACCGGCGGTGTCTAGTGATCGAGCTGCGACACATGGAAGGTGTTGTGATTCCGGATTGTTTTCGGCAAGTCTAGTTTGTAAGCATTCTTATTGATGATCTTACTTACCATATACGGTCCAGTGCGCTTGGAGTCCAGCTTCTTTGACGGTCTAGTCGTTTGGAAGTGTTGGGTCGAGAGCCACACTTTGTTCCCGACTTCGCAGGTCACGTCCTTTCCCCACAGCATATTTTGAATGCCGTGCCTGGGCTTCCAACAAGCTCTCCCGGAGATGCCGGTGAGACTCTTCCATTCTCGATATCGTTGCGTCCGCCATTATTTCCGACCTCATATTTGATAGGGCGTTTGGTGGCTTGAACGGGATTGGCGGGTGGTAGTGGTAGTTGGGCCAGCATGGCGTCATTCGCGTTGAGTGGTGGACGGAATTGTTGTAAGCAAACTCTGCTAAAGGTATCAGTTCTACCCAGTTGTCCTGCTCGTAGTTGCAGAAGGCCCGTAAGTACTGCTCCATGGTCTGGTTTTGTCTCTCCGTCTGGCCATCGGTCTGTGGATGAAACGCGGTCAACAGCCTGTGATTGATGCTTAGGTCAGAGCAGACTAGTTTCCAGAATCGGCTGGTAAACTTCTTCCCGCAATCGGTTATAATTTGTCTGGTACGCCGCATTTGCAGATCAAGTGCTCGAAAAACAATCGTGCCAGCTCTGGTGAGTCGATATCTTTCCTGAAAGGGAGGTAGATTACCATTTGTGTCAGTCGATCGACGATTACCATGATTCCCGTATACCTGGAGGGAGTTGACTCAGGGTGGTCCGTGACGATGTCCATGGTAACTCCTTCCCAAGGTTGTGACGGTGGTGGTAGCGGTATGTTTGTCCCGTGATGGGCATGTCGTCGTGCCATGATTGGGTGCCATAGTTCGCATCCGGGAATGTATTTTCGTACGGTGGAGTCCATTCCGGGCCGGTAGAAATCCCGAGATACTAATTCGGCGGTTTTAAGAGCTCCAAAGTGGCTGGATTCTCGATTGTGGTGGAAAAGGCTTATGACTTTGTTGCGAAGCAGGTCATCCTTTGGTACATATATCCTTCCTTCGTAAGTGAGAACTCCGGTAGTGACTTTCCATTTGTTACTTGAGTCTTCCTCTAGTTCATCTATTCTTTGCAGATCTGAAATATCGACGATTGGGGTGCCGATAATCCTGCGCTTCACGTCGGCTGCCAACCTGTCGATAGGCTGGGCTGTTTTGATATCCTGACGGAGGTCGTCGTACAGTTCAACGGTGTTAGTCGCCAAGATTGCCAGTAGCCTCGCACTCGGTCTCTCGTAGCCTATCTCATAGTCGGGCCTTCTTGATGGTCCATCGGCCGGGTTCTTCTTACCTTCCAAGTGTTCAATGACAAAGTCGTTAGAGGATAGGATTTCCGCCGACCTTGCCTGTCTTTGGGAGAGCACTTTGGAGGGTTGGAAATACTCCAGATTCTTATGGTCGCACTGGATCAGTACCTTGTGATTAGCGCCCTCGGGATAGTGTCTCCATTGTGTCATTATCTCGACAATCGCCAAGAGCTCCCGATCGTACGTGTCGTAGTTCTGTTCGGCGGGAGAGCATGTGCGAGAATAGAAATTGAGTGGGCGAAGAATCCCGAATCCGTCGTACTGGTTGAGGATGAAGGTGATTGCGAAGCCGCTTGCATCGGTCTGCAGAATGATCGGTTTTTGCGGGTTGAAGTGCTGGAGGATCGGTGATTTGGAATAGGCCTTTTTGAGCTTTCGAAATGCGAGTTTGGCATCCCGAGTCCATTCCCACTTCCGTTAGCCCTGTGTCTTTAGCAAGTTTAATATGGGAGCTGTCACCTTTGCATATTTGCGAATGAATCTTCTGTAGAAGTTTGCGAAGCCTAGGAGCACTTGCACATCCCGAACTGATGCCGGGGTCGGCCAGTCTTCAATCATCGATATGCAGTCTGACTCCATGCCAATCCCAGCCGAGTTGACGACAAATCAGATCAAGCCGACTTGCGGAACTCCGATTTGGCAATTTTCGGACTTGCAATATAGCCCGAATTCCTGTAGGCTTTGCAGCACTTTTCGGACGTGGTCTTCGTGCTCCTTCTCATTGGTCGAGTAGATGAGTATATCGTGAAGGTAACAGACGGTGAAGTCGTCAATATAAGGCCATAGTCAATCGTTGATGTACGCCTGAAAGGTCGCTGGTGCGGTTGTCAATCTAAAGGGTATAACTTGGTATTCGAAGTGACCATAGTGGGTTCGGAATGCAGTCTTGAATTCGTCTCCTTCTTTGATTCATATGAGGTGGTAGGCATTCCGGAGGTTCATCTTTGTGAAGATTCGGGGTTCACGCACTCGATCGAGTAGTTCTGCGATGTGCGGTAGGGGGTATCTATGTTTTACCGTGCCCAGATTAAGAGCTCGATAGTTAACACACAACCATAGTCCTCCGTCTTTCTTCTTTGTAAACAGGATTGGCGCTGCGGCCGGGGATGATAACAATTGAATGAAGCCGCTTCCCAGATTCGTTTCGATGTAGGCCTTGAGCGTCTTCAATTCAAAACCTGAGAGGTTGTAGATCCGCCTGGATGGTAGTGTGTAGCCGGGTTCCCGATTGATCGCGTGGTCAGTTGGCCTATGCGGCGGGAGTATCTCGGCCTTTACCTTGCTGAAGACCTCCACGAAATCTTGATATTGTGCTGGGATGTGACCCACGTCATCTGTCATTACCATCTCCGAATTTTCTATGTCTATTCATATTTTCATTAGCCTTGTCTGCATTCTGCATTGTAGCGTGCTTGGCAGGTGGAGATGGGTAAGGGACCCGGGATAGCTGGATCAGACGGTTCGTCACAATAGGACCAAGCCCCAGTGACCAGTTTCACCCGGCATGTCTCGGCGAGCCGGTAGAAGTTATTCATGCACCGTCACTGTGTCACTCTTCTGCCGCAACTACTGCCGCCGCTTCTGCTTGCGCATTTAGCATCCTGGGGTTTCCCTCACCTTCCGTGATGCCTTCCAGAGATGCTCCCAGCAACCCTTGACATTCTCCAAGTCATATGGCAAATGCCTCGACCACCTCCTCACTAGCTAAGAGATGATCGAATGAAGTAGCCCCGAGTAGTTGTATATCCGGGGGAGGATCAACATTTGTATTTCCTTCACCGCGTACCGGCAGAGGACTTGCGTGATCTGCTTCTGGAATCATCGTCCGTTGTGGTCCGTTTGGCGTTCGCCCGGCTGTCAATCGATCTTTAGTGCAGTCAATTTCCGGGTTTCTTGCCATGAACCATGGCAAGCCCAGGACTAGGTTGTATGCCTTCAGTGGGACGACTAAAACCTACGATTCGTCAACCAGTTTAAGGTGTTCAAAACACTGAAACAAGAGAATTGCCTTTCGGCTCTCCTTTGCAGACATCATCATTTGGCCATTGAGACCCTGGGTGGAGGTGAATGCTGGTTCATGGGGCAATTCAAGTTTCCTGAGTAGGCTCGGTGATATTCAGATGCTCGTTGCACCGCAGTTGATTAGTGCTTTGACTCGGTGCTTGTTGCAGTGTATGTTTCGTACGAGGACTTCACGGACGATAAGCGCCGAATCCGGTCTCTCTGTGCCGCATAGGTATTGGCTTGACATCAGAGCCCGACCTTCCAGAATGACTCTTGATTTTAAGGCGATTCAGTGGGGTTGTATCTCGTCCAAGGTTGCAAATAATTTTCGGTTTCCGAAGTTTACCAATCCTAACTCCGTATCGTCCAGCCTCTCATTTCGAGTTAGATATCGACAAAGGTAGACTAGTTTTTTTGCAGCTGCATGTCGAAAGACTTTTGGCGTTTAATTTGTTTGCCGTCATAGCCGCCGCCGCTATTGCTGGAGTTCTGTTCAGGTGGGTTTGTCTTGCCGTATTTGGTAAAAAGGTAGGTTTTGTGGTGTCCGCTGCCGCAGCGGGTGCATTGCCGGTTTGCCTTTCGGCTTTCGTAGGCTTCCTTTGAAAGCCATAGCGCTGGTGATTAGTTGGCCCGGCTGACTCCGGTGGACCTATTGGACTTGCCCGATTTTGAATTACTGCCGGAGTTATTGGAATTGCCGGAAATGTCTTCCGCAGATTCGGAGGTGGATGGTCGGAAATTCAGTTTCTTATCGCCGCCTTTCTGAGACTCCCCTGCTTCCCTTTGTTGCTGCTGTTGTCCTCCGGGCTTCTTGTCGTCCGGTTTGAACTCAGAGGCCACCGCGCAGTAGAAGAGTTGGTCGAGTGTGTTGAACCTGGCTTTGCCACAGGAGATCCAAGGGCTGACTTTCGTCTGAAGTGCTTGCCGCAGGCCCACACATGCCATCTTGTACAGGACCACTTCGTGCGGTATAAGGCTCCAGCCGGCTCTTCTCCAATTTGCTTTTAGGCGGTTGGCGTAAATTCGGAATGATTCGTTTGGTAATTGCTGGTACTCCTGCATGGCTTTTTTCGCCGAACTGAGACCTCTGTCTGTATCTCTGTATATCTTTTGAAGCTCCTTCGCGAAGATTTCGAAATTGTCTAAACACGGGCCCTTGGCCTCTCGTAGGTCACTAGCCCACTCGGATGGGTCCGTATTTTCGGTCTCTCGCTGAGTGGTATCTGGGTGGTTATTCCAGGTGTCGAGAAAAGAGACTGCATACTTGACTTGATCGGGATCGCCAATTGGGAATAGGTGCTTATGGGATGCGAAGTTTGATCGTAATTTTTCGAGGAAGTTATCCAGCTCTTTCGCCCCGCCGCAGTACCCTAAGTGGTGCACCATCTTAAATATCTTGGGCTGATTTCAGGGATACTCATGTCTGTCAATGGTTCGGCTGCGGTCGAGTTTGGTGAGCATTCGGGTTCCCTCCACCATCAATTCGGCTTGTTGTTCGAATAGGAATTTAAGTAGCATCCCGTTCTGTTTCAGCATCTCTTTTTGGTCGTCTTCTGTGGTCTTTGGCAAAATGTCGTCTCTGCCTCGATTATTCTCGCCCTCTGGTAAGGTTGAATCATCTTTGTCTTTGTCTTCATCTTCATCGTCTGGATCACGGGCTTCATCGTGAACTTGAGTCTAGGCCGGATGGTCATGATTGATTTCGTCTTCTGGTAGTTCCGAGACACGGCCTGTTGGAATAGGCGTGATTAGGCTGAGCGATGCTCGAAGGGATTCAATGCTTGCACACGTGTTACGCATGTGCAATTGGCTTCTCTGTATTCTCTTTCGAGGCATGGAGGGTAATTGGCTGTAACAGTTGATTTTGTGTCTGTGGAGACGCGTCAATTAAAGGGGTAAATTCGCGTGATCTCGTGAGCGAAAGGTATCCAATTTCTGAAAAGACCGAATATAGTGTGAGGGCGCGTACGCCGGTGCTCGGCAGTATAGGAATATCATATGGTATACAGTTGCACACGGGCGCTAGTGAGATCAAGTGTAGAAATAAGTGGTAAGATATTCGGTACGGAGCTAAGTCTCCGTCGCGATGTCATAAGTGGTTGGCGGTTACCCGGCACTGGACACCTCACCTGACCGTCCGGCAACCAGAACCACGGACGCTTGACAACGCCGTTACACTCCTTTGGCGATATGTTGACGAGCTGTTGCTCCTCATTTTGACGTGAAGCAGTATTGACACACATGATATTACCTATAAACGCTGCCAATACTTCCAATATGGGTACATTGTGTAGCACAGCTGTTGCATCATCCAAGATGCAACACCCAAAATTGTTGACGCTCGGTTGATGCTGATTTTCAGACTACGGATGTGATGTCACTTTCTCTTTTGCCCATCAAGGGTGCAAAATGTTGATTATGGATAACAGCAAGCAAATGGCATCCAAATTGACTTACTTACAAGATCGAAAACCGTTGACTCTACGTTGAGGCTCACTTCTGAATGTGGTAGTCACATTGTCGATTTCCCTTTGAGCTTTAAATCCTGCCGATACTTTAGTTATGGATAACAGCAAGCAAATCAGTTTCAAATTCACTTTCTTATCAATGAAAATAACGTTGATGCTCCATTGACGCTCAGTGTCAGAATGTTGCTGTTACCGCGTTGCTGTACCTTTTGCCTACAAAGGTTGCCAATCTGTTCATTATCAATAGCAGTGAGGCAATCACTTTCCAATTAAGTTGCTTACATATCCAAAAATCATAGACGCTCTGTTGACCCTTATTGTAAAAATGTGGCTATTCCCGTGTTGCTTTTTCATTCGACTACAAAGGCTGCCAATACCTGGGTTATACATATCTGCGAGAAAATCGCTTCCCAATTAAGATGCATTGAACAGGACCAATCATTGGCACTCCATTGACTCTCATTTTCAGCATTGAGCTGTATTCATGTCACATGATCTTTTGTCTATCAATGCAGCCAATACGTAGGTGATGAATCACAGCATGCATCTTGCTTTCCAATGAACTTACTTACAAGACCAACAATGGTTGACAGTAAATTCAGATTCACCATAAAAATGTCCTAACTGTTGGTTTATAGCGCATAAGATCGTCCAAATAATGATATAGCCATTATTGACAGCCAATGAATAATTTGTATCAATACTCAGTTGCATGCAAAAGCTTTAGTCAGTATCAATTGCTGATGAACTGATACAGACGTTCTCTCAGCGATGCATAACTTAGTGCGGTGATATTTCAGCGCTTTCAGTTGGCAATTCACTGCATGTAAAGCCAAAACCTAATTTTTCAGTTATATAGCCCAACATAAACATTTTACCATATCCAGTTTGATCTGGTCAATTACCATGATGTACCATATGCAATGTAGACAATGCTCACAATGTGCCTCCGGTCTAAACGCGGAGTAATGTACTTGGTTGTGTGGATGAATGCAACATGATGATGGTCATTCATACAGATTCGGGCTGTGCAATTACTGCTCCTTCTATCATTCGTATATCATTACTAAGTGTAATGGCACCGCTGCACGTGACGTGTCCAGGGCTGGATAATACCCGCTTTATATAGTCAGCTCGCCACGAGCCTTTGATCTCTAGCGATAATCTTACCTAACTTACCTTTATACTACTCTACAATAGTGACATCCACGTGTGCAACCGTATCTACTGATAGACCTTCCTACGAGGCCATACACGAGCGTATGCCTTTACACTATTATCGCTCTTACAATTTCAGAAATGTTTCGCATACTGGATTTCATGAATTACACCTTTCCGACGCGTCATGACACGCAAACTACGTGCAAGATATCATACAGATTTGGGAGCTCTGATTGGATCAGCGGAGTATCTAGATATGTCTATTGAATTGAGGTTAACGGTAACAGAGACGATCTTGTGCGGATTTAAGAGGCCAATCGGCCAGAGACGCGTCGCGACACCTAAGAACGAGAAATCATACGGACTTGAGATCTACGAATCGCAGATATAAAACAGGCATGAATTGTCCACCCAATTGAGGTTAACAGTAGCAGAGACAATTGCGAGTGGATATCAGAGGCCGACCGGCCAGGAGACCCGTTAACGACTAAGTTAATCGAAGTCAATTGCAACGGCTTCATCTACGAGAACTCGAAGGCTATCATTCGCGACATCAATGAGATTCGATAAGTTACCATCCAATTGAGTCAATTGACGATCACAGGAACGACTATAGAGCCCATATGTCTCCAAAAGTCGCGTCACCGGCAATGCCGAAGGTGGCCTCCACAGAGATTCCCTCGAATCTTGTCCAACGAGCGCAATCGGATGCGAACTATCGAGACGAGACAGGCCACAATTGCACAGCAAAGCGCACGTACGATTATATTCCTGAGGCGAACGAAGCTGCGAAGTCCACCCTCGGATGAGCAGGGCGGATTTACGCAATACGCACGATTCTCATCTAGCTGCGCTATCGATGGCAATTCCAATCGCGATTACCTTCTACACGAGTCAACGGAACTATCTACGTTGCGGATGATGTTATGAGTTTACCGCCGCGCCTATAGAAATCTCACAAGACTATATACGAGTTCAAGATGTGCAGAAGCGATCGCAGATCGTGCGGCAGCTCTGAATGGGAAGTACAATAACCCCCAAATGTTCTAAAGTGGCTAGCAGATACAATTCGCGACTACCATTGTCAAATGATCACCTTGGGCACCTGATTGGACGACAGAATCGGATTGTTGCGAGGAGAGAGAGCCATCTGCGCCAACTCTATTCTATTTCGTCAAACACATTCAACGAAAGCTGATCAATTGCCAACGAGCGAATATGGATGTGCCCATACGAAGGCATACGAAGAGGGTTTTTAGGATTACAGTGGAGATGTTTATTGTAGCCGGGATTCTCAGCATCCACGGGGCTACCGGATGGACCGTCTGCGCACTCTCAGGAGACCAGCGGATTCAGCATGTATTTAAAGCGCAAAGAGGTTGAATTGAGGTGTCGTATACACACGTTTGAATGGACGGTTATTTTGTTGTCAGACAGTCCCAATTGGGTGTGACAAGTATGTGATTCGCTCAGTGTGCTTATTCGTACACATGGTGGCACCCGCAGTGGACGCACTGTTTGAGCTGGAGAATTTACGTCGACTTGCAAAGCATTCGACTTTTGGCTCTGCAACCCCAGGATTTGCAGAAGAGGTGGCAGTGGACCGGGCAGGCCATCAGGTATGCCCCGGGAATGTTCCTGGATCACGGCTATGGAGTAGGCGCGTTCTGAAGGTGGCTGTACTTCATATATTCAAATACTTTGAGCTAGTGCTATTGACGATCTACTGGCCAGTGAGCAGATCGTTTGGACATTCTTCCTATGAGTGGGAGTTTGTACAGGGCTGCTGGGAGTGCCATTGGAAAGGATCACTAGTGGTGAGATAGGCACCAGGCACTGGACGGGCGAGCAGGGAGCAGCGGCGGCAACGGTCAGAAAAAGGTTCCCAAGGGTATACTCATGTAAACGTTGAGGGCACGCCGAGACACGAAGGAAGTTCTGGACTGCCGGGCTTGGCTCTATTGTGGCGAACCGTTTTAAATGCGGGCTCATCGATATTTCTTCATACCGCTCCATGTCTAGTACGAATTGAGATCAAACGTTTGCAGATGGAGCCGGCACAACATCAAAGATGGTGGCTACAGACGGTGGAGGACATATCCCGGCTATATACGGAGATTTCGTGAAGGGATTCAGCAAAGCCAAGGCGGATACACTCCCGCCGCATCGGTCGATTGATCATGCAATCGATTTTGAGCCCGGCAACAATTTGCCATATGGGCGGATTTCAGTTGAGTTGAATTGAGCGATATCCATGCAATTGCGTGGATTAAGATCAAGTGCTTACGAGGCCGGGTCATGGATTTGGACTGAAAGATCCCATGCCATATGGACGGATCAATAAGTGGGTATTTTCTTATGATGGATGATATGTAACCGGATTATGGGACTGCGATTAAGAGTCAATGGAAGATGGACATTATGGAGGTCAGTATCAATGACCTTTAGAGAGCTTACAGAGTTACAGGAGAAGTTACGCAATGCCGCCCATACGAGCGCAATTATGCACAGGGTGGAAACGAATGGCTGGAGCCAGAAGGATCACGACTAGATGGATCGCAACCGGAGATGGACGACCGCAGATGGTGACCGGGGATGGATGACAGGAGATGGATCCCGTCTGGAGATGAATCGTGAGCGGCAATGGATCGCGACTGGATATGGATGGATGACTGAGGTGAATAACAGGAGATGGATCCCAGGGGATGGATCGCGGAAGAGGATGACAATCAATCCCCTTCCCTTTTATGAAGACATTGTGGTTATTCGAAGATATACCATTCTCGAGATCACGAGTTTGATTTCGAACTACGAAGTTTCCACCGAACGCAGATATGCATGTGTACAAAGAACCGGCGGCATGTCTCCACCGAGTACGAGACTGACCACTGTTCAGAGCACTAGTCAGGGCACCATTCAAAGATACCGAATTAAACAGCTACATGCCCGAGTTACAATGCCGAGTACGATCCCGGATCAGATCCCGAGTCACACCGCTACGATGCCGATACCGCACATCATGAAGCCCTATGAGATTAGTCTTTGGCGGAGCAATGATCTTTAAAGAGGGGGATGACAGTGCCGGAATCGCAACAACCCCTACCGCGAATTACCGCACCGGAAGTGCAGGAACGAAGCACCGTGAAACGCATTCACCAATAGAGAAGGCTAGCAACAGCGAAAAGTGCACTCAGAGATGTGATGGCAAACGGACCTACAAATGAATCAAGATGCCGCATGCGCAAGTCACAATCCCGAATGAGATCCCGACTCTGTCTCGGCGATCCTGATTCAGTCTCGACACTCCCAAGATACACAGCAGCTACTCGAAATTAACTTCAGAATCAAGACTTACCAACCTATATGGCACCCGAAGAAACCGAACTAGATTAGTCGTCGGCAGAGCTACGACGTACAACAGGGGGATGACCGTACCGGAATCAAAACCAACCCCTACTGCAAGCATTCACCGTACCGGAAGTGCTCGAAGAAGCACCTTGGGGCGCACTTACCGGCAGGAATCACCAGCAGTGTCAACAAGCGTACGTGAAGAAGAGTCAACAGTGCACCTGAAGATGAAGCGGCAAGAGAATTCAGAAAACGATGATACGGATAACCAGACAAGTGACAGCAAGCACACCCTGGAGAAGGAGCGGAAAGCATACCCGGAGGAAAGCCGGCGAGCAATTGGAGATGATAAGTACACCAAGCACAGAGCGGATGTCAAGTGTACCTACAAGTGCACCGACTAGGAGGATGATCAGTACGACTGTAAGAGCACCAGATAAATGATGGGAAGATCAAGCGAGTTTGATCTATGCCGAACGAGTGCATTTATGTCTACCGAAGCAGTTCCGAATGAGACGGAAAATAATCTCCAAACATTCCAAATATCCTGCCAACCGGCATCGCGAGCGGCAGTCACCGAATGGCATCGCAACAGACAGTCACCGACTGGCATCATGAGAGACAGTTGAGACAACTACCGAGAGATGATGACTGAGCATAGCGACCAAGATCATGACCGAATGACTCCAAATTTGGATTGTATAAGATGATTATCGGGAGCCCTCTACCGAAGGCACCGACTGGGATGTTTACCAAACGGCTTACATAACTGGATGCAGAACGACTATACTGGCGGTCTATAAGCCTGCTTGGCCGATGCTGAAGGAGTATTAATATAACTACTGATGGGCACCGTGTGAGAGCCACCGGCTGCATGGGATGATCTCAGATACATCAAAACTGGCCCACAGAGTTATGCACGAGGGTCTGGCGAGCGCAAGCACGCGTGGATATATATATGGTATGAATGTCCAGTTCATGAGAAGCTTACGAGATAGATACGAGGTCATAAATGATTGGACATCACCGACAGCTATGATACCGGGAGCAGAAGCTTCCCAATACGGCAATAATGAGCACTGATCGGCAGGGCGTGCGGAGTTCACGAGGAATTGGGAACGCTGGAGTGCTTGCGCACTTGGAAGTATAGTGAGTATGACCCGTTACTGGAATACTTACAAGTTAGATATACCAATGCAATTTCCGATGGCAATGGCCGATGGCGATGGCGATGGCGATGATGAGCAGCGAGCGGAAGCCACCATCGATGCCGCCGAGTCAAGACAAGGCTCATACTATGATTGCGGATTTCGGATTTCACCGAGATTACTGTGTCTAATTCCGACGATGACCTACACTTCGTACAAGCTACGAGTGTGAAATTGATGGTCGGATGCCGGACATTCCGGAAGTGGAGATATGGAGGACGGTGTCACTTTGGATGTTCCTTGTTTCTCTTCTCTTCTCTTTACTTCATTACTTCTTTGGATCTTGGCCCAGTAAAAATGGCGTCGGCACGGGTTTTTACTACCTCCGGATATAAATCAAGTAAAGGTGGAGTTTCCCTGTGAGCCGGATCCGCCGAATGGCCACCATATGGTACTGATCGGTTGTGGGACTTATGGGTCTGTACATTTCCGTACGTTGAACGGTTGTTTGATTGTTTCCTTTTCTACTCTTTTACGGGTTTATGCAGCCCAGGGGGTCTGCACCTAAAGAGGGGGATAATGTAATGGCACAGCTGCAGGTGACGTGTCCAGGGCCGGGTAATACCCGGTTTATATAGTCGGCTCGCCACGAGCCTTTGATCTCTAGCGATAATCTTAACTAACTTACCTTTATACTACTCTACAATATTGACATCCACGTGTGCAACCGTATCTACTGATATACCTTCCTACGAGGCCATACACAGGCGTATGCCTTTACACTATGTGTGACTTAGTTAGAAAATTTGATCTTTAGTTTAGATTATGCGTGCTTACATATCAGTAAAAGGCAAGTCAATATTACGTTGAACAATTGTCAATTGGCTTGGTTTGGAGTCTAGAACATACATATGGCCCGTATGACACTGGCACATGAACAGACGCAACATCTCATCTCACACTATTGTCACTGAAACAAAATGAATTCTTCCACGTATCGAAATAGATACACCCACTACTTTTGCAAGAGATATGTCGTCAACTATCACATATTGTGCAGGTTGTGTACACATGGCTTACTAGCCAATACAATATGTTCATCTGATTCCATTCCCTGTATAGTACATAGGTACCGAGGTCATATGCATGGATAAATTCTTACCGGTTGAACAGGCGTTGATTTGATATTCGGTGATGAATTGTTTATGTTGTTAGTTGTGATAGCCAATAGGTATATTTGAGACGTTGTTTGCGGCATGCTTTGCAAATCTGGGTCCTGTATCGCAAGATGTTCCTTGCGGCATTGAGAATTTCCGCTGACACTATCCTGTGTCTACATCAGCTCTCGAAATGTTCTCGGGTCTGTCGCATGTGGAAACTGATCAATTTCCAGCTGAATGACTGCCTCAACAATCACTATCGCTGTTCTGGTCGTCAAATCTTACAAAGGATGCAAGATGAAAAATTGTTCACACTCAATTTCAAGATGTAGCAGGGAGCATGTCTGTCCTTGTTTTGAGTATAAAGGCTGCCAATGAAACAAATAAACAGAATGGTGTACTATAGTTAATATTTTGCACATAACAGTAACATATCTGACTGTGACGATAAATAGAACTACCTGAAAAAGAGAACCGGCTGCAGGAACCGACTGGTCTAGGTCAACCCGGCAAAGCTCGCAGGTTGACAGGTACGGGAACGGATTTGGACCACCAAGAAGCTCCGGGTCGGGTTTTTGGATAGGTCTGGAACCATAGCGAACAGTGTTTCCAATAGAAACCAGGGCCGCTGGCGGTCTACCCGTACCCAGTCATCACACCACAGACTCACTGGATTTGATATCCCTTAGTACCACCATAGATTACTAACCTAGAATCCACCATTACGAGAGCCATTGTACCTTTTGAACTAACTGGATTGCTATCAGTTGAACCCATTAATATCTGTTTGAACTTGAACCATTGAGCGCCTTGGAGAGTATAGATGCGATACTTCCACCAACTTTCGAGGAGGAATCATTGGAACAATAATTTTGGGCACAGTCTCACGTTCCCTCCCCATGCAATCTTGATTGGGCAGACATAGCCAGAGAGGGTGGCGGTCTAGATATTAACCATCCAGTGCTTGCACAATATTGGACTGAGTATCGAGGAGTGGATTGGAGCCTGGTGACTGACTGTCACCTAGAGGAACATTGCAATTGCGAAGGACATACCTGTATAATACCACAGTCGATAATTGGACATGTAGCAGTAGCAGCAACAAAAAGAAAGTATCTTGGGATTGCACTGATTATTGTTGTACCTTAGAAACTGAGCCCCTCCGAAATTGACGTATATAGTTGGCACAGGTAGATGTGCATGATCTGCTGCGATGGTAAGATCAAGGAAACCACAAGCCACGTTGGTGTCTGTACTGGACAAAGGGGCCATGAATGGCTCTTCTGCATCTACAATGGGACCCCATAGGATTCGAAGAGTTGATCGAGGCGTTCCGACAGGCACAGGAGACACTGTGCCGGGTGGCCCAGTCCTCCCCACCAATCCGCGGGATACAGATCCTCTGCGAACACCCACAACAAATCATTGACGTACAGCAGCAGATTATGAATCAACAGGTGAAGCAGTTCCCGACCCTGCAGTGCGACCAGATGAGTTAGAGAACCAACTACAGACTCTGAAGAACGAGCATGATTAAGCCAGGAATTGATCTGCAGCACCAGGGACGAACATAAACCTTTGCAAAGAACTGGAGGATGTTCTAGTCCATTCACGGAGGCAGTTCCTCCGCGGTGTACCTAGTCAGTTCACGGAGGCCCACGTTCCGTGAACGGACCGTTCGTTCGCGGAGTCATGATACCCCACCTCCGTGAACTGACTAGTCCATTCGCGGAGTCAATCAAAAATTATAAATACTCTGCTCTGCACGCGTATATGCGTATGCACTACCATGTAGGTACACTCAGCTGGCTCTATCCAGCTGAATTCGACCAGCGTAGCTGCGTATGTTCAGCTCAGCGCAACTGAGTACATTGAGCGCACCGCAACTGAGTACATTCCGCGCAGCACCACTGAGTACTTTCAGCACAGCGCAACTGAGTACATTCAGCGCAGCTGAGTACTATCATCATATCTGCGATAGTGCAATTGACTAGTTCTGTTGGTATTAAAGTTATTGATTCTGCCTTCAAACCATTCAACATATCCGAATTCCTTATTACCATCACATCTTCAACAATCACAACTAAATCTCTATCAATTACCACTATGTCTGCTTCATCTACATCCCACGAGGCCACTCCTTCATCAACCTCCCAATAGCCCTTCAGCAGTGCAGCTCGAGATGCCTTTCTGCAGTATATTAATTCTCCTGATCACAAGAATTGATTCCGCCTGGATGGATTCAAGCAGCTCCAAATCAAGGTTAGTGTAGCATATCTTGAACGAACTTTGTCTGAATGTATCTGTCTAACAATCGGTGCAATCTAGCTCTACGTGGAGGATCCGAAGCACCCAGCTGAAACACTGGAACAACAACCTGCTAGATATACAGCCGGTCAGGATTATCAAGTTATTAGTGGTCAACTGTACGGTCAACAGGATGGGAAATACAACGTCCCCCGCTACTGCCCTCGAGAACACGAGGTGTTTGACTTAATTGTCCAAGAACATGCCAGTGAACTGATGCATGCAGGCCGGGACCAGACATGGGCTGAAATCGATCGCAAGTACTATGGCATTACGAAGAAAGAAGTCGCATTCTTACTTGAACATTGTGCTACCTGTGCGAAGACACGATCTGCAAAGACTGCTGCGCCACTGGAAGCTATAATTGTGAAGGAACTCTGGGAACGACTTCAAATTGATCATATTGACTTTCGGCACTTGGGTCAGAAATATAAGTGGTGCTTGCATATACGAGATCACTTCAGTAAATTCTCAGCAGCTTATCCAATGGAAACGAAAGAGAGTGAGAGTGTGGCTTTACACTTGGGAGGATTCATTGGAATCTTTGGAATTCCTGGTATTCTTCAATGTGACAATGGAACGGAGTTCAAGGGAGCCTGCGATCAACTTGTCAAGCACCATGGTATACCTGTCGTACACAGCAAGCCACGAACGCCTCAGACAAATGGCCTCATTGAACAGGCCAATGGAGTTTTAAAGTCTATAATCCTAGCATGGATGACGGAAATGGTATCAACTGAATGGTGGCTGGCACTACCTGAAGCATTGCTCTCAATGAATCGACAAGTCCATTCAACAACTGGGAAGAGTCCATACGAGATTGTTTTCAAGCAACTTATGCCTGATCGTCCACGGATATCTACTTCTCAGCGATCAACTGCAGTGGCTATTGAACAGCTACATGATATACAGGGTCTTGTGATCACACAACCTGACACCCCTCTGGATTCATCGATTGCACCTTCCATTGATCCACTGCTGAATGACTCTGGCGAAACTTGTACTCAGCAGAAAGTAACAGCAGGTATTCAGTCTGATGCTGTCCGGGTGCTCAATGAAGAGGTGACTGCCAATACAAAACGAAAATTCATTGCCATGGAAAAGAGATATAATAAAGTCAACAAAGTCGAAGTTTTTGAGGAGGGAGACCTTGTACGTCTGAAGATTCCAGTGGAGGATCGCTGTACAACGGATAACAAGCGCATGTTCTGCAGGGTGATTGATGTCAAGTATGGCAATTGATACAGTTTGCAGTGTGAAAATAGTATTCTACCTGGCTTCTATCGTACCAAAAATATGGACCGCCTTACATCTACCATCCCACATCACATCACACCATTCAAGAAGGGTAGCCATCGAGAGCTTACTCTTCGGGAAGCGGCACGTCTTCAGTCCCCTGCTGAGCTTATGCAAGTACGTTGTGGGTGTAAAGGGAACTGCGCCACAGTTCGATGCAAGTGTTTCAAAGGAAAAGTCCAGTGTACACTTCATTGCCATGGCTGAGATGGTGGTGCACACTGTACAAATACAGGAGATTCGGCAGCGCCATCTGGTACTTTCAAGCTCAAACGAAACACAAGATCAGCCCCACCTGAGCCAAATCAAAAACGCCAGCGAGCAGATAAACAGGGAAATACTTGCACTCGAACTGATCCCACATCTGTGGACGATACTGCCAATGAGAGCAGTGATTGGACAGATCTGGATACCGAGGATGAGGAGGTTTTCGAGGAGGAAGAGGTCACTGGGGAGGAGGAGCCTGAGGAAGAAGCGGAGGTCAATGAGGAGGATGGGAGTGAGGAAGAGATGCTGGGTTCGAATGATATGCAGCAAAGTGTAATTGTAGTTGCGTCAGGACGTCTAAGTTGCTGCTGATTATAGGGAATACAATGATGTGTACAATATTTGTAATTTTTGATTGACTCCGCGAATGAACTAGTCAGTTCACGGAGGTGGGGTATCATGACTCCGCGAACGAACGGTCCATTCACGGAAGGTGGGCCTCCGTGAACTGACCAGGTACTCCGCGGAGGAACCGCCTCCGTGAATGGACTAGAACAGAGGACATGACCCCGGACGCACAGTAATCTCGCGATGAAGCCCTCAGTTTGAGCACTCAGTTAGTGAACGCCTTGACGTTGACAGCCAGAGCGGCCCCAGCTGCTCCCTAGGCTCCTGAAGACAGATGATAGAAATTGCCCGACATCCAAGACTTTTCCTGGACGGATCGAACTCAGTTGACATGATGAAATGCTCAGCCCCAAATGGTAATATCACACCAACGCTCCAACTTTCCTGACAATCAGTTGAAGATGCTGTATGCATCCATCCGCAGTAGGGGGATAGCTGTACGGCAGCTCTTGCCACACATCCGGGACGACAGAAGGATAGGGCTGTTAGACCTCCAAGCCTTTATACGACTCCTGGAAGAAGCTTTTGGAATCTCTGACCTAGTAGCCTCCCCCGAATGAAAAATGCAGGAGATTCAACACAATATCAGTCAACTCTCGCAGCAATGTGCTGCGTTTCAATTTGTTGCTGCCAACTTTGATTGGAATCCATCGACCCTGCAGAATGCACTGAGGATGGGACTGGCTGTGGAGAGTAAGGATTCAGTTACCTAGAGCGATATAGCTGGAGAGCTTGCCGAGTTTGTGACTGTCTGCTAGAAGTGGGACAACCAGTTTCGCGAGTGACGAGCAGAATATGCCACGCACAATATGTGAGCAGGGGTAGGTCTCCGCCCCCACCGCTCCACTTCGAAGGCTAGTGGCACTGCCCAGGCTGTAACCGTCGCTGGATATACTGGACTTGCACCCATGGATCTCAGCGCAGGCATATGGAGGATCTTGGAAGAAGAAAGACCAAAGAGGTTCGCAGATCGAAGGTGTATATTTTGTGGTGGGTTCAACCACTGGGCAGCAGAATATACGCCAGGGAAAACGCTCAGACTTTCAAGGTGGCAGGAACCGAGGTTAGCGAAGTAGGAACCAAGAAATGTTCCGAGGGATCGGGACATGATTGGGTCAACCAAAGCAGGATAGCACTTTGGTTGACAGAAAATGTTTTATTTTAAATGCTGTAAAATGTTCTCGAATTTAGCCATTATCAGTTACCAAGGTGGAGGTATTGGAATAATTAAAGAAAGGGCAAACACCGACATGGGGACTATTATATTCAATGTCACGAGCTAAGTTGGTTGTATTTAAAGAATGGAGTCAGGAGAAAATGTGTAAAGGGGTTCATTCGACAGTCATCATCCCCATTTACTGCTGCGGTATTATTTGGGAAGATAGTTGGGGGAGGGTTACGATTTTTCATTGATTATTGGGACATCAATAGTAAGACAATACAACTCGGTATCTCCTCCCTTTGATAAAATAAACATTGAACCTAGTACGTAAAGCTCGATTATATACCAAATTCGATGTACTACAAGTGTATAAGTTACTTCGGGATAAGGCAGGGGATGGGCAGAAATTAGCTTTTCTGACAAGATATGGATTATATCAACCTATGGTAATACAGTTTGTAACAACAAACGCACATATGTACTTCAAGGGCTATATTACTAATGCTATCAGGGAGGCCTTGGATGACTTTGCATCAGCATAACTGGATGACATTTTGATATACAGTGATTCTGAGGAGGAATATGTTGGCCATGTTGAGTGGATTATGCAGTGGAAGTTGGAAGCAGGGCTGTATTTGGAACCAGAGAAATGCGAGTTCCAGAAGAAGACAGTGAGGTACTTGGGGTGGATTATATGGACAAAGGGCATTTCCATGGATGAGGATAGTGTTACAAACGGTTCCGTTTTCGGACCGTTTCTGTTATAGCGGTTCCATGCAAACCCGCACACGGCCGGCTCTGCCCGGGTTTGTACAACACGGTTCCCTGAACTAAGTCCACGAATATTCATCTGATAATTTAGTGTTTGGTACATGAAATATGCAGCTGCAGACGGCGCATCTTTTGGTGGTCTCCGATTTTTGCTATCTTTCAAACTCAGCAAGCGGCTTTGAGTTTATTGACATTTTGGGCGTAAAAACGACGATTTTTGGCTGCCGCTTGCTGAGATTTAAAGATATCGAAAATCGGAGACGGCCAAAAGATGCGCCGTGCAAAGCTGCACATTTCACATACCAAACACTATACTCTCTAATCAATATTTGTGGCCTAATAGTGAAGGTTCGAATAAAAAATCGTCGATTTTTGATGGGGTAATGCCGTTGCCATGCAGACCTATAATATCCGCCGGGTCCAAAACTGGAACCGTTGCTAACACTAGATGAGGATGTGGTTGAGACTGTACAGAATTGGAGCCAAGAAAAGAAGACGGAGAATAGACAGTGGAATACTCTCTTTGAAGTACCACAATGTTTGGGAGTTTGCAACTATTACCCAAGATTTATCCCTATGTGTTCTGAGAAAGCGGAACCATTGACGACGCTTACGCAGAAGGATGAACCGTGTGTATGACAATTAGAATAACTGTTGGACTGGTAACGGCGTTTACAATGGCACCTACACTTCGAGATTTTGATAATGACATGGAGGTAAATATTGAAACAGATGATTCCAATTACGTGTCCGCAGCGGTATTGACAACCGGGGATGATGAGGGAGTATCGCATCGTGTGGCATAATATTCAGAGAACATATAGCCAGCTGAGTGCAATTATGATATATAGAATAATGAGCTAATGGCTATGTTTAAGGCAGTGAAATAATGGAGACCTGAGTGTGAGGCCACTGCATATCCCGTACTGTTGATAACTGATCAAAAGAATCTCAAATATGGTATGATCAAGAAGCTCTGGAACAAGCGACTAGCATGTTGGTCTGAGTTTTCAACATGATTTGATTATGAGATTGTTCATAGACCAGGGAAATTGAATGGAAAAGCAGATGCTGTAACAAGGAAGCCTGGAGATCTCCCTGAGGGGGGGATGAAAGATGAAAACATATAGAATATGTAGTTCTGAAGCCACATAAGTTACCAGAACAATTGCGTATAATGTAAAATGATGTATCTGAGCAGGAACATCCTTTAGTAGTGGACCTTTCTTATCTGGCGTACCAGGTTCATCCAGTACCAGGAAATATATTAAAGGCTATGTGGGACGAAGGTAGTCTGAGAGTAATTTTTTTGGCAGAATGTACAGAAAACAATTGGAAGGCATTATATCGAGCAAAGTGTTATGTCCCTGACGGAGATGAGTTTCGGCTACAATTGATACAAGAACTTCATCATACCGCATTGGCTGGAGATCCAGGAATGGCAAAGACGTACGATAGGTTCGAATGGCAGTATAAATGGAAGGATATTGGCAACCAGGTGCATTAGTTTGTACGGAATGGCCATAGCTGTCAACGCTCCAGGACATCGAGGCACGCAACGTTTGGAGTTTTTCAACCTTCACTTGTACCAGAAAACCATGGCAATATATTTCAGTGGATTTTGTGGTTGGGCTATCAGAGTGTGTAGGGTTTGATGCATGCTGGGTGGTGGTGGATAGAGTTTCGAAAATTTGACAATTGATTCCATGTGATACAACAATAGACGCGGTAGGATTGGTGAGGATGTTCCTTGGGGAAGTTGTACCCTTGGATGTTGTGCAAAAGACTTTTGTCTCGGATCGGGAACCGCATTTGGCTTCTACCATCTGGGGGCAGATAGGTAGCTGGATGGGAATTGACCAGCAGATGGCTACAGCATTTTATCCCCAGACGGATGGGCAAACTGGACACATGAATGCTGGGACAGAACAGTCCCTGCAGCTGTTTGTAAGTCATTAACAAAATGACTGGGTGCAACGGCTACCTCTTGCTGGCTGTGCCGTGAATAATGGAATATCTGAACCTGTGACATACACTCTGTTCTTTGCTGTTCAGGGTGCAAATCCATGAATGTCATTTCCATGAGAACTAACCCAAGAGCGGAATCAATGACTATTGGAGAATGATCAACTTCAGCCACTAGGCCACAAGTTCATGACTATTTGCAAGTTGAGATGAAAGGAAGTCAAGCATTACAGGAAAACAATGCAAATCGAGAACATATTCCTGAACCAAATATACAAGTCGGATAATAGTCTGGCTGGATGCACCCAACCTACAACCCACCCGGGCAACTGGGATGTTGGATTGGAAGGGCTTGGGACCATCTTCGGTGTATAAATGAGTATCCCCTTATGGTGATAAGTCGGAGTATCCTGCGTCAATAACAACCTGCGAGCTTAACTTTTTTAACTTTTGGTTATGGTAGTAGATGACCACCTGGTAGGGCAGTGGGTTGAACCTCCCCTGCTGGTAGAGGTTGATGGAGAAGAGGAATATCAAGTATTGAGTGTTGAGGAAAGCCGGGTTTATCGAAATCAGTTACAATATTTGATACAATGGACTGGGTATGATTTTTTGACTTGGGAACCCGCAAAATTTGTAAATGGTCTACAGGTGGTAGGAGAGTTTTGTCAACAGTACCCACATACCGGGACCATTGGAGAGTGTTGAATGAGGACCTTGAACCTAAGAGGGTGATACGGTCACGGTTCAGCGTGATTCGGGTATACTTAGGATCGATGATAGGAATGTGTGAAAGGTGTGGAAGAAAGAGTATTACAGAAAGGCGGAGATATTGGGAGATGTGGAGGATGCAGCGAGATGGTGGCAGCATAATTTGGGATGATAAAGAAGTGAACTAAGGTGTTGCGATGTCGGATAATGTCTCGTGGTTGTAGTGATAAGGAGTTGTGTTGATGGAGTGTAAGATGATGAGATGAAATTCAGATGGTACATTTGTGCACGAGGAATGGTTCCAGTGTGCCAGATGAATTGTGCATACAGAGAGTGTTGTTGGTTTTGGAGGATTTCCGTGTCTTTCTCTCTTTACTTGTTCTCATGTACAGCAATGCCAGTTCCGAATTTGAAACAACATCGACTCTTGGCTTGTCTTCAGTCCGTCGATAAGAATTCTCATCGCCTCTTCTCTTCTTCTCAATATCACTTGTAAGTTACCAATGTCAGCTATTCTTGAGCCCGCCTGTTACAGTTCGTATCTTGGCAAGCCAGCAAGGTTTACCTAAGTATATGTTTGAGAACCTTTTACCGACCGTTGCTGCCGCTGCTCCCTGCTTGCCGGTCTAGCGCCTGGGGCCTCTCTCACTCACCATCAGTGATACCTTCCACGGTCACTCAAACCAGTCTAGTACACTCCCTCCACTCTTAGGAAGAATGTGCTGACGACCTGCTCACTGGCAAGTAGATCGTCAAAGGTAGTTACCCGGAGTATTTGACTATCTGGGATACTGCCACCACCTTCAGAAAACGCCTCTTCCCTATCTGGAGATCTGTATATATTGCCAGGCCCATTCCAGATGGTTGGCCCGGTCCATTGCTACCACTTCCGCTCCCTCTGGGGTTCGCAGAGCCAAAACATCAGCACAATCTAATTCGGTCTGGAAGCTATACGCAAACCTCCCAGACACTCCGGTAGCCCTCGCCAATGCTTCTAAGTACTTCCAAATGCTCCCAACCCCCCCTGGAGCTTTGCAAAGTGCTCTGAGACTGTGCAAGAGCATTCTCACGTACTCCTGAAAGCACCTGCAGTGATGGAGGTGCATTCAGGATGCTACGAGATTTTACTATTAGGATAGTCATATGTTGGAGCTGCTAAGACCTGTGCAGGTCTGCGGGAGACTTGGTGCCGTATTCTCACACCAATGGTCCTTAGGGTTCCATAACCACAAGGCATTTCATTGATCATATTGGTCTTTGTTACAGTCACAAGATTCACAACATCATAAAATGGCATGTATTATCTAAGTCTCTCTATATATGTACATACGGAGATACAGGAATAACGGAGATGGACTCAGCGCCAGGCAGTAAATATTTCGCAGACGCCGGGGTAGATGGACATCATCTCAATGTATGAAATACACACTGTATCTTTCACAGCTTTTGGTCTCATGCACTCTTGCCGAGCTTTCGTAGATCCACGCAATTTGTGTAGATCCTCTCACCATCTTCTTACGCTCCTCGAGCCAGAACCTCTCTGTCTCACAAATTCCCTTCGCATGCCATGCGAGGTGCGGCGGAGTGTTGATGATGGGCTGTCTGCCTTCCAGCTCCAGCGTTTCACCACACCGTGATCGAGTGAACTTAGAGATGCACTCCGATGCCGTGATGGACCGAGTTTGGAGATACACTTGGAGGCTGTAATCAAGCGAGTTTGGAGATGCACATGGAGGCCGCGATCGAGCGAGTGTGGAGATGAAATTGGAGGCCGTGATCGGGCGACTGTGGGTATACACATGGAGGCCCCGATCGAGCGAGTTTGGAGATGCACTTGGAGGCCGAGATCGAGCGAGTTGGGGGATGCAATTGCAGGCCGTGAACGAGTGACTTTGAAGATACACTTGGAGGCCGCGATCGAGCGAGTTTGGAGATGCACTTGGAGGCCGCGATCGAGCGGGTTTGGAGATGCAATTGGAGGCCGTGATCGAGCGACTTTGGAGATACACTTGGAGGCCACGATCGAGCGACTTTGGAGATACACTTGCAGGCCGCGATCAAGCGAGTTTGGAGATGCAATTGGAGGCCGTGATCGAGGGACTATGGAGATGCAATTGGAGGCCGTGATCGAGCGACTGTGGAGATGCAATTGGAGGCCGTGATCGAGCGAGTTTGGAGATGCAATTGGAGGCCGTGATCGAGCGACTTTGGAGATACACTTGTGGGCCGAGATCGAGCGAGTTTAGAGATGCACTTGCAGGCCGCGATCGAGCGAGTTTGGAGATGGACTTGCAGGCCGCGATCGAGCGAGTGTGGAGATGCACTTGGAGGCCGTGATCGAGCGAGATTGGAGGAGTACTAGGAGGCGGTCAATCTGGAGGCGGTAGTTCGGGAGGGAGGCGCGACAGGAGCGGAGACTCTATTCATTGGTTAACTCGTAGTTGTGCGAATATAGAGAATTGAGTACAACATGGTCTGCCGAGAGATGAGAGACTGGGAGCGGGAGACTGTCGATCTTGGGATGATGCAGTACTCGGTGTATGATGTACTCGGTGTATGCTCTACTCGGTGTTAACTCTTGATCATGGCATGGAGAGATAGAGAGCGATGACTTAACTTCGCCGATTACAGCTTACACCGAGTACAGCATACACCGAGTACAGCATCCACCCAAGATTGTTTGTCTTCCCTTCATTCTCATCATGACGAGTTGACCCCTGAATGTAGCTTCAGCTTCCGGCGTCCCTCTCCATGAGAGCTCAAAGGTAAAGTCACCTTGTCACATTCCCACGGTTGCGAGTTAACTAACTGATGAAAAGAGTCTCAGCACCTAGAGCGCCGTCCATCGACTGCCTCCCAGTACTCGTCCAAACTCGCTGGATTACGGCCTGCAAGTGCATCTCCAAACTCGCTGGATCATGGCCTCCAAGTGCATCTCCAAACTCGCTCGATCGCGGCCTCCAAGTGTATCTCCAAACTCGCTCGATCACGGCCTCCAATTGCATCTCCAAACTCGCTCGATCGCGGCCTCCAATTGCATCTCCAAACTCGCTCGATCGCGGCCTCCAAGTACATCTCCAAAGTTGCTCGATCAAGGCCTCCAATTGCATCTCCAAACTCGCTCGATCGCGGCCTGCAAGTGCATCTCCAAACTCGCTCGATCGCGGCCTGCAAGTGCATCTCCAAACTCGCTCGATCGCGGCCTCCAAGTGCATCTCCAAACTCGCTCGATCGCGGCCTCCAAGTGCATCTCCAAACTCGCTCGATCGCGGCCTCCAAGTGCATCTCCAAACTCGCTCGATCACGTCCTCCAAGTG
>Ga0307514_10001211_pt1 | contig 34336 bp, 38 predicted proteins | sample 16_EM_MG_FD_203088 | JGI IMG/M metagenome (GOLD analysis project Ga0307514, IMG submission 203088) | Populus trichocarpa ectomycorrhiza microbial communities from riparian zone in the Pacific Northwest, United States - 16_EM | ecosystem: Host-associated > Plants > Roots > Unclassified | place... | reverse complement strand
CGGAATCACCAGCAAAAACCTTCTCAGACAGTTCCTCATATACTTGATCCAAGATTCCCTCGAGCGTTGTAAACCTTCCACCGAGGGTCCCGGCTTGCAACACCAAGTCGATTTCTGGTATCGACAACCCGCAAGTTTCACTCTACAAAGGAGTTGGTACGTTTCCGGTGTGGGGGGGATAGTTCCGCTGTACCTTCAGGATATCTCGACTGAGATCTTCCCCATCCTCTACCTTGAGAATGATCTTCTTCCCCTTCTCCGAGATAGCAGATCCGGACTTCACTTCGTTGTCTCGATAACCACAGGCGTCACAATTCGTCGACATGATGAAGATGTCCTTTGGAACGTAAGCACACAAGCGGTATTGGAAACGTTCAACCTGACCTCGTACCTTGAAATATGGGATATTGACCTTCTTCATCAACGTGTCCAATGGTCGGCTACAGCTCGAACATGATCCAGGGAACACGAAAATCTCGTCATCCTTGATCTCTCCAGCAGATTGCTCAGCCGCCGCTTTGTCAACGACCTCTTTCATTTTCTTGATAGCATTTGGGTCCGAATCAGCACCAATATCTTCAGGGGCGGCAATACCAAGGTCGACGTTCTGGGCATGGGTTCGAGCGTACGTCCTAACATTCCACTTGGGGTCAGCCGTGCTCCCCAAGAACTCTATGAAGGAATTCCCGGCGGGATCATCCAATTGGACCGTGAATGGGGGAAACGTTTCGCTCCTTTCCTTCGTTTCTTTTGGTCCAACCGCTTCCTCTTCTTCCTCCTCATCGTCGCCCAACACGACCTTAATGTTGTCGATGATGGACTGAATCTTCTTGTATGTATTCTCGTCTTGGTATTTTCGCAGTGGCTGGTCAGCGGATAGGTCTGTGGCAACACCCCGTATGAGACCTTCGACGGTTGTGAGCTGGCCGCGAGCGGGAGGGATCGTGAGTTCGTATTGGGGTATCGTGACCGAACATGACGCAGATTTGACGAGTTGTCGGTTCAGATCCTCGCGGTTAAGGATCCTTGCGGTATAAACCACACCCTCAGCTGTCCAAAGGAAAGATATAAGAGTCATTGTGTGCTTTAAACTGAGCAAACGCACGTCGTATGGATCCCGCAGATTGGATCTCATTGTTCGACGTGCCGCAGTGTTCACACCTGAACGACATAATGATCACCTCTTTGAAATATGGGATCGTCGTCAACAGTAACTTGGTGACACCCTACACTCAACCACCCAAATAGTTCAGTACAACCCGAGGCCCACTCGATCTCTTACCTGTTCACCACAATTCATACACAAAGACTCGATCTCCTCCACCGGTCGGTCTTCGTCGTCCTCCTTTGTCTGTTGTAAGACATCCTTGTCTTCTATAGCATCTGTCTTCTCCGCGACTTCACCAATCTTTGGGAAAAACCCATTGGACTTTGGATCGACCATTTTCGCGCTCGCGAATGGAAAACGGAAAGGATGATTAGATTGGTTCACGTGACCGCCTGCCGAGTTTCGCAGTCGACGGGAGTCAGACCAGACACTACTTATTCGTTCCCAGCCAGAGTACAGTACATGTTCTGGTTCGTTTACTGTCGCCGGATACCTACACAAAAAGCGATTTAATTTGTATATATATAAAATCCAATAAATACCAGAGAAGATTCCAAGAAACAAGAAATACAGAGCAGTTCACGATTCTCACAAACCCAATGGTTTCATATACCACTAAGACGAAACCCCCATTCTAGTTCTGCTTCATCCCAACCATCCTCTCGACCACGTCCTGGGCTTGGTCCCAATCCATCTCATCATCCTCATCTTCAATAACGTGTTTCTTTGTCGTATCCAATTCGTGGGGGTTACCCAAACCCCACCCGCCGATGCTTCTGCGGTGATCCTCGTGGGCGTCGATATCAGGGCTCCTGCACACACCGGGCCATCGTAAACGGAGAAAAACCGGCAGAGGTGAAGATAACGGACCGTAAGGACTCCAAAAACTCTCTTTCCTTATCCCTCTCCCTATCTTCGTCAAGATATAACCCCTGCACTGTCGTAGCCCAGCTGCTCTTCTCATGCCCTCCCCGCCTCATCCTCGGTGTCTCTTCACCAGCAAACTCATCATATTCAACGAGGGCATAATCGTCATGTCCAGTGTCTCCGTTCGCATGCCTCCTCCCAAGAATAGGTCGTCGCCGAGCAGAAGATCCCGGATCGCCTAACGACGTCTTGATGTTCTTCGGCTTCTCCCCAATCCTTCCACGTCGATCTCGAGGTTGGTTATCCGAAAGGAAAGAAGGCGCGCGACGAGAAGTGGTTTGAGCTGAGTTGGGGGAGAGTTGAGTGAGTGGGAGCCGGACAGCCCGTAGAAGGAGTTGAACCGCTGCTTCTGGTGCTGAAGGTTGTGGATCAGGATCAGTCAGCGAGAGCGAGACGGAATGCTGGCGCCCTTGTGAAACCAAGACGAGTAACCTAAAAAGGGAACGCGATTAACAGAATCCTTCATGCTTCACGCACCCTTACATTTGTTGCAGCCGTGGTTGTTGGTAATTCTTGTCTAGTGCAAGGTCTTGCACAACCGCCGAAGTCAAACAGGCACTTAGCCTGGAAAATATCGGATAGATGATCTGATCCCGAAACGCTCGGATCGCGACCGTCCGAACGTCGATTTGTGGCGAGGATAAGGAAGGCAGCTGCCCGTTGGGGCTTTGCCCAGCCGCATCCGACGGCCGATGCGATTTATTCATCCGATACAGAGATGAGAGGAGTGGATCAGTTTGCAACGGCAACAAAACCTAAAGAGGTGGGCCATCGGCGATGAAGCAAGGGTGTCAATATGATCAACAACTCACACCCTCAACATATGGAAGAACTTGGTCCCAGAAGAAACCCCAAATTTCGACTACGCGACTGACGAGCTTGTCGTCATCGATCCCCGTGAGCTTTGCGTTGAGAGTGACCATTCCCGAAGAGATCAACGCGGATGTATCGTTTTCCAGTGCCGCTAAAGCCTTTGAAGGGGCCGCCGACACTACGCCCTGAACGTGCCTCTTTACGAGAGCGTTGAGGTCTTCCCTAAATATGAGAATACGATGAGATTTCTGAGATTGTGACACCAGGATCCTCCAGTCACTTACACTGGAACCCGCAAAGGTTCACCATTGAACAAAGGCAGAACATGAACGTGGAGGGCACCCCAGGGATTATCGGGCGATGCGCTAGAGTTCATAGACGACGAACTTTGAGGTAGGTTGGTGGAAGAAGAAGTTGGAATCGTAAATGGCGTCGGGTTTATGTGGGCAAAATTTCCCAAGCGGTGCATTTCGCGCGAAACGAGCTTCGAATCGTACGTCCTGCCCATCGAGCTCTAGGTGCAGGAATGTCAGTCGAGATGATCGGGTAATAGGGTGTCAGGGACCGAGGGTCGCAAACACGTCACCGGGCGAACTGCGGGGCGTGTCGCTGAGAATTGCACAGTCGAATGGGTGACAGAGAACCGCCCGCCCACTCGACGAAGACGAGAATCGAACGCAGAAACCGATCAAAACGCACCTTTGAAGGTGACACATGCTGTTTGTTCACAGACACCAAAGTGGTCGAGCTCATATTCGACGGTATGTCTCTGATACTGTTCGAATCCACTCTGGAATGGGACCTTGGGGGTAAGAAGGAGGTGGTCGAGGACGATCTCGGATCTCCAACGCCTAAGAAGCCCAGTCTCCTCGAAACCGTATCTCCCACGGAGTGACCGGAAGAATCGCCGCGTCCGCTCCCACCGTCGGGGCTCAGGTGGGATAGGGTCTGGATGGAGGGGCGGGAAAGTTCTTCGCTGGCGGACGGTCGTCGTTCCGAGGAAGCGGTGGGACTCATCGGTCGAGTGTCGTGGGATCTGCGGCCAGGAATCATCCTCGGGTTTACCGTTCAGAGCCGTTATATGTACGCGGTTTCCGGAAGCTCCAGAGGACGGGCGTAAATTTAAAATTTAGACCCTCGGCACCTGGTCGGTGAGCGGAACGATGGAGAAGTGCGCTATCGCTGTCCGAGTCGGTGCAGACGTAAGAATTGGGAAGCGAGTTTGCCGCTGTCGGCACGTCGCACGGTGAGATGGAGCAGGCAAAAGACCGGGCGTAGGCTGGGAGCTGGAGAGAGAGAGAGAGAGAAGAGGGATCAGTACTCGGCCCTCTCTGGTGGGATTAGTAGACACACGTACAGTGAATGACCGCTTCTTTTTGATCGGAAGCCAGCCACGGCCCACATCTCTCTCAAAGAGCGAGAGGCCGACGATTTCCCATTCACATGAAATATCCAGCATGGAAAATACAACACATGCTATAGTACATAGGTATAAGGTATGCAAAGAGAAGAGAAGGAGAGAAAATTGGATAGAACGAAAAAGAGTAGGAGAGAGAAAAAGACAAGACGAAACGGATAACACAGAGGAACTTCCCAGCCAAACGACTTGCACGCACACAAAACTTTTTTTCACCTTGAAGATTTTCTTCTCTCCGCAATCGCAAGTCGGTACGGCTCTTGTTTGCCCTTCAGCCCAATCAGTAGTCTATAAATGACATGTTTGATACGCGGCATGTGTCGCTCGAGGACAGCCGGTGAAGCGTCTTCCCCCAGACAATCTTCCAAGTGTACGCGAAGATCCGTCGGGATCGAATACAAGTCCCTATTCCGCGAACGTGAGCGTCGCGAAAGGGGGTTCAGACCAAACCGTTGGAACTCACGAAAGGTCAATCCCAAACCCCATGAACGCAGTGACCGTCGCATTGAACTTTGTCCCAACGTCCACATACACGTCGCTGACCTGCTCATCGCTAGCCTTTCCCATACTCCACTTCCCAAGACAATCTTGCAACCGTTTCGTCGTCTCTAGGAGGGCCGCAACGGTTTCCTGTACATTAGACCCAATCTGCACATTCCCAAGGGTCAGATCGGAAAGAAAATGATATAAACAATGTCGCGTCCGCATACGTTGGTACCGTTCATCCCATTTTCCGGACCTGCGGTGTAAACTGGGGGAGGAGCATCCATATATTCTGACATGATTGCTGCGGTGAACTTTCTCTCTCTCTATCTCCAATCCCCTGACGATGACGATTGAGCTGGGAAGCCGAGGTGGAAGCTGTAGAATAGTTCACGAGTCGAGAAAGAGCGGGGCCGTTTCTTTTACGATGGGGGCTTGAAGATGGGAAAGCTGAGAGGACAACCGTCAAGTGCGAATAATACGTCCGGGAATGGCGGAGAGGTTTGGACTTTGCATATGGGCGGCGATTTCGAAATCATCGTTCCATCCTTGTCATCGAGACCAGGGCTCACAAGTTTTCGATTGAGACGTTCCATGGAACCTTGCGATGGCGCCGACCCTGGTAACTTCCGATCCCCACTGTCATGAGGCCCCTGGGGTGCGAATGCCACCTTAATCTTACGTTGAGCGTAACCCACTCTGGAATGAGTCCAGACCACCTTACCAAACGCTTTATCTATTAGCTTCACTCGGCATAACAGAGGGAAAAAAGCAAACTACACTAAACAAATGCCACAGCGGGGGAAGGACGGGTCGGGTTACGTTATGCAGGGATGTATCAGAGTGAGGGTAGGATCATCCTTTTTCTAAGCGTGAATGGGTTTCGATTGCACAGCCATAGCAGCTTCTTTGAAAGCTTCCGAAAGGGTCGGGTGAGCGTGTGTTGTCCGGGCAATGTCCTCAGAACTTGCACCATACTCGACGGCCAAGACGGCTTCAGCGATCATCTCCCCGGCGTTGGGACCTGAAACAAACACGGGTCACAACCCGAAAACCAGCGACCAAGCTCGCGGTGCGACTCACCCATGATATGGACACCCAAAATTCTGTCAGTCTCCTTCTCAGCGATGATCTTAACGAATCCCTCCGTGTCCTGGTTCGTCTTGGCCCTCGAGTTGGCAACGAACGGGAACTTGCCAACCTTAAATTCCACACCCTCCTTCTTCAAATCCTGTTCCGTCTTTCCAACCCAAGCGACCTCAGGGTGTGTGTACACGACTGATGGGATGGCGTTGTAGTTGACGTGTCCGTGACCAGACTTGATGTACTCGACAGCAGCAATACCCTCCTCTTCCGCCTTGTGGGCAAGCATGGGTCCAAAGGTGACATCGCCAACACACTTGATTCCAGGGATGGAAGTGTTAAATTGGTCATCGATCACGATTCGACCCCGGTTGTCGACTTCGACTCCAATGTTCTCCAGACCGAGACCCTTGATGTATGGCCTACGACCGACCGAGACGAGGACGACATCTGCCTCGAAAGTCTCCTCCTTGCCGTCCTTGGCAGCTTCTGTCTTGACGAATACCTTGCCGTCGATCTTGTCGGCACCGGTAACCTTGGTATTGAGCTTGAACTTGACGCCCTGCTTGGAGAGTGTCTTTTGGAAGGCCTTGCTGTGGAGCCCGTTAGGACAGTCCTTGGGAACCAAAAGCAATTGTACTCACGCAATCTCGTCATCGATTCCAACACCACCAATGTTTCCCAAGAACTCCACGACGGTGACCTCAGCACCAAGCCTACTCCAAACGCTTCCCATCTCCAATCCAATAATACCACCACCAATGACGACCATCTTTCCTGGAACCTTGCTCAACTCCAAAGCACCAGTCGAACTGACAATCTGCTGTTCATCAATCTCGATGGCACCTCCAGGGAAAGGTGCCACCTCGGATCCAGTGGCAATGATAACGTTCTTAGTCTCGATCTCGGCCTCACCTCCATCGAGGAGGTTGACCTTTATCTTGTTTGGTGTGATGAAAGAACCAGTGCCCTTGATATAATCGACCTTGTTTTGCTTGAAAAGGAACTCGATGCCCTTGGTGAGGCCATTTACAGAGTCTTCCTTGGCCTTGAGCATCTGACCGAGATTGAGGGTAACATTATCAACTACCCTCACGATGAAAACGCTCGAATGAACATCTCTGGCGGGCTTGTGAGGAACAGAATCAAACTTACCTTCGATACCCCTCTTCTTCAAGTCGTGTTTCGTCTGGTGGTAGATGTGCGAGTTGTTCAACATGGCCTTCGAAGGAATGCACCCGACATTCAAGCAAGTACCACCGAGAGAACCTCGCTTCTCGATACACGCCGTCTGCACGAGAAAACGCAAAGCATGAGAAACGGATCAAACGCGAAAGTAGCGTTCTCACCCTCAGACCGAGCTGGGCAGCCTTGATCGCTGCGACGTATCCGCCAGGACCTATGGACCCATACCCCGTGTCAGCCCCGCTCCCGAACTCAGGTATTTGGGTACACAAACACACCTCCACCAATGACGACAGCGTCATAGGGCTCCGACTGGCTGGCCATCGTTCGACGAGCCTCCAAACTAGCGCGGCTTGCACGTAACCGACGTGCAACGGCCTAGACATCCAATACGACAGCGTCAGCAACAACCTGTCGCGTCGGACGCGTTGAAAACCTGCTAGAGAACGCACTCTTGACGTTGATTTTTGAAGTTGAAGCATTGTGGGAGATGACGGAGAGTGAAGAGGTGGTTTTAGGATCCGAAGGATGACCGAAGGGAGTGGGTGATCCAACCGAATCGACGGGCACGGGTGCTTCCGGATTCCCTTGACCAATCATGATGCATTTCTCATCCAAGCGTCCCAACGAGAAGGAAACAAGGGAACTGTGTATCATTCTTGTAGACCGAGAGGAAATGTACAACCGTAAAGAGTTAAGGAGAGAAATGAGAAGAGGTACTAGTACTTCAAAAAAAAAAAGTAAAAGGAGAGTAGGTAGAACAGAAGTTATGACACCAGGAATCGGACCACGCCTACAGGTTTCCAAAGCCGGACAGGAAGAGGTGGTTACGATGAAGAAAGCCTCGAAACAATTACAGCAATAGCGATAAAAAGACCCCATCGCCATTTCTGCCAGATGACATCAGCCCAACCACCAGAAGTGTTGTTAGAGCTCGCCTCGACCGCGGCTTTGGGATCCGTCGTCCCTGGGGTTGCTGCAGCAAGCTGCGGATTTGGGGCAGCCCGTGGTTGTTCGATAATGCGATGTGATGTCGATTGTTGCGGTTGCTGGGAGGGGGTTGTGTCAGACGACTTCCCTCGCACCGACTCACCCATATTTGGCAAGTCACGCATCGTGGGAGTGCAGTACTGTGCACCCGTAAGAACACCATTCGAACACCGAGTTAGAGATGACATGCCTCGGGGAACGCTTCTTTGAACTTGCGCTGTTGAATGTTCCAAGAGTGACTCTTACGAGCCCAGGCACGTTTGTCAGCATCGGTCGTGTTCACCGAGCCGGTAGTAATTTCATCCGACAACATGAAGGACAACAAGCCGGTCAATCTAAAGGAGGGCAAGGTTGGCACGCGTTTCAGGCATTGCAGAACGGCGGGGACACGGACATGGTGGCGACACTCCACGCAGGATTCCACTGTCGATTAAGGTGAGTTTCATTTGAGAAAACTTCTACAGAAGGACTTACGGAAGCAGGGTGGAAGTCTGACATTGAGAAGCATATTTTCTTATCAGGCGCGAAGCGTCCAGAGGGTGTGAGCATCTGTATGAGGCTATGTGTAAACGTGTTGTGTGGCCGATCGTAAGGAAATACCTTGATGCCTGGTGGCTTGAATGGGTATTCTGGTGGGAACATCAGAACACCATGGTATTCTCCACCTTCGAAAGGTGAATCTTGGGGGCCACGCTAAGGGGTTGAGGGGTGAGATCGTTCGAAGTTTGGATCCGTCAAAGATACCGGTAGCTCACGATCAAGTAGTTCCCTGTACTCGGAGATTAGCTCACTGAACGAGCGTCAAGAGAAGTGAGATAACTCACAGTTCAAGATGTTCTTCTCGTCGGGCGCAGCCCAGATGAAGGGGGGCGGCTCTCTTTGCATGGCAACGTATTCCTTGGTGAGCTGAGGGGTAATGATTAACACGAGTCATGGGCAGGCGTGAGATGGGCTGATGCGCACCCTCTTGTTGGCAGCTTTGGATGCCATCGTCGTGGTTGTGGTTCTGTTGGTCGTGGGTCGTAGGGCAAAAGGGATTAGGTTGAGTGAGTGGGGGGACGGAGTGGTGCGCTATCAAGGTGGCTGTTGTCTCCGTCACGGTCCGTGACATCACGCCTCGGGGGTATTCCACCAACTGATTTCACTCTCAAGGCAAACGGGCCACTGCGCTTTTGGCTTTCACTGAACCCTAGGCTACGCAGACAGTACAAAGGCATAAAGGAGGATGGTCATCGGAAAGGGTAAGTAAAGGGGAGGACCAGGCGTGGGTCAAACTCAGCATCGATCATTCGGTCTCGCTTAGTTACACAGGTCACGCTCTCAAAGGCAGACATCGGTATCTTTGCTGCGCTTCGTCCGCCTCGTGGCTTCCACCCGCCACGGTCAGATGGAATGTCTTTCGACCTCCGGAAGCATCTCCGGAGTCCCGGCGGGACGGCGTTCAAAGCGTGAGAAATTCCGCCGAAAGCTTTGATCCGTCTGCCGCGAACATCTGGAAGGTTTAAGAACTTCCGCTTAGAGTGGCCGCGATTTATGTCACCAAGAATTCGACAAAATATGTCGATTCGAATCTTACCTCCGTACTCTCACCGTCGAGCAGGCCCAAAGACTGAAGTCCGATGACAAATTCCGCCCCTTCTCGCGATTCTGTTCAGAGAGCACGGAAAACTGCAAGAGGAAGGCCCCTCAGTTCTTCGTTGAAGATCATAGACTCCGCTCTCTCCGAATCTCCGTTGCCCAAGAGGAGGAAAATCGATAATATCGAAAACAATGTCGGGTAAGTTGGTGTTATCTCCAGCACCCGTTGCGAAGTTTACGAAAAGGCAGGAAGGAAGATGCCCATGCGGCGTCCAAAACTGTTCCGCGTTCTCGGAATGCGGAACGAACATCTACTCAATGTCCATTTCTGCCACCCTCCGTGTTATCGGTGAGGGTTTCTCCGGACCCAACCCTCAGTTCGGGTGCCTGTAAGGGTGAAGTCGACGATGACTGCTACAGAAGCATCGTTGAACTCTTCGCGAAAAGGTTCGTGCGCTCAAATGAGTAGTTTCGTAAACCCTGACCCGTTACTCAGATACATTCAGACTTTTGACAAGGACCGCCTGGCTCTCATAAACGCCTACACTTCTGAAGCAACCTTCTCTTGCCGATTCATATCGAGTTCCAGCTCCCCCTTGCCGTACCATTTTGCCAAGTGTAACACAGGCACTTTGCAAGGCCCTTCGGATATCGTCCAGGTGCTCTCCTCCTTCAGTTGGCGGATCGTGCTCGTTCCACCAGTAGAAATTACTTTGGACGTTACAATCGACGTCCTACGGCTGACCGACATGAACTACTTTGTAACGCTGATCTTCGATACCATCATCGATGGTGTTGGTGTGTCCGTGGACATGGTTTTCTTGTTGAAAGATAACACGAGACTTACAGGGAAGCAAGACCTATCGAGGGTGCTCTGGACGCCTTTCGTCGTAATGTCTCACCAGATCATTTTGCGTTCTTGATGCTAAGTATAGTTTGTTATGTATCTCCCTGAATCTATCTTGCTAGCGAAGTGATGTTCCGATTTAATACAAACTCGCCGACTTTTGGTGTGGTATATCCTAATTTCTATCTACCCTAATACATACTGTTCTGCTCAGGAGCATACAGTCAAAGTAAGTCACCCCACAATCGACCGAATGGCTCATCTAACCCCCCTGCCAGAGGAGATACCTTTTCCCAAATATCCTTCTCAACCTCCTCGCGAGTCCTACCTGCATCTATCGTCACCCACTTCTCCGGACCCATTTCTTTCCCAATCCTTCCAAAAACTTCACGCACACGTGCCTGCATTTCTGGTTTCTCGTAACGCTCTTCGCCGTATCCCTCGCGTTGTTTCGCAGCCTGCTCTGCGGAAATATCGAGGAAAAGGGTGAGATCCGGAGCAGGTAGAGAGACGTCTGGAGCTCTACACCATTCATATGTTAATGGACTGGAGGCGGAGGGGGAAGGCTTTTGGAACAACGCTTTCGACGCGGAGAATGCGATCCCGGAAAATGCGTATCTGTCGCAAATGATCGTGGTGCCGGACTCGAGTAGGGACTTGATCCGCGAGCTGCAAACCACCACGGAAACGAAAGGGGAGAGAGATGGACACATCGTAGATTGTGGGTACGACACACTAGCGGCTGAGGTGACCGGATTACTCACGAGATCTCCCAGCGGTTTGCAGAGAATAGTAGATGGATCGTATGATCATCCATGTCCGATTGAGAACGTAGATACGAATCTATCAGCTGCCCAATCGGTGTGGACCTGTCTAAGGCACAAATCCAAGGGATACTTCGGCATTAGCACTTTCAAGACATAAATCCGGTTTCTGATCAGTGTTTACCTGGGAACTTGAGCAGCTGAACGGGTTTGGAAGCAGCTTCTAAGCGTTCTAGAAGCCGTGCTGCCTGGGTGCTCTTTCCAGATCGGTCAAGGCCTTCGATGACTATGAAAGCCCCTCGACTCATCGCGAAAGGTGTTGGTAGGACAGGCGGCTAAATGCGATCATAATCCTCCGCAGCGCATCGTAGGACATAATTGGGTGGTTATTCTGTCGATCTGCGTACAACGCGCTACCAAGGGCAAAACTATGGAATATCTATTCGGGCGTCGATACATTCCACCGCCTACCGTCTTCACGAAGAGAGGAAAGAACCAAGGATCTCGCAATGTTTGACCACTGGAGGCAGCCGCAGATGCCGTGAACATAACGTCACGTGGTCGCTATCAACCATACTTAATCCAACGCTTACCCCTATGAATCTCGAACTCGGCGACCCAAAGGATGGACCCCCTCGCGGATGCCCAGAAATGCAAGGCGGCGGAAATGATTAAGTTCTTGCTCGCATTCTGCCAGTCGGGAAACGACAGAGCCGTCCCTGTCCACCACGAGCAGATGCTGCGACATGCCTTTGAGGAGGTGAGAAATCTAGCAAATCGCAGCGGAACAGCCGCGAAATCAGGAATGAGCTGAACATGTACACGCCATTCGTGCAGGCCTACAATTATGCCCTAGACAAGCTCTCGGAGATTGAAGTCGAGGGATTGCCTCCTCCCGAACCCAGGAAAAAAGTGGTCTTCGTCGGCAGCAGCGAACAAAACCACCAGCTGCAATCGCAGGTCAAGCCAGATATCGTGCTCCTCCAATGGAGCTTCTTCGTGGAACGGCTATCCACGAACTCGTCCACCGTCGAATACTCTGATTCGTACTTGAGGGATTTTTGTACCTCAAAGTCAGATTTGAAACTGTCCTGGAGGGACGTCCGATTAACAGTCAAGGCGAAGTTCGGGGGGCTCCAGAAATTTAATAATTGGCCGGCGATTTTTGACAAGGGTTTTGGGGGCCTTGAAGGATCACCACCGCACTTTTCACTCGTCCACAACTTCCAGGCTGCGGTTATCCCAGAGGAGCTCCCCACGAAGCGATGTGAATGCGCATATTTAGGGGGGTTTCTGTCACTCAATATCCCCACAGATGGCAACCGGAGGGTCAAGGGACCGGCCGAGAAGGAAAGCCGCGCCACAGTGGCAAACGTCCCGATATCAACGAGCACCAAATCCGAGTTAACATCCATGTTCGATGACGGTGATATGTCAGAACCAGTCATGAAGCGAAGCGAGGGCGATGGCCGCGAGGAAAGTTCGACGCAGAATAGGGAGGACTGCGGAAAGGGTGTTGCGGAAAGCGCTATAGCTCGGGCAGTTTCACAGAAAAATCCGGCCAACATTCAGAACTGGATGTCCGCTGTAGAGAGGCCCCGTTGCTCCTTCCAAGTCACTCAATCGATCAATTTCGTTCTACTTGGTGAGATCCAGCTACCGGAATCTCTTACACAACGCAACTCACTAATCTCAGGGAGCATAATGTACATCACGTGCTCAGACAGACAAAACGTTATCCGAACAGGCGGTTTCAACATCGATCACAATCCGCCTCACTTCAGCTTAGTTCTTCTTATCCTCCAAAGGTTTGATCTAGCGCGATGGGGTTTTTGCACAGGGTTTCCAGAGTCAAGCGTACAGCCAATAAGACGCATCCACCAGACACATCCTGAGGGCCACCTCCACGGATAATCTATTCGTCATCTTTCCCCACCATGATCCTGTCTACGGGGGGGTCAACCTGTCCGGCCGTTCGACGAGCATGGATAGCTGTCAGCACCAGGGCCTGACAAATTCCGGGGGTACCAGAAATCCCAACGCCTTTGTCATCAAGTTTTCCTGGCCAGAGGAAACCCGGGTTAGTGAAGTGACCTTTAACGGGGCAGAGTGGATCGGGAATACCGACGACCCCCCGAAGAGCCAGATCCCCACGATGCTCGGTAATATGTACTTGACGAGCCTTATTCGACAATTCCTCGGTCGAGCCATCGCGTCTCATCGCTCGGAGATCAAGTATCCAGACAACGAGCATATACGCAACACTTTTTCGGACTGCTTTTTTTGTAAGTGTTTCCATGGTCCCTACGCTATCACCAGTATTAATTCTTCAGCAGGTCATTGGCATCCGCGGGAGCACCCCAAGCACGGGGACACCGACGTAGGCAACCTGATGTACAATCCAGTCACGAAGCAGGGAGTTCTCAACAACCTAAACCTGGCTCCAGAGGGCGGACCTCACGGGGAGCCGAGCACGAAAGTGAACTTGAACACGAGGATCATACCGTTCTCAGCTCTGGATCTTCTGGGTGAACGGCGTTCCGACCCTGTGATGCCACGTCACTACCGACACGATGCCGAGTCTTTCGCCTGGTGTCTCATCTACATCTGCGTCTGCATGAGGAAAGATGACGAGGGTCGAATCGGCACGATCAAGCCTTGTCCCTTATCGTCATGGTTCACGTATAAGAGTAATTCCCATTACTCCAAGGTCTCGCTCCACTCGACACGGTTTCTTAACGACCCTCCCCTCCACAAGAGGGCCGCGCCTTTGGCCACGGCGCTTCAAGACTACTGGGTGGAGCGGCACGGGGGTAAATCGACAACTAAATGTCCGGCCAGTCTTGAACACCAGACCAGGATCGCTCCGGCCGAGGAATCGCACATGCAACCTTCAGACCTTGAATCGCTCAAGCGGGTATTGGAGCTACACGAGAGCGCAATCCAAGCGCTTCCAGAACCCCAGGCAGAGCTTATTAGAGATACAACAGCCATAGTGCGTTCCTTGTACCGTTAGGGCAGCCCCTCAAGCTCCAGGAGCCTAGTCGATATATTCTATTTTAATCTTGCTCTATGATCTTTCTGTGGTCCCCTCATCATCGCATTTCCGGCGGGTTCTGCGAGTCATCTGGGAACACATCCTTGGTGCAGAATCGTTCAAGGCCGACATAGGCTCTGTAGGACCATGTGGCACTTCATAGAGTTGGTGCCTACTTTATCGTTCCGCAGACGACCTGCTATCAAATTCAAATTAGAAAACACTTACGATCAGTTTCAACTGATTTAAACGAGCCTTCTGTGGTTTCCGCGATCGCAGCACCCACCATCGCCGCATCACTTGCCTTGTGTCCGGGACACCGCGCCGGCTTCTGTCGTGTCGAAGTTTTCACATGTCCACAAATGGTTAATTGCTTTCCAGAACATGGGAACGAGGTAATATGAGTGACTCATGGGGACGATCGACTTGTTTGCATACTACCTCCATTTCAAGTCGATCGCTGGGAGATCCTGTGCAGCACGTCGACACCGATCTGATCCTTTGCGGGGCCCATTTAGAGCCATCAGATGTACGTGAGTCCGTTGGAAGCCTATAGGTTAACATAGTGCGTGCAGCACGAAGTATGTGATACCCCATCATGGTGAGTTCTGTGGTGGCGAGAGTATCCTGATTGTACACTGTCTCGTTCCGAGACGATTCACCCTCTCGTAAATGGAAGGAGCGCCAAACTCATCAGATCCTAGATTTTCCTTCCTTCGCGAATCCAGGATCAGAACCCCCCGAACGCCTTACCGGTCTTCACGTGGGAACCCGCTCCCTAACACTGCGGGCAACTGAAGGCTGGCGCTGATGGAACGATGTATTGTCATAGCTGCGGGATCTGCACTAACGACCGGTCTTGCCTCTTTCTGGTGATAAAGCCACGGGCAAAAGTGGTAGCCTGTGGGCTATCCTGGGAACATATTCACCTCGCCCGTTTCGTTTGTACGTCTAACCGAAGCTGGATGTATACCACTTCACTTACCCAGGGACTGCACCTTCTGGATGATGACGCTCAGCCCCTGAAAACGAAGTACCCTCGAAGTTCGGCTGCTCCTGACGTTGGAACATTAGGCCATCCGAGAAAAATAGGGGGTAACGTTCAATCCAAAACCTGCGATAGCCGCTTGCCTCTGCGCAATCTTTTGCTCTACACGGGTTTATTCTGCCGTCCCTCCGGCATTTATGTCGCAACTCCGTGGTCATCGTTCTCAGACTTTGTAACTACATCGCGAAGAACGTGCGGTTCCTGCGTATCATGATCGATGAACAACTCATAGATCCTCTCTGCAGTTTTCAACCGGTCCCTGGAGTAATCGCGATCCATTAAACATTCACTGAGCCCGGGTTTGTGGGGGCATTTACCGCCGATTTCGTTACCGCTTCAAACCTTGAAACGCTCTGAGTGTTTGCGGGTGCTTTCATCGCACTTTGGTCTAATGTCGGAGTTCCGCAGAAAGACAGTATAAAGCTTCGGTTCAGGGCGCCATGGAGGAGTAGTTGTGCCTCCAACGATCCTTCCCTCCCCCTCACCCCAAGCTACTGGCCCGGGCGATGATTCGGTACTCCTCCTTATGGCCCCTGTTTACGACTCTCGCGTACGGGGTGATACCAGACCCACTCATCGGGGCCACAAACAGGGATTTTGTTCCTCATCGCCAACAAATTTGGGAGACTGGTTTGATTGGCAAGGGCAGTGGGATGTGATGTCGACGGCAGATTCCGCCGCTTTCTCCATTCCACGACAAGGTCGTTTGTAGTGATCCACTGAGCGGTCACGCCGTGTCTCTCCGGGGTCGGATAGCCTTCAGAAAACCGCTGGGGCTTGTCATCGGGAGGCGGAATGGAAAAATCCCCTCCTGACATTCCTGCGAGGCTAGAGAGTTCGTCCCTCTCCCCCGGGCTGCCGGCCGGCAAAATGTTTCTTCCGCATAACTTCAGCACGGATATTACGGAAGTCTGGAAGGAATGATCCGTCCTTGAGGATCCGCTGGAAAAGCCAATCAGGCGGAGCTGGAACTCCACTTTCGGGGGGGGGGGGAGTTCAGGTTTCTCATATATAATTTCACTCCTTCTCTGTGCAACTAAATCTGGGGCGTACACCTAGCAAGCAGATTCACGGGCGGACATCGGGAGGATCCGGTCCTTCGCCGGAATAAACACTAATTCAGCGCTTGGAAAATTCTAGCCCAAGATCCCATCAGACAGAGGCTTCGGGGTACTGACCACCCCAAGGGGGATGGATGGTGAGATGAATTTGTGCCCTCAACCCCGGTCGATGCGTCCGAAGGTAAAGAACCCTCTAGAGTGAACACACTCACCCCTGTCTTTGGAAGGCTCCACTGTGGTCAGGGTTCGAACGGAGATGGATGGCTTGTTGCTCGCACAGATGGAAACAAGCCCGTAATTATCCTCAGGGAATACAACTAGTTGTTACCCTTGGATACACCCCGGATGCATCGTGGCATCGGTCCGGGCAGCGGGCAGCCGGTGGTGATTGCCCAAATTATCTCGTAAACTCCTTCCTTCGCATCTTGTCACCATGCATGGTCCGGTTTCGTGAGTGCCCAGTTCTTCGTGACGGCACCTGATTGACGCTGTTCGCACAGGAACCACTAGCGGCCCCCTGAACATGAGAATTCAGACGTGTATAGACCCCAAGCCAACCCAGACCTTTACCAGTACGCTCATAGCCTGCCTTCATCAAATGTGATGTACGTGATCGTTTCGTGTTTTGAGGACGCTGGCTCTGCGTTTTACCAATTATCCCCAACAGTAAAATTTTCGCGAACTTTAAAAGCTCGCGTCGATGGTGATCCCGTGTCACAAGTGAAACGGTGAAAGGGAAAAAAAGGTAACTATAGGAGGTCCGTTCATGGCGGCGACCAAGAATGAACGCACTCCGCGTAGGGAGCGGGACGCCGTGAACGTGCGGCGCGAGCGATGAATGTAGGCGCAGTGGCGACCGCGGCTCAATATCTTCCTGGTTAATCCTTACTACGGGTTTCAGGTGGTCAAAATCGACGCGCCGAGCCGCAAACCACCATATCACTGCACCTCTGGGAGGGTGGTCGCTAGCGGTAAATTTCAAAACGTGGTCTGCTTGAGGCGATGGGGTTTTTCCGCGATTTTTTTTCGATTTTTTCACGCCCTCTTGCCTGCGGTGCAGGGCCTCTAGGGACTGACAGGCCCATTCAATTTCTGGGGCGTTGTGACGGCACAGTTGAGTTTCTTTTCTCCCGAAAAGTCGAATTTGAATTCTCGCGAACCCCAAATCCATTCGGCTCCCGTCCCTCATGCTTGACTTTTTCGCTTGGAGATTAGCGTGCACCACGCTACCGCACCAATTCCTAGGGTCACCGCTCCATGTGTCATTCTGAGGTTGTGTTGTCATCCGGACGTTCAAATTGTCAGAAACTTTATCTATCACGTATGTCAGGGCAACACGCGTGCGACAAAGAATGGAGCAAACATATATTTGCCCGCCTTGCATGCGGTTCATACCCGGGGGTCTAGATTCTACTGGCAACGTTCTGCTCGCATTGAACTGAGTCTATCCGTGAACATCCCGTGACCACGTTTCAATTTCTTTCCGAAATGTTAAACAGTGGGGACATGATAGGGCCCTGATGTCCCTACTTGTTCATCGAGCTGCACTCCAGTAGAGTTTCATACCGTAATGGAGACACTAAACAGCGAAACTGGGAACTGTTTAGGAACAAGGAGGAAGGGGAAACCATCACCAAATCGCAACCTGACCATCAGAACAATTCGGCTAGATTCCTCTGCCCACTGTATGGGATGGGTATTCAATTTGAGTATCCCATCAAAAGCTGCATTGCATGCCGATCGGATTAACGGTGACTGAAGTGTAGCTGGCTCTTATTACACGCAAAGAGGGCTGCGCTGGGGCGAAGGGGGTTCATCTTAAACGGGGCCCCCATGAGGGCATTGGCAGGATGTCTGTGACCATCGGAGTGAGTGAAAGCGCAACAGAGAAAACAAACGTTATATAAAATTTGGCCAGGCCAAGCGCGTTATCCTGCGGATCCGTCCTCGCACCGGGAATATAGACTAGGCCCAGCCAGACTGATCGGGCGGATGAACCCGTGGACTAAACGGATCTGGAGATCAAAACGAGACGTTGATGCGCGTGAGGAGTACAATATTAGTTCGGCATAGCCGAGGGATCAGAAAATCGACAACCCTCCGGTGTGCAGATGGACCAATCTGCCCACGCCACGTGCAATTGTGGCCCAGGAAACCAAATGAGTCAGCGTGGATATTGATCGTCCCATCTTCAATAACCTATTATTGCTTCCTGCGAGACGGCGCGCTGTCCAACGTTAAGCATAGATCGAGGGGTCTCATCTAAGCTAGGCAGTAAAAAGCACATTGGCTCCGCACTATGAAACGGAAAGCACAGATGAAGCATGATTCAAAGGAACCGAGGTGCCCCATAGCGCGTGTTCGGCGGGTGAATTTCGATTGCATCGGTGATTCGCTGTCTCCACCCGAACAGTGACGGCCGCTGCTCATTCGGATTGCTTGGTCCAGAATTGCAGGAGCGCGAAAAGAAAGATGGCTGGGTGGGACCCACGGGGACGTGTTAATCGGTGACCGTGCTGATAGAAACTCAGTATTGTGAATGGGATAGTGATCATCCCACATTGGGCTCAAATTTTAATGTGTTTTTGTTTACTCCGAGGCCAGGCCCCAGTGAGTAGCACTGTAGTCGCATTGTACTGTGATCCTCACTGTTGTTTTATGTAGGCAACGTCGTTTCAAGAAAAAAAGAGTTAGGACACCATCAGCCACAAACTTAAACGAAAGCTAACTACAACAAGACGCATGTGCTACGAACTCAATCAATGGATCGAAGCAGATAACATGAACCAATTGACTGCTTTGAAACAGAAATGCCTCCGCACTTCTCTAAAACATCCACCGAATTAAATCAGCAGCTCGGAGAGTTTCGAGGACAATGGGTCCGGGCCTGGGTGGGCCAAGAGAAAGGCAGTGCGCGACAACTCTTTTGCCTCCGCCAGAACCGCCACACCGGAGTCGAGCGAGTCAAAATCAACACCGTCAATGGGCGTCCGGTATAGGCGGTTGGTCGTGGAATTCAGTAGAGCCGACAACCGCTTGAGCGAGTTCTGAACGGTCAGAGTCAATACAGTGTCAGTTAGGGATAATCATTAACCAGACTTCGCACCACAAAGAACACCCCGGTTATAGTAAAATCGTCGGGACCTAGACTGCGAACGACATCGAGAGCGCGCAATATAGCCGTGATGCACTGACGTCGGTAATCTGTTGCGATGGGCTCGGAGGAAATTCGCGACATAAGATCGAGTATCTCCGCAAGAGCGGTCAATGACTTGACGAGGCTGGTTCGCGATGATACTGCGTTCGCGTGTTCCTTGTTTGACGGCCCTGCGAGAAACTTCGTCAGCCCGTCGATGTGGGAGGTAACCGTGGGGATCAGTTCGAGGCAGTTGTTCCCAAGTTCTCCAATTTCGACTCCTGTTTTGATCGCGTGACAGATGAGAATTCAAAACCTCGGAGTATCTAGCTGAGGCATACCTGGTTTTGCTGAGGAATCGATCACGTCCGATACTTCCTTCACGAGGAGTACACTCCTGACCCGCAAGATCGACGGGCAAACCTGGAAGAGAAACGGGAATGCTTTCTGTGATTGAGAAGGATGTGTTAGCGCCGGGATGTCGTCAGGAAGTATTCAGATAGGCATACATACCGGGAACCTGTAGCGGAACTCCTCTTCAATCGCGTAACAGCGGGTGCGTTTCTTGGCCTTGAACACGTCCAGTGAGACCTCTAAGTGGAGTAGAGTACCAAGGAACACAGCCCTCTCGAGCACCTCTGATGCCTCGATGTGCGCCGGATCGGAAATCATGTGGCCTGGATCCTTGAGGATGTGTAAATCGTTTCTCTCTGTGATCTTCACAGCTTCCTCGTGATACGCGATAGCAGTTGTGGAATCTTGAGAATACAAAGCGATCAATCCCAGGTACTGGTGCGCCTGGGCATAGATGAACGGGTCGTCTTCTTCCTCCATCCGCTGTAGGGTCTGGTATGCGAGTGCGAGGTGGGTGCCTTGCATCTCCCGCATGGAAAAGTCTGCTCGACGCGCTTGATAAAAATGGCAGCCGATCGCGTGAGCGGCGTGGATGAAAAACGGATGGACACAAGCGTTTGACATGTCTCCCAAGATGATAGCCTGGTACTTTCCAAACGGTAGGAAGATCCCGAACTGTTCTCGATGGGCCAGGAACGTCAACCGGCTGCGGACACGTACGAAGAGTCTTTAGTCCAGAGAAAAAAACCACGGGAAAAGCAGGGAGGTTCGGGCTCACAATGACGTGTTGAGATCATCCAGCGAGGCATCAGGAATTTGAGAATTTGCCTGATCGATGTCCAATGGGCTGGTCGATACCACATCATTGGGTGCGCCAGAGTTGACGGGGAATGGAGGTCCCGTAGCGGTCACGGGGGACATATATTGGCGGCTGCTGCTGGACGGAGAAGCAGAACACACCATCGACGTGACGGAGTGAGTGGGAGAAGGGATCCGTGGAATGTCGAGAGAGGCCGCGCCGGCGTCCTTCAAGGCCGGAGACTTGTGCGGAGGTCGCTCCTTGTAGAAGCACTCGTGACCAATCCCAGCCGCTGAGCATCGATCACAAATAGGTTGTGCGGCGTCGCATTTCTAGTACAGCCCCAGTCGCTCAGCCCAACGCCTCTCTTTAGAAATCGGCCAACGAACCTTTTTTTTTCGGCTATTACAAACGCAATGGGCGTAAGCTAACCGCTCCAAAAAGACGAGATGAACCCATGTGGCTTACCGACAAGGCATGCACGCTTCCCCTTTGCGTAGATTGTCCCTCGTTGGTTTTGAAGTGGGAGTATCATAGGTACATTTGAACATCCGGCGGGCTTGAAGACACTGACCACACTCCGGCTGCCCGCTGTCACACCTCTAAAGAAAGGCGCAGAGGGCGGAATGGTGAGCAAAAGCGGAAATGGGAGCCGCTCTCGAGGGCAGTAAGTCACCGACGGCTATCAACCGATTGGTGTCATAAGACAGAAAACCACTGACCACTTTCCGCATCCTAGTAATCAACCAATCTCTTATCAGACACCAGGGGCCGGTTCAGAGAAATACTATCGCATCGTACCTGCAAGGGGCGCATATGCTTGGGTTTACCATTGTTAACGGGGGTTGGTCTGAAAAAACGAGTACGGAGGGGGGTGGTATTTAGGAGGTCAGATTGTTGGTGGTTATATCAAAACATGTCTGTCGCAGGGGATCCCTGCACCGGAACCTCATTCAGACACCTTGAGTGAGCCTAAGAGTGCAACAAACCACCTCATGCCCTTGACGTAATTTCACCCACGGGGAAAGAAGGGTCGTGGGATTCCGATTAGCAAAAAGTCAGCGGTCGAAACAGTCAAATTCGCGAATGAATCTTCCGCACAGAAACCCTTGAGCTCAAATTTGCCGCCCGTATGATGACCAGTCGTTGTGGAACGCCAGTGCATCATTCGGCTCAAACCGATCAATGAATCGCGGGTGACCCTCGGAAATAAAAAAGGCAAGGGGGCTTGGGGTTCAGATTTTTCGTCTATTCGTTTACAACTACATTGCATCTCGCAGCTCTCCTTCAGATAGGGGTCAACCCACAACGAAACAGTGACGGTCTGTCCGAACACGGGAGGGAAAGGCAAAAAGGAGGAAGCGTGGCCAATCACGATGATGTGGCAGGCTTGTTGCAAGCTCGCCACCGAAGCGGTAGGTGGGGTGAATCAGGGAACTTCTTCAACTTAGTTTGTGCACATCCTCCAAAAAGTCTAGTAGCGTGCTAGCGCTCCAGGCCTGCGTGTTGCAAGAGTCCCGACAATGTTCACCGTTCTGATTTGTCAGCTCCGGCAGACCGGCCCAGGGGTCGGTCCGGATATGGTGACGAGACGGCAACAGTGCTTCGTGCAGTTTGTGTAGAGTTTTTGTCGGGTCCTGGACAGAACCAATGAGTATTGAACGTTCACCAACAGTGGTTAATCCCGAAACCCACCGTCTTCCCCTGTCCAACCTTGGTGTCGAAGTAAAGGTAGGCTCTCAGGAAGAATCCGAGCGGCCATCCCCACTCTGGCCCCTAAGAAGCATGTCAAAATTAAGGGGACTGAATGGTGAAACAAGCAGACAAGTACCTGATGATAATTCCTTCCCTTGGCGGTTGCAGGATCATCCGAGTCGCTAGAATTATCGTAATGGGGGCGGTATTGGAGATCCGCTGCATCCAGTGTCTTCATACCCAGTGGTCCGCGCAAATGTTGGTCCGCGAGTCTCAGTGCACCAAGAGCGTGGATTGGATCAAACAACTCTGGTGCCACAACCATCGCAATAGGGAAATTTGGCCTGAATTGATAGTCCGCCCACTCCCGTCCGGGGCCAGACCCGTACACATCCTTGTAAATCCCTCTACGGTTGACAAGCCCGGTGGAGATCTCGTGTTCAGAATCTTTGGCCGGGTCTAAGAAATAATTTCCGTCAAACTGTCACCGAAGGAAGCACGTCAGGAATGGATACCTAACGGGACGTAGAAGCACTTCTCGAAGGATCTATGGATCAGATCTGCCCATTCTCTGTATGTGACAAGGCGCCGTACTCCGTTGACTGAAAGGGAGGACGGTAAATGCATCAGCGTACCGGTGCGCTCCATAGTTGAGAAACGACTCACTCTGACCATTGACACCCTCAAACGGAAACTTGCCTTTGCTCCTAACCTCGTCCAACCACCTTAGAGTACTGAATAGGAGTCCAATAATCTCAACCGGCGCTCCGTCTCTTGGTGTCCCGGGGACGCCCTTCGTCCCAGCTTTTACACTCTCACCCATCTTGTCCATCCAAGTCCCACAATTGTGCTCATTCCCACCGAGCGTAAACCCAGTGTTCCAATCAACCTTGACATCGATCCGGAATCCCTCGTCCTTCATTTGCATGTCGAGGTTGGGGCCAGCATTGTATTCGCGGAAGGATATCCCCTCAGCATGGCGCTGCAGGACCTCCTGAATGATCTCCGCAACGGTGCTCGAGTATGCATACGCCTTCGGGTCGTCCCATGGTACCCAAGTATCATCCTGCGGGAACCTACGTTTCACCGATTCATTCAGGATGGAATATCCGTCCGGTGCCATTACACAGTAGTCTTGAATATTCTGAAGCATCCACCACGGTGAATCGCGGGAATTGTATCTGGAACCACACAGTCAATGTCACTGAAGATCTGAATATCGGGAGTCCAACGCACCTCGGACATCTGACGGAGTCCAATAGATTCGGGATCAGCCCATGTTTCAAAGTACTCGCGAAGGCGAGGATGTGCCTCCGCGCGCCTTCGAAGTTGCCGGTTGTCAAAAACAGTCCTCTCAGCGAAATGAACACATCTCTTCCCCAACACCTCGCCCAGCCACCAGTGAAGTGAGGAAGACCGGCGGCTAGGGATGGGGTGATCTTTCCTGGATCCAAAGACGCAGATGCGACTTGGCCATGCATCTGCACCGAACACAAAGCAAGGTCGTGGGTAAAAGAATGTCCGTCCACAACAAATTCCGTGCATTGTTCGATCGCAGTCCGACGCGCAGCCTTGTAAGCCTCCGATATTATGATCGCGAAGTACTTCGGTCTCAAGAAAGGCGGCACGGAGATCTTGATCTTCTCAAAGCGTTCTTTGAACCAGGCTGCTGGTCTCGCAAGGTTCGGGAATGTATCGGTCTGCCTTCACATGGGAACACCAAGTCAGTATCACCAACAACTAGAAAAATCTTGATGAAACAGGCGACATACTTGGACAGCCTTCCGCTGATGTAATCGAACGCCCAAGTCCCTTGTCGGAGGTTCGCGCAAAGTGGATGTCCGAGATCGTTGAACTTGATAATGTGCCTTAACGGATGCATCCAACCTTCTAAGCCGCAGTAGGTGAGCTTTCCAGTAACAGGAACGTCATATGCCCCTATTTCTCCTTTGGTCGCGTCTCTCTCTTCTCCCTCGCAACGGAAGAGGGTGACGTTCAATTCCACGAGATTCAAATCTTTGAACGCCTGTTCGGCTCCAGAAGCGCAGAATTGGTCGAGTCCTGGATCAACTCCCTCCAAACGCGTCTCGAATAGCATAATGCTTCCGGGCGGGAAATACTCCGGGACGATTATTTCGGAGAAGGGGCCCTCAGTGTCGAGACCTTGCGGCACGACAATAGTTGGAATTTCGGTAATTTTTGCTGGTAGTCCCTTGAGCTTGCTTGCGTCCTTCGCCGTTTCGTAGGAGGAGATGTCGATTGTGTATCCCGTTATGTACTTTACCCTCGTGGAACGAAGTTTGATCGGATCGACTGTGCAGGAGAAATCGTGAGCCGAGTTCGCGGACATAGTTACAGTATCACTCAACTGTATCCACGATCCTTTGACCCCTTTGTGAATGCTGTGTGCGCAACGAGAATGTATCCCTTCTGTGTGGCGGGCTGTACACGGTGTATCACAATATACTACCCCATAACGGACCCGATAAGGGTTCATTTCATTGAAGGGTCGGGAAATTACTCACTTCATTTTCTTGATGTACATGTCCCTCCTCGAAGCCTTGGATAGCCATCTCCGCGTGCAGAGCATTCAAGACCATTTTGGCCCTGGCTAATCCGCTGTTCTCTGCCAGACCGGTCACCTGCAACGATCAAATGAGTGTCACGTTGTTGGAGGGAAACCCAGTATAACCTCATAAAGCCTCTTTTCGTTGACAAGATCCAAGAGGGCTGGATACAGGTCGTCGAAGCCCTTCACGCTCGCGGTACCCGACCAGGAAAAAGTAACCAAAGCTCCAGTGGACAACGCGTCCTCAGCGCTCCTCTTGTGAAGGTAGGTTTCGTTATCGTGAGTGAGGTCATAGAACAACGCGTGCGGTGCAGAACCATTGTGAGGGATAACTGCAGCCGGGCGAGATGGCCCCTTTCCGGTGGGTGGGGGGAGCTCTTCATTCGCAGTCAAACACGCCTCCCCCATTGAACCTGCGTTTCATGCACGTCAAACATGACAACGATTGCTGAGTGAGCTCCGTGATCGTATGAGATACGTGGTTACTGACCGAGGGGCTTGCCGATTCCATGTCTGTACAACAGGCGACTGAATTCTTTAGGATCCCAGGCATTCCCGGCCTCTCGCACGAGACTGTTCAATCCCAACCGACTGACGAACAAGAGATCCATCTCCTCGTTGCCAGTAAACAACTCAGCACACACGTAAAGATTGGGGTTAAGAACTCGAGCAGCGTCCAACACCCGGACTCCAACGTGGAGAGGGGTGCTATGGCAATTGTCGATGCGGAAACCTTGGAACGCGCTTGCGAGGGTGGTTGCGTATTTGATTATATAGTCCCAGAGCCACGGATTGTCTTCCGGACAGGAACCGTACCGAAGTTTTACACAATCACCCCAAACGATGACCTCTCGACGGAGGTACGCCTTAGACGGTGGCGTGGCAAAGTTTTCGAGGGGATTCGCGTTCCAGATCCAACCATTGTTGGCCAAGGAATACTTGAGGGGATCCGTTTTGGCCTCAGGCAGGCGAGTAAAGTAAGGCTCCACAAGGGGTAACCTGGGGATGATCAGCGGATACCGCTTCCAAAAGGAGATGGTACGCACTTCGCAGAAATGGGCCCGAGCTTTGGCCCATGATCATCTAGGCGGGTATACTTGAGGCGATTCTTGATGTTGTCCAACGCAACCTTTGTATCTTCGTTCCATTCCTCGTACAGCGGCACATTCACGACATCAACGACTCTGACCCACGCGTCTGCCAAAGCATCGATGTCACTGATTTCAGAGAATGCGGCCTTGACGAATCCTGCAGCTATCGAGCCATCGACCTTCGCCGAGAAGCGACCTGCGAGTCCGTGATAACCGGAAATCTTGCCTGAGTCCTTCAAGATTTCACAGAGCCCTACGACCGTCTTGCCTGCAACGTCTGGACCGTCCCATGGTGTGACCTTATTCGTCGAGAAGGCCGCTTTGACGTTCTCCCGTTCAGCCTTGACATCCAGGACGTAATATTGCCATAAGTCGAGGGACTTGAGATACTCAGTCAAAGAGTGGATTAGGGCGTCGACGTCTGCCGCGGAAGTTACTTGAATGGGGAGCCCCCGTTGTTGCAATGTGGTAGAGAATTCCAGTATCGCGGTATCCAGTTCCAGGGCGGGAGTGAGGTGAGGTGAGTTAGTGGGGCTGTAACCTGAATCATGGTCAGCCACTGTGGTGAAAGCGGGGTGGGTACCACGGACCGGCTTCTGGGTGCTCGCTCAACCAAGGGCAATCATTGGAAGTGTGATTGAGCACGACATCAGTCAGACTCAAGAGACCATACTCCTCCCTGGCGATGCGGATCAGTTCCTCGATCTTCGAGACACCTCCGTCCTTCTCGAAGTCAGATTTTTCGTCAAACATTGAAGGATCGTAGGCGAGTTGGTTTCGAATCGAATATGGACTGTCACTCTCCCCACGTTCTTGGATGGGGGTCCAGTGGATCATATTGTATCCTCGGTCCTTCGCCTCCTGGAAGTGGTTTCTCCAACCAGAGACAGGACCCATCCATTTGGAAACAAGTGTGATCATGGAAATCCCATCCAATGGAAGGTTGACGTACTCCGATTCCAGGTCGCGCTTGGGGTTGATCACGAGGTCCGGCGAAAGGATTGGGACGCGGGGCTTTACGAGTAGAACAGGATCGACGTTGAAGTAGCCTTCCCGACCCTTGACGCGAGCGTCGGGAATCTCTCCGTCAAACTCAACCCAGTACACGAATGCACCAGCGCATGAGACGGGTAAATCAACCTTGATGGGTTTCGAGAAATCGACTGGGAGTCTATGAGGAAGGGGGATCAACGGGTTGTCCCGGGATGATGCACGGCGGGGAAGACTCACTTGCGTTCCGTGAACCTATCTCGAGCGAAAGCCCCTCCATCCAGCGGGAAGTTGGTTTTGAACACGCCGTTCTTGGAGGCAGGCGTTCCGGCGTCTATGGTGACACGCAAGACATATGGTGTGGTCGCTGGGGGCAACCGCACGTACTGGATCGGGGGCAAGCGGCGTGGGTAATGATTGGCGAGAGGAAATCAGCGGAAATCATACAGCTCTATCTTTGTTGGGACCACCATCCGGGTCCAATGGAAGCTCGTAGATGCGAATCGGAGCCTTGCTATCGACCGACGAGAGCTCAAAGAACTCGATACCTTCATCGGCGGGAGTCTTGGGGGCTGTAGGCTCAGTGGCAACATTGGAGCTGAGGTCGATAGACGGAGGAGGTATGCGCAGCGACTTGAGGTTCGCCATGGAGGATGAGGAGAACGGGGAGCTCCAAGTTGAACATTTTTTTTCACTCTGGGAGTTGGCCGTATCTGATCTACGACATCCGCCTATATCCGGAAATCGATGGACGGTCCGTGGGACCGAAGAACGTGGTCTCATCGACATCCCCCACCTCAGTGAGGATTGCCGTTAGACGTTCAAGTGAAGACCTCGACTTCCCAACGAAATCGCTGCCTCAGTGATTTGTGATATGGACGAACCTGAGGATATCTTGCGGTTTAAACATGTACACAGGCTCCTCCGTTCGTTCGTTCGTTCGTTCGTTCGTTCAAAGGATCTGGGGAATGTCACTTCCCCCGAGCGAGGCTTGCCCGAGGAGATCAAGTATCTGATATCCAGTGACACTCGCATGCGGGAAAATCTGAGTCGCCGATCCATCTGGGGTGACTTAACTCGCGTTGTCAGCGTGGGCAGGAATCTACTTCACATGGTTAGGTCCATCAATCTACCGCTTTCACCGACGTGCGTCACACTCGATCCCACACCTATGTCGTTTGATGATTCATCTCGCGACGCAGTGCTGATGGCTCCGAGGGGGAATAGCTGCCAGGTGCACGTTCTAAGAAGTTGTGTTAAATCGTACGCGTGCATTGGATTGCTACACTTCCTCCGATCCTTCTCCAATATCAAACAAACGCCATTGGCCCAAAAGTTCCAATGGTGCACTGGACATGTTCGGGGCTTCCTATCGACTTCTCCCCTCTTTTGCTTTTACCCTCGTTACCCTCAATCGGAGAGTGTCTCGGTACGCCTCGTGGATTTTATCTTCTGCAGGGGTTGATAACCATTTTGACATAGTCTGTTGATTGAAGCTTGAGTCCCCGACTCCGTGGACGAATACCTCGTCAGAATGGGCGGTGAAATTTGCACCGACTGCCAATACTGCATCCTTGCTGAATTGCGCGTCAATTGCACCACCCCTGACATTCAGCAGTTTACCGTCAGAACAAATCAACAGCGACCCCACCAGGGCGAACTCGGACACTACAGATGAAATATGTGACAAGCATTGTTAAATCTGGTTCACAGAGGCCAATGTTCAACGCCTGAAGTAGCTGGGCATCGATACCTTCCGCGTCCCAGTAAGATTGAACTCTCTGGAAGCGCCTCGAATTTCCGTCCTGATAATATCAACAGGAATCATCGTTCGACTTTCGTCTCAAGAACGACAAAATGTGTTGAGAATTGATGGAGACTGGTCTTTCGGGGAGGGGCATTGGAGTTTTCACTTTGTGCCGCGAGCACGCAGTCGTGGTGAAATTATCAAACTTGAACCGGGGAACAGACGGATCAAAATTCGCCTTCCGAAGCCAACGACTCCGTGCATCTCGACCCTTCTCTCCGAATCCCCGACGCGTATACCCGTGTGCCACAAGTCCCCCTAGTGTTGAACGACATTGAGGACGTTGTCAGAACGTCGATAATACGGGGGTACGTTGCCATCCGGCGTCCGAACTCAGGTTAGCTGACACACAAACGCCGTCATCTCATGCCGTCCGTCACGAAAGGAAAAAAACCGTCCGACATTCGTGATTAAGGTTCAAATACGGACGTCGTATGCCATACCGGATACTCCGGCGAAACATCGCATCTCCTGGATACTGCCACCCGCATTCATTTTTGGCGTCAGCGCCCACCGGCAAAGGTTGAGAGTGCTCCAGTGACGCCACCCGACATGGCCATGATGCATATACGACTGTCAAGGCTTTACGCGCAGCCGTAGAGAGTCGGGGGATTCGGAATTTCGTCCCGTCTTGTTCGCTTTATGCACTCATTCTCCGGAGATCGTTAGTTATCGATGGCTGCTGGAGTATCATTTGTTCTTCAGGATGAGACCCGGTCTAACCAGGCAGCCACTAGGCTTGATCAAGGAGATCTCGCTCAGTGACAGAGTCAGGATTTTCAGACAGTCCCCGTGTTAATGGGTCACGGTTGATGTTGTCGTTGTGGTTTCAGACTTGTAGGGAAGATACAAAAATACCTCGGTCAAATGATGAGATGAATGCAGGCGTGATGCAACAAGTCGAGATGGATGCGTGTGCAGTACTCTACAACAGGTATAACCGTTTCAAGATACAACAGGGACGAGAGATGGACGATGGATACATGTCTAATAATATATGTCGAAACAATGGGACATTGTCCACGTGCGGAATAAATAGGTGATGGAGACGGAAATATCGTTAGGGAAACCATTCGCTTCTATAGGATGAGTCCGGGTGGCGAAATAAATATTGAATAAGATATAGGTCGAAGAGGGTCGAGGACGTTGTTGTAATCGAGAGGTCGTTCTGTGAGTATTGAACGAGCACGCGCGACCAAGGGCCGAGAGGAGATGGGGAAGTTGGAATGGTGGGGACATGTAACCTTGAAACAATGTCACGTAACCACTTTGCCTTTGTCCGCAGGTAGAGGAGGGGAACAACTCGACATGGTCACTGAGCAGAAACGGCGGCATAAGCTCTGTCGAGTTCCCTCTGAAACTTCTGTTCCACATCGGTCCTCCGTATATGTCCGGTAGACGTTCTAGGCCACGCGGAACGCTGAACAATCACGAGCGATTCCATAGATCCGATCCTTTCATGAGCCAATCTCCTCGATTGGAAGTGTCGAATCCGCCTGTATATCTCCCGCTTGACCGAATTTGCGTCTCCCAACGTCGCGGCGCCAGGACCGAGTTCGATCAAAAGCGCAGGCGAAGGGCACCCGTTCCCGGCGGCGATACATTCAAGGAGGAGATCAGGACAGCTTTTGAGCGTGTTCTCCTCGATCACCCTATGTGCAGCGGGAGCGAGGGAACGAAAGGTGCGTGATTAGCGGATCCGTCATCTCCAACCGAACAAGTAGAAAATCACACGTACTTGGCGTCGTACCAGAGACCGGTAGAACTCCTGATCCATTCACACATCCGACCTCGGAAAGAGTAATGTCCAGGAACGACTTCGAGGAACAGATCACCCGTATGAAAGTGCCCATCTTCGGGTTGTCTCACCGAAGGGTGAGGGCAATCCGGTGAGGCGGCTGGAATCACGAGCTCCAAAACGTTCGTATTGACATTCTTGTAAACGGAAGACGGGAGAGTGGACGAGGAGCTCCCAGAAGAGGAGATGGGAACAAACGTGAGGGATCGACCGTCGATCGGTCGCATGAAGGATGAAGAGGGTGCTCGCGGGTCCCGCGCCGACCCCAAGATCAGCGGCACTTCGGTGGTACCGTATACGCCCTGTATCAAAAGCGGCGCGAGAAATACCAAATCTCAGTGAAAGGAAACAAAAAGTGAGAGTGTATGATTGCTTACGGAAAAGGCCATACGGTGTTGGACCAACCATTCCTCGTCTTCACGGCTCAGGGGGGTATGATGTATGATCTCGTCCAATCCTTTGACCCTGTGGAGGAGACCCGCATCGTGCTTGAAGTCCCTGATGTGTGTAGCGATCTGCTCGCCCATAGTATGGAGTTTGTTCGCACCCGCTCTATGAACCATATCTCCCAACTCGACTGAGCAGAAATCTCTCCTCGTCGGTTGAACGATACAAGCGGCGTGAATCAGGGACCCCAGAAATGCTTTGAAGGGTGCGTGATCGCAATAGCGAGAGAAGTTCGTATCAGTGTGAAATCCATGTGTTTCAAGATATTCGTTATTACTTACAGACGAGACCTCGGTGGTGACTGAGAGACAAGCTAGAAACAGAAATCATTTCGAGTCAGTTTGGGTTCCAGCACAACAGAGTTGAATTTTGCCGAATGGAGGGCCGGACTCACTTCGTGACATACGTGTCTTGGCGACGACTTGACGTGGGCGCCGCGATCACTTGCGCTCTCTTCATGATCGAGTCGATAGTCCGGTGAGTGTACGGGACAAGCTTCGGAGTTCCGAGGGTTGTCCCAGCGGTATGTAGGACAAAGGCAACACCATTCGGATCAGCCACCAGATCCTCAATCCTAGGTAACCTGGATTGGCTAGGCACCCCCGCTTGCCTCAGGTCCGAACTCGCATACACTGGGATCGGGAGCGAGGCAAAAGGAGACGAAACATCACGGTTTCGCTGCGCATGCGAGACGTCGCAGATCAGGGCGAGGGAATTTGAGCGTCGTAGGAGCTCAACGATCAAACTCTTGCTCGAGTTGCGATGGAAATGGAGTAACTGGGGAATATAGCCAGCGCGTGAAATCCCGAATAGGTGGAGCGCGTCTTGGTAGGTCATTCCATCGATCCTAATAACGTACGTGGAAGAGAAGGGAGAGACATCATCAGCAACCGCTTGGAAGGATAGAAGGAGGGGGGGAGAAAATATTGTCTATCCCACGGCACTTGAGGGTAAGCGCGGGAAACGAAGACCTACCAGATGCCAATACATGATCTTGGCGCGATCCCGGCACGTTGAAAGGTCGTCATCCAATATCTAGCGAAGTGCTCGACATCGTCCCTGAACCTACGATAGTTCACGGGGACCCAAGCCTCAACAGACGGAACGGAACCACCGAGCGTAGACACATGAGGTAGTTTGAAGGCGGGTGTATTCGCGTGTGCAGTCGCGTGGTTTTCGAGTACCGTCAAGTGCGAGTACATCGGAGAGGCCGTGAGCAGCGTCGGTATACGTCGGAGACACCGAAAGCAGGGGAGGTCCGTTGTTTTGACTCCAAAGCACATGTAGCCGGGGAGGGAGGGGTTATATAGGGCGGGGGATGGCAGCAGTAGCCGCCACGGAGATCATGAGTACATAAAGGGAGGCGCAATAATTTGATAATGCGAAACGGAAACCCTCATCAACCCGTCGTACCGGACACGACTGCGGGTTCAGAAAGCACCTCTGGGGGAGGGTGGGGGGAGGGCTTCGGTTCGGTGACTCCAAACGTTGGGTAGTGTAGGTTGTGCATCTAGCTGATCGGAGAACCGGGGGATACGGGACCAAAGCCTGATCGAGCTGAGATGGACCGCCATTACCCACAGAAAGCCACGTAGCAATCAGTACTCTCTAAGGCGGGAGCAACCAAAATCCATAGCGCGACGCTCGAAGGAGAGAAAATGCAATGCACCTCCGCCCGATCCAGAGGTTATCGTGATGATGGTTGTAAGTTGGCGTCACGGGCTTTGCATCGGAAGACGAGCATAACGCGGGTTGCGTGGTGGAACGACCAGGGAGGGGGGTGCAAGTTAATCAAAACATCATTCGAGCCCCAAACGATATCCGTGGATTGGCGATTGACCGCGCCATCCGCTGGGCCCAGGCTCGGATGGGGGACGCCATCATCGGTGGGTGGGCGCTGGGCGCTGAGCAGTGCAAATCCCAACAAGGTTGGCGAAAGCCATTCACACGTTGTTACGTGTTGTCGGGGCGACGGCAACATACCGCAGTGATTTCCTTGATTATCATAGCCTCCCGAAACACCCGCCATCTCTCCCGAACATGTTGGTTGGAATGAGCACATCCTCAAGAGTGGGGTGGGATACGCGATGACCGGTCGATCCTTTCGCTCAATCTCTACGAATTCTGGGACCAATGGACAGCCCTAGGACCCAGAAATTTGGCGGATCCGCGGAACTGACATCAGACTCTTGAGCGTACTTGGAAGCTGAAGTTGGATGCGAGAGGAAAATCGGAGCAGGTCAGGGTGAGATGTGGTAGCATTGAGTGTGCCAGATGGTGTGTTGGAATAAAGGTACAATATGAATGCGAGTAAATACATAAAAATGCTATATCGATACAATTAATTCAAAAGCGATTCAAGTTCACAAACACGAGGGCGTCGACGTCTTGAAGACGGAAGGGGCTCCTTCCGCAGGGCTTCGCGTGCTCGTGTGGCGAAGACCACCAAATCCAATAGAGCTGGCACAGCAACCATCGCCCGTGTCAATACCCACCACACCGCATTCCAAACCCAGATCACTACAGAACTCATCGAGCTTTTTGATCGCATCACGCTGCCCCTCCTCCAACATCTCATAAAGCTGAGCAGAAGAGAGACCTGCGGTCTCTTCATACCCCTCGAGTGGCACGAGGGTAATGAAGAGGTTTTTCAGGTGCTGGTGAAACTGGTCCAGTCCCCTCTCCACCCTCTCATTAAGGAAGGTTTCGAGCGACTCGGACAGATCCTCGATGTCTTCATTGAAGCACTGGACGGCGACGGTTTCGATTGGAGAACCGGACAGTGTTGAAAGAGTGTCGACAATGCCATCGATGGGGAAGAAGGAAGTGAGTTCTAGGTGGCGCAGGCTCTTGAGAGGGGTGGATGAATGCTGAAATTCGGTCTGTTCGAGACCAGTGGCGATGGCAAGTCGGTTGACTGGGGAAGCTCTGGCGACACTCCTTACGATGACCTCTACGTGTGCACGGCCAACCTCTGGGGAAACTTGACAACAAGAGGCAAGATCGAGAACGGACAATGGAGCTAGGCAAGTGGCATTCTCCCACCGAGGGTCGCCCAAGTGAGTGTCATTGATGCAAAGTTGCTGGAGAGTGGGGATTTGGAGAAGGGATGGAAGGGACAAGGCGGATCCGACAATTGGGTGATCGTCGATATCGCAATCGCCAATAACGGTCGGAACGATGGCTCCGAACAAGTCGGGTGCATGAATCTGGGAGCGCGTGATGCTGTCCAAAGTCAACTCCTGAAGTTGTGGGACTGCCAGCGCTATAGAAACAACCAAACGCTCGCTCCTAATCGTCGCAGGAGGC
>Ga0307514_10001210_pt1 | contig 34350 bp, 32 predicted proteins | sample 16_EM_MG_FD_203088 | JGI IMG/M metagenome (GOLD analysis project Ga0307514, IMG submission 203088) | Populus trichocarpa ectomycorrhiza microbial communities from riparian zone in the Pacific Northwest, United States - 16_EM | ecosystem: Host-associated > Plants > Roots > Unclassified | place... | reverse complement strand
GCACAGCATCGCGGATCGCGTCGCGAGCGTTCGCGAGGCCCTTGCCGCCGGTGCTGCCGGCGTCATCCCCAAGTCCTCTGCGACCAAGACCGTCATCCAGGCAGCGGCCACCGTCGCGCGGGGCGAGGTGCTCAACAACCTCGAGTGGGCGACCGCGATCGACGCCGACCGTGACTTCTCCAAGGCTCAGCTTGGCCGTCGCGAACGCGAGATCCTCCATCTCTACGCCTCGGGGCTTCCCCTCAAGCTCGCAGCACAGCAGCTTGGCATCGGCTACTCGACGGCGCGCGAGTACCTCGATCGCATCCGCGCCAAGTACATCGAGGTCGGCCGCCCGGCCCCGACGAAGGTCGACCTGCTTCGCCGCGCTGTCGAGGACGGAATTCTTCCCGGCCTCGACCCGGATGCCGTCGATGGCCGGTGACGCGGCACCTCTCCGCAGTCCAGCACTCTCGCACCCCCGCGTCCCCGTCAGTCGAAAGCAGATCGACGCTCTCGTCTCGCGTGCCGTCGCCGGCTTCGGCATCCTGTTCGGCGTGCAGACCGTTCCCGTGCTGCTCGCCCAACTCGGCGATGTACGAGAGGTCTGGGCGCTCCTCGTGGTTCCCGTGTTCTACGCGGCTCTCATCGTCGCCCTCGTCGCGGCCATCGCGCAGCGGCACGTTGGGATCACGAGCGGCTTCGTCGCAGCGCAGTACGTCGTCGGCATCCTCACGTGGCCGCTCGCCATCACCGCGGTCGAGGGCGGTACTCACACCACCTACTGGCTCTACTACCTGCTGACGGTCGCCTCGGCGATGGCGGCGATCGCCTTTCCGACGGTGGTGGCCGCGCTGTACCTCGTGCTCGTGCCCACCATCATGGCCGTCGTGCGGGTGGCGAGCGGGGCGGTCGTGGCGCGCGAGGCGGTGCTCGACTCGGTGTACGCGATCATCCTCGGTGGTGCCATCCTCATCATCATCACGATGCTGCGCCAGGCCGCCTCGGCGGTCGACCGGGCACAGGAGACGGCGCTCGCGGCCTACGCGCTCGCCGTGCGCCAGCACGCGACCGAGGTGGAGCGTGTGCAGGTCGACGCCATCGTGCACGACAGCGTGCTGACCACCCTGCTCTCCGCCGCGCGCGCGGACACCCCAGAGGCCCGAGCGCTCGCGGCATCGATGGCGGCCAAGGCGATCGGCCACCTTCGGCAGGCCGCTCTCGTCGGACCGCACGACGGCGCCAGCACGGCGATCACCGCTCTCACTGCTCGCCTTGTCGAGTCCGCGGCAGCGGCGGGCGCGCACTTCGAGGTGCGCACGAGGGGCATCGGCTCGCGGTCCATTCCCGCGGCGGCGGGGGAGGCGGTCTGCTCCGCTGCGGTGCAGGCGATGGTCAACAGCGTGCAGCATGCCGGAGACGCGCCGCGGGTGAAGCGCTGGATGACGGTTCGCGGCATCCAGCCCGTCGGCATCGAGGTCGAGGTCGGCGACACGGGCGGCGGCTTCGCCGCCTGGGAGGTGCCGACCGAGCGCATCGGCGTTCGCGTCTCGATTCTCGAGCGGGTCGCCCACGCGGGCGGACGCGCGGAGATCGACTCGGTGCCCGGTGAGGGCACCGTCGTCACCATTCGCTGGCCAGCGGAGGCGCGATGACCGGGTTCGGAGGCTCACGGCGGCTCCTTGGCGGAGCGGCAGCGCTGTTCTCCCTTTTTCACATCGCCGCCGGTCTTTACTCGCTCAACGCCGTGGCGCATCCCGCCCCCGTGATCGCGGCGATGGTCGTCTATGCGGCGGCGACGACGCTCAGTCTGTTCGTGCCGCCGCGACGGATGCCGATCTGGCTCGCCGCCCTCAACTGCAGTGTCGTCGTCGTCGTGTGCCTTCTCGTCTCGACGCAGCTCGACCCCAATGGCGGCAACGGGTTCGCCACCTGGTATGTCGCCGCGGTCGGCACTCTTCTGACCATCACGGCAACGCGCGGCCGCTACGGCTTCGCGTGGGCGGGCAGCGCCTTCCTTGTCGTGCACACCATCGCGTGGGCCGGATGGCCAGCGGTCGTCTCGCTCGGTGTGGTCGGAAGCGTGGCATGGGTCGCCATCGCCCAGATGATCGGCCGGGGCATGGCGAAGGCCACTCGGGACGCCCGGCGCTTCGCCCTCGCCGAGCAGGAGGCTGCCGACTGGCAGGCGCTGCAGGAGGCTCATGTGCACGAGCGGCAGTTCCGCCTCGGCCAGACCAGCTCGATGGCGCTGGCGATGCTGCGTGTCATCGAGGAGAGCGGTGGCGAACTCACCGACGCGCAGCGGCGCGAGTGCCTGCTGCTCGAGAGCAGCATCCGCGACGAGATCCGCGGCCGGGTGCTGCTCAATGACGCGGTGCGCCGCGAGGTCATGGCGGCTCGCCGACGCGGTGCCACCGTGACGCTTCTCGACGAGGGCGGCCTCGACGACCTCACCCAGTCGCGTCTCGACCGCGTGCTCGATCGTGTGGCCGACGCCGTGCACTCATCGAAGGGCGATCGCATCATCGTGCGCACTGTCAACGACGACGACGTCGCGGTCACGGTCGTTGGGCTCCGCAGCCTGGATGCCGACGGCGACGGCGCCAGCGCCATGGCCGACGACGAGTCGACCGACGACGAGATCGAGCTGTGGCTCGAGATCCCTCGGCCGTAGGCGCCTTCTTGGCGAATTCGTCTTGGCGTATTCGTCGGGGCGAAGTCCTCGGGTTAAAGACGAAGGACCGGCACTGGAGGCCGGTCCTTCGCTAAGAATCGAGTCAGGGCGATAACCCGAATATCGCCCTGACTCGCCCCCAAACCACTGGAACGCTTACCCTAGTCGCCCAGCTGGTTGGTGGTGTAACTCAAAGAGAGACACCTAGCACGTTCAATAATGCCCCCGGAGACAAAGGGGTACAGTCGTCATTTAGGGGGACAACAGGGGTACATTTTTAGAGTTGAGTCCCCCTTAAGGCCCTCAAAAATGCCGGTAAACATGGGGTGAGGCAAAACGGTGGGCAGACTGCCGGGGTACAAAACCGTTGGAATAGAGGACATCTGGCGCCTAGATTCGAAGCGATCCGTTCAGACTGCGACGAAACGAGTTGCGAAACCCCGAAAACGAAACGAAATCGCGCGTCGCACTACCCGGTGAAGCTGCGCCAGGCGCCTTGGCCCGGAGTGTGAGGCGCACGGAGCCGGCGCTGCGTGCGCTGCCAGGCCGTTGTCACATGCAGTGCTCTCGTGGCCTCGTCGGCTGCGAGCTCGTCGACGAGCCCGTGGATGACGGCAGTGATGGCCGCCACCTCCTCCGGTGTCGGCTGCCCGCGAACGACGCGGATCTCCGCGCTGGCGCCTGTCTCAGGGGTCGATTCCTCCGAGGAGCTCACAGCGGGATGTTCCCGTGCTTCTTCGGCGGCTGGTTCGCGCGCTTGGTCTTGAGAGCGCGCAGGGCCTTGATCACGACGACGCGGGTCGCGGCAGGCTCGATGATGCCGTCGAGCTCTCCCCGCTCGGCCGCCAGGAACGGGCTCGCGACGTTGTAGGTGTACTCGTTGGCGAGCTTGGTGCGCACCGCGGCGACATCCTCGCCTGCCTCCTCTGCCGCCTTGATCTCATTGCGGTACAGGATGTTGACAGCGCCCTGCCCTCCCATCACGGCAATCTCGGCGGTCGGCCACGCGTAGTTGAGGTCGGCGCCGAGCTGCTTCGAACCCATGACGATGTAGGCGCCGCCATAGGCCTTGCGGGTGATGACGGTGACGAGTGGAACGGTGGCCTCCGCGTAGGCGTAGAGAAGCTTCGCCCCACGGCGGATGACGCCGGTCCACTCCTGGTCGGTGCCCGGAAGGTAGCCGGGCACATCGACGAGCGTGAGGATCGGGATATTGAACGCGTCGCAGAAGCGCACGAACCGCGCCGACTTCTCGCCTGCCTCGATGTTGAGCGTGCCGGCCATGGCCTGGGGCTGGTTGGCGATGATGCCGACGGTCGAGCCCTCCACCCGGCCGAAGCCGATAACGATGTTGGGTGCGAAGAGCGGCTGCACCTCGGTGAAGTCGCCGTTGTCGACGATGTGCTCGATGACGGTCTTGACGTCGTACGGCTGGTTCGGGCTGTCGGGGATGATCGTGTTGAGCCGGCGGTCCTCATCGGTGATCTCGAGCTCGACCTCCGACTCGTAGACCGGCAGCTCCGCGAGGTTGTTGTCGGGGAGGTAGCCGATGAGGGTGCGCGCGTAGTCGAGGGCGTCGTCCTCGTCGCTCGCGAGGTAGTGGGCGACACCGGAGACGGAGTTGTGGGTGAGGGCGCCGCCGAGCTCCTCCATGCCGACGTCCTCGCCGGTGACCGTCTTGATGACGTCTGGTCCGGTGACGAACATCTGCGATGTCTTGTCGACCATGATGACGAAGTCGGTGAGGGCGGGGGAGTAGACGGCGCCGCCGGCTGCGGGGCCCATGATGATCGAGATCTGCGGGATGACGCCGGAGGCCTGCGTGTTGCGCCGGAAGATCTCGCCGTACTTGCCGAGGGCGACCACGCCCTCCTGGATGCGGGCTCCGCCGGAGTCGAGCATGCCGATGATGGGAACGCCGGTCTTGATCGCGTGGTCCATGACCTTGATGATCTTCTCGCCGGCGACCTCACCGAGCGAGCCGCCGAAGATGGTGAAGTCCTGGCTGTAGATGGCGACCTGGCGACCGTGGATGGTGCCGAGACCCGTGACGACGGCGTCGCCATACGGCCGCTTCTTCTCCATGCCGAAGGCGTGGGTGCGGTGGCGCACGAACTCGTCGAGCTCGACGAACGAGCCGTGGTCGAGCAGCTGCTCGATGCGCTCTCGTGCGGTCTTCTTGCCCTTCGAGTGCTGCTTCTCGATGGCGGCCTCGCCACTCGCGGTCACTGCCTCGTGGTAGCGGACCTTGAGGTCGGCTATCCGTCCTGCGGTAGTGAAGAGGTCGGGAGCGGCATCGATTCCAGCGTTGTCTGCGGTCACGCGTTCACTCTATCGGGCGGTGTCGCGGGCATCCCGCTGTGGGAACCCCACAGGTTTGCACCCCGACTGGTAACCGAAGCGACAAGCGCGGTTCACCTCACCGACGCCGTCGCAGACACCCGCGCTCCGTACCGTCGGGCGGGTGACATCGTCGAGCAGGGCCAGTGCGTGGGTCGAATCGCCCCTGCAGCTGATCTGCGCCGTCGAGTACGCGGCTCTCGCCGGTATCCCGCTTCGCATCGTTCCCCGTGCCGGTGCTGCGCAGCTGGGAGCCACCGCAGAGCGACTTCGCGAGCTCGGCCTGCCGCAGGGCGTCGAGATCGCCGCGCCGCGCGCCGTTCCTGCGATTGCGGGCTCGCACGCCGTGATCGGCGATGCGTTCAGCGGCCGGGTTCAGAGCGCGATGGCCGTGCGGATGCCGCGTCGGCTGACCATTGTCGACGACGGCTCCGCATCCCTCGCGCTGCCCGCCGCGCTCGGCGGCACCCGTCCGCTGAGCCGCACGGTCGTCGCCACCCGGATCTCGCGTCTGACGCGCGCTCGCCTCACCGACCTCGACCGCGTCGGAGACCTCGAGCTGTTCAGCTACTACCGGCTCCAGCACCCGGCCTGGATCCCCAACCGCTTCGCCTGGCTCGCTTCGCGCGCCGTGACGGGTCGCTCGGGCGGGTCGGTCGTGCTCGGATCGGCGGGGGTCGTCGACGGGCTCATGGACGAGGCCGCGTATCTGGGATGGCTTGCCACCCATCCCGCCGGTGCCAGCTACCTTCCTCATCGCCGCGAGTCACGCAGCACGATCGACGCGGCAGCGCGACTCGGTCTCGACGTGGTCGAGTCGGGACTCCCGGTCGAGCTCTCCCTCCTCGGCAGTCGTGAACTCGCGATCTCGACCCTTCCCTCGAGCGCCGTCGATACGCTTCGCATCCTGCTCGGTCCCGCCGGCAGCAGCATCCGGCTCGAGCCGAGCATGGCGAGGGCGGCATGAGCGTCGTCGCGGTCATCCCGGCGCGCGGGGGATCGAAGCAGGTGCCGCGAAAGAACGTGCTACCCGTTGGCGGCGTTCCACTCGTCCAGCGCGCCATCGCCACGGCACTGTCCAGCGATCTCATCGACCGGGTCGTCGTCTCCACGGACGATCGCGAGATCGCCGACCTTGCGCGCGCGGCGGGCGCGCGCGTCGTCGACCGACCCTCGGCGCTCTCCGGCGACACCGCGTCGTCGGAGTCCGCTCTGCTGCACGCCGTCGAGGCCATGGCCGACGACGCGGAGGTCATCGTCTTCCTCCAGGCGACCTCGCCGTTCATCGACCCCGACTCGCTCGACCGGGCGATCGCCCGGGTGCAGAGCGGCCGGGAAGACGTGGTGTTCTCCGCTGTCGAGACCTACGGCTTCCTCTGGCAGCAGTCCGACAGCGGCGCCGTCGGCGTCAACCACGACCACCGGTCGCGCCCACGGCGCCAGGACCGCGAACCGCACTTCCTCGAGACCGGCGCCTTTTATGTGATGGATGCCGCCGGCTTCAAGCAGGCGGGCTACCGGTTCTTCGGCCGGGTCGGCGTCGAGACCACGCCGGAGTCCGGCGCCGTCGAGATCGACACCGTCGAGCAGCTCGCCCTCGCCCAGGCGATCGCCCCGCTCGTGGCCCGACGGGCAGAGATCGACGTCGACGCGGTGGTCACCGACTTCGACGGTGTGCACACACCGGACACGGCGACGATCGGGGCAGACGGAGACGAGCGGGTGACCGTCAGCAGGTCGGACGGGCTCGGCGTGCGATTGCTGCGCGAGGCCGGTGTTCCCGTGCTGATCCTGTCAACCGAGCAGCATCCCGTGGTCGCCGCTCGCGCTGCGAAGCTGCGGGTCGACGTGCGCCATGGGGTCGACGACAAGGCGGCGGCGCTCATCGTCTGGGCCGCAGAGCAGGGCGTTCCGCTTGACCGCATCGCCTACGTAGGCAACGACATCAACGACCTCTCCTGCCTTGCCATCGTCGGCTGGCCGATCGCGGTGCCGGGGGCGCACGAGAGCGTGCTCTCTGCCGCCCGCGTCGTGCTCGGCCGACCGGGCGGGGCCGGCGCGGTGCGAGAACTCGCGGAGCATGTGCTCCGTGCCAGAACCAAGGAGGCAGCGGCATGGTTGACATCGCAGGAACACCTATCGGCAACGGAGCACCGGCCTATGTCATCGCCGAGATCGGGCTCAACCACAACGGTGATGTAGGCATCGCCAAGCAGCTCATCGACGTCGCGGCCGACGCGGGGGCGCAGGCGGTCAAGTTCCAGAAGCGCACGCCGGAGATCTCGACGCCGGCGCACATGAAGAGCGTCATGCGCGAGACGCCGTGGGGCGAGATGACCTACCTCGACTACCGCTACCGCGTCGAGTTCGACCGTGAGCAGTACATCGAGATCGGCGACCACGCGACCATGCGCGGCCTGTCCTGGTTCGCCTCGCCGTGGGACGAGCCGTCGGTCGACTTCCTCGAGGACATCAACGTCGTCGCCTACAAGGTGGCGTCGGCGAGCGTGACCGACCTCGGCCTGCTTCGCGCGATGGCCTCGACGGGTAAGACCGTGATCCTCTCCACCGGCATGTCGACGCTCGACCAGGTCGACCGCGCCGTCGAGACGATCGGCACAGAGCGCCTCGTCATCCTCCACGCGACCTCGACCTACCCGCTGCCGGCGGAGGAGGCCAACCTTCTGATGATCCCCGCGCTCGCCGCCCGGTACCCGGGGGTGCAGATCGGCTACTCCGGCCACGAGACCGGACTGCAGATCTCCTTGGCCGCTGTCGCGCTCGGGGCGACCGCCGTGGAGCGGCACATCACCCTCGACCGGGCGATGTGGGGTTCCGACCACGCGGCCTCGCTCGAGCCGACGGGTCTCGAGCACCTTGTTCGCGACATCCGCGTCATCGAGGAGGCGATGGGGGACGGCGTCAAGCGGATCTTCCCCGGTGAGCTCGCGCCCCTCGCGAAGCTCCGCCGGGTTGGCGCATGAGGGCGATCGCCATCGGCGACTCCGACTCCTATGTGAAGTGGGGGGCCGCGATGCTGTCGCGGCTGCCAGCCGGGTGGGATGCCGAGCTCGTGCTCGTGCGCACCCCGAAGCAGCCAAGCGAGAGCCAGCTCGCCACGGCCCTGAGCGGGTCTGTCATCGAGCCGAGGTCGGTGCGCGTGCTGGAATTCGACGCTGCCGTCGCGCGCATCCGCAGCGAGCGGCCGGATCTCGTCATCGCCGCCACCATCGGCCCGCTCGCCGACCTCGTGATCGCCGCCGTTCTCGACAATGCCGACTGGCGGCCCGTTGTCGTCTCCGGCATGCCGGGCATCGCACTGCCGGAGCGCCGCCGGGCACTGGTCTACCGCTCGCAGGCCGACCTCGTCGTGCTCCACAGCGTGACGGAGGTGCGACGCTTCCGCGCCATCGCCCGCCACAACAGCATCGCCCAGGATTTCGCCCTCGCGACGCTGCCATTCCTGCTCGAGGCGCGACCCGGCACGGGAAGGGATGTGGTCTTCGCCGCGCAGGCGCTCGTTCCCCCGCGCCGCGACCAGCGCATCCGCGTGCTCGAGTGGCTCGCCGAGCTTGCACGGCGCGACCCCGACCGCCGCGTCGTCGTCAAGGTGCGCGCCGTCGACGGGGAGGCCCAGACGCACGCGGAGCGATTCGGCTATGCAGCTCTCATCGAGGAGCACCTCGCCAACCGTCCGGCCAACCTCGTCGTCGAGGGCGGCCCGATGCACGAGCACCTCGGCCGCGCCGGCGGGCTCGTGACGGTGAGCTCGACGGCCGCCATCGAGGCCATCGCCCACGGGGTTCCCGTGCTCGTGCTCGACGACTTCGGGGTCACGCCGGAGCTCATCAACGAGGTGTTCGAGGGCAGCGGGCTGCTCGGCGGCCGCGCCGCGCTCATCGCCGCCGACTTCCGCATCGCCGAGCCGGACTGGCTGAGCGACAACTACTTCCACGGCGTCGCCGCCGACACCTGGCTGCAGGCGGTGCAGGAGAAGCTCGAGCTGGCTGCCGAGGCACGACTTCCCGTTCGCGAGCGGATCGTGCGCGGCAGTGGGGGAGCCCTGCGCCGGGCCTGGGATCGACGACGCGCGCTCGGCAGGCACGACGGCACCGCGATCGGGGTGCTCGCTCTCGCGATCGGCATTCCCGCACGCGCCGTCGTGCTCGCCCTCGGCTCGCTCGCGGCGGTGACCGCTGACCGGCCGCGGCAGCCCCTAGCCTTGAACGATGAAGCTCCCGCTCTCGAGCGCCATCGCCAGCAGTCTCCTCGTTCTTCCTGAGGCAGGCTCCACCAACGACGAGCTTCGCGGGCGGGCGGCAGAGCTCCCCGACCTTGCCGTCGTCGTCACCGACAACCAGACGGCGGGTCGCGGGCGACTCGGCCGCCAGTGGATAGCGCCTGCGGGCCGGTGCCTCGCGATCAGCGTGCTGCTTCGGCCACGTCTCCCGGCCGGGGAGCCCCTCGAGTCGTCCAACTTCGGCTGGCTGCCCCTCATCGCCGGCGTTGCCATGGCGCGCGCTCTGCGCCCTCTCGTTCCCGGCCGGGTCGGCCTCAAGTGGCCGAACGACGTGCAGATCGACGGGCTCAAGGTGAGCGGACTGCTGGCCGAGTTGCTCGTCTCCGGCGACGCCGTCGTGCTCGGTGCCGGGGTCAACCTCTCGCTGACGGCCGATGAGCTTCCGGTGCCGACTGCCACATCCCTCGCCCTCAGCGGAGCGTCACTCGAGGGCGACGCGCTCGCCGACGCGGTGCTGAGCGGCTACCTCGCCGCGCTGCGCGATCTCTACACCGACTTCGTGCACCTCGGAGCCGACGTCGAGGCGAGCGGAACGCTGCAGCTCGTGAGCGACTACTGCACCACCCTCGGGCAGGAGGTGCGGGTGCAGCTTCCGGGCGGCGACGACCTCGTCGGAATAGCCACCGAGATCGACCGCGCGGGCCGCCTGCTGGTGCGCCGCTCGTCGGATGGCGCCGTTACGGCTGTCGCAGCCGGCGACGTGACGCATCTGCGGTATGAATGACGCATGTCGGCTGTGAATGACACCGGTCCGAGCGGACAGGTGCCAGAGACGGTGGTCGCCCGCCTGCGACCGCACGTTCGCGCGCTCTTCTGGCCGACCATCGCGCTCTTCGCCGCGGTCGTCGGCGGGGCGTACTTCACCGGCCAGTTCGATGAGCTCTGGCTCAACCTCGTCATCGGCATCGGGGCGATTCTCGTCGTCTTCTTCGCCTGGCTGCTGCCGCTGCTGGCCTGGCTCGGGCGCAACTACACCATCACCACCCGGCGCATCGTGCTGCGCAGCGGCTTTCTCGTGCGGCTGCGACAGGAACTGCTGCACAGTCGCGGCTACGACATCACCGTGCGCAAGGGCGCGCTGCAGTCGATGTTCGGCAGCGGCGACGTGATCATCAACAGCGGTCTCGACCGGCCGGTGATCCTGCGCGACGTGCCCGACGCCGACCTGGTGCAGGAGTCACTGCACGACCTCATGGAGCGCAATATCACCCAGGTCGCGTCTCGCCGCCAGCGGGAGCAGTCCGCCGGCGACGACGAGACGACCATGTGGGGTCGGCGCTAGGCCGCAGGTTCTGGCTGATGCTCGGCACGGGCGGCGGCATCCGTGGCGCCTTCCTCCCGGTCGATCTGCGCCTTGAAGACCCAGCCACGGTAGAGCGTGAAGCGAAACGCTGTGCCGAGGGCGAGCCCGATGACGTTGGTCGCGATGTTGTCGGCGAGCACGGAGGTGAACCCGAGCAGGTAGTGCGAGACCCAGAGGCAGCCGAGGCTGATGGCCATGCCCCCGACGCTCACGAGGGCGAACTCGATGCCCTCGCGCACCCAGTGCGATTTGCGCTCGCCACGGAAGGTGAAGTGGCGGTTGCCGATCCAGTTGGCGACGATCGCGATGGATGTCGAGATCACCTTCGCGACAACCGGCCCCTCGTGCAGCGCCTCCGGGCTCAGCACCGTGAGCCGCAGGAGGTTGAAGACGCCGACATCCACGACGAGCCCGACCAGCCCGACGAGCCCGAAGCGGGTCAGTTGGGCGAGGAGTGAGCGCATGCATCCACCTGGTCGATAATGGTCGTGTTGCGGAAAATCCTATCCGCAGCGCTCGAGCGGCCTCGCAGCGCCGGCGAATCCAGGAGTGTGTATGTCCCCGACGGTTGGCGTGATCGGCGGAGGGCAGCTCGCCCGCATGATGATCCCCGCGGCGGTCAACCTCGGCATAGAGCTTCGCGTGCTGGCCGCGACGACGGGCGAGTCGGCCGACCTCGCCGTGACGCAGCTGGGCGAGCACACGGATGCCGATGCCGTTCTCCGCTTCGCCCGCGATGTCGACGTCGTCACCTTCGACCACGAGCACGTGCCCCAGTCGGTGCTCGCCGCGCTTCTCGCCGAGGGAGTGCGCGTGCACCCGCAGCCCGCGGCCCTCCTCTACGCCCAGGACAAGCTGCTCATGCGTGAGCGCCTCTCGCAGCTCGGTGTTCCCGTGCCGGAGTGGGCGCGCATCTCCACCCCGGCAGACCTCGACGCCTTCCTCGCCGACAACGGCGGCCGTGCTGTTGTGAAGACCGCGCGGGGCGGATACGACGGCAAGGGCGTGCGGGTGGTGCGCTCCTCCGACGAGGTCGCCGAGTGGTTCGGGGCCGGCGACGACCTGCTTGCCGAGGAGCTCGTCGACTTCCGCCGCGAGCTCGCCCAGCTCGTCGCCCGTCGTGCCTCGGGCGAGCTGCGTCCCTGGCCCGTCGTCGAGAGCGTGCAGCGCGACGGTGTCTGCGCGGAGGTCATCGCCCCTGCCCCGTCGTCGGCCGGCCGCGTCGCCGAGGTTGCCGCCCAGATCGCCACGACGATCGCCGAGGGACTCGACGTCACCGGCGTGCTCGCCGTCGAGCTGTTCGAGACGACCGACGAGCGCCTTCTCGTCAACGAGCTCGCGATGCGCCCGCACAACACCGGCCACTGGTCGATGGATGGCGCGGTCACCGGCCAGTTCGAGCAGCACCTGCGCGCCGTGCTCGACCTCCCGCTCGGCGACCCCTACCCGATCGCCCCGTGGAGCGTCATGATCAACGTGCTCGGCGGCCCGGCCACCGGCACCCTCGCCGACCGGTACCCGGCGCTGCTGGCCGCCCACCCCGGCGCCAAGGTTCACTCCTATGGCAAGAGCCCGCGCCCCGGCCGCAAGGTCGGGCACGTCAACGCCTTCGGCGACGACCTCGACGAGGTCATGTACACCGCGCGTGCCGCGGCAGCCTTCTTCGAGAACTGACCCGTACCATGGACGGCGTGCCAGCCTCCAACCCTCTCGTCGCCGTCGTCATGGGCTCCGACTCGGACTGGACGGTCATGGCGGATGCCGCAGCCGCCCTCGACGAGTTCGGCATCCCCTACGAGGTGGAGGTCCTCTCCGCCCACCGCACGCCCGACGCGATGATCGCGTTCGGCCGTGCCGCCCGTGAACGCGGGCTCAAGGTGGTGATCGCCGGCGCCGGCGGAGCCGCGCACCTGCCCGGAATGCTCGCGAGTGTCACCACCCTTCCCGTCGTCGGGGTGCCCGTGCCGCTCTCACGGCTCGACGGCCTCGACTCGCTCCTGTCGATCGTGCAGATGCCTGCTGGCGTGCCGGTCGCAACGGTCTCCATCGGAGGCGCACGCAACGCCGGGCTGCTCGCAGCCCGCATCCTGTCCACCTCTGATGAGTCGATCGCCGCGGCTCTCGCGAGTTTCGCCGACTCCCTCGAGACGACCGTCGCGGAGAAGAACGCGAAGCTCAAGTCGTCGCTCTCCAAGTAGGCGCCATGAGCTCACCCAGTCCCATCCGCCATCCTGACGCGGGCTCGCCGGCGGTCATGGGCCGCCGCGCGTGGTGGCTTGTCGCCCTTGGCATCGTCATTCCCGGCTCTGCGCAGCTGCTCGCGGGCAGTCGAAGGCTCGGCCGTTTCGGTGTCGGCAGCACCTTCGTGCTGTGGGTACTCGCCGTGGTCGCGCTCGCCCTCTACACGTTCTGGAACTCCGCGTTCCTCACGATCGCGACGAACGTCGTCGCTCTCACCGTCATCCAGGTCGGCCTCGCCTTCTACACCGTGCTCTGGGTCGTGCTCGCGATCAACACCATCACCCTGGTCAGGCTCGTCACCCTCGCCCCTGCCGTACGGGCCGCGGTCGCGGTGCTCGCGACGGCCGCTCTCGTGCTGACGGCGGGCGCTGCGGGCTACGGCGCCGTCGTCGCCGGCTCCGCTCGCACGCTGCTCACCGACGTCTTCGGCGGCGGCAGCTACGCGGAGCCGATCGACGGCCGCTATACCGTGATGCTGCTCGGCGGCGACGCGGGTGCCGACCGGATCGGGCTCCGACCAGACAGCATCTCGGTCGTCAGCATCGACGCCGAGACCGGCTCGTCGACGATCATCGGCATTCCCCGCAACCTCGAGAACACCGTGCCGTTCTCCGAGGGCTCTCCCCTCTACGGCCCGTTCCCCGACGGCTACAACTGCGGCAACGAGTGCCTCATCAGCTACCTCTACACGTACGGCACCGAGCATCCCGATCTCTATCCCGATGCGGTGGCGGCGGGAAGCGATCCAGGGGTCGAGGCGATGCGCGACGCGGTCGAGGGCGTCACCGGGCTCACCATCCAGTACTACGCGCTCATCGACATGCAGGGCTTCAGCCAGCTGGTCGACTCCCTCGGCGGAATCACGATCGACGTGAAGTCGAAGGTGCTGCTCGGCAAGAACGGCGAGAACCCGATCGGCTCCATCCCGGCAGGGGTGCAGCAGATGGATGGCGCCACCGCCCTCTGGTACGCCCGCTCGCGCTACAACGTGACCGACTATGACCGCATGGCGCGTCAGCGTGACGTGCAGGAGGCGATTCTCGCCCAGTTCGATCCGGCGAACGTGCTGACGAAGTTCCAGGCGGTCGCCGACGCGGGAGCGCAGGTGGTCAAGACCGATATTCCCCAGAACATGCTGCCCAGGTTCGTTGAGCTCGGCAAGAAGGCGAAGCTCCTGCCAATCACCCGGCTCGAGCTGGTACCGCCTCTCGTGAAGACGGCGGCCCCCGACATCGACGCGATCAAGGCGCTCATCGCCGACACGATCGCCCAGTCGGGTGCGACGGCGAGCCCCACGCCGCAGTAGCGGCGATCAGAGGTCGGCGTGCAGCTGCCAGACCTTCTCCGCCGAGTTCTCCCACGAGTAGAGACTGGCACGGTCGTGCCCGGCGACGATGAGGGTCTCGCGCAGCACGGTGTCGCCGACGATGCTCGAGATCGCGTCGCCGAGTCGCTCTGCGAACCCTTCGCCCTCGAGTGCAACGGCGAGTCCGGCCTCCCCGGCGACCTCGACGAGGGCGGGGGTGTCGGAGTGCACGACGGGGGTGCCGAAGTGGAACGCCTCGAGCAGGGGAAGGCCGAAGCCCTCCAGCCTGCTCGGGAGCACGAGGGCCGTCGCGCGGTCGAGCACGACGCAGAGCTCCGGGTCGGTGAGGCGGCCAAGGGCACGCACGCGACCCTCGGGGATCCCGGCCTCGACGGCGGAGCGCTCGATGGCCTCCGACGTCGCTGCATCCGTTCCAACGACGAGGAGCGGGATGTCGGCTGCGCCGGGCAGCGCGAGTGCCGCGAGCAGCTCGTCGAGTCCGCGGCGCGGCTCGAGCCCGCCGATGGCGACGAGGTACTCGTGCGGCAGCTCGAGTCGCTCCGCGCGTGACTCCGCATCGATCGGGGTCGCGAGGGTCGGGCTCACCGCGCCGCCGATGACGCGGATCCGGTCGCCGAAGTCGATGAACTCGGCGAGCTGCTCTGCGACGGCGTGCGTCGGCACGACGACGGCGTCCGCGTAGCGGTGCGCGCGCTTGGCCATGGCGATGTGCCAGGAGGCGCCGCGGTTCTCGAGGGAGTCGGGGTGGATCCACGGTGTCACGTCGTGAACGGTGACCACCGTCTGCTGCCCCTCCGCGTGCAGGCGGTCGTGCTTGAACAGCGGCGCGAGCAGGCTCGGGGCGTGCACCATGCCGGAGAGACGGGTGAACCCGTGCTGCCAGGCGGTCGCGAGCTCGCGTCTCGCGAGGGCGCTCTTGGCGAGGGTGATGCCAGGGAGCCGGTCGAGGAGGTCCTCGTACTCCGCCTCCGTCGAGGCTGCGACGACGCCCTCGACCCGTGCGCCGCGAGGGGCGGCGGAGATGAGGGCACGCGTGAGGTCCTCCGTGTAGCGCGAGAGCCCGGTGGGCACCGGTGCCAGCACGTCATCAACGATCACGCGGAGGGTGATCATGCGCTCGCCAGCGCTCCCGTGTCGAATGCCTCTTTGAGCGCCTCGCGCCAGTCGCGCATCGGCGGGATACCAGCCTCGGCCCAGGCATCGTGCCCGAGCACCGAGTTCGCTGGGCGTGGGGCGGGGCGAACGAACTGCGCGCTCGTCGTCGGCCGCACGTTCTCGGGGTCGAGCCCGCCGAACTCGAAGACCGCCTTGGCGAAGTCGAACCAGCTTGCCTGGCCGCTCGCCGTGCCGTGGTAGATGCCGAACGGCGCATCGGAGTCGATGAGTCGCACGATCTGCTTCGCGAGGTCCATCGTCCAGGTGGGCTGACCGATCTGGTCGGTGACGACCTGCACCTCGGGCCGACGGCTGCCGAGGGCCAGCATGGTCTTGGCGAAGTTCGGCCCGTGCTCTCCGTAGAGCCACGCGGTGCGGACGATGAACGACCCGTCGGGATGCGCCTCGAGCACGCGGCGCTCACCGTCTGCCTTGGTGCGGCCGTAGGCGGAGCGCGGTGCCGTCGTCGCCTCCTCGTCGTAGGGGCCGGTGTCGGCTCCCGAGAAGACGTAGTCGGTCGACACCTGCACGACGATCGCGCCGTTCTCTGCTGCGACGCGGGCGATGTTGGCCGCGCCAACGGCGTTGACCATTGCTGCCTCTGCCTCGTGCTCCTCCGCGTCATCCACCCGCGTGTACGCGGCCGCGTTGATGACGACGTCGACGTCGCGGAGGGCGGTGCGCACCGCATCCACGCTCGTGATGTCGAGCTGGGAGCGGGTGAGGGATGTGACGTCGCGACCAGAGAGCACCGTCACGAGGTCGGTGGCGAGCATGCCGCCTCCGCCCGTGATCAGGTAGGTGGGACCCGTCGTCAAGAGAGGGCTGCCCGCTCTTTGAGTGGCTCCCACCAGGCGCGGTTGTCGCGGTACCACTGCACCACGTCGGCGAGGCCCTGCTCGAACGGAACCAGCGGCTCGTAGCCGAGCTCTGCCCGGATCTTCGAGATGTCGACGCTGTAGCGCAGGTCGTGGCCGAGGCGGTCCTGCACGCGGTCGACGTACGACCAGTCCTTGCCCGTGGCGTCGAGCAGCTTCTCGGTCAGCTCCTTGTTGGTGAGCTCCGTTCCACCGCCGATGTTGTAGATCTCCCCGGCGCGGCCGCCGACGAGCACCATCGCGATGCCGCGCGTGTGGTCGTCGACGTGCAGCCAGTCGCGGATGTTGTTGCCCTCGCCGTAGAGGGGAACGTGCTTGTCGTCGATGAGGTTGGTCACGAAGAGCGGGATGACCTTCTCTGGGAAGTGGTACGGACCGTAGTTGTTCGAGCAGCGCGTGATCGACACATTGAGTCCGTGGGTGCGGAAGTAGCTGCGCGCGAGCAGGTCGCTGCCTGCCTTCGACGCGGAGTACGGCGAGTTCGGCTCGAGTGGGCGCTGCTCATCCCAGGAGCCCTCGGCGATCGAGCCGTAGACCTCGTCGGTCGAGACATGCACGAACCGGGCGAGGTTGGCCCGCAGGGCGGCGTCAAGCAGCTTCTGGGTGCCAAGCACGTTCGACTCGACGAATATGGACGCGTCGCGCACCGACCGGTCGACATGCGATTCCGCAGCGAAGTGCACGACCGCGTCGACGGTCGGCAGCAGGGTGTCGAGCAGCGCGGAGTCGCGGATGTCGCCATGCACGAACGAGTACCGCGGCGAGTCGGCGACGGGAGCAAGGTTCTCGAGGTTGCCGGAGTAGGTGAGCGCGTCGAGGACGACGACCTCCGCCCCCTCCAGGCCGGGGTAGGCGTCTTCGAGGGTGCGTCGAACGAAGTTCGAGCCGATGAAACCGGCGCCGCCGGTTACGAGGATCTTCATGGAGCTCATCCTTGGGGGTGGAGTATATTGCCGCGTCGAGTCTAGCTAGTGCCCCAGTTTGCGGGTGACGAGAGCCGACCGCACTGCGAGCCCGATCCTCAGCGATACCCGGATCGGCCACAGCAGCACGCCACGGTACTTCTTGCCGAGAAAGCGCTTCGCGCTCTCGTGGTGCACGCGCACCATCTGGGCGGAGTCCGAGTTGGTGGAGTGCGCTCCGGTGTGGGTGGCGACGGCAGCGGGTTCGTAGAGGTTGCGGTATCCCGCCTTGCCGAGACGGTAGCCGAGGTCGACATCCTCGAAGTACATGAAGAAGCCGTCGTCGAATCCATCGAGCTCGGCGAACGCGCTGCGGCGAACGAGAACGCACGCCCCCGACAGCCAGCCGGCGTCTCGCGCCGTGTTCTCCATCTCGGCCTCGCGGCGGTAGGCCCTCGTCCACGGGTTGCCCGCCCAGAGGTTCACGAACAGGGCGTGCCCGACGCCAGTGCGCAGCGACGGCACCGCACGCGCCGACGGGTAGACCTCGCCGGTCGCGGTGAGGATGCTCGGCCCGACGGATCCGATCGCCGCATCCTGCTCTCCCGCCGCGACGAGAGTGTCGAGGGAGCCAGGGCCGAGAACGACGTCGGGGTTGCTCACCAGGATCCAGCGCACCGAGTCGGGAAGGGTGGCGACGGCCGCGTTGATCGCCCCGCCGTAGCCGAGGTTCGACCCAGTTCCCAGATAGGTTGCGCCGTGCGATTCCACCTGCGCGCGAACCCGCTCGTCGAGCTGCGGCTTGTTGTCGACGACGACCACTGTCGGGGAGGCGATGCTCGCCGGACCGACCGAATCGAGAAAGGAGGGGAGCACGTCGCCAGAACCGAAGCTCACGGTCACCACGGCCACGGACGGCGCGTCGGGGGTGGAGTCGGAGGGTGCCATAGGACGGCAATTCTAGTTGGATGTCGATACCGTGTACCGTGTGGCGCCTGACGACGAACTATCCACAGCCGGCCGAGAGTACGCGGAACGGCTGAGGCGGCTTGACCGCTCGACCTGGCGACGCGTGCTCAACGTGCAGGCCCCCTACCGCTGGAACATCCGCCGACTGGGGCTCGGACGTACCCTCGACGTCGGCTGCGGCCTCGGCCGCAATCTCGCCCACCTCGGTGGCAACGGCGTCGGCGTCGACCACAACCCAACCTCGATCGCCATCGCGCGCTCGCGGGGGCTCACTGCCTTCACCGGCGAGGAGTTCCGCGCCAGCGAGTACGCCAAGCCGTCGAGCTTCGACTCGATCCTCTTCGCCCACGTCGCAGAGCACCTGTCGCTCGAGACCGGGCTCGAGCTCCTGCGGGAGTACCTTGCCTACCTGCGCCCCGGGGGCAAGGTCTGCTTCATCACCCCGCAGGAACGCGGGTACCGCACCGATGCGACGCACATCCGCTTCGTCGACTTCGACGGAATCCGGGAGATGACGGATGCACTCGGACTCCGCGAGGTGCGCCACTTCTCCTTCCCCTTCCCTCGCATCATCGGCCGCGTCTTCCCCTACAACGAGTTCGTGCTGCTCGCGGCGCAGCCGTCGCCGTGATTCAGATCTCCCCGGCTAAACTGAGCTGTTTGGTTGCCTGATAGGCATAGTCACGTAGGGGCGGGATGAATTACCTGAAAGAAGTGCTCGCGTCTCGCGAGCTCCTCGCCAACCTCACGCTGCGCGAGATCAGGGGCAAGTACAAGCGCACGATCTTCGGCCAGCTCTGGTCGCTGGCGAACCCGCTCGCCCTGATGCTCATCTACACCTTCGTGTTCGGGCTGATCTTCCGTATCCAGCCGGACAAGGGCGACCCGAGCGGGCTCGATGTCTTCGCCCTGTGGCTGCTGTGCGGCCTTCTCCCGTGGACCTTCTTCTCCACCGTGCTGAACCTCGGTGTCGGATCTCTCGTTGCCAATGCGGGTCTCATCCAGAAGGTCTACTTCACCCGCATCGTGCTTCCGCTCTCACTCGTCGGCTCCGCGGTCTACAACTGGCTGTTCGAGATGGCCGTGCTCGCGGTCGCGCTGTCAGTGGTCGGAGCCTTCGTGCTGCCGTGGCTTCCCCTCGTTCTCCTGATCATGGTGCTACTCGCCGTGTTCGCGGCGGGCATCGCGCTCATGCTCTCCATCGCGAACGTCTACTTCCGCGACACGCAGTACTTCATCGGCATCTTCCTTCAACTGTGGATGTATCTCAGCCCGATCATCTACCCGTACTCGATGGTCGCGACGGTCTCGAAGGATCTCGGTGGCCTGTTCGGCAGCCCCGTCACCCTCTCCGCCGTGTACGGCTTGAATCCCATGGTCCACTTCGTCGAGGTCTTCAGAAACCTGCTGTACGACAACCGCTGGCCAGATCCCGTCGAGTGGCTTATCTGCACCGTCTGGGCGGTTGCGGTCTTCGCGCTCGGCATGCTGGTCTTCCGACGAAACGAGAAGAAGCTGGCGGAGGCGCTGTGAGCGACATCGCGGTCAAGGTCGACAACGTGAGCAAGAGCTTCCGGCTCTACCACGAGCGAAACCAGACGATAAAGTCTGCCGTCATGCGCGGTCGCACCTCGGTGCACGACGACTTCTGGGCACTGAAGGACGTGACCTTCGATGTGCCCGTCGGTTCGACATTCGGGCTCATCGGCAGCAACGGATCCGGCAAGTCGACCCTGCTCAAGTGCCTCGCGAACATCTACTTCCCCAACAAGGGATCGATCACGCACAACGGCAAGATGGCGGCCATGCTCGAGGTCGGGTCTGGCTTCCACACCGAGCTCTCCGGGCGCGAGAACATCTTCCTCAACGGGTCGATCCTCGGAATGACCAAGAAGGAGATCACGCGCAAGTACGACGAGATCGTCGACTTCTCCGGCGTCGAGCAGTTCATCGACCAGCCGGTGAAGAACTACTCATCGGGAATGTACGTGCGGCTCGGGTTCGCGATCGCGATCAACGTCGATCCTGAGATCCTCGTCGTCGATGAGGTGCTCGCGGTGGGTGATGCAGAGTTTCAGGAGAAGTGCTTCCAGAAGTTCCGCGACTTCAAGCGCGACGGCAAGACGGTCATCCTCGTCAGCCACTCGATGGCTGCGGTGAGCGAGATGTGCGACCACGCGGCGTGGATCAACAAGGGCACCCTGATGGCGTCCGGTGCGGCGAAGCCGACCATCAAGGCCTACGCCGATAGCTACTCGACCGACCAGTAGCCGCATGTCCTCGACTGTCTCTGTCGCACTAGGCACGCACAACGGTGCGGCATACCTCGAGCAGCAGCTGCGCAGCATCCTCTCCCAGACCGTGACGCCGGTTGAGATCGTTCTCAGCGACGACGCGTCAACCGACACGACGGTCGACCTGGCCGAGCGGGTCGTGGCTGGCTCCGGGGTGCGACTGCGCGTCATCCGAAACGAGACTCCACTCGGTGTGACCCGCAACTTCGAACAGGCCATCCTCGCCTGCGGATCGGAGTTCGTCGCCCTGTGCGACCAGGACGACGAATGGATGCCCGACCGCCTCGAGCAGGCCCTTCGCGTCTTCCAGGCCCGACCGCAGATCTCGCTCGTGCACGGCAACGCGACGCTCATCGATGCCGTCGGCGCACCACTCGGCGCCTCGCTGTTCGAGGCACTGGGAATCGGCAGCGCGGCGATCGCCGACATCCACGAGGGGCGCGCGTTCGACCTGCTCATGAAGCGCAACCTCGTCACGGGTGCGGCGACCATGCTGCGACGGTCGCTCGCCGAATCCAGCGCGCCCTTCCCTCCCGGATGGGTGCACGATGAGTGGCTCGCCATCGTCGCTGCGGCCCACGACGCCATAGACGTGATCGACGAGCCGATCCTCGGCTACCGCCAGCACGGCGCTAACCAGATCGGTGTGAAGGCACTGTCGTTCGCCGGCAAGCTCGGGCGCATGCTGGAACCGGGTGCCGAACGCAATGACCGGCTGCTCGAGCGCGCGAAGCAGCTCGAGAAACGACTCGCCTCCATGGACGGCGTGCCGTCCGAGCGACGGGAGGCGGCCGTCGAGAAGCGCAGGCACGAAGAAGCGCGCAGCGGACTCCACGGTGGCCGTCTTCGCCGGATCGGACCGGTGCTGCGAGAACTGCGCACCGGGCGGTACCGGCTGTTCGGCCGAGGGGCTGCCGACGGGGTCCGTGACCTGCTCCAGCCGCTGAAGGGCTCCGGGTAGTATCGACCCCGTGCAAATCCGCGAGCTCTCGATTCCTGACTCCTACGAGATCACCCCGGTCCAGCGCGCTGACGACCGTGGCGTGTTCCTCGAGTGGTACCGGTTCGATGCTCTCGAGGCGGCCATCGGCCACCCCCTCACCCTCCGCCAGGCCAACACCTCGGTGTCCAAGCGGGGTGTCGTCCGCGGCATCCACTTCGCCGACGTGCCCATCGGACAGGCCAAGTACGTGACAGCCACGCACGGTGCCGTTATCGACTACGTCATCGACATCCGGGTCGGCTCTCCCACGTTCGGGCAGTGGGACTCCGTGCGCCTCGACACGGTCGATCGGCGCGCCATCTACCTCGCTGAGGGCCTCGGGCACGCGTTCGTCGCGCTGACGGATGACGCGACGGTCAGCTACCTGGTCAGTGACACCTACAACCCCACGGCAGAGCACGGCATCAACCCCCTCGACCCCGACGTCGCCCTCGTCTTCCCCGCCGAGGCGGGAGAGCTGCTGCTGTCGCCGAAGGACACCGACGCACCATCCCTCGCAGAGGCACGCGACAGCGGGCTGCTGCCAACGTGGGACGCGGTTCGTGCGTTCTACACATCGCTCAACGGAAAGTAGACAATGCGCGGAATCATCCTCGCCGGAGGCTCCGGTACGCGCCTGTGGCCCATCACCCGCGGCATCTCGAAGCAGCTCATGCCGATCTACGACAAGCCGATGATCTACTACCCCCTGTCGACCCTCATGATGGCTGGCATCAACGAGATCCTCATCATCACAACGCCCGAGTACAACGAGCAGTTCCGTGCGCTCCTCGGCGATGGCAGCGACCTCGGCATCACCCTCGAGTACGCGGTGCAGCCGTCGCCCGACGGCCTTGCCCAGGCGTTCATCATCGGCGAGGACTTCATCGGCGACGACTCCGTCGCGCTGGTGCTCGGAGACAACATCTTCCACGGGGCCGGCCTCGGGTCGAACCTGCGCACCAACACCGAGGTGGATGGCGCGCTCATCTTCGCGTACCACGTCTCGAACCCGCGCTCCTATGGGGTCGTCGAGTTCGACGACGACTTCAACGCGCTCTCCATCGAGGAGAAGCCAGCGAACCCGAAGAGCAACTACGCGGTTCCCGGCCTCTACTTCTACGACAACGACATCGTCGAGATCGCCAAGTCGATCGAGCCGAGCGACCGCGGCGAGCTCGAGATCTCCACCGTCAACGAGGTCTACCTCGAGCGCGGCACGCTGCGCGTGAAGGTGCTCGACCGCGGAACCGCGTGGCTCGACACGGGCACCTTCGAGTCGATGATGCAGGCGTCGGAGTACGTGCGCGTCATCGAGGACCGCCAGGGTTTCAAGATCGGCTGTATCGAGGAGATCGCGTGGCGCGCCGGCTGGATCGACTCGCAGCAGCTGCGTGTCCTCGCGACCCCCCTCGCCAAGAGCGGATACGGGCAGTATCTCCTCAACCTGCTCGAGGCAGCCAAGTGACGTCGGCGGGAGAGACATCTGCTGAGCTGATCCCGGTCGCCCACACCGCGTCCGACGAGAAGGTCGAGGCGAAGAAGCTCTCGATCGGCGAGGCGCTCGCCGGCAACGCCAACTCGCTCGGGCTGCTGCGACTCCTGCTCGCCTCGCTCGTCATCTTCGACCACTCCTTCCCGCTCGGCGGCAACGGACACGAGCCGTTCTGGTCGGCCACGCGAGGGCAGACCTCGCTCGGCGGGTTTGCCGTCGCAGGCTTCTTCGCCATCAGCGGCTACCTGATCGCCAAGAGCGGCATGTCCGGCGACGTCGTGCAGTTCATGTGGCGACGCACCTTGCGCATCTTCCCCGCCTACTGGCTCGTGCTTCTGGTCACCGCCTTCCTCGTCGGGCCCGTGCTCTGGGTGCTCGACGGGCATGCCTTCGCGAACTACTTCACCTGGGGTGGCAACGGGCCTTTCACCTACTTCTTCGCCAACTGGTCGCTCAATATCGGCACCTACGGCATCTACGACCTGCTGACCGAGACCACGCCCTACGGCCGCCTGATCGACAGCAGTGCGTTCAACGGCTCGATCTGGACCCTCATCTACGAGTGGAAGAGCTACCTCATCATCGCCGCCCTTGTTGCGTTCGGCGTACTGAAGAACGCCCGCATCCTCGTCCCGATCCTCGCCCTGTTCTTCCTCATCATGCAGGTGGCTGCGACAGCGAACTTCGGCGCGGTCATCGCGATGTTCCCGTCAGTCGCGGACACGTACATGATCTCGCTCGGAATGACCTTCCTCTTCGGATCGGTCATCGCGGTGTACTCGAAGCAGATTCCGTTCGACGACCGCCTGGGCATCTTCGCCGGACTCCTGCTCGTGCTCACCCTTCGCTACGGCGGGTTCTCGACGATTGGCACGGCGGCCGGCGCGTACTTCGTGCTCTACCTGGCCGCTCGCCTTCCGCGCCGGTTCCACTGGGTCGGCCGCAAGAATGACTACTCCTACGGTGTCTACATCTACGGATTCCTCGTGCAGCAGGTTCTGGCGTACTTCGGCGTCTACAAGCTCGGCTATCTGCCATTCGCTCTCATCGCTCTCGCCATCTCGCTCGGCTGCGCGTGGCTGAGCTGGCATCTCGTCGAGAAGCGGGCGATGTCGCTGAAGAACTGGGGACCCGGCATGGGATTCCGGTACTGGTTCGACCGCGTGCGGGGCAGGTTCTCGAAGCAGGCTCCCAGCCCCTCGTTGTGAAGCTGGATACCGTGGTACCCGTGCAGATTGTGGAGAACACGAATGACTGACTCACCCGCGCGCGCCGACGAGGCAACCGGTTCCAGCCTGAGCATCCAGTCGATCGTGTACGGCAACCCCGTCGACGACATCGTGCGAGCGGTGCGCGCCACCATCAACTCCGCGGTGCTGGCGGGATCGGTGCTCGGACAGTGGGAGATAGCCATCGGCGACTGCTCACCGAGCCCTCTCTTCGACAAGAAGACTCTCGCGCTCCTGGCCAAGGAGTCAGCGGCAGCGGGAGGGGCCTTCCGCTACGAGTTCTTCGATGCGAACCTGGGCCACGGCGGAGGCCACAACCGCCTCGAACGCGCTGGCGACTCCGATCTGCTGTTCTTCCTCAATCCCGATGCGCTCGTGGGTCCAGACACGCTTCGCGAGCTGGTCACGGCCATGCAGGATGCGACGATCGGTGCCGGAGACGGTCGCCAGCTACCCCTCGACCACCCAAAGTACTACGACCCGAAGACGGGTGACGCCAGCTGGGCGTCTGGAGCGTGCCTCATCACCCGACGTGCCGTCTACCGCGACGCCGGAGGGTTCGATCACGAGTCGTTCTTCCTGTACGGCGACGACGTCGACTACTCGTGGCGGGTTCGGCTCGCGGGCCTTCGCGTCATCCACGTGCCAGCCGCCCGGGTGTTCCACGACAAGCGGCTCGACGTCAGCGGCAGGCTCCCCCCGTCGGCGGCAGAGCTGTACTACTCCGCAGAGTCAGCGCTGATGCTGGCCCACAAGTACTCTCGCGAGAAGATTGTCGAGACGATCAGCGGCGTGTTCCGCCGTGGCGAGGCGGGGGAGCCAGGCACCGCGGCCCTGGCGGAGTACGAGGCACGGCTCGCCAAGGGGGAACTCCCGGTGCCGCTCGACCCCCACCACCGTGTCGGCCAGTTCATCGAGGGCAACTACGCGAGGCACCGATCATGACCGACGAATCGACACCCATGATTCCCACGCTCACCGCAGTGCTGCAGCAGGCTGTTGCGCGACCAGACGCCGATCCGGAGCTCACCGCCCGGATCGCCGCGGTAACCGACTACCTCTCGGCGGCATCCGACGAGTCGAGCGCTCCGTTCCTCTCGGTCATCGTGCGCACCCAGGGGCTCAGGATCGAGCCGTTCAAAGACGTTCTGCTCTGCCTTCAGGCACAGTCGACGAGCGACTTCGAGGTCATCGTCGTCGTGCACAACGCCGACCCAGAGCACGCGTCCCTCGTGCGCGAAGCGGTCTCCGCTTTTCCCGCGTCCTTCCGCGAGCGGGTGCGCGTCATCGACGTTGAGGGGGGAAGCCGGTCACGTCCGCTCAACGTCGGCCTTGAGCACGCGAACGGCCGGTATCTCTCGTTCTACGACGACGACGACATCGTCTTCGCCCACTGGGTCGAGTCGTTCGTGACGGGAGCCAAGCAATCTCCGGGGGTGCTGCTGCGCGCCGTCGTCGCCAACCAGCCGGTGGAGCCGGAGGTGTGGGCGCGCGGGGTCTCCGGACTGCGGTCGGCGGCCTGGCCACGGCCGGAGTGGGACGACAGCTTCGACCTCGTCGGCCACCTCGTCGTCAACAAGTCGCCGTTCATGAGCTGGGCCTTTCCGCGCACCCTGTTCTCGACGCTCGGGGTCCGCTTCGACGAGGAGCTGGTTGCCGCGGAGGACTGGGACGTCATCCTCCAGGGCGCTCTCATGCTCGGTGTGGCCGACGTGCCAGAGCTGACCTCCATCTACCGTCGCTGGACCAACGCGGAGAGCTCGTACACCGCCCACTCGGGAGACGACTGGCGTCAGTCGGAGCAGCGGGTGATCGACCGCATCAACGCGATGGTCCTCACCTTGCCCCCCGGCAACTCCGTGCCGCTGCGCCAGCAGGTGCTCTTCGCGGAGGCTCTCCACCACTACCGGTTCCTCTTCAAGGGACACCAGCTGCGCCAGCCACTGCTTGGCGCCTGGAAGGCTGCCGCCCCCGGCATGCGGCTCGCCGTCCGAGTGCGCGACAAGGTGCGCAGGATGCGCTCGCGGTGAACTAGACCCCTGCTCGACCCGGGCGCGCGCGGCGCGCGCGGGGCCGGAATAGCTGCCGATGATGCTGCTCTCACGTATGGTTTAAACCATCACCGGGGGAGGAGTGTGTGATGGCACCTGCCATGTCACGGCATCGGCGCGTCATCGGCGCGCTCATCGCCCTCGTCCTCGCAGCGACGGGTTTGACGGCGCTGGCACCCGTCGAGCGGGCGGAAGCGCTGTCTGGAAGCCAGTTCAACCCCGGCTACATCATCAGCGACCAGTACTTCTACGACGCCAACGCGATGTCGGTTGCGCAGATCCAGTCGTTCCTCGATGCCAAGATCGGCGCCTGCGCCAACAGCAACTGCCTCAACGTGCTCAACACCCAGTCGGTGCAGAAGGCGGCGCGGTACTCCACGGGCGGCGTTCTCGTCTGCAAGGCCTACGATCTCGCCACGCCAACGGCCATCGAGTCGGCGGCAACCATCATCTTCAAGGTGCAGCAGGCGTGCAGCATCAGTGCGAAAGTCCTCCTCGTGACCCTCCAGAAGGAGCAGGGGCTCGTCACTAAGAAGTCGGTAACGGCCGGTGTGCTCGAACGGGCGATGGGCTACGGATGCCCTGACTCCGCGGGTGGCGCGTGCGCCTCCGAGTACTACGGCTTCTTCAACCAGGTCTACTGGGCAGCGTGGCAGCTCAAGCGCTACGGCACCTCGCCTGCGGTCGGAAGCTACCAGCCGGGCTGGGAGAACATCCAGTACCACCCCGTCGTCGGCTGCGGGGCGTCTGCCGTTTTCATCCAGAACAATGCGACGGCCGCTCTCTACAACTACACGCCGTACCAGCCGAATGGTCCAGCGCTGGCAAACCTCGGCGGCACGGGTGACGCCTGCTCTGCCTATGGCAACCGCAACTTCTGGGTGTACTACAACACCTGGTTCGGCACGTCGACGTTGCCGCCGGGCACGCCGGAGGGCAACCTCGCCTCCGTGACCCCGGTCGACGGCGGTGTGAGGATCGATGGATGGGCTGTCGACCCCGACGCCCCGACGGCCGTCGTGGCCCTCTCCATCCAGTTCGGAAACAACTGGTTCGTCGCATACGCAGACAAGGAGGGGGAGGACCTGAGCTCGAGGTTCCCCGGATCTGGCACACGGCACACCTTCTCCGCCACCCTGCCGGCCGTGCCGGGCAGCTACTCCATGTGCATCTACCCGGTCAATGCCGGGGGAGCCGGGGCTAGTGGAACCATGGGCTGCACCGCAGTCGTCGTTCCGCCGCCGCCGCTCCCGCTCGGCGCCATCGACTCAGCAACCGTGTCGAACGGCGTCGTCAGCTTCAGCGGCTGGCTCGTGCGGCCGAATGCGCTGACCACCTCGGTGGCTGGGGCGATCAACGTCGGCTCCACCTGGATCGGCGTAACGGGGAACCAACCGAACGCGATCGCACCCACGGTGGTTGCCGGTGCGGGACCGAACCAGGGCTTCACGGGATCCTTCCCTGCTCCACCCGGACTCACGACGCTGTGCCTGTGGGCCTCTCCGATCGGCCTGCCGGCCAAGTCGATCGCCTGTCGGTCGATCCTCGTGCCTGACGTGGCCAAGACGGTTGCCGCGATCGAGACAGCCACGACGACCCCGACCTCGATCTCGATGACCGGCTGGGCGGTGTGGCCAGGATCGACCGCCACAGCGGTGCCGATGGCCGTCAACATCGGCAGCAGCTGGTACGCCGTTGTTGCCGACAAGCCGAGCGCGTCTGCCCAGGTCGGAGTTCCGAACTCCGGCCCCAACCACGGGTTCACGTTCAGCGCTCCCGCGACGCCAGGCACGTATCCGGTCTGCCTGTGGACCTCCCAGCCAACTGGCGGTGCTGCGACTCAGGTCGGCTGCCGCACGGTCACCGTTGCCACGGCGCCACCCACCACCCAGGGGGTCGTCGAGACGATGGCGGCAGGTCCGGGCAGCGTCTCCCTCTCCGGGTGGGCGGCGTGGACCGACAAGCCGGCCAGCTCCGTGCCGATGGCCGTGCAGATCGACTCGACCTGGTACGCGCTCACCGCCGACAAGCCGAGCACCGCGGCCGCGGCGGCTCTTCCGGGGATCGGGGCGAACCACGGCTTCTCCGGCACCTACTCGCTGAGCCCCGGACCGCATCTCGTCTGCATCTGGATCACGCAGTCCACCGGCACGGCCAAGGCCCTCGAATGCAGAACGATCACACCTGGCGCGGCGTTTGCCACGGTCGGCGGTCTGACGACCGCGACCGGTGCCTCCGGCGGGATCCACGTGGACGGCTGGGCGGTGATGCCGAGCACTCCGACCGCGACCGTCAATCTCGCCGCCAACATCGGCGGACTCTGGGTTCCGCTCGCCACTGGGCGACCGAACGCCCTCGCGCCGACCAAGTTCTCCGGCGCTGGCCCCAACCAGGGCTTCAGCGCGCTCGTGCCCATCGCGCCGGGGACCCACAGCGTCTGCCTCTGGGCAGGCGGGGCCACCGGCGCCGTCAATATCGGATGCTCGACGGCAACCGTCACCCCGGCTCCACCCGTGGTCGTCGACTTCAGCTCTGCCACCGCTGTCGCCGGCGGCATCGCGGTCAGCGGCTGGGCCGCGTGGCCGACTGCTCCCACAACCGGGGTCAACGTCGCGGCGAATATCGGATCGACCTGGATCTCACTGCCATCGACTCTCGCCAACCCGCTCACGGGTGACTTCGTTGCCGGAGCTGGGCCGAACCAGGGCTTCGCGGGCACCGTGCCAGCGGCGGCGGGCGCCCGTACCGTCTGCATCTGGGCGAGCCAGCCCAGTGGCCCAGCCGTGCAGGTCGGCTGCAAGACGATCACGGTCGTCTGAGAGACCCATGACGCCTGCCGACTCTCCCGTGCCGTTCAACGCCCTCGGCCGAGGAACGGAATCCATGCGTGCCGAGCTCGATGCCGCCATCGGCAGGGTCGTCTCGAGCGGCTGGTACGTGCTCGGCCCAGAGCACGACGCCTTCCAGGCTGAGCTCGCCGACTACCTTGGCGTCGCCCACGCCGTCGGAGTGGCGAATGGCACGGATGCGCTTCAGCTCGCCCTCGCCGGGCTCGGCGTCGTCGCGGGCGATCGAGTGCTCACTGCCGCGAACGCTGGCGGGTACACCTCGACGGCCGTCCGGGCGCTCGGGGCAGAACCGGTCTACGCCGACGTCGACGAGTCACGCCTGCTTCTGACGGTCGAGACGGTGAGTGCCGCCGTCGAGGCGATGGATGCAGACCCGCGCGTCATCGTGGTGACGCACCTCTTCGGGGCTGCGGCCGACATCCAGTCGATCTGCGTGTGGGCCCACGCTCGTGGCATTCGCGTCATCGAGGACTGCGCCCAGTCGCTGGGCGCTCGAGCCGGCGGCGTCATGGCGGGATCCGTCGCCGACGCAGCCACGCTCAGCTTCTACCCGACGAAGAACCTCGGCGCTCTCGGAGACGGCGGTGCTGTCGTCACCTCTGATGAGTCCGTCGCCATTGCCGTGCGGGAGCTACGGCAGTACGGCTGGCAGTCGAAGTACCGCGCGACGCGGCAGGGCGGCCGAAACTCCCGCCTCGACGAGCTGCAGGCCGCGGTGCTGCGGGCGAAGCTGCCGCGGCTCGCCGGGTGGAACGACCGGAGGCGGGATATCCACCGCCGCTATGAGGATTCCGCCAGCAGCGGTGTGCGCTTCGTCAACACGGTTGGAGACCACTTCGTCGGCCACCTCGCGGTCGTCCAGGTCGACGACAGAGACGCAGCCCGGGCCGTGTTCGCCCGTCACGGTGTGACGACGGACGTGCACTATCCGATCCCCGACCACCTGCAGCCCGTCGCTCTCGGCGGCTCGCAGGTTGCTCTGCCCGTTACGGAGCGGGCCGCCGAACGGATCCTCTCGCTCCCGCTGTTTCCTGAGCTCACCGAGGCCGAGATCGAGCGCGTGTGCTCGGCGATCGCGGAGGTGTGACGGTGGCTGACGAGACTGCACCAGTGAGGTATTCCGTCGTCGTTCCCGTCTACCGGAACTACGACAGCCTTCCCGCGGTGATCGAACGGCTGGAGTGGCTGGCCGACCAGCTCGATGGCCCGCTCGAGGCGGTGTTCGTCGTCGATGGTTCGCCCGACAGGTCTGCGGAGCTGCTTCGCGAGCTCCTTCCCACCTCGTCCCTTCGGTCACAGCTGCTGTGCCACTCCCGCAACTTCGGTTCGTTCGCTGCCATTCGCTCCGGATTCCTTGCCGCGCGAGGGGAGTACATCGCTGCGATGGCGGCCGACCTTCAGGAGCCTGTCGAGCTCATCCAGGGGTTCTTCGAGCGCCTCGCGACAGGAACGTGGGATGTTGCGATCGGCACCCGCACGGCCCGAGACGACCCGGCGCTGTCCAGGTTCGCCTCTCGCACCTACTGGTCGTTCTATCGCCGGTGGGTGCAGCCAGACATGCCGGTCGGCGGCGTCGACATCTTCGCGTGCAGCCGAAAGGTCGCGCGCAACTTCGAGTCGCTGCCTGAGTCGAACTCGAGCCTCGTCGGGCTGCTGTTCTGGCTGGGCTATCGCCGCGTGGAGGTGCCGTACGCTCGCTCCGCCCGCGAGCATGGAACCAGCGGCTGGACCTCGCGCAAGAAGATCGCCTACCTGCTCGACAGTGTGTTCTCGTTCTCGAGCCTTCCGATCTCGGTGATCCTCGCCGTCGGCCTGCTCGGGTCGATCGGTGCCCTTGTCGCGGCCTTCGTCGTCTTCCTGTCGTGGTTGCTCGGATCGATCGCCGTTCCGGGGTACTCGGCTCTCATGCTCGTCCTGCTGTTCGCAACGGGGAGCATCCTGTTCGCCCTCGGAATCGTCGGAACCTATGTCTGGCGCACCTTCGAGAACACCAAGGGGCGCCCGTCATCCGTTGTGATGAGTCACGACTCGTACTGAGCCGACGTCGTGGTCGGCTACTTGTCGTCGTCGCCGAAGTTGAGAAGCAGCATGTCGTCCTTCACAGCGATCCATCCGTCGAAGGGATACACCGGCATGTCGTCGAACTCACGGCGCGCCCTCTTCTCCTCTGCCTCGGTCGCCTCGCTGACCCGCACCCCGTGCGCTGCTAGGAACAGTCGGGTTCGGTCCTCGTTGAGGTCGAAGAACGACAGGCCGAAGGTCTCGTGCTGCTCGGTGAAGACTCCGTCGGAGAAGTCGTGCAGTCCGTTCACAACGATGGGCAGCTCGGCGTACTGGTCGCCGTCGAGCAGGCGGTCCTTCTCCTGGCCGATCTGGAACGCGAGCTGCAGGTCCATCGCGTAGCTCGTCGCGGCCGTGGCGAAGAGGCGGTTGGAGACGGTGGCGCTGCCGACCACGGCGAGCACCGCGAGCGCGGCGACTCCCGCGAGAAGTGGACGTCGCGCCGCGACGGGCGGCTGCCACGACAGGGTCGACGCGATGGCCCCGAGCGCGATGACGAGGATGGGAAGGTAGATCATCGACCGGAACACCACAACGAAGGCGAGGGTCTCGATCACGAACGGCACCGCGAGGATTGCGAGGAGCGCAGCCGCGCGGATGACGCGCTCCGACGGCGTGCCCGGAGTGCGGATGACGGCCGCGATTGCTGCGATGAGAAGCAGCACGACCGCGATGGCGAGCCATGGCGAGGTGAGGCCGAAGCGGTCCGGCGACAGGGTGAACGTTCCGATCACGTCGTCGAACGCTGATTGAAGGCGAGCGCGCGGCTCGCGTGCGAAGCCGGCGAGATCGAGGAACTGGCTCGTGTACGTTCCAAGCGGGTTGCCGGAGGCGAGGGAGACCACCAGCCCGATGACTCGCGAGGTCACGAGGGACAGCACCGTCGCCCCCACGAGGAGGCCAGCCGCACGGATGGTGGGGGTGCGCACCACAAGCACGAGGGCGACGATCGCCACAACGAGCAAGAAGGTGTCATAGACGGCGATCGCGGCGGCGGCAGAGAGCACGGCGGCGATTCGCCAGCGCCAGCGAGTCGAGGTGATGCCCTGAGCGAAGCCCAGAACCAGCACGTGGCCGATGCCGACCACCCAGGCGATGCTGCTGAAGGAGAAGATGAAGGCGAGCACGGGAAAGGTGCCGGCGACGGAGGCGACCGCGGCCGTGCGCCACGGCGAGAGGCCGAAGAAGCGTCGGGAGAGCAGCCACCAGGTGGCTCCCGCCAGTCCGACGCCGAGAGCTGTCGACACGACGGGCGCGACGGGGTTGGGAATCAGCAGTGCAAGGCCGGCCATGGCCCACCGGCCCTCGATAACACTGCCCTCGGCTCTCTCGGCCCTGCTGAAGTAGGCGGTCGCCTCTTCGTCGATCGACAGGTTGAAGGAGAAGATCTCGAACCCGTACGCCAGGAGCAGCACCGTGACGAAGACGGCGAGCGGTGCGACCGTGGCCATCGAAAGGGGCGAGATCTCAGGTGCGTCGGTGGGCCGCGCTGGCCGGGTTGCCTCGTTCATCGGCCCCAATCTATCCGAGAGTTGGCGCCGTCCGGGGTCACTGATGTGAGGCAGAATTGGCGGGTGATCAGGAAGATGATGGAGAACTCCGCCGTGCGGTTCCTCCTCGTCGGCGGCATCAACACCATCGTCACCTATGCCGTCTTCGTGATCCTTGGCCTCCTCCTTCCCGCGTGGGTTGCCTTCACCATCGCGTTCGCCATTGGCCTCGTGATCGTCGCGCTTGGCTCATCGCGCATAGTATTCCGCTCGCAGCTGCGCCTCGGCAGGATCGCGGCGTTCACCGCGTGGTACATCGTCGCCTACGCGATCGGCCAGCTTGTCGTCGCGCTGGTGTCGCCGCACGGCGTGCTCGAACTCCTCATCACCAGCGCCGCTATCGTCGCTGTCACGACGCCGCTGTCCTATCTCGTCGGGCGGTTCATCTTCGGTCGCCCCACAGAGTCCACCCTGCAGCCTGAGCGAGAATCGAAACAATGAGCGCATTCATCCACTCCCATGCCCTGTGCGAGTCCGACTCGATCGGCGACCGCACCAGGGTGTGGGCCTTCGCGCATATCCTCCCGGGCGCCGTCATCGGCGAAGACTGCAACATCTGCGACGGCGTGTTCGTCGAGGGCGAGGCCCGCGTCGGCGACCGCGTCACCGTCAAGTGCGGGGTGCAGCTCTGGGATGGCGTGGTGCTCGAGGACGACGTGTTCGTCGGGCCGAACGCGACATTCACGAACGACCTCTTCCCGCGAAGCAGGAAGCACCCGGAGAGCTACGCGAAGACAGTCGTGCGCAAGGGGGCGTCGATCGGTGCGAATGCCACGATCCTGCCGGGAGTCACGATCGGCGCCGGGGCGATGGTCGGAGCGGGAAGCGTCGTCACGCGCGATGTGCCAGAGCACGCCATCGTCGTCGGCAACCCTGCGAGGATCACCGGCTACGCCAACACCAAGGCCCTCCCAGAGGTCGACTCGATCGCGACGGTCGACATCGAGAGCGAGGGCACCGTGCGTGGTGTCGCGCTGCACTCGCTGACGAGGGCGATCGACCTTCGCGGATCACTGGTCGCCAGCGAGCTCGGTTCCGAATTCCCGTTCGAGCCGCGGCGCTTCTTCGTCGTCTACGACGTTCCGAGCATCGAGGCGCGGGGCGCTCATGCGCACCTCGAGTGCGCCCAGTTCCTCGTGTGCCTCTCTGGCTCTGTGCGTGCCATCGTCGATGACGGCGACAATCGCGAGGAGTACCTGCTCGACCGCCCAGACCGCGGGCTCTACGTTCCCCCGATGATCTGGGGCACCCAGTACCAGTACTCGAAGGATGCCGTGCTGCTGGTCTTCGCATCGCACCACTACGACAACGACGACTACGTGCGCAGCTACGAGGTGTTCCGCGAGCTAGCCGCAAAGAACCCCTCCGCGGGTTCCCTCTAGGATTGGTTGGGCTGCCGAGCGGTGGAGAGCGGGGAGAATATGGCTGAGTCACGCGCTGGCACTGTCTCCGTGATCCTCGTCAACTTCCGCGGGGCCGATGACACGCTCGTTGCCGTCGACGCCTTGCGCGCATGCGACTGGCCGAGCGACCGTCTCGAGATCGTCGTTGTCGAGAATGGCTCCGGCGACGACAGCCTCGCCCGTATCGCGGCCGGCGCTCCCGACGTCGTGCTGGTCGAGTCGGCGGAGAACCTCGGATTCGCCGGCGGCTGCAACCTCGGTGTCGCTGCGAGCTCCGGGGAGTTCGTCGCCTTCCTCAACAGCGACGCGAAGCCCGATGCGAACTGGATCACGGCGGCCGTCGACACCTTCGCCGAGTCAGACGA
>Ga0307514_10001209_pt1 | contig 34385 bp, 38 predicted proteins | sample 16_EM_MG_FD_203088 | JGI IMG/M metagenome (GOLD analysis project Ga0307514, IMG submission 203088) | Populus trichocarpa ectomycorrhiza microbial communities from riparian zone in the Pacific Northwest, United States - 16_EM | ecosystem: Host-associated > Plants > Roots > Unclassified | place... | reverse complement strand
TTCCCAAATCCCCCAGGATGCACCCTCTTCAGCGTCTCAACCAGCTCCTTCTCCACTTCCTTTGGGAAAAACTGCCTCGCCAACACCCCAATATCCACCGTCCTCGCAATTCCATTCTGATATGCTGAATATCTAATACTCGGCTCCACCGTACTCGTCAAAAACTCCTTATATACCTCCCCATTTTTCCCATTGGAGACAAGTAACGCATCATAGCACACCCTACTAACTGCAAACTCCCTCAGCGCACCACCCCAATGCCCTTTTTCGAATGCCAGTGCTCCCAAGAGAGAGGTGGCATATGCTGCTGCCTCAATGATATCCACATCACTAGCGTTGGACCCGGATGAGGAGTAGAGCTGTCGGAGTTGTTTTGCGTACAATGCTGCTTTCGCGAGTCGGGATCGAATATGGTCCCTTAGTTCCGGCGAGACTGTATCTGGACTGTCTACAGTAAAGGACTTAATGTGCATTGCGTGAGCCCATGCCCGCTCGCTAGGGTAGATGAGGAGATAGGTATATCTACAACTTCCCAATAATTAAACGTTAGTCACAATCCCATCTACACCTAGACAGAGAGGTAAGGGCAGCGCACGCAGAATCCTTCGCAACATCCTCTGCCGTCACTGGCGCCGGCTTTTGGTCCTTCTTCCTCGGATCATTGACTCGTCCAAGCTTCTTACGCAGCTTTGCGAGCCGCCGAGAACACATTTTCCGGTAGGCATTGTAGTCTCCGAGGAGCAGGGCTTGCTGCCGGAGAGAGGAGATGAAGCAGACTGTGTCCATTGCAAGTTAATTGTGATGTTTATATGGACACGCGGATGGTGAGGTGGGGGTGGTGCAGGCCTGGTTGCTTGCATGGGCTACCATGAACACAATATATTTTGGTGTTATACTTCAAATGTATAGCTACATGAAAAAAGTGAACACAAGATGGTCTCTAAGCTAATTAAGTACAATCCATGCAGTACCAGGTAAAGCCCTTAAGCAAATATACAAGAAGAGAAGCATGAGAAAAGATAGTCTTAAAGGGAATATTCAATGCACGTAACCACCCTGCCACAACCCCGTAAACAAAGAATCATGAAAGTGATATACGCGAAGCAATGAAAGACTCGGAAATATTGTAATAGCAAATACATGAATAAACAGCAACAAATGCAAGCCTCAAATCCAGACGGAAGGGTAATTGAGCAATAGGACCCATACTCCACGGCCAGAAACATGGAAGGAAGGAAAGCAAAAAACATCAACAATAACAGATTCCACCCCCCTCAGCTCGCCTTCCCCCCTTCCAATTTGGCGCACTTCGACTTCCTTGTCCTGAATAGCGTCAAGCTCAGACTTGTATCGTTTTCGCCCATTACGGGGGTGGGATCTTGTAGTAGTTCCCAGGACTTGACTGGATAGTCCATTAATTTTCCTGCGCGGGTGGCTTTTAGCCAGTCACCGGGGTAATCAACATTGCCCAGCAGGTAGCCGAGCCTGGGAGGTGAGTTTTTATATCGGAGGAAGCGACGAATAGCAAGACGGGATTCCTCAGACAGATCTGAAACAGGAAAATCAGCAAGGAAGGCATAAAAAAATAAAGCAGAGTAAACCAACCATCAACAAAACAAGTTATGACATCTATAACATGATCAAAGAGAGGCTCATCACTTTGGAGGTATTCGTTCTGTTTATGGCAGTGAACTTTAGTATTTTCTCAACGAGCCTATGATGGGCCTGAGCCATCCATACCTGAAGTAAAGCACATAAACCCACAATTATGCGTGAGTGATCTGAAATACCAATTTTAGCGGTTGGGGAGAACGCCGATCGATGCAAGATGATTATTCGAAGGAAGAGTATAAGCCAGCTCCGCAATTCCAAAATCGAAGTTTTTGAAGACACGACTTCCCCTGCCTTTGGACTAGACCCTTCATCCTGTTGAGGCATCACAGACTGCACAAGCGTATTCAGCTTATCTACCAAGGCAGTCGAGATGAGTGATCCACCCGCTGCTGGTACAGCCCCATTAGTATTACTAGTAGCCTCTATAACCACCAACAACGCCCTTGCAAGGTATTCATTATTCTCATTGGCTTCAAGTGGTATTGAAAATGACATTGATTGTAGAAACAATTCCTCGGCGTGCGCCCGAATTTGCCGGGCGCAATTCTCGTCCAAGACGGAAACAAGATCAGACCAAATTGCTGCTTTCTGCTTGAAGTCCGAGGCAATGCCCCGGAAAAACGTCTGTGTGATGTTCGTGTTACTGCTTGGACTGCCGCCTCGCTGGCCATCGAATATTATCCGCATCTTCAGTTGACATAGACGGATGGAGAAATCATTCGCCAATTGCAAAAGCCGAGAAACTTGGACATCGGCATCAGGATCCGTTAGATCACTAGAATCATGATCGTCCAGGAGGTGGTCGATAAGCAGCCTCAACCACTTCAACAACGCAGGCTGAGAGTTCTTTGACAAGGGATCCAAAAGGTGTGCCTGTAGTAAATTTGGCTGAGAGGTCGAAATACCCCGAAGGTGGTGTATTACCGGCTTCGATACTACCAACCCTCGAATTCGGTTATCTAGCTCGAAACTTCCCTCTGCCGCACAAAGCTCGATAGACCGATGTATGATCTCAACCAGCAGGGCCGGCGCATTCCTCTCAAATGCCTGTCTTTTCCGTTTCAGTGTGTATATCTCTTGGTCTGTAAGTTGACAGTCATCAAAAGATTCCCCCACAATCAACTCCAAGACCTGGGCTGAAAATTCCCCGGCGCTAGATCTTGAGTGCTTGACTCCAATAGACGGATCATTTAAAACTTGGAGTGCTGATTTGACAACCATGCCCAGATCCACACATGAGCCCGCAATTAGCATCGCGAAGGTGCTCAAGAGAGGTGGTCGTTTTGACGGATTTAAGAAAAGTCGATTGACCCAACTGCTCATCAGAATATCGAAATTACTTTGGTCTAGTTGTCGTAGTTTCACCAGGCTGGTTGCAGAAAATCGGTTGTAGGTAGCCTTCTCTCCATACATTAACTCCATTCGAGAGACTATTGTCTCAAAAATCCTCGTTAAAGTCCCTTTGTCTATGCTGGATCCATTCTGCAGTAAACGGTCCATCTCTTCGTTGAAATCGGCGGTGCTATCTTGCATCACACTGAGAAACTCATTATCACTGACAGGTGAATGTGCCATAGGATGTCGTTGGTCGTAAAGCGCTAAATCGTGCTGGAGCTGTTTCCGGGTATCTTCGCTACAAATAGGGAAGGAAGCAAGATCGACGAAAGATGTTAGTACATATTTCTCAACAGTGCGGCGAAGCTGTAACTTTTTATATCGGTTAAACAGTAGTTGTAATATGTCATTAACACATCCCAAAACAGAGAATATCTCAATGTTATATGAAATTGTATCTGCAATTGAGGACAGAACACCAGAGCTGTCCGAGCTAGCAGTAGCTTTGAGGACATCTGCTAGGATGCCATAATCACTGAATTCCTCCAAGACTTTCCGCACAAGGAGGAATTGTTGCAGGGTGATTGCTGTTATACCTACTTCGACGGTGAGGTCTCGCCAGTTGTTGGGGCCGACTGGAGCGCCCTCAACAACATGTCGTTTTACGGCGCCCCTAATCCATAGGGCAACATCCGTCATTTGGCTTCGACTGAGACCACGAAGATACTCCAATTCCTCATTAGTGAACCTTGACGTGGGGCCAGGAGGAGGATACTCAGACAGCAATCCACCTAGTCGTGAAGCTACTAATTGCTTTGCACTGTCTAGATACTGGCTCTCAGCAACAGTCGAGAAGCCAGCTCCATTTAGCAGTGAGTTCCTCAAGTTCCTTGCGTTATGTGACGCCCCAGCAAATGGAAGCTCCGCAAGAAGTCGAGCATGACAGGGGTGGCCTTTCTCCATACTGGTGAAGGCCTGAAGGACCCCTCTTGCAATAAGCCACCTCATATAGTTAGAAAGAGAAAATTTACCCGCCCTGGCAAGCTCAGAAAGTAACAGGTAGACCTTTGCCTTGCTCCCGGGAACCAAAGAAAAACGCTCAAGGAACCTCATGATCGGTTCCTGTAAAGGCATCCCAGCTTTTGCCTCTTGCCTCAGTATTGCGGCTGCAACGTAGACTCGGTAGAGGCCTACTCTGAGAGAGGTAACAGACCATTCGCAGAGACATTCTATGAAATGGCTGTGATCCGGCATTACGCTGATGCAATCCTTGACTAGTTTGTCAAGGTCAAATGGAAAGGACGCGGAATCTAGGATGTCAATCACCAGTCTCTGGGGAGATAAGGCTGTATCGGACTGCTTTGTCTTTGCTGCAAGGGATAAGGCGTTATTTCGGTATATGACGTTCTGCAGACATGCTTCGATATTAGAATTTCTCCTGTCAACGCACGATTCCAAAGTTTCTCTGTATAGACTCCACGTATTAGGTATTATGAGGGATTCACGATAGGAAATGAGAATTTCCTAGTCATATGGTTAGCCACTGAGAGTAGCCACTGAGAGGATGGGCTGCGTGTTAACCAAATACTCACTGTTATAAGAACTGAAAGGCGTCGTAACAAGGGTAGATAGATATCCCTATCTTCGGATTTGAGGATCTAGGATTCCACATTAACCTAGGAAGGTCGGGGAAGCATATGTAAGTTTTATACATACGATGTATGCCTTGCCCAAGAGTGCCTCAGCAAAGCGACGACCCGTCCGCCGCAGCCGTAATAGATCTTTCCAATATATGCTTGAAATGAGAAGGGACAGTGGTAAAAGGTCCAAGCTCGGTCCCTCTAATAGCGAAATATACCAGTCGAGGAATGCTGTTCGGTCCAATAAATGCTCTGAGTAGAGCTGTGCAGATAGTCGAATGGTATACATCATCCTCTTCTTCCACGTTGTGTCGTCCACCGTAGTCCCACATTCTGCAGTAGCCTTCTCGATAAACTGTATCACCTGACCTGTCCATTCTTTCATCCATTTAGCTTCATTGCCGAATGCTACTGAGCTGGCCCCCTTTCGTTTTAATCCTCGTAGTTCATTTGCACCAACACACCGAACGAACCAAATGGCTCGTGTAGGGGGGATATTTTTGTTTGAGCATTGGTCTAACAATACCTTACCCCGAACCCCATGAGGTATTGTTCGAGACAATCTCCGGAGCGAGACAGCAGGGTTAGCAAGATCACGCAGCCATGTCTCCCGCTTTGCATCTGAAAGTGTCACCCTGGGAGGAGGCTTGAAGGTAGAGGGAGCTGTGATGCGATTGTAGTTTTGGCGCTTTGCGAGGACCTCCAGAAAGAGATCGGATAAATGTCGGATGCCAGTCTTTTGTTTCAATGTTGGCCACACTTGAATGCGTGCATATTGATGTTCATTCTGTGGATAAGTAAGCACAATCCAACACAATCACCTCCGCTTCGGCAGACACATACTGTCACTTTACCCAGACCAAGCGGGAATCTATCATATATACCATTTCTCGCCTGTGCCTCTGTAACTTGATCCTCCGGGTGATTCCCTTTCCATGGGAAAAAGTCCGAGTGTTCTATTCGGCCCCTATTAGCGCATGAGCTCTCACAGCCAGACAATATATCTCGTACTTTTATTAGGGTATATGGGCGCTATTGATGGAGTCTCCAATACATATGGCTTTGGGCGGGTATCTCGCTTTGAAGCTGACATAACCATAGCTGGCTTTGATGTTTGTGGTTTGAACTGCCTTTGCCTGGGACCTATAGAGCCTCTAGAGATGGTGGGTGTTGCAGGGCCTCTGCTCGCGGGCTGAATAGTAGATGGCGAAACGAATGGCATGGGCGGGGCGACTGCAGAAGCTTCATGTGCTTGTACCCCGAAACCCAGGCGCCTTTTATGGCGCGAATTCAGTATTGTGGCTCTTGCCGGATGTGGAGGATCAAGCGGACCTTGAGTACCCGCAACGCCAGTATCTCCATCCCCACCCAAATCTCGAGCCCTAGGGTCATCTCCTCGGGTTGTCGTCATGGTACCAGCGATGGGTGCTTGTGCGGTCTGCGGTACTGAGGGTGCAGTCAGATCTATGAAGACGACATCTCCTCCTCCTCCTCCTCCTCCTCCTCCGTGGGCGACCGATGGTTTCCGTACTCCTGAATCCTGAGGTCGTGAAGTTAACGACGGTGCACGTGGGCGACTGGTTGCTCGGGTGGGAATGTTAAGTTGAATATTATTATGATGCTGTACCGGATTACCTCGTTGAGCACCCGTTCCGTGTTGATTCTGAATGGCGGTCATCGAAGTCGGGGTCGCCGGGTGGTGGTAGAAACTGTTGCTGGGGTGAAACAACTTTTATGATCGGCAGGTGTGCAATAGCCCGAGTAGAACAGCACACCCAGGTATTTCGAGAGAATGTTGACACTCGGGGAGGGGGTATAATTCCTACTGGAGCATGGCTGTTTTGCAGTAGCCAGTGCTGTAATTAATAAGGGATATGGCGTTTGGTTCCGAGTTGGAGAGTTGTGTGTGCCTTCTTGTAAGCGAAATCCGAACAAGGTCCGTCCAGGTATGCAACCAGTGTATATTGATGATTCGAAACAACAAAATTGGGTGCAAAGGTCGAACTCTGCCAGGTTATCGGTGATACTTATGGTTAAGCCTCTACTGCCACTCCTGGTGCTAATATACAGTACGGCTCAGGGAAAAAACTATGGGTGTTCAATATATACCGGCATCCCCACGGCCGATAAGGGATCTCATGCACAGTGCTGTATTGTACTGGTATGGCCAGCAGACAATGCCCACAACCAGAGACAGATCTATAGCCCGCCGATATGAACCCAGGTTAGGCCTCACGGGAGAGCAGTAATATTTGGCTGAGTCAAGAGGACTTCAGTAGGAGGCCCATTCAGCTGATTCCATCGAGGGTTGCCTGTAAATCACAAGATATCCACGGTGTTTAAATTTCATTCAGTGTGTACTGATCTCGTGCCCAGACTCTTATCTACCTACGCTAAACCAGTACTGTAATTGCAAGCAATATGTCGCATGTGTACATAAGCAGTACTCTACATACATAAGTTCTTATGTAAAATGTCAAAGATGTACTAGTCTTGTGCCAAGTACTCGACTGCAGCCAAAGTGCGAATCTCCCTGTATTTCTAGGACTTACAACTTTGGTTCCCATCAGCAAACAATGGCATCCAGGTCCAAAGACCAGAGGCGTGCGGAATACAGTGGGTAACTCTGCAACTCTAATATCATTTGGCTAACTTATCGCCCTACAGTCATTCCATATGTTCCATCCGAACCTAAAGCTGAGGAAACGTGTAAGGAAGTTTACATCCCTAGCTGATTTCTACCTGAATGCACAGGCTGACGGTACGATTCAATTGTCTCAGCGGATTTTGTTAGTATGTACTTCAGACTCTGGCCAGTCAAGTGTCAATGCAGAACTAAACGAACCAATAGCTACAATATCCAGCACATTACCAATGGCCGCTGTTAGTATACCCACGGGACTATGGAGAACAACTCAGCATGCTAAATTTATGCCCCAAGCTTTTCACACGTAGCAAGTACGTCTGTTTGTTTCCCAGCATATTCATCCAACAATGGCTAACTCAGGTCATTAGGATGGTTGCATGGTACCACCTCAGGGCTCACTTTCGTGGCTATGGACTCACCACCACCCACTAACTTCGTCCCAGGTCAGCATTGGTCTTTGCTATTCAGGCATGGCTGAATGAGACATCAACGCAATTGGCAAGCGGGAAGCAGCCAGCATATTTCTCTGTTGGCATGAGCGGTGCGTCCCACCCTTACTCATTGTATTTTCTTTTCTAGCTGACGTTCGATTGTATAGCAATGTCGGTGGTCGCTGTGAGTAACACAACACGAGGATCTATCCAGATACTGACTCTTGCCTTTCCAGACATACCTTCCCATATTCATGGGACCTCGTGGACCTACAGGAGCGGAAGCCCCCCCACCACAAGCAGCATAACAGTTGGAAAGAAGCCGATGCATGATATATACATTGTATTATTCGACGTTGGAGAGGGCCCTGCCTTGGATTCAAAAGTAAATAATGTGATAAGAATGCATATATGCAATCAAACCTCGCAAATCTACGGAAAAGAGAAAAAAAATACTCGGTACAGTGATCAATTATTGCAATGCAATGGTTTGCCGTTACATTCATTAGATGGCGTTAATGTTAATTTCATAGCATCAGAATAAGGCATATATGCACATTGTGTAATAAAACGTAAACTTGAAAGAAGAAAAAATAGGTGCCTCATAGCCTAAGGCTCCCTTCGGGGGAAAGGCGTACTGGTATAGACTCAAAAAAAAAAAAAAATTTAGGTGACTGATGGGGGAAAGACGTACAACTCAAAAAAAATATAAAAAAAATAGGTGACTGGTGCAAAGCAGCCAGCTTCCTTCGGGGGAAAGGCCTATAGACTCTTTTTTTTCGAGTTATTTTTTTGCTTTACTTTCTTGGGTATTATGCCGCGATCCAGCGCAGCTAACACGATTGCGATATATAGAACCTTGAGCAGCACGGCCACAAATCACTACATTTGCTGAAAGCAATCTCAAGCAACCCTTGGGTAGGGCTACCACATAGCTAGAGTAGATAACTACAGTATATACGTAAATACAGTAGTAGTGATCAGGGATAAAATAAAAGGAAGGCTGCAGAGAGCCACCGCGGCGTTAACTCCCTCACCAGCATATGGAGTGTCTACGGAGTAACTAAGTAGCTTATGCAGTGCATTAAGCCCAGCCACCTTCCCAGGCACCTCGCCACTTTGCCGCCCGCTTTCTCCCCTGACTACCTATACGTCTTACCTTTTCGCTTATAACCTGCTCTCTTCTCTCACACTGCTGCGCATCACATCACTCTCCACTCAACCCATCTGCTACCCACAGCAGTTTCGACTGAATTAACAGCTTAAAATCGCACTTGAAGCTTCTAAAACTTCCACATCTACCTGAGAACACAACAGGAATTTCATCTCCCACAGCCTACCCCTTCATTACCTTGTTTATGTCCATCGAAAATCTCAAGATTAATGGTACGCCTTTCTATCTTCTATTCACGAAATCCTAGATTCTAATAGATATTCCTCTTCTCAAATCCTGCCTTTGCTTCCAAAACCCCTTATTCCTCATGTCACACCTTCCAACTCAGCCTTGAGGTGGTCTCAAAGTTTGGGGTTGCGGGGAGCGACACTTGCCTTGGTCCTCTTCACATGGGAGTTTTCTTTCATAAATACTAACGGGATCTCAACAGATCCTTTCGCCGACGACGTTGGTGATACTCCCGCTAAAAATTACGTTCATATCCGTATCCAACGTAAGTCGCTTGCCCTCATTCTCAGCCCCAAGCTAACGTTACTCAGAGCGCAACGGTCGCAAGACGTTGACGACTGTCCAAGGCTTGTCTAAGGATTACAGCCCTAAGGCCCTCCTCAAAGCCTTCAAAAAGGAATATGGTATTTTATCTTGTTTTCCCACAACATTTTGATGACTATTTTACTAACTGACCAGCATGTAATGGCACCATCATCCAGGACCCTGATATGGGAGAGGTGATTCAGCTGCAAGGTGATCATCGTACTAAAGTCATGGAATTCCTCACCGATAAGAGCAAGGACAAGATGGGCAAGTACGCCCTTGCCAAGGATATGATCAAGGTATGTCTCAGCGGGATGTTGCAACCAGACTTGCTGTTATAAAGACTCATACTCACTCATCTTGTAACAGATCCACGGTTTCTAGACAACCGTCATCACCACCATGTTACCTGGCTATCACGGCTTTGTAGCAGCGAAAGGAGGGTTATCTACGCCATCCCCTCAACATCACCATCAACCTGTCCGAATTGAAGAAAAAATTCAAAAAGCCACATAATTTCTCCCAAGTAGTCATGGGGGATTATTTGCGCGCTTTCTTTTCGTTTTGGATGCGGTTTATAGGGTTTTGAGTTGCATTGTTTAGTTGTGGTGTTAAGTTTCTTGTAATTGTTCTTCGCTTGTCGATTGAGTCTTCTGAACCTCATAATATGAGCTAGAGGGCAAATCGTTCCTTTGAATTTTAGGAGGTCAGGCTGCCCCTTGGGCTATGCTAATGGCATGTATGGCACGGATATGATATGGGGGTTTTATTTGACAGCAAATCGATCTATCCACCATCACATAAAGGTTACTAAAGCTTCCTCGTACCGTGAACAAGCGCCAACCTTACCGCCTACAAAGTAACCAATGAATTTAATTGACGAAGGAGCCTGGAAAGAAAGAAACAACCAAGGAAAAAACAAATGACACGAGACCAACATATAACCCTGTCCCTGAATTGCACTCCTCATTTAACAAAAAGCAATGGTGCGGTGATGAATGTGTGATGCAGATGCTGGAAAGTGGCAAAGAAGCAAGGTTACATACAGCCTCGATGTATGTAAAGTAGCGCAGGTGCTCTCCTGTGGGGTACAGCAAGTACTCAAGCAAGCATCAAGCACCAAGCATGACATTGGCCGTTCTGCTTCCTTCAGTTTACTTCGTTAAAAGCCACTACTGCAGCTGGTGGTGCTCCTACCACCCCGCTTTACCCCTCAACTCTGCCTCCTCCGCCTCGTTCCACGGAATCTCATCCTCCATCATACCAATCCCCAGATGTGTACCCAGTCCACTCCCACTGCTGCCCCTAGTTCTTCCCGGACTAGTCTTCCCCTTCAAACTAATATTCCCGATTCCTACTGTCTCCCCACTCCTACTCCCCCTTCGCTGCCTTTGATGTTTTCCCGCATCCCAAGTCCCTACACTGCCACCAGAAGACCCACTAGCTGAATTGGAGCTTTGTCGCCTGGGGACAGGTGGTCGGTTCCGGTCACTGCGGAGCATCATTCCTAGTCCAGCTAACCCATTACCAGTGTTTTGGTGATGATGGATGGTATTCCCGTCTAAGCTCACCATAAACTCGTCTGGAGGTGTGCTCGGCTCGCTGCTGTCCTCTTCCGGCTCAGCTGGAGGTGCAGCAACGACCATGACATCATCCACGACCCGTTTATTGCCATTGTTACTGTTGCCGTTGCTCCGGGCTGGAAGTAAGGGTGGGGGTAAAGGTCTGCGTTTAGGAACTGCAATAGGCGCCGTGCGTTTCGTGGGTGGTGGGGGGATTTCTGGTGGGGGTAGCGTGTAATTGGGGGGATGATGTACGTGGATTGCAGGAGCATGTTGCAGTTGACTGGTGCTATTGTTGTGGGACTGGGTGCCATACCTAAGGAACCCTTCTATAGATGTAGGAGAAGTTGGTGCATTGTTATTAGCATTGGCTTCTGTCCTGCCCTTATACCACTTCGCAACTGCAGCAACACCCTTGTTGATAGCATGATTTATAGCGGGTTTCGCTCCTGGGCTCGGGTTTTGCTGGTTAAGCGCAGTAGAGAGGTTGGTGGTTGTGCGACTACTCATTGGGGAGATGCTAGTGTTCGTAAACGTCCTGGCCCCTCCGCCATAGATATTGGGGGGGGTTGAGGGGACCGAGGTGGTAGACATGGGAGATGTCGTTGAGAGAGACTGCGATCTTGAATGTCTTGGTGGAGCTCTCCGCTCAGTACTCATAGGCTCCTCCATGGCTAGGTGAAACTCATCCTGACTCTCCCCTTCCTCCCTAATTGGCAAACTAGATGTTCTTGCTGATGGGAGTGGGGGTATTGGATTTGATGGTGACCCAACTGGTGTGCCTCTAGGTGAGCTAGACATTGACGCCGACCTAGACCTGTCAATAGTAGCCTTCACCTGCGACTTTGCTGCTCCCTTGTCAGTCCCTGCATGAGTAGTGTCTCTCATGGCTGTGACGTTCACTGCTTCAGTGCTCACAAGCGGCTGGGGGACCGTGAGCTGTGTAAATGAGGACGTCCTCATCGATTTTGGCTTCCTGTGAGCCCTGTGAGTGAGTTCACTAGATGCATCACTGGACATATCTGGGAGACCGACGGAGGAAGAGGTCTGTTTCTTCCCACCTGATGACAAAGGTGCCAGATTTGGCATACTAAGAGATTTTGCATCTGGCGGTGATCCAGGAACCGATTCATCGATAGCTGGCTCGTTATCAATATCTTCTGCGGAGAGAGCAAGCTGTGAAGCGGGTGGTTCCGCAGTGGAAGGCTTTGGCTGCCCCCATATACCACCCCGGTAGGTCTGATTGATGGTGTCTGTGAAGGGTAAATCATCGAAATGAGGGTATACCAATGTCTCTTCGATGACCTCACGAACTCGATTCTCAATGAGACGCAGAATCGGTCCGTATGTGATGCTCCTCTGGCTGATGATAGGCTCAATATTGAGCTCCATCTTAGGCATAGTCTCAAAAGCCACCCATACCCTGTTACTTGGAGGTGGCTTGATCCGTATCAGCACTTTGCCCTCCAGCTTTTGGAGTACCGCTGTGAGCCTGAGATCCACCTCTCTCGCCTTAAAGCGAGTGCCTAGATCTACCCGAGCCGCAGTAAAGATCTCCTGTAAGCAACCGTTAATAGATGATATATAGGTGGTGAAGAACTTGGGGACCAACAATGTTGAAACCCCCGGTATAGCTAACATTCGCCTCCACAATACTTTCCCCATTGGCATTCAGTTCTCTCAGCTTTGGATTAGTAATAAATGGAGCACTTTCTCCCACATCCACTTTTTGGATGACTACATCAGACAAAAAAGCCGGCTTCTTGACCCTCGCAATCTTCTTGTCGATCTTATTTTTGAAGAACTTCTCAAGGTCTGGTGTTTTGTATAATGCGAGAAATAACCTCCCAAGTATAGCATTGATCCATTTCGTCTGATACTGTTCCTCTGACGAATACAGGGTTTGAACCAGTAGCCTAACATGTGCTGGGTTGAAACCCAAGGGAGAAGGTGGAGGTGGCTCCATTGTGGGATCGTCCCCTGATGCTCTCTCCTGACACCTCAGCAGTGCAAAATAGAAATCCTCCTTCTCTGAGCAATTCTCCGAGAATAGATAAAATGGCTTGCTGAGTGAGGCATGACCATGCTTCAGTGCCGGCTCGACATCTCTCCTTGTCAAACAAATAGCATTGCGGCGTATATAAAGCTCCCCTTCGGCTATCTCTTCTCCTCCGCCGTAGATACTGACAACGTGATGGCTAAGTGATATAACATGCCGTACCTGGAGCTGCTCAGAGTCGTCATACAGCATAAGATGCCCATGCCTAGGCTCCACGGTGGTACGTCAGTCTGGCTGGTTCCACTTCCCGCGCGGGCTTGATCATACCTCAGCACCACATAGAAGACATTTGCTGCCCTTTTCTTCTTCGGTGCTCCATTTGCATCTCCCTTCCCTCCATTCCCCTTCCGGCTGAATATTGACCCCACTACAGTCTGATACATGCTCTGACTCGGCTCCTCTCCTTTAATGCTTGTCGCACCTAAGGGTGTAATCCTTTCTGGTGGCTTTCCATTTATCCCACCTGGTGTCCATTCCCTCGTAACAGCGAAGTACCCCGCTGCATCATCCTGCTCACTCTTCAGCCTGTCGAGTGTCTTCTCGTCGCTGGTCTTGATGATACCGGCAGCCTCATCAGCCGAGGTGATAAGGCTCTCCTGTTTATGAACTACTGGTGCAGTGTGGTAGAGGTAGGTGAAGCTGGCGATGGCAAGGAGTGGGAGGAATGTAAGGCCCCCAAAGATGTAAATGACCAGGAAGGCGAGAAAGCCCATTACATGTGCTGAAGCAACAAGCTTGCAACAAAAAAAGTCACCGGCGGCGTGACCGATACCGAACACAAAAACAAAAGATAAAGCTCCAATCACTATATCGACATAATCGTCCTCTGGGTCAGGCGCTGAAGGCAGTTGAGAAGTGGCTTTGGCAATGTTGTTAAGCTCTGAACTATACAAGCCAATATGTTGAGCAGTAGAGGGCTCGGCCTTTGGAGCTAAGTATGTAGCTATGAGGCTCCAGTCGGTACAGTCAAGTTTATGTTTGTTTCGTTTCTGGGTTATTACTTTGAGACACGGTACCGTAAATGAAGATGTATTCCAGCGTTGCTAGTACCTAATCGCTATAGACTGAAGCTACTTATATATATAGTCACAGACCGATGGGCTTGTGCCAACCAGACTAAGTCTACAGATACCTTCTATATACTTCTCTCCTCAAGGGGTTGTATTTGTACCACGTGAGCAGCGAGAGTATAGTCACATGAGGTCAGATTAAATTGTTTCACGCCAGTAGAAGAAACGCATAGTTAGGCTCCTGCCCAATGGCTGTATATAACCCATTATAACCCCCAAAAACCCCCCCCCCAAACAAAAGCCCCCACTCGAATTCACTCGAGTTACTCTACTACTAACCAACATTCTCCTCAACAACCCAAATTCAAATCTTCCAAGGCTTTGATAGCTTACCCAATGCTTTGCCTCTCTGCTGCTAATGTCCTCACTTGCCTTATGTGTGAATAAAACATTCGGCAATCCTTTGATTCGCACAGAACCTCTTCAACCTGAGCCAGACTCGCACAAGGCCGGCATATTGCATGGAAATCCGCGTTGCTTTTCTCCGAGTTTTTTAGTTGGGTTCCCAGCTTATAAATGGATATATCCCAATCCATCATACATTTGGTGCAAATGGCTACCAATGTATCCAATGGACAGGTTAGTGGGCGTGGAGAGTATCTTTCGACTTACAAGAACCTTGAACGTCCACCTTCCCCTTACAAACCAAACATGCCGATGGTTTAATATAAGCCTCCAATATGGACTTTTGGTGGCCCCGTTGATGACCTTGGAATTCCCCACTCTCATGATTTTAGGTATTTCATTATACCATGCTCGAATATCTGCCCTAACAAGGCTCAAGATGCGCTCCAATGGCGGCATGAGGTCCTTGGTGATGTAGTATTCGGCATCGAGTCGATAGTGTGCATTGTAAAATAGGGCCTCCGGGGTAACATAAGCCTCGACCCTGGTGCACCTGCGATGACCACGTATGGCACTCGCTCGCCATACTGTGGTTCTGCTCTGTGATCCTCCTCTATCCTCTCGGCACTAATCTTTGCGCCAGCTAGTAGTGTTCCATTCTCACTATATCCTAGTCAGTGACTGCGACATCGTGATAGAGGTCGATATTAGCCCCACCTGTATGCCACCAACTTCACCTCCTTTGCAAAGCAAAAGTCTTGGGTGGAAACCTTCCCATTCATAATCTTGCTGCATTACCCCTGAAAGTACTCGTTTACCTGTGACAAATCTGACGTTCTGAAGAGGGTCTTCAGAATAGTTTCTTCAATCTTCTACTGTGCGGAAGTACCATCCCTGCGTACAGCTTCAATTCCTTTTGCACCAAAATCTGCTCATATTTAAACCCCACATAGCGCTTTTTTGTCAATATATGCAAGGGTGATATACTTTCTCGAATTTTAGCTTGACAGGCTTGGGTTTCATTGATGTGACAGTTCTGGCAATATCTTCTCCAATACCAAAAGCTTGGGCTCGTGTCCGGCTGGGGAGATAAATAAGAAGAGAGTCAGTATCTCCATAAACAACCTCCGAACCCCATTTTGGTTCAGAGTGAATCAATTCAATAGCCCAAGGACTGTAAGTGGGTTTCACAATATGTGGGGCGTAGGAGCATACCTTCTCTAGTGTCTCTGCCCGTTTGCACAATGCTATCTGCAGTTTCTGCGCACGGCATTCTCCCAGACATGGTCGCCCCAGTATATCCATAGGTAACACGAGCAACTAAATTTCAAGGCCAACTGCCTATTGTTCAGTAGCTGTTGGAGTGTTTTATCGTCCTTATCCCTCTCCACTCCATTCTTCACCATAATGCGAGTCTCCAAAAGCTCTGCCAACATTTTTACCAAAAGTGACCTCCGAAGCTCTTGTTTAATGATGTACATGATACCATTTGGGGCGACTAATATATTCCCATGTCAGAAAGAACACTAGTAAAATGGGCCTAGTACATACCTCGAACATAGTCCCTCAGTAGTTCTAGGACCCTCAACTTTCTATCGTAAACCCCATCTTATTTTGCCCTCTCCAATTTCCTAAAAAACAGTAATTATAGGCAATCATCAAGGATTGGTATAGTGACTGGAAGCCAAGAACTACTAGAGGGGATGTATAAAAGGCAGGTTGAGGTTCCATGACAAGGGGAGCGCATTTGGTGCGCCGATCAGACGGAGTCAGGATATGGAAGTGAGACATCTAGTTCAGGGTAACTGACTTGTTCCTTAGCGACATCATAAACCCTTCAGGCTTTCCAATTCTGAACATCATTGACTCGACCTTGAAAAACTAGGAGCTAAGTGTACTGGGAATGGCATCTAAGCTGATGAAATTGTTCAACAGGTGGAGCTTGCATGGGATGGGAAGCGGGATAGGTGGATCCGAGACAGGTGGTGGAGGAATACCAGAGATTAGAAGAGTTGAGGCGGAAAGAGAAAGGGGGAGAGATAAGGGGACGGTCAAGGGACAGGGCGAGGGTGAAGGTGGTGGAAGTAATGACGACAAGTACACTCAAACCTAACTACACTCATCGCTATACCAGATCCCTTGACGGATTGCGCCAAAATTTGCCAATCAGAGCAATTTAGGAGAGGCAGCTACTTCAGATACCGTACCGGATGGACAGGAGAGGGGCTGCAGGGATTGATACAGGGATTAATCACAGAAATATTTCAAGACAAGAATGCGATAACAGAACTTAAGAAGACTCCAGCGGTGAAAACCAATCTGTAATAGAGCTCTGGATACGAGATGCATGCATATTGCAAGTAAGGGCTTGCTCAAGAGTCTGCAGTTGCTGCCTAGCTACAACAACATTCAGATTAGGCTTTGCTCCACTAGGAAGTTCGGAAACCGATAGAGCTTCTAGATACTGAACTAGCTCTGTAAGGTGTGAGCGTGCTTGTGCAGTTGTGATTAAAGGTATAGGAGGTGGTGAATATAGATCTTCTTCATTATCCACACTTTTAAGATCATCAATAATCTCTTCAATATCAGAGATATATTGAGATTAGCCTCATCCTCATTATAGTCTAGAAACTCGTATTAACTTTGTGCTCGTAGTAAGAAGTAAGGTAATCGACATGTTGGTTGAATCTCGAAGGGATTGTAGGTATTGAGTATAGGCTTCATAAGAAGGAAAAGATTCCTTATTTTGTGATGCAATAACTCCTAAAAGAACTCCAAACTCCTCATAAGTCATCTTTTCATATCGGAGATCCCACAAATCCTATGCCTTTCTCTTGTTTGGTAGCATTGTCGGCGATAGCTGTAAATGTAGTTCCCCCAGGCCATTTACTATACTGGATGGATATCAGCTATACCAGACAGATTTGCGATGAGCAGTCCGGTATACACTCAATAGGTCGCAAATCTGTCCGGTATAGCTGATATCCGGTATAGCAAATGGGCTGGGGGCCGTTGGGGGCCGTTGGGCAGCAGCGGGATAGAAGTAACTACATTTACAGCTATCGCCGACAATGCTACCAAACAAGATGAGTTCTGTTATTGCATTCTTGTCTTGTTGTTGCGTTTTTGTCTTGTTGGGTTATTACGCTGTTGTTACTTCTCCGTTACTGTATAGCAATAATATTTCTGTAATTAATCCCTGTATCAATCCCTGCAGTGCCTCTCCTAAATTGCTCTGATTGGCAAATTTTGGCACAATCCGTCCGGTATAGCAAGGGATCTGGTATAGTGAGTTCCGGTATAGCTAGGTTTGAGTGTATGTTGAGGAGTTAAGGATGCCTGCGCAGACGTCCGATGCTACAAATCGTATAAATAGAAGGAACCTCCGAAGAAAGGACACAGCAAAATACGACCCAAAAACAAGGTCAATGAATAATATCAAGTCATTGGCTAGCAGTGAGGCCCTGACGACTTGAATGCTGCCGGGGAAACCAGGAGATATCAGATGCCATTGGGGTGAGTGGATATGTCAAGATACTTTGCCAAGCCTCACACTATGTTCAGGCTGTTATTTTGTACTCCGCTAACCTGTACTGTACTTGCAATAGAAGATGACAATCTTCATGGCGAATATTCAACACTCTTATCAGATATTGATGAGGGGATACCCTGGGCGGACAAGCCAGATGCTATTAAGGGAATGGACCTCTTCCTCTGCCATGCGCAGGGACAATGATGATAATTTCATCCTTCGAGGTTGCCTGTGTGCCTGTTGGCTGACCCCAGACCCTGACGACCCAGAGAAGCAGTCTTCCCCATTTGGGGATTTATGCAATCCATTGAGAGATGCTCCGCCTACAATGTAGTGAGTTTCGATAAAGACTGACAAATTGAAAAGGTGCCTCAAAAATATGCATCAGGATCAATTTGTACTGCTGTTAAGTACTGGTTACTCGGTTTAGTCGAGGATAGATATGATATGAACTACTCCAGGCCGTTCTACTCCTTATGCCAATTTGCGAGGTCCAGTTCTCCCCTTCTAGCTAATTAATAGGGACATTTCAGCATAAATGATACTAGCCATGAGGTACACACATATACCCTTCCAAGTTGTCCTCCTGCAGATCCAGATCCAGAGATATTAATTGGATGAGAAACTCTATTTGGGTATTGTGGGCAGTTCTCTCACTAGCCTGGTAGGGCGGAAACTAATATAAATTTGGCCTTGTAGGCAAAATAAACCATTATTTATCGCCTCATAGCCTAAGGCTCCCTTCGGGGGAAAGGCGTATAGACTCAAAAAAACAAAAACCCGTCTTTTCACCGTAGCAACAGATTTTTGTATGGAAAGACAAGGGGTCTTACTTCCCAATTTTTACGGTACTTGAATGCTATGAGCATATGGTATCTATTGTTAAGTGGATGCTGAAGCTATCACAAGGGTGCTCAGACAAAATAGAGACGTTTTGTTTCGGATTAGAAACCCCCTGCCACACCATACTGAAACGGCCAGTCTGGCGCGTTTAAACAGCCAATAAGTCATCAAGTTACCGTAGTGATACTTCTGCTATAGCCATCTGAATGTTGCGATGGCCTTACTTGATGCCTCCTCTCACACTGTGTATTGCGCTGCCTCATGTCTCCTGTGGATTATCATGGTAACTGAACGCTCGGAGCTATGGGCGGAGGGGGTATCTACGCAGGAGGGGAAACTGAGGATAAACAGTAGACAGCAGGTCTTTGGCCCTATCGTCATGTATTCCTTATTCACCATCTCTATAATTCCACTCACAATGGCTACTGACTCCCACGCCCCTGTGCTCTTCTCATACGCTCACTGCCATCTCAATTCCAGCAGGTGCACAAAATCGGGTCAAATAGTGTGCAGACCAGCGGCAAAAATAGATTGGAGGTCCAGAGGTATTCATTCGGCTAAGCTGACGGCGAGCGGAGGCAAGTATAGCAAGCGCATTGTAAAACCAAGGAGGTGTAGTCCATCTCAACTCGCGACATTTAAGCACCGCCCAGAGTTGCCTGCTCAAGTAATTCCGCAGCTCACGGCAGCCTAAACGTGCCTGCCCTGTCTGTCATGTAAGCACCTCTCCTCATCTTGTGGCCCTATTACAGGCATCCCCCCCTTGCCCTGCACTCTATGTGTCCTATTGCGCGCCACGCTTGTGGGTAACCAACTGCTAATACAACCTCCACCTGATCTCTACAATTGGTATTTCATCAGAACGCCAATTTTTCCCTCACTGTTTCTTATAATCGACTTGAGTCCTAAAACTTTACTGAAGCTCTCAGAAGCTAACGTTGACATTTCCAATTATTGCAGAACCGTGCCCATTCTTTTCCGCCAGAGATAAACAACATCCAGAACCTAGACAGAATCCCAGCTATCAGTACCTTGGTTCCTTAGTCTCCAGAACAACCAATTCAACCTTCTCAATAGCCCGCGAACAGTTCTGCATACCATGTCCGCTACACAATCCCTCAAGGTTCGAGAAATTCAACTAGATGACATCGCTCTTGGTGCTGATGCTTTGTGGTGTTTTAGTGTGTTGTAACAGGTGACGGTGCCGTCGGCAAAGTGAGTTTCAATCATCGCTGCCCCTTTCCCAGCCGACTACGCCGAGCACCTCCAATTCCCCATCCCATGAGGTACTGTTTCTGACGTCAAGTTTCCTTGTTTGTACAGACATGTCTCCTTATCAGCTACACCACGAATGCATTTCCTGGAGAATACATTCCTACAGTGTGAGTTTCAACCCGAAAGTCCCACACAATCCCCTTTCCCGCCAGGTCCGATCTAGAAATAAAATTTATCATTACCTCACCTTCATTTCCGGAAGCGATACTTACTAGAGCTTTAGGTTCGATAACTACTCTGCAAATGTTATGGTAGATGGTAAACCCATTAGCCTCGGTTTGTGGGATACTGCTGGTCAGGAAGATTATGACCGTCTCCGCCCTCTTTCTTATCCCCAAACCGATGTCTTTTTGGTGTGCTTTTCGATCGTGAGCCCCCCGTCATTTGACAATGTTCTCTCGAAGGTAAGTGACTTCTATTCTCGGCAATATTACAACATTCTGACGAGCATATAATTCAGTGGTATCCCGAAATTTCCCATCATGCACCCGGTATTCCAATTATACTGGTTGGCACCAAGCTTGACCTCCGAGATGATCTCAAGACTCTCTCTCAACTACGGGAGAAGAAAATGTCCGCAATTACCTACCCTCAAGGAATGCAACGTGCCAAGGAGATCAAGGCCATACAGTACGAGCTCATTGTGGTTATGTGCATATGCTATTGTTTGCTAAGATTGTTTACAGATATCTTGAATGCTCTGCCCTGACGCAAAAGGGTCTTAAGAATGTTTTTGATGCCGCTATAAGGTCCGTAGTGATAAGATAAGATGTTGGGGCGCATACTGACAATCACATAGGGCAGTGTTAATGCCGGCTCAAATTCCACAACGTAACGGTAGCAAGAAACCGAGGTGTACTCTCATGTAGAGGGATAACATTCCATTTCATGAGTCCATGGGAGGGCATAATGACGCAGTAACACCTAGTAAAGAGGTGGTAGATAACGTTGGTAGCCCTGGAGCAAGAGGTAGACTGCTATTCTTACACGGAAGCCTGCGATTTTATTTCTTTTGGATGTCTTTTACTTAGCCACTTTACATTGTTTGTCACGGAGTGCTGCCCGGTCATACATAGTGATGATCCTCCAAGTCGGCTCGGGGGCCGCAGCAGGCCCCATTGTGTGGTGTTTGGCAATATCTTTCTTCATGATGTTGAATACTTTTGATCTATATGCCCCTTTCTTCAGTTTGTTATTTTATAGTGTGGACGGTGTTATTTTTGTCATTATTCCTGCAATTATTATGGCGATGTTTACTACCCAGCTTTGACATTCGTTATTCTATCCTGTGAAGTACGGACACCATCACTGTATTGCTGAATTTGCAGTTCGAATACTCGGGCTGTCTGCCTGTCATCCTGTGGTTTGGATTTGATATGTTGTTGGTATTCAAAGTGGTGTGAGATGTAAGAAGTTGGTAGCAAGAGAGTGAGAGATAGTGCAGCTAGCGAGAAGGGTAGTAGGGCTTGTGTCAGCAATACTTAGGCACAATGCAGCCCTATAGTACCTGCATGTGTACCATACTGTGCATGGTGTTTTTTGTTTTGTACACTGGGAAGTAGAATAAGAACAAAAGTCATGGGAGAAATGCATGTATAAGCTATAAATTGCTTAACTCCATCCACTCTACCCCTCCCTCTTTCCACACCCTCTCCCACGGCCTCTGCCTCTCCTTCCGCTTCGCCCCCCGCCCCCGCCACCATAACTCCCGCCCCTTCCTCCTCGATCATACCCACCACCCCGCACATCAATTCTTGCACCATCACCGCCACCCTCCATTCGTGCCAGTCGGCTGGGATGCATCCCTTCGTTCCAATCCTCGCTAGCATTTGTAGCCCACTTGGCCACCTTCAGTTTCTCCTCCTCTTGTACCTTTCGTTTTCGCTCCTCGTTTAGTTTCTCATTTTTGATGGAGAGTTTCTCTCTACGAGCCTTTGAGGTACCTCCTGCTCCCGCCCTGTATATAAATATTCTTCATCTCAGTACCGACAATAGGGCATAAATGGCAATGAACAAGGGCACTCAGAAACGTACGATAATTCAACATTGATTTTTCTTCCTCTTTTTCCATTGTCTATACCATTCCCTTCGCCCCCTTCTTCAGATTTATCCCCTTCGATATAAAACGTGGAATGATGGAACTTCGCCAAGCAGGTCTTCATCTTGTCGAAGTTTTCAAATTGGAGAAATGCGAAACCCTTGCATTTCTTGGGATCCCCCTTGTGTGTTATGAGACGGACACTATTTGATTTGACAGAAGCAAAATGCTTTTGGAGAGCTTTGGTGGTGGTATTGTATGGGAGGTTTCCTACAGTACATGCATGTGCCGATTAGAAACTTGCTACCTGGTACGAGAAGAGGAGGGCAAGCTCACCGATGAAAGTGATGAATCTAGTGTTTTTGCTGGTGCTTTCTTCCCCTTTAGCTTCCTCTCCAGACTTTGCCGTACCCCCATCCTCAATTTTATTGGTCTTTCCCCTCTCCTTTTTGAGCTCCCCCTTTCCCTCGACAACACCTCACTTCCCCCGGAAGAACTCTTCCCGCTTTTACTACCCTCCTTCCCAGCACCCTCACCCCTCTTCGCCCCCCCTCTTTTCCTTACCACTTCGAACCCCATCTACGTGTTCCTTCTATTTCCGCTTCTTGCCCTTATTCCATCGACTATTGGGCTTTCTCTGAGCTGTAGGCACAGCTATCGGTAAGTTTGGGGCTGTATTGTTTCTACCATTGTGAATGGCGGTGGTGGTTTGTGGTTGAAGTTGTAGGAGTTGTAAGTCTTGGCATGAGCGTAAGGCTTACTCCGGTTAGTCACAACAAAAGTTATTTTAACCTGCCTATTTAGGAGTAGTGATCTTAGCAGCATATGCGGTGGCATGCAGGCATAAATCTCGCATATGCAGACACAATGCATTGAATGAAGCCCTGGTATATATCGCATCTAGGGTGGGGTTAAGGTGGCAGGAATGACAGTGCTATTAAAATCAGCTTTGTAGCCACGAATTGTACTTCAGCTATTTCCATACCCCACCCAAGATCCGTTTTGGGGTGTATTTGTTCACCGTATGCTGCATACGCAGCATGCCAAGGGGACTGGATTAGCGCTGCATAGCCTATGTTTATGCCTTTATGACAACGCATATGCCTGCAACTACGGAGTATACCACAGGCAATACGGAGTACTGTACGCTACAATACCACTACCACGTCACGAATCTACAATACCACAGTGACACTACAATACTACACGTAGTAATTACTAAATAGGTTTATTATGTAGCAGAAACATTAGGTCAAAGAAATGGGCAAGATATCTCTAATATTGAGGAGCGCACAAATTTTGACTTCAAAGTCCTGCGTGAGCTTCCAATTGTGGATTTACTATGGCATGAAGTCATGAGTACCCGGTATGAGCACCACCAGCAAGCGACTACCTATCTCCAACAATATACACCATACAGCCTCTCTGATTCAATAAACATCGAATTGTGGCTCGGCAGCACCAAGTTCAGGTTTCTATATTGTAGAAATTAAACCCCTATCGCCGTGGCATTGAAAACCTTTGTCCTTGATTATGGCTGTGACTGTAGCTTTCGTTATACTGATACCCTGCGAATACATGGGGTACCTTCTCGGCCTCGACTTGGGTAGCTCATTAGATCAAAGCTCGTCGACTTCTGGGCTTGACCCTTCGCTGTATATGTCTCGGTATACTCCGCCTCTGTCTCAAAAGTGGCCTCCGTTGGTTTCGAAGCTCAACAGAGCATCCAAGCTCTAGATCTTAGCCTGGCTCATGGTGTGGCTTCTCCGATGTTGGGTGGTCTACAGGGCTACTCTCAACTAGGGCGAAGATGCATTGTGATAATGTTGGTGGTGTGCTTGGGGGGTAGGTAATGTACAGTATGATACCGTGAAGGGAGCCTTAGGCTATGAGGCGGGTATATATGAGACTACTACCGCATCTACTGGCGAACAAACCGCCTTTCAAGACATTGGCCGAGCTCACGTTAAAGCCACTTGCTTTTGACCTTGTATATCGACTTTCCTGCCTGAGCTCGGCCCATGTCTTGAAAAGCGACATGGACCTTTGTTCGCCAGTACTCACATGCAGTTGGTGGAAAATGATACTTATGCCCTCCAGACTATGATACCTATCATGTCTTTCTTGGACGACTGTAGCTTACCAGATGGTACTTCCTTTAAGCTTGTTTCCAGAATGACAATAAGATGTGTATATGGAATACCAGGCAGCAGGGTATTCAGTTGACAATAGTGTCCAAATTACAAGCACTTCGCCGGAATATTTTCATCTTGAGGGGAATCTAAATTTACAACTACCTAGCTAGCTTTGTGATCAGCCTATCTGACCAACACTTTGGAACCCCCTGCGGGGGAAAGGCGTAGGTATAGACTCAAAAAAAAAAAACCACTTTGGAATCCCTTCGGGGTAAGATGTATACATAGACTCAAAAAAAAAAAAAAACACCTTGGAATCTTTAGTCCGACCCGACTGGCTCCACCTACCGATACCTACTGGGGTTCAGGCGGCTGCGATCGATCGGAAGAAGGCAGCACCTCATGCAAGACAATCCCAGCCTACATAATCCAAATCTTCCACCCATCGAATTACCCTTTTCTGCAGCCACAAGGGGGTACAGAGGAGGGTCGTGCCAACCAGACTAACAAGGGGGGAAGAGATCTTGTAGATCTCATTGGCAACGTAACAGGGTTCTTCTTCAAGTGTCCATCCACATAGGCCTCAAACAAGCCTGAGGAAATAGCAATTTTTCACACGGCCTACTATCATGTACTGAGTACATACTTAACGCCACCGTTGTGTGTCCCCGCCTCTCGAATGGGCATTGTCTCCACTTTCATTTTCCGCCACCGGCAGGGTAGTATGAGTGGGGACTATCATGCATTTGTTTGAAACCGGATTCTGTATCTGTCAACCTACATAAAGGTATGCAAACCCTGGACCAGTTCAAAAGTTCACCAGCATCGCGAGCTTCACACTGGGGGGGTCTCCGTGGAGTGAGACAGTAGTTGGAGCAAGGACAGCCTGGAAAGACAACGGGCCCCCATGTCTTTCACGAGACCCTTGCCGAAGTCACCTTCTCGTGAGCAACAGGCTCCTGATCTGTGGTTCTGAAGGACTGCTGGAATCACTGGCATACTATATATATGTGATGGGAAATCAGCTCGGTTACCAACACAAAGATGTGGCCGCTACCACTGCCTAATAACCAACATTTCTCGAGCTACTGGCCACAACAGTACAATGGTCACGCCATTGTCCCTCGCCCAATGAACTACACGAGTCGCCCTAGAGATAGGCCCAGAATATTCAAGGGTCGGATTTATACAGCACCGAACCATGCCATGGGGTCGGGTGACCTCCGGAGGAATCTGCCACAGCTGGATACAGATGGGTTCAACAAACTCTTGGTACCTACTCCATCCTTTCTACTTACTTTCCCCGGAGCTAAGAGTGTGGGGTGTAATAGTTCAATGCGGGCGACATTGTCCTCTAGAAATACCCCACCAATGCGCCCCCCCGCTGGCGCAATATTCCACAAGCCGTAGCCGAGGAGATGAAGGCGGCGTTTTTGAGCTTGCCCCGGTGTAGCGAGGTGATGGGGTGCAGCGGGACTCCGGATTGGACAAAGGAGGTGTTAGTACTCGTGCTGGCTCGAGCTGTAAATAACAGGCGGGCGTTAGAGATGAGGAAGACAAGAAGTGGAGGGTCGGGGGCAGAGAGGGAGGGGTGAGCTCATTGGGGTATTGGGAGTGCTTCTAGTTGGGATATTGGATACTTTTTCAATATACTTTGGCTGCCATGGCTTTACAAGGAGTCACTCCTTTGAGGAATATGTGTAGAAAAAAGACATCAGCTACAAGAACGACTTGGCACATTTTTTTCGAAGATATATTGTGTGGGATTGATCTGCGGCGCCTTGGAACGACAGTGCTATGCTGTCGGGGGCATACAGCCGACTAGGTATTGATGCGGATATCAGGAGCTCTAACCTTATAGCCTGAGTAAGACTTATGTATGAACTGGTACAGCCATCAAACGTACCCTTCTATATCGTCAGAACCCAAGTGGCCATTATTCAGGGTAATGGTAAAGCATCAGTAGTAACAATTTATTCCGCCTTACCCCATTCAACGCTCACCCTTAAGTATCGAATTAAGTAACCAGACTACCGACTCCTTCTGTAGTCGATATTGTAAGACTAGCTTTTCAGGAAGGTAACATGAATAGAAAGCAATAGACATGTGGAGTTCTTCGTATTTCCCCTGACATTTTTCTGAGATCTTGGACTGCAGAACAAAGGTCAGCACATTGAAAACACAAACACTTAATAGACACTAGAAGTTATGAGTCAGGAAGGAGGGAAAGTAGAACAGGGTAAAGCAAAACAGATCCGGGCGGTATCGATAAACACTCGATAGCTGTGGCTATGATGCAACTATATGTGGTGGCGTGTAATCCTGCGGAGATGCTACAATAGCATTAGTGGATAGCCGCTTCAACCAAGGAAGCCTGCCTACTTACTCTATTGCCATGCGCCTTCTTCCCTTCCTGCTCCTCCAACCCCTGAGTAGCACGGGGGTACAATGCTTCGCCAGCATATTCCGTCACAATGGTAGTAACAACGACTTCAACATTATAAGCCTCACTAACCCCTTTGGGGACAGCCAAAGCAGTAGGTCCATTGAAGCAACTCCCGAGCCCAAGTTGTTTCTCGCATACAATTGAGGGAGCTCCTCTTATTGATGGACCTTGATGTCATTGAACAGAACGGTTTTACCTTCCAGATTCACAGGAAGATATGGCTCTGTGATAAACTGTACAGCATGGGGCAAATTCTCAGGCTCACAGATGGACTTCAAGCAGTGATAGAGGATCTGTTCAACACCTATTACTACCCACGGCCATTTCCGGGAGTTCAGGGTAATGCATACCTTCTGAAATTTCTTGTTCATGCAAATACAATCCTTGCTCTCTTCATCGCAACCAGTGAAGACCCATGCATTCTCAGAGCAAACTGAAACACAAATCTAGAAGAGCATTAACAAGTAGTCAATAAATTACGGGAAGAGATAAGAATATACCGGGAATATTCGGTCCGGGTGAAGTGTATGAAGTGGCTTGATCGGAAACTCCGAAGCCCTAGTCCAGAGATTTTTAACAGGAGTAAGTGTGCGAATGGCAGCCTGAGCTGCAAGAATCTTCGTGTACTTTGCCAACCTCGTAGATCTGGGGGGTGATTCAATACTCCTAGAATACTTCTCGTTGAGTTTCACAGTAAGCTCAGAAGGAGATATAACAGGGTTCCTGTATTTCAGTTTCTTGCTGGTAGCTGTGAGCGAGGCATTAACCTGAGTAGAGCTAGTCGACCACTTGTAGAAAAATCTTGGTTTCTCACGGGGGAACGTAGGCCTGACCACGATGGTAGTCGTAGCTGTAGCTAGGAGGGCAGGAGCATCGGTGGTGGTACCTCCCGTGGACTGTGAGAGAACAGAGCTTCAGGAAAGACAGAACCAATTGAAAGCTTTGAAGAGCTGCATTTCTTTAGACTGAAAGGGTGAGACTAGGTGCAGGTATTGATGTAGGGCGAACTCGTGGAGAGGCGGAAAGGGGGAGTATAGGAGGACTGAAGCCCAAATTTAAACAGATGGTACTGCTGCCAGGGTGGAGTAGCAGTTGTGGTAATTAGGGACCCGTACTGGAGAGAAGGGACTTCAGTACGTGAAATAGATAAAATGACAGGCCGAGGTACGGGAGTAGGAATCGGGTGTACTTATATACATTTCACTTGGTATACTACCGAACCTGGTTAGCTTGCACAAACCAGTTTCCAAACAGGGTACACCACGTGACGACTTGTAGTCACAACTGGAAATACCGGGGGGCTCAATTGAGCGTTAAATCCATTCCATCTCTTGCACATAGTTTAGGTCATCAAGCAGGTGGACCTCGGAAGGGGTTTCAAACACATTCTAGCCCAGAGAACCAGAGATGTCGACATCCTGGACAGCCAGGCGTTGAGCCAGAGATTGTGGGAAGCATATAGAACAGTGTGACCACAAGCAAGTGAAGCTGTGAGAGATGGTTGATATATGGAGGTACCATGGTATGGGGGGTGACCTGCCGAGTGACTGCGCACTACGTGAAGTATATTGGGAGGCGAGGTAATATGAGAGACGGAGGCACCAAGTGGAGTACCATTGATTTATTTAGAACTAAGCGGGGGGGCATTATAATAGGCTTACCATTATGTGGTGGACAATTTGTTCACGTTGAAGAACCAAAGGGATCTAAATTTTTGAACACAACTCGCCCGACTAAATACCCATTGTATATAACTACTAGGGTATCCTCGGGAACCCCTGCTGCAGTTATCTTGTATATATGTCGAGATACATCCTACTTAGTACTAACAATGAAGTTTGGAGCCATTAAACGGTTTGAATATCTGGCCGCGTATGATCGCCCGTAAGAACTGGATTTGAATATATTCATTGGTATTATGTACGACCTAGCCCAGTATGGCGACAGAAGTAAAAACAGGGGATACAGGCCTAGGTATTGTCAGCCTAATAGAAAATGATACAAGTACTCCCGTCTAATAGTCTCTTTCTTAGCTCCCCATTACCTAGCAGATCCATGACACCTTTCTGTGTCTCCTTGATCTCAAATATCCCCCTCTTCTTCTCGCTAATCCAACTTGCATCTATTATTATCCTCTTCAAGTCATCAAGCTTCAACACATCTATAGCCAGCCAAATACATTAGCAATCAATCTACAGTTGCTGGTTATAGTAGGCTAGGATTCATACCTTCTTTAATCAACGCCAACACCCTCTCTGGCGTCCCCACACCAATCCCGATCCTCGTCTTTTGGCAATACTCTATTGAGTCCTTCAACTTGATATGCTTCGCAAACAACTTCGCCACTGCATTCTCAGTAGACCGGAACTTCCTTAGGCCACGGGTGAGGTCCGCAGCTCGGAGTGCTGCGGCGGTGATGATGAGAGTGTGAGGAGTTCCACTGTTGGGTGAAGCTTTCTTGAGAGATGCACCTCGGCCTTTATACCGAGAGAATGTTTCCATGAATTCCGGGAGATTTTCAAGGTTACGATCTTTCTGCCAGCTAGTCATATCTAGGAATGCACTTGCTAAACCCGAGGAGAAGTATTAGCGATTGCCCCTCCTATTGCACCGCAATTGAAATGTTTGACAACACTCACCAGGAATGTACCTGTCTTCCAGCTCTACCGCACTCAGTTCCTTCTCAAATCTCTTGACCTTCTGCGCTACATAATCTGCAATAAGCTGCGGGTCTAACTTCGCAATTGCCGTATTAACCCCTCCCTTCCCCTCCTCAAATATTAAATGTGCCTCGTCACCATCCTCTGCAGACTCCTTCCTCCTCTTAGCCCTCTTTGCCTTCTCGGCTTCTCGTTTTCTCTTGATCTTGGAGACAGTGGAAATTACGGCAGCTGCAGAGTCGCGGGGGGTTGGAGATGTTGCGGCGAGGACCTCGGTGTCGTCAAAATCGTCGTCAAAATTGTTATCCATGACGAAAGTGGTGACTGATTGACGTTAATGTTGGCATACCCCCGCGGTTCCCACATAGTAAATAAGCATATTTTGATTATAAGAATATTCTTAGTTTTTTGCTTAGTCACCATATAATTGAGAAACGTATCAGTGCATATTTGCTTGCATGAGCGCCTAAGCATCACTGCATTATGCACAGATATCCTGCATGCTTGGTGGTCTGGCTGTATATATCCGTATTCAGCAGTCTTATCGATAAGGAATATCCTAAACATAAGTATATTTTACTAGCATACTCCGTACTCCACCTGTTCTCCATAGACGTAAAGACTTCAAAAAAAAAAAAACCTGGTCCCGTACCGAGGGGCTTGTGCCAACCAGACTACTGGTCCCGGTAATATGCTTGTAATGGGGTTCCTACATATGTACAGTATGTACGGAGTACGGTACCTATGATGGTTGACATCCCTCCAATCCTCACGTGACAGACCATCTTCTTTGGAATTAAATAAGCCCAACCATTAAAAACCTGATCTCGTGCCCAGACTCTTATCCCTGCAGCGTATTTATTTTAGCGTAGGTAGATAAGAGTCTGGGCACGAGATCATTAAAAACCTAACGCATTTCCCCCCCTGCTCACGTGGTAAAAACCCCAGGAAGTAGATTTTCTACATTCGTGGATTAGAGAGAATAACCTCCAGAGAGTGATAGTTCGCACTAGCTATTTCTACCTACATATCCTCGCAATCCCCTCTCGTATTCTTCTTACACTTCACCTCGCAACCAGACTACTTCACCTGCGTTTGAATTTGCGTTTATCAGAGAGACCAACCAACAGAGCACACTACCTGACCGGTGAACTCTCCGAGGTTGACCAAGCTACAATTTCCCCCAGCTCAACAATGATATCCGCCCTGGGAATAGGGTGGCCGAATTGGAACTGGAATTGGATTGTAGGTATGTAAACATTTTTTTTTCGTAGCCAAACCATCTCATCCCTGAGTGGCATCTATCATCTTTTTTCACACTCTTCCTTTTGATTTGTTAACCAGACTATTGTTTACTCAGATCTTTTGGACCTTTTACATTGATTTCTTTCATATCGATATTGGCTCTTGTTGCTCATCGCTTATTTCTCTAAAGCTTATAATACCATCCATCCAGGTTCCCGATAGCCCAAACACACAACCGCAAATGGGTAGTGTGTTTCGATTCTCCGCTGCACACGACAGCATCCACACCCTCCTTCAACGAAACCGAACTTGGGCACAACGTATATCTGCTCTCCGACCTTCCCTCTTCCCCTCTCTTGCCAACTCCCAATCCCCCCATATCCTCTGGATAGGGTGCAGCGACTCTCGGGTACCAGAGACTTCCGTGTTAGATTTACTACCGGGGGAGGTTTTCGTGCACAGAAACATTGCAAATGTGTTGCCAGCGAATGACTTGAGTAGTTTGAGTGTGCTACAGTATGCGGTTGAAGTGCTCGAGGTAATTCATGCACTCCAAACATCCCGCTTCTTATCGAGCATGAAGCTGATGTGGTGGTTTTTTTAGGTGAAACACATCATTGTCTGCGGGCACTATGGTTGTGGTGGCGTCATTGCTGCCATGGGGAACACCAAAATGGGACTCATAGACAACTGGCTCAAACATATCCGTGATGTCCGGGCTCGACATAGGCAGGAGCTTGAGTTGATTAAGGATCCGGTGCAGAAAGTCAAGAGGTTGGTGGAGTTGAATGTTGTGGCACAGGCGCATAATGTCAAGAGGAATTCGAATGTGCTGGAGGCGATGAAGAAGAGGGGACTGCAAGTGCATGGGCAAGTCTTTTCGAACTCCTGAATAGAGTAAATGTTGGGGTGAGAAGAATTAGGGCTAATTGCATCACTGGTGAACAGGTTTGTGTATGATGTAGGAACTGGACATGTCAACCTGATGGATATACCTAAGGATCCGGATGCGGAGGTGTATGAAGTTGACGAGGGACTACAGTAGAGTACATACCCATTGTCAGGCACAAGGAAAGGGATAGAAGTTCATGGAAAGCGGGCACAAGGTCAAGGCGAAAGAGGGGATGGAAGGCAGAGAACTCAGGTGGGCTGCATCCTCCATATTGACGGCTTACACGACTACGGTTACATTACTTCAAAAGGCGCAGCATAGGTGATTTACATTTGGCAGTTTCTTTCGTGTGCCACTTTACCTGGAGATTCCCCTGTATATATTGATATTGGTACATACACCCGTTATCTCTTGCACCATGGTCTGAACCAAACTTATTCATTTGATATCCACTTTGAAATAGAGCGCACCTGCATCTTTTTTATGTATGAACGCCATAAAACCAATAAACCAGTAAGCCTTCTCTCCCAACGCCCCAAAGTAGCAGTAATCCCATCATTTTTCTATCCAAGCATACTCCTCTTCCTCCCCCTCAACCTCACCTCTGCCAGCCTCCTCATCACCTGCACCCCCTTCCTCCCCATCCCCTTCTCATACCCCACCAACACCTCCTTAAACATCTCCTCAACCCTCGGGTGCGTACTAATAAACGCCCTCTCAAGCACATATAAATCCACAGCCATGTCCTCGTCACTCGTACTAACCGAACCCAACCCGAAATCGACCAGAACAATGTCTGCCTCCTCCAGCTCAGTTCTGCCTGGTAGAGGGCGAAGCATGATATTTGAGGTTGTGAGGTCACCATGGACGACATCGGCGGTGTGCATTGAGGCTACAGCGGAGCCGATGCGGGTCATGAGATTGTGCATCTCCGGGGTTGATGAGAGTTGCGGTGGTGAAGAGGTAGATGTGGATGTGGATGTCAGGGGGGAAGAGTGTAAAGCCTCACCCAACACCTCCTTCACAGTCCGCCCAGAGATCCACTCCATATATATCTCCCCCCGGGCTTCGTCGACAAAATATACCGCTGGGACTGTCACGCCTCCCGCCCCTGAGGTTATTCGGGACTTATCTAGCTCCCGACGCATGCGCACGAGGAGGCGGGCTTCTGAGAGGCAGCGGTGTTTTGTAAGGCGAGCATCGAGGATGGGATGGCGATAAGGTTTGGAAGGGCGGTGTTTTAGGAGAGCAGGGAGATTGGGCGTGAGGAAGGTGGTGAGGTAGAGGTGAGCTTCGGCGCCTTGTTTGACTAGGGTTTTGGTGGGGGTGGAGTCGGACATGGTGATGAGGGAGTGATTGCAATGGAGGTAGATACTAAGTACTGGTGGGGGTGGATTCGTTTATCTGCACGTGGCGGTAACAAAAATAACTTACACAATGATCATGTGACCAATAAGATCTTAGCCACTTGCTGCGCCTACCCGCAAAATGAGATTCGTACCATCTCCGTACACTTCCAGTGCCTCACCCCCTATCTAAGGATCAGAGGTTCCTCACAAGTATGCCTCTCCACCCGACCATCACCAAGGACCTGTATAATGCAGCTGGTACAGTGCTGAGCTCCAGACATGGTGCAAATTCAATCCATCAATGAAAACAGTGTCGTAGACGTAGAAGTATCAGAACGGCGGCAGCGCCAACGAAAATGCCCTTCCCCCACCCTCAGTGCCTCAGTCATACCCGGCAAGGCCTTTATTTCCCCTCCACCTTCTGCAGCTCCTCCCTAAAGAGTCGAACAAATCAACTATTAGCCTCGAGTTCTCTTAGTGCTGTCCTACCCCCCTCATCCCCTCTCCCTGGACCCGAATATGTACTCCTCGCTGGAACGATGCCTGCTCACCTCAATTGCGCCGAAAAGTCCTCGCTTGTGTCATCATCGTCCCAGCTCTCCTCCCACAGATTCACTTTTCCACCTGCATTCTCCGTCTCGGTGTCTTGCCAATCTATCCACAGCATATGTCAACCCACTACCCCAACTAGAAACCGCACCCCTATCCTCGCCTCTATCCTCGCCTCTATCCTCCCCCCTGATGACCACTCCATGATACTTAATAAGTACTCTTCTTTCTGCCCCCACATCGAGCCATCTACCACCCCACGATGCCTCAAGCCGTCCTGCAAGCAAAGAAGCATGAGACTCACCCTCAACCAGAAAATCCTCGAACTCATCATCCTCCTCCAATGAAAACCCCTGATTAGTGGGCTTCTCCTCCGACTTCGCCTCTGCTGCGGCAGTGCTGTTTCCTGTTGAGGCGGACTGCTGTTTCGCTGATGACATTATGGGTGATGTTCGAAATCGATGGCAAGGACGAATCGATTTTGTGAATGTAGATAAGAGACTGGCATTCTTGGCAGTCTTAGATAAGCGCTGGGAAAAAAAACAAAGGTCGAACTGGGAGTCGAACCCAGGTCACAAGAACATTCCCTGGTAAGGGTTCAAAATCTTATGTGCTACCGTTACACCATTCAACCAATTACTGCATATCAAAGAATAAAATTGATACAGGTACGGCACTGTACTTGACACCCTAGATCCGATCGAGCATGGTCATTCGATCGCCAGTAATAGCTGCTTTTGGCAATCCCGTATTATCATGCAAGCATGGTGATGAGAGCCCATTCCAGCTAAGTTGAGATCTATGGAAATAACTACGCTCTACAACATGGTTACCCTCACGCCCCACCAAAATCAACCTAATACCCAATATCCCCCCTGGCAATATGACCCCCCTGAAGACCCCCCCTCCCTCTTCTAACCCCCTGCATAGGCCAAATAGCAGGCGGGTGAGCCTGTGGCTGCTAGCAGACTTTTACCTACCATGTATATCCACGCCACATCAATATTGGA
>Ga0307514_10001208_pt1 | contig 34413 bp, 44 predicted proteins | sample 16_EM_MG_FD_203088 | JGI IMG/M metagenome (GOLD analysis project Ga0307514, IMG submission 203088) | Populus trichocarpa ectomycorrhiza microbial communities from riparian zone in the Pacific Northwest, United States - 16_EM | ecosystem: Host-associated > Plants > Roots > Unclassified | place... | reverse complement strand
GGATCGAACGTGGGTTTGATGATATGTACCGATGTAGGAAGATAGGAATACTTGGTAGAAAGGAGTCACAAGGTCGTTTATACCTTGCACGTATCCACTCGCTGGGTGCCGAATGGCCCATACATACAATATCCTCTCTAGGCTCTGTCCGTGAAAGAAGTCGGGATTAAAATCCCGTCGTGTATAGTGGGTAAACGGAGACTGTTACCCGTTGCGTCGCGGCCTGCATCCACAGTTGTACGCCAGGTCGGGTCCTTGGCACATCGATCTCGATCTGGTGCCAGATCTGTTGATCGAGCCCATCTCTTCCTCGCGCAAATGTGTGTTCCACCAGAGAGGCGTATTCTTCTCGTTTTCGAGCGAGCGTTGTTACCCGCAAGTGGAGCGGCAGAGGCAAATAGCCCTGTCCAGGTATGAGGTACATCGTCGCGCGCGTATACCAAGAGACTCACCAGCAAGATCTGCCAGGCAGCTGGTCGTAAGTCTGGAGGTGTGCCGTTCCATGCCAATTTCCGAATCTCTGCTGCGCGACAGGTGAGTGCTTCAAACGGAAGGTAATACACGGACGTACAAATATCGGCATCGTCCCTTGTGAGCGCTGAGACAAACTTATGGCGCCTGTTGGTTTTTATGGACCGCTCTCGCATGAGCGATGGATTGTTGACGGTAAGCTTAGGTTGTGAAGGGCCGGCGCCACTGGTATCGTTGGATTGTCTTTTCAGTAGGTAGAGTGGGTCTAAGGTGATAAAGTCATATCAGAGAACACGGGATTCGAAACACGATTGCCAGGCAGACCTGCCACGATCTCATCGACTTGATCACGCACAGTGCTCTGGGACTCCTTGGCCCTCAGGGACTGTCCTTGAAGCACGTCTGGGTCATCAAAGTCCCCAACCACGAGTTCTTCTGCGACTTCGCTCGTGGTCGAGGCTGCAAGGGTATCATGATCAATATCGGAATCTTTGAGATCTCTGAGCGGAGACTTTTGATCTGTGTCGTCAGATGTCTTGACTAACGTCCAACCGCCGCCCTTGGGCGGAGGCGGGAGATCGAGTTTCGAGGGGTAAGAGCTCGGGTTTGGGGCATTGATATGAGTATAAGAGGAGGCCAAGTTTGAGGAGGAGGAGGAGGAAGAGCGGGCGATCTTTCCGGGAACATTCTTTGGAGCAGTTGACTGTTGTCTACTAGTGTTCCAGGATTTGTTGAGCTGAGGTGATTCTGAATCGGATGCGCTGTCCCAAGCGTCCTCTTCAACCCATTCTGAGGAGGTGCCGAAGGAGGATATGCGCGGATTGAGACCGATGTGGGGTCTTGCTGGTGGTGGTCGAGCGGACATTCGGCTGAACGGTTTCGACTCTATTTTTTTTTTCGTCGGTGAATTCCTTGAGATATTTTTCCTTTTCTCTCTCTCTCTCGCCGACGTCGAGGTTGACGTTGAGCTGGTGTCTGTACGTATGCTAACGATAATTGGAATAAAAGACAGGTTATTATTGGAAGCGGCGGGCAAGTCGGCAGAAGAGCGTGATGGTTTAGAAACCCGTAGCGCTCCAACATTCGTTTCCCCCTTTTCTTCTCCAACACCTCTTTTCTTTCCTTCCACTCAACGACGTTGACGACCTCCAGAATGTCCCCGTCCATCTTTCAACTCGCGACCATCACCATTCTTTTGTCTTCACGCTTGGCAAATGCTCAGTTGTCCTCATCAGGCATTTTACCATCGGTCCTGCCCTCGCCGTCGGTGTCGCTCATCTCGGTAAACCCTACTGCGGTTCCTCTCTCTCAAATCGTCGCTACCGAGCCTGCTTCTCCCACTCCCACCTTGGCTTCCACCCCGACATCAGGTACCGTTCCCACATTCATCCCCAACGCTCCTCCGTTGCCAAATAGTAAGCTTTCGCTTGACCACACGCCGAACTCACGTCACTGACTCTGGAACTCCAGTCGCGACTCTCAGTCCCTCTAATTACCCTAAGCTTGACACTGTTCCTCCTACCGACAGCCCAGAGGTCCAGCAATGGATCGCTCAGGTCCAATCTTCTGGAGTTCAAATACCAAATATCTCCCCCACCGTAATTGGAGGGTGCACGGCCAATCCACAGGCTGCCGCAGACGCCAGCCGTTGTTGGTGGACCTGTGGTGGTTGTGTTCGCGACTCGGACGTTAGCACTTGTCCCACAAAAAATACCTGGGGTCTTACCTACGACGACGGTCCTGCGTTCTACACTCCCAACCTGTTGCAATACCTTGACGAGCATTCTCTCAAGTCGACATTCTTCGTCGTTGGTTCTCGTGCCATTTCCTCCCCCGCCCTCCTCCAAACCGAGTACATGTCCCAGCACCACATTTCCGTCCACACCTGGAGTCACGCTGCTCCCCTCACCACCTTGTCCAACGAACAGATCATTGCAGAACTTGGTTGGTCCAAGAAAGTTATCAAGGACGTCCTCGGCGTAACGCCCAACTCGATGAGGCCTCCTTTTGGTGATATTGATGACCGGGTTCGTGCGATCTCCTTGGCAATGGGGTTGAAACCTATTATGTGGACCCGCATGAGCGCCACTGCAACATTCGACACCGGAGGTACGACCTTGTTCAACCCATTTGTGCATGGACTAACACTTGCCTTGCAGACTTCAATATCCACGCAGGAACCATCTCAGCCCCCCAGGTTCTCCTGAACTGGGAGTACATTCTTGGCAACGCTACTTCGCTCAGCACGGGTTTCATCGTCCTCGAACACGACCTTTTCCAACAGGCCGTCGAGATTGCTACAGGATACATTCTGCCCGATGCACTCGCCCGTACCTCTCCAAAGTTGACTCTTCAACCCATCATCACCTGCTTGGGCCAGCCTCTTGCAAATGCGTACATCGAGACTAACGACAACTCGACCAACCCACCTTCTGTAACCTACACCGTGAATCCGTCCGGTAAGTGTTCCACTTTTCTGTACAGTCTACACCATGTGCTCACGTGTCAATAGGCACTTCCCCTTCATCTACTCGCCCGAGCACCACCGGAACTGGTGCTAGCGGCGACACCAGTGGGAACCAGTCTGGCGCCTCCCCCCTTCGTTCTCTTCCGGACGTGATCGCCTTTGGTCTCCTCAGCTTGATCGCTGGGTTGGTGGTCATACTCTGATATCGTTCTTCGAGCTGGTGACCTTGGACATGGTTTCATGCCGATGCTTCGTTGAACATACCCTTATCTGTTTTGGACTAACTCCCATGATATTTCAATGGACCAGTCTATCTATCGCGTACCTTACATCTCCCTCGTCGATCCCTCTTTTTGCAAAGACATTTTTGATATGCGTGTTGCACCCATTTCGGCAGTCTGTTGTTTACACAAATATCCCTAGTCGTTCATCGTTTTTCGATATCTTGTTGCCTTGGGTGTCAACAAAAAAATCGAGGACGGAGGCGTGTGCCAATCCTAGATGTACCAAGACGGTTCTGCCCATGATCACATGATCTGAACCTCGTATCATTCCACATCGGCATTGGGAAATCTCCATATATGGTATGTCCGAATAACCCGAGGGCCAGAAGTCAAGGTCAAGTCACATAACTGAAGTTACCATTGACTCGCACAACACTGTTGACTGTCCATCGCATGTAGGCGGTGACTTTTCGAATTTATCCCCATGGAAATGCTGAGTCACTGACTCAGTTCTGGGAACAATGGGAGGTGCTTCGCTTGTGGAATCGTGGCCGAGTAATTTCACCTGACTTGTTCTGAGAACACAAAATCGCTTGCAAGTGTGTGTAAAGCCATTGAAGCACATCAGTCGCACACGATCGCACAAGATCCAACTCTGGATTCAATTCCTTGGTATGAATGTAGTAGTAGGGGCGCCGCCATCGCAGACTGAGTACTGAGCCCGTGTATCTCGGCAAAGTGACACACCCTTCAACCATATTCACTGGGTCCGCTGAGGTTTCTCTAGTCTTACGGCCGATGCAGTTCATGGCAATCATGAATTAGTTGTGCACACGCCGGGGCGGCTGATCGAGATCGAAACAGCATCCGGCGACCTCCTCTCTCCATTCCCAGATCGTGGCAACGCGAGGGGTTCGTATGATCATCGGACTTGTGACATGTAGAGTAAGCATAGAGTAGAAGGCGCATACTAAGAACATCCTAATCCTGACATATATAAACAAACTGCACAGCAGCTTTATGCATAATGAAAATAATGTGTAAGAAAAAGTTCGGAATGGACTCGAGAGGCCCAGGAGCAAAGAGTGACAAGAACGCATTCTTCAGAGCCCACGCCTGCTACTCCTCCAGATCCATTACGACTTCATCACGGTCATTCGCAGATCGTGAGTGACCTCCACTCCCACTTGCACCCTCATCCGTAGCATGGCATTTAATCATATGCCGCTCGAGATAACTGAACGTAAGGTACTTGCTGGGGCACAGCGTGCACAAGATCCAAAACCTCAAATCATGCCCCCGGATGTGGGGCACGAACTTCTCTCTGGTCGACATGTAACCCTTGCAATTGCCCCACCTGCAAGCCACCAACTTATCCTTCGCTGTCCCGAGGTTGGTAGCCTCGTCAAAATGCTCGTGCAAATGTACCCTCCACTCTTTGTCCAAGAGGGGTGCAATTTCACGTTTGCAGCCCGGCCACTTGCAATGAAGATCCTTTGTGTCAGACGACGATGTATTCGGTCTCACACTCCTGGAAGCTGTCGTCCTGACCCCACGGTTCTCCGCTTTAGTGGGGCTCTCGACCATCGGCGATCCGAACCCACGCATGTGGCTCTTTGAAGGAGAGGCATCACATCTGTAGTGAGGGGTCCCCAAGCCCTCTGGAAAGAGCGAAGAGATTGGAGGAAGAGTAGGTGGGTAGCACTCAGAGGACGAGGTGAGGGAGGTGGGGGAGATGGGAAAACATGGAGACGGGAACGAAGGTGTGTATGCGCTGAAAGGAGGAGTGTTCACCCGAAAGGGAGAAGCGTAGGCTTTCGGGGTAGATGGTGGTGGTGGTGTTTGTACATATCGAGGGAGAGAAGAAAATGGCGGAAGTTGAACACGTTCTGGTCTGTTTCTGCTTTAGCGGATAAGTCAGGCCATGTACAAAACACTCGAGCCTTGGAGCTTTAGACTCACAATGGATCTTCCGGCCATTTTGCAAGTGGGGGTCTGGAGTAGATCTCGTCCTTGCGGGGAGAGACAGGGATATGTCTGTCGGCGGGCATTTCTTTTCAGTCAGGATCGAGGTGGTTCCCGGAGGCCGTGTGATTGGAGAAGACTGAGGTATCGAACGAGGGGAGGAAAAATGAGATGGAGATATCTGAGAGGAAAAACTCCCACTTTTAAATCTGGAGTGACCGCTCCATGGTCCCCAATGGCCCACAGGTAACCATTTCAGCAAGGCATACCTGGGGACAGTTGACGTAGATCAGTGGATCGAATCGAAAGGCACGGATGGGTACAAAACAAGGTTATTACCGTGATGGTAAGAGCATACGCCTTTGGTGCACGGTCGGATACTCGATCATCAGCCAGGCCATCGACCGTGGTCAGAAGGCATCCATGGCATATGCACCTTGGATCTCCGGAGAGTGACCGCCAGCTACGCACGGCCGGCGAGGGCTTTTGTGCAGTCCTCAGTGGTCCAGTAATGCCCCCCCCCCGGACCGGCTACTTGTCAAGTTGGACAATTGGCGCGGTGACGGGACCGCCAGAATATCTGCCGTGTATACACACGTCCGCACGAGTGCGCATGTTCCTGGGAGTTGAGGAGGTGCGCGTGTTTGATCTGTAGGCTTGGTCTCCCCGGACAGACATTAGGCCACCGACGATCAACTGCAGCTGTTAGATTTCAAAGTATTAGATAGGGAGCCTGGAAATTTGTTGGAACCCTCCGCGATTTGTGGCTCCGGGGTGAACCAAATTCACCGGACTCGACCTGACGTCATCAAGAAGGCGCATGCATGCGTGTAGCTGTAGGCTGCTGTAGGAAAGACAGGTTCCATTCAGTCGATCGTATGAAAACACAAAACGGTGTTTGCGATCAGCCAAGGTCGGGCCGTGATGCATGGTGTGTTGGGGGCAGTTATTCATGATTACAGCATGGTGAGGCAGGCCGTCGATCCACAGCTTTGGGACCACTAAGGGGTAAGAATTACACGTTTCAGGTTCGAGAAATAAGTACAATTGTACTAAACGCAGTATGGGGGCGGGTTAGTTTCCCAACAAAAGAAGAAGCGTCGCATAGGTGTCACGCACATATAACAAAAACGTCCACAAAAGCTCTTGACATTAACCCCCGGCTCGCTTAATGAAATCATCCTCGATCCACCCGTAACGTTCCTTGAGTCTCTTACCAAACTCCCTGACTTTCCATGGCGACAAGGTGGGATCGGGGTGTGCTAGACGTGGAGAGTGCACATCAAAGTCTGTCACAGAGAAGAAGAGTTGTTCCGGCTTACGTTTGTGGAAAGTGATCGAGCTGTCCTTTGAATTCGGTGGGTCAAACCTAACACTAGACCCGGCCGTGCTTGGGTCAATCTTGAAGCCCATTTCCCTCATGATCTGTTCCAAATAAGCCACACTGATGCGAACGGGAGGCACTATCGAGGCTTACCTTCAAGAAATTCTCCCACTTCATGGGTTGTAGGCCTTCCTTCGTTCCAATCATCTGCCGCATATACGTCTTGGTTTGTTCCTTCATCCTTACTGCCCAGTTCTCTCTCGGAACGGCATCATCGTCTTCCTCCTTCTCTTCTTTTTTCTCTCTCTTCGAAAACTTGGACCAGAACCCTTTCTTCTCCTTGATAGGCTCCAGACCGGGTCCACTGCGGCGAGATTTGACCTTCGTCTTCTCTGCAAGACCCTCAGAACGAACATAGGACCTTGCGGATTGAGCTCGTTGTGGTTCAGGTAATGTAAGGGAGGTGGTCGAGGCATATGGGGGAAGTTGGGATGTGAAGGTAGTCGTGGATACATTCAACGAGCTATCAAGGTTCAGACCAGTTGTTGGATCTGAATCTGGTCGGCTCGATGAAGGCTTCTTCTTCTTTTTCTTCTTGTTTGGCGAGGCCGTGCTATCTGGAGACTGGGGTGGCTCCTGTACAGAGGGAGCCGGAGATCGCGGAGGCGTAGCAACAACCTCCGGACCGGGAGGGGGCACAGACTCAGTGACTTCCTGTCTTTCGTTATCTGCGGGAGCTGCAGATCTCTTCTTCTTCGGCTTCTTTTTCTTCTTTTTCTTAGGTGCGGTCGATCGGCCCTCTTCGTCTTCGTCCTCCACATCTTCAACAGTGGCCTTGGTTGACCGTTGCGCCGGCGCTGATACATGCAGCAAGTTAGAATGTTGGATCATCAACCCAAAGATTGCCTTACCAGTAGTTTGTTTCCTCGGTGCTGTCCTGTCCGTGGTTTTCAGGGCGGCACTCGAGGAAAACATACGGCCTGCCACCGATAAATAAGTACATTAATTCATCATGGGAGGAATGATTGCTACCTCTCAACGATCCCAGGAGTTTTAGGAACGGGTTGTCCTTCCTTTCTTCTGCATACTTATCAAGCTTGGGAATGGGGATCCTCGGATCCAGAAAATCGGGGTGCTCCATTCCAACGCTCATCATCTCGCGAATGTGCTCATTCACCCCCTCCTCATCTTCAGTGTCCCACTCATCCTCGTCCCAATGATCATCCCCACTCCCCCATTCACTACCCGACTCACCATCGTCGTCCGAAGAGGAATTGGACACTGACTGAAGGTCAGGCATCTCGTCGTCTGACTCACCCTCCACTGCAGTTTCCAGGGGCACTTGTCTTGAGGGCCGGGAAGGGAAAGCACCAGGAACCTTGTCGGTTTCTTCATCCGCCCCCGGAATGTAGTAACCGTGGAACTGTGGTGTTTGCTCTCGGAATCGCGCTTTCAGATCCCATAGAGTGTCGATATCGAGGCCAGAGACAGTTTTGTAGTTCTACGCGGGGCGTTAGTCATTGGCGGTTCGCATGAATGAGTAACTTCTTTCACAAGGTTCAAATATCTCCACATTGTATCCAGGGTTTGCTTGGTCTGGGTTCTTTCAAGAGGGAAGATGACGTCTTTATAGTTCGCATACTGCTGAGATGCTTTGGCGGAGAAGAGTTGAGCATCAACCCAGGTTTCGTAGTCATCGGGCATGTCGTGAGGCAATCGCTTCAAAGTCTCTCCTTCCGCCCCAAGAAGGGGTGCCTCTACGATGGCAAGCATTTGTACCGTCACCTATCCGGAGGATGTGTGGTGGTCAAGTCAACGCGTGATAAGTATTGTGGGCGAGATACTCACGGAGAAGTCGCCGACAGCGTCCCAAAGAGCTTGCGGAAATCGCTTTGTCTCCTTGGGAGACTCAGTGGTAGCTTCTTCCAGCAGCTGTAACATGATCTGCCTCGAATACCGCGAATTCGGCAGGCAAAGTTCGACGACGATCGAGTCCAAGAAGGATTTGTGCATGGCCTTGAGGCTGGTCCAGTCGAACAACCACTCTGGGTCTTCCGCTTCGTCATCAGTAAGCTTAAAGTAGTGGGCAAAGTGTTCTGGCGGCAATACAGCAAAATACAGTGAGACTTGCTCGTCATGTCACACGGGGACCCACCAGCAGAGGTCGCGAGCACGGCGAATTTGTTCTGTTCAGCTTCAGCGATCATTTGTACGAGGTGATAGAGAACGAGGTAGATAGAACGAAAGCTCTCGTCTCTTCGTAATCGAGCCTTAACGGCCGTATCTTCCAAGCCGTATTCAGCAAGCTTCTCTAGCCACTTCCATACGAGGCTCCAAGCGGAAGCGAGCATGTACATGTTATGAACCCTTTGAATTCGAAGTAAGACCATCACGAATGCGGGTATGAGAGGATGACTCACGTCGACCCGACGACAGAAGCAACAAAACTGGGGTTGCGTTCTGAACCTGACTTCCTGGCCCGAACCTCATCGCGGATCTTGTTGGCAAAGAGTTCATGGTCCTTCAAAGCGTTGATCCCATCCAAGTACACTGAGGAAACCTGAAGATTAATTTACTCGAACGGGGAACACGGGTTCGTGGGGAGACAGGGATTGGGCACCGTTTAGCTGAGACTCGGCGATCCTGACGCATTGTTCCAATTTGAAAGGAGTAGCTACCGCTTTTTCCGCCTTTGCGGTGTAATCCTCTGTGTACCAAAGTAACCGAGCGTCAAGGTTGGGGTTATCGCTGGATTGCCAGTGGTGTAGGCGCATACCAGCGAGCAGATCTAATTTTTCTCTCCCGCCAATCTTTGATAACAAGACGAGTTCTCCAGTTCCCATAGCGCCGTATTTTCCGTTCCGCAAGACCATGGCTTTTGTAGTTGTCGGTCGTTCCTTAAACGTCTCTGGCCGCCCATCGCCCGAGTTCTTAAAAATATCCCTGCGGCCGCGTGGGATGACCTCTTTTGAGGCTGAGGGATGCTTCGCGGGCTTCGGTGTTGGTTTGGGGTGCGGCATTGATGGCGATGATCGCTGTCGCGTCTCAAGTGTAAGGAGGCGATGCAACTGAAATGTGTGACCAGCGGCTTGCCCTGCCCTTTCGGCTCTCTGTCCACGACCCCCTCCCTAAACTTCCCTCTCGTCTCTCTGGTAGAGCTGGCTGAGAGTTTCTTCTTATAGTTCACTGTTTTCGATTCGAACGCCTTGATGGCCTATTATAACGTCTTTGGTGAGTTGCAGGATAATTCGTGGATTTATTGTGGACGACTGAGAATGGGCGACCCAGTTCAGGACAGTAGTCCTCTTTTTATTTATTCCCCGCCTGGTGCTTGGATCGACACTCCTTTGGGTACCGACCACTCTCCGTCCCTGGTACGCCATGCGTCGATCTCTCTATGCATGAACAGGCTACTAACCACCCAATCTCAAGTCATATCATGCCACTCATGTTCAAGATGCAACGGTCAAGCTCGACTTTTTCGGAACCGGAGTCCGTGTCTTCTCTGCCACTGCCCCCGCCCCCGGCTCCTATGAAGTTTATGTCGACGGCAAGAGGGTTGCTAACTCGAGCTCAACGTTGGATTCGCAACTGCTCCTCGGATCTATAACCGGACTCGAAATGACGTCTCATACCGTTACTCTCGTCAATTCTGGAGTGACTGGGGAACCCCTGGACTTTGATCACGTGGAGGTGGAAAGCGTACTCACCAGTGGAAGGTGCGGGTCACCCTCGTTTCGTCGCTTCGCTACTTACCAAAATACCGCTCAGTTCGTCCTTGTCTACCGCAACTTTCGATGACACAGCCGGCGAGATTCAGTGGGGACCTGGATGGGTTCCTGCTCTCGGACAGTCTACTTTCTACAATGGTACCATCTGGTACGTCCATGCTGCGCAACCCGGGCGCTTACCTGAGCTGATGCCTGCGCAGCTACACGGAAGAGCCGGATGCCAAGATGAGCTTTTCGTTCGAAGGTGACGCAATCGCGATCTACGGGACTACAGGGGTTGAGATGGGAAATTATGCGGTCACCTTGGACGGACAATCCCATACTTTCAATGGTGGGAGTGATGGATCGGCCAGAATCCCTCATGACAAGGTAAATCCGGCTTCGATCTATTAAACAACATACCGCTGACCACCTGTTTCAGACGATTTTGGTTAGTGAATGCTACGAGACATCTTGGACCCGAATTTCTGACACATTTTTCTAGTACCTCGCCAACGGCCTCGGTGTTGGTCGACATAAGCTGACAATTACTGCTAATCCATCCCCACTGGGGCAGCCCCATGTTTTCAACGTCGACTCGATCGGGATCCTCTCTGACGATTCAGCCAGTGGGCCAGTTCTCTTACCCCCTGATCCATTTGACACCGGCACATCCTCGACCCTCCCGCCACCAGCGCCTACCGGGTCAAGTTATACCTCCGTGATAAGCAGCACAGTGTTCCCGCCGCTGAAGTCTCTTCCCACCCCAACTTCGTCTACCTTGTCCCCCTCTTTCATGTCCTCCTCTTCGTCCACTTCACCGATTGTCTTACCCACGGCCGAGTTCAATGGGTAAGTTGACATAATGGCGGAGTTGTTGTCAAGGTACTGAATTATTGCAGCTTCCCAACGAACCACGTCCTGCAAGCAGCGCCAGCTGATTCCAAGGTGTTGACCAACGAAGGGGTCATCTCCAGCGCCATTGTCTCCGCAATCGTTGCAGGAATCGGCCTCATTTTCTTCGCGCTGTTCATCTGGAAACGCAAGAACCTGGACCCCCCATCTTATATCGATCTCGAAAAGGCTAACAAGCTGGACGAAAAGGGACCACCAATAGGACCAGGAGAAAAATCCCCGGAGTTGCCGATACAGCCTGCAGACAGGATCTCGCCCGTTTCTGAAGAGACCGAAGGCCCGTTCGCGGACTTCGCGTCGTACGATCTATACCGCAGGTCTTCTATTGGCCGAACGCAGGGACATTCTCGGAACGGATCGAATGATTCGTCTATTACTGCAAACGATTCTGCGTACAACTCGTACAGGGAGACGCTACAGAAGAGAGCGCTGTTGACCGGCAGTATTTTATCGACCGACAGCACTTCTCGGGATTCTGTCCCAGATTACGGGTCAAAAGATCTTCGGTCCACCAAAACAAGAAGCCGTGGAAGTTCCGTCCATAGTAGTTCATCGGCGCTCAGTGGTGACACCCTGTACAGCCAAACCTCGGAGAGAATCGTCATCAGCAATGTCCGGATGCCGCCCCAGTTCTCAACGCCAACACGGCCACTATCCGCTGTGAGTGAAAGAACCCAATGTAAATTCATCTTACTGACCACTCCTACTCCTTGTGTCACAGGCAACACCCTCTCGTCCTAATCGCATGTCCCCTCCGCGACCTCCACGGGTGCGAGACTGCCTCGCTTTGCCTTTCTGAGCGCGGACGTTTTTTTGTGACTACGAGCCCCAGTAGACGCTGCTTAATGTATTGGCTGTTACTTAGGTAGTTAATGAATGACATCGGTCCATGCCTTATCTACCGTTTTTGGACCTACCGGAGCGTTCGCGTGGGTGTACATACGTACCTACTCGCGTCAATGGTTCTTGGCGACGAGTCCGATCGTTGCACAACGGCGACGGTTACCCGCGTGGCCTCGTGTGGGTTCGAGCACTATATATCCTTCTTTCTTTTACTTCCACTTCCCCCTTCCTACAGGGCTTTTCTTTCCTTCCAGCAGAGTCGAGCTCTGTTTTTATCCACTTTCTTTTTCACCACCTTCTTTTCTTCACACAGGCTGTTGGAGTCATCATCCTCTTGAGCAGCGCTCTCCATCGTTCATCCTCCACCGCATTTTCCAGCTTCCGTTCAAAATCGATTCTAGACAGTGAGCAGACATGGGAAACCTCATTTGGCACGAGTACTCCCGTCTTGTTGCTATCACCGCGAGTGTTTGTGAGTCTTTCCCTCCGGGATCACCGGCTAGTTTGGATAACTAACCCGATCGTTTGTGCTCTTGCGGATATCTGTAGATACCTTCTGGGCCGGCTTTTGGGGCCTAATCTGGCGCAAATTTTTCTGGGATTTCGTTGGAGGGACATTGCGAGACCCAGGAGGGTTCCAGTGAGTTCGCCTTTCATGCGTACATTGACCTTCAGAGTGTTCCCACCTGACCGCATTGACCATTAGGGCTCCGCCTAGTTCTGCCGTCTTTGTCATGATAATTATCAAGGCACCCATTGTACAGATCATTTCTGTTGCATTGGCCGGGTTTATTATCGCCTTGGAATTCCCCATCCCGTTCTTGAAAGGCACGCGGTTCCAACGCAGCATTGCTCTAAGGATACCATTGTTACTACTTCAGGCATTCTTTGCCGCGTTATTCTATCAGGCGAGTCTTTGTTGCTTTGTGCCTGTGTATGGTGTGTCCTGGTTTCTAATACGACCATCGCCTTTGTGATCATCAGGGAACGAACGGGGCGATATGGTCGCTTATAGCTGTCGGTGGTTACGCCCGTGCAGTAATGCTGGGCGAGGAGATGAAAGAGGCTAAGGAGAACAGAGGCAGGGAGGGTAAAGTCTAACACGACTGTTCCTCCAACTCTCAATCTCTCCCTGCCTCAAAGCTGTTCTCGAGTTGGAATCCAAAGTCTTTTCTTTCTTTCTTCATTTCTTCTCGTTCAAATTCTGTGTAACAACTTGCCTTGGATCCTCGCCGGTGAAGGATATACAATACTGTCTTCGATTTTCTGGAGAGTCCGGGGGTCAACAGAGCCTCTTGGGACTGGACTGAACTCCTTTTTTTACATGTTCATTTTGTCGTTTCTTTGAACCTTCACTCGGCCTGTGTCAGCGTTTTATTCTCTTTCTGAGCTTGCTTACTTCCGCCCTGTACCAACTCCTCCAACTACAAACAATAACAGGGAAAGCTCAAAACATTGCATCGAGAGTGATGGTGGTCGACCGCGTTCATTTATATCTTTTGAGTCAGTCTTCGACGAGCCACCACCGATCTCCAGATTGTAACTGTCAGCCTCCACTGTGATACCCGACGACGATTTGGACAAAGAGCTATGACCTCCACCGAACCCGTCAAGCGATTTACCCCCCAGGAGGTGGTAGCTAAGCTGGATTCTCAGTTCGAGAAAGCTCGTGAATCCGGAGATCTCTTGTTCTTCCCATCCACGGTCCACAAACACGCTGATGCAGGCGTAGACGTGCGTTCCTTCCTCTCTTCATCTTTCCACGATTCTGAACCGTAGTTTGTGAATATCTATTGATTGTTTCCCGCTTGCAGTTTGAGATCACATTGTGTCCCGCGCTGCAGAAAAAGCCGGTACTGCCGGGCATCGCAGTCGCCCAGGAAGGTTCTCATCCGTTGATTCCAAATGCCGTCGCGTCTTACGGCGGTGTTCCGAAGAAGGATCCTTTCTCGCCTCCGTATATCGAGGGGTTGTTCTTGGGACACCTCGCGCAAGAGGAAGATACCGAAGAAGAGTTCGTCGCCTTGGTAATGAATGGTCCTCTGATCTCGGTCTCTAGAGTTAATTTTTTATTGTCCAGCTTAACAAATACTCCGTTGTTCCGAACCACTTCCTCCTCGTCACAAAGGGTGAGGGTGGGTACGGCAGACGGGAGGCTTGTGACTCACTGTGCTGTCCAACGAACAGAATTCGCGCCTCAAACCACCCCGCTGACCCCTGACCAACTCTCGAAATCTTATCAACTTCTCCAAGCTGCTAACAGAACCGGGAAGAAGCTTCTATCATTCTTCAACTGTAAGTCTGATCCGCGCTTCGGTTCCTCCGTTTTCTGAGGCACGCTCCATAGGCGGTGTGCTGAGTGGTGCGAGCCAGCCGCATAAACACGTTCAGTTCCTTCCGCTGGAGGATGACGCCCCGACAGAGAGACTCGCTAGGCGGGCGAAACTAGAACAACCAGGTATCCCTACATCTCTGCGTTGTCAGAGAGTAGATGCTCACTCGCCGCCTATTTCGTCAAAGATAAGCCGTTCGCTCTCGATGTCCCCTATGCGAACTTCGTGCTACGTCTACCACCATCAACTAGGGACTCCTCCCCCTCGGAAGTGTCCCAAATTCTTGGATTGGCCTTTATGACACTTCTAGACCTCGTAATCGCCAGCATCCGTCACCAGCCCGAGTACCCTCCCGGAAAACCGTCATTCAATGTCCTCCTGACACTTGAACACCTGCACCTCATTCCACGCAGACAAGAGACGCATAGGCTGGAAGTCACCGGGGAAGAGCTACCTGTTAATGCGCTCGGGTTCGCTGGTATGCTACTGGTGAAGAGCGATGCGGAACTAGAGGCGGTTAAAAGCGAAGGTGTGGGAAAGATCCTACGTGCCGTGGCATGTGAGGAAGTCGACGAGATCCAGTGTAGCAGGATTGAGTCTAATCTCTGAACGCCTGTTCAGGTTCAGTAGATGGTATGTACAGGTAATGTCACATCGGCTCTAGATCTACGTCACTCCCCGTGCAAGGGATGCATATGTTGGTAATACCACTAAGCTCCGCCGAACATTTCTCCGGTGCCCTCCCTCCCTGCCCCTGTGCGTCCTCCTTCCTCAAAAGCACCTACGATTCGGTGTTGCCGCGCCCATTGAATGATCCCGCTTCAATCTGCAGTTTCTTTGTATCTGTATTTTCCCCTCGTTCGTGCTGTCACTAAGCCATCCACGCTGGATGGAAGGACATTTCAACGAACTTCGCATGGCGCCCAGTTACCGATGGGTATTGCGTCACGTCGTTCAGCCCTCTGCGTGCAAGCCCGCATCTTTCACCGTCTCCAGCCCCCTCACTTTCGTGAAGGTCATATTCCCCTCTTTTTCCTTTCCATCTCTGGGCTAAGTCTTATCCCCAGTTTCGATCGAAGCCGTCACAAGGCTCACGATTTCTTTGTTCCTCCATCTTTCTCTCTTGAAGCTTTCGTTTCCGTTTACTTTTCTGTTGAACGTTGAGCCTCGAGCCAAATACACTCCTTCCACTATTATGCACCGGGCCTCGGCCTCAACGTTCAACTATTTCGCTCATTGATTATTCAATAGACTCGCAACCAGCCACGGAATTTGCCGCCGACCAGGGCCAAGCGCGTTTTGGTCAAGTGTTATAAAGGACTCGGATAATGCCAGGTGTCATGGACCTACTCCTCCTGTCACGGGCCAACAGACGAGGGTGTGCCTACTTCCACCTGGACCTTCCAGTACTCGTCTCGACTGACCGATGGGCCGAATAAGCGACAAACCGGCGGCTGGCGTACGATAGACAGGAAGAGATATGGGGAAAAGTGGTCAGGAAGACTCACGTCACTTGGGTCCGTGGGACCGCTGCATCGGCGCCAATCGCAGTACCGAAGACCAAGATTCAATATCGATATTCACACCCGGATTAGGGATGACCGGGGCCAACGAAAAAAAATGTCCTGCCGGGGTTGTTGGCACTTGGGGTACCGACCAGAACACCTTATCAATCAGGAAGTGCCCACACCTTTCACTTTCTGACCTCTATCATCCCTCCCTCCTCTAAGATTCTCTATGCCACGCAGATACAAATCAGCATGGTCGATATACAAGGAGTAAGTCTGTAGCACCATCATTTGCGTGTCGCGCCCACTTCCTAACGTTCAAGGATTCCCTGTAAAGACAGATGGCCTCTCTTTCGGACGATGATGGTGATGCCTTATGGTAGTACATCTTGTCATTAATCATTGTGGGTGGTATCTGGAGTTCATCGGAATCCTACAACCTCTAGGGACCCCACCCCCACACAAAGCTATACATGTGTCAGTATCGGCGACGTAGGCTTTATCCGCCGTGGGCAATTTCATTTGCTGTTCTCTGCTGGCTCCCAGTTGGGAGAACGGCAACGGGGAGTCGACGTTCCTATGACATTCGAGGAGTTGGAAATTGGAACTCCAGCATCCAGCGAGCTGCGATCACCCGGCTGCCTTCATACGTCAACCATTCGAAAGGTTGGGGCTGGCTTCGTTGACGCGGGATTTACTCCCCTGTACGTCCCACCTCTTGGATCACCCTCCACTATTTTGAGGGATGTGCTACCCAGGTCCCTGGAACGTGACATTAACCCCACATTTGATCTCACCGGGCATTGTGGCGCGGCACTGATGACGCAATACCCAACATATCGGAAAGATTCTCTATTGGAGGATAGGTTTGAAACATACGTTAAACACCACTACAAGTCTTGGGTCGAGTTCGCTCGTCTCAAGGGGTATGGACAACTTCACCCCGTTCTCGTATCTGGTTTCGACATGACCAGTGACTTCGCAATGGTGGCGTATTCAGACAAGGATACTTCCACATCCAACGCAGTTACCTTTGTTCCGATGTTTCCTTCTGACCCGAATTCCTTCCCGGGTACATGGCGCGCGAGATTCTTACCACATATTAATCATGGACCACGGCAACATAGCCCCCCTCCATCCGGACAGACCACACATTTCCTCCCCTTGCAATTGGGAGGTATGGGGAGGGTTGCTAGTGAATACAATCAATGCGCCTTCATTCGATATTACACGATGTGCTCAAGAAAATGGTGGGAGTTGTTTTCCCAAGGGACACTGATGCGAGCCGGTGCAGGGCCACATGATCTCGGCCCAGGGGACAACAGAGGAGATGCCTTTCCAGAATTGGCGGCACAATCTGATATTGAACCCACCCTGAGCAGCGATGATGACCTTGGAGGACAGTCGGATACCACGGACGACACCGGTTCCGAGCCAGATGTCGTCATTAGAAACACACCATACGTACGGTTCCTGCCGCGTCCTTCTTTTTATGCTCTGAATCTTGCCTTCAGGATGAAGAATGTGACAGCTGGTGGAACGCCATCGCAGACTACGTATTCAAGGTAATCCCCTCCTCCATTACGCCTCCAAGACCACTCAACTGTCTCGATGGAAGAACTCTGGTGCGACATCCGTATTGATGCACCACCGGGATCTGGCAGGGGTTCGTGTGGTAGGCTTTACAAATGTGGTGGACTTCAACTTCTCATCTTCTAGCAGAATGATTCGCGCAGTGTCGCATTTTTCTTGAACAAGTATTTGCCACAGATTGAGGTGGACGAGATTGGAGGTTAGTTTCTGTTATAACCGGATCATCTGGGTCTTATTCTCCCAGTGGGGAGGATCGTTCGTAGGGGAAACCCGAATCAGCCGCTGGAATATCCCGCCGTTACGCGCGCGATCTTGTCACATCCGTTACAAGAACTCCACGACTTCGACAGAGCTTCGCCAAGGTTTCACGAGCAACTCAACAGTTTTCTTCGCGGGAACGAGTATCAAAACGCTGTCCCAAACCTGCAGGGCGAGGAGTTGGTGTGGCTCGTCGGGTACCTGGACACTGTGAGTCTCCGAACCAACTCCCCCGCTCGCTGCTCAAGCCAGTGTAGGTTCTCGAAGGCCTCGATTCTTCCAGTCCAGCTGTCCAGGAGTGTCTAGATGAACTGAGAAGCATATGCGGCACTAAGGCAATACTCCCAGCATCGTACACCCTTTCGTCTGACCTTCTTAGCATCGGTTCCAACACGATCGTCTCCGGTGATTACCATGTGTACGAGGGGACCTACGGTAATTCAAAGGTTCGCATCAAACGTGTACCGATGGATGGTCCACGAACAACAACCAAAGTGCGTGATTGGTCCCGGAGATACACTTATTGGTCGACGCTGACGAAACCCACAGACCTTCTACCAAGAGGCCGTTCTATGGAAGCACTTAACGCATCCAAATATTTTACCTCTCCTGGGTGTCACCACCGACCCCCTCCAGTTCATTTCGGATTGGATGCCTGGTGGGACCCTTCCGGAATACATCAAGAACAACCCCAATGCAGATCGACTCCAACTCGTAGGTCTCTCCTAATGTGTTCTTCCCCCGCTTATCCCCGTCGCCAGCTATCTGGTGTCGCCAGTGGCCTCCACCATCTCCATTCCCGCAACGTCATCCACGGTGACCTCAAGGGGGTACGTGGTTATTCCAGACCTTGTTTCATCACCATAATGATACTTGGTCAGCTGAATATCGTTGTGGATGCCAACGGCCACTCACGTATTGCGGATTTTCGTCTCGCAACAGTCAGTTCAGACTTGAATTCTAAGCGAACCACTTCCGATCAGCGTGTCGGGAGCCACCAGTGGTCTGCGCCAGAGGTTTTGGAGGGTGGGGCGACTAGCAAGGAAGCAGACATATTCTCGTTCGCGATGGTCATGATCGAGGTACGCCATGAATGATCAGCCGTATGCAGAGTTTTGGCTTACTTTTGTTTCTCATCGATACAGGTGTTCACTGGAACAACTCCGTTCGGCGATACTCAACCTGTCATGCCACTATTGATGCAAGGCAGGCGTCCGTCACGACCGGAACATCCGGGCGTAACAGGAAGGCTATGGAAATTGATCCAACGGTGCTGGGATGAAGACCCTCGCTCGCGCCCGGAAGCTTCGGAAGTCTTGCAAATTCTCCTCGACTCGTTAGTTTCACATTCATTCCGGCGATCGCCCGTACGTAAACTTGATTATTCTCGCGTCTAGTCCCTCATACCTGGATGAGCAGAAGGCGAGCCACGAATACCACCCCGGCCGTGACGCGGTCGGCCAGGAATCCAGCTCCCATCGGACGGCGGATTCAGCCTGGCAAACCGCCTACAGTACGGCGAGAATGACCATTGACATTACTAAAGAGACTTCAGACATGTTCCTGCCACTGAAGGCAGTAGTCGGTGCACTCTCTGTTTTGATTAAGAACTACGATGTGAGTCCTATCCCAGTGATTATCGAACTGATATTCTGACAGTTTGCCTTTTAGCGAACCGGAAGCAATGCGAGACAAGTCGAAGAGATAGAAGAGAGGGTGTTGTCGCTCTCGGATATACTCCGTTCTCCTCTGAGAGAGAGAGATCATTCGGAGCGCGCACGAAGGGAACTCCTTTGCAGGTCCGCGCACTCCCAGTCCCAGAGTTCATTCCCGCTTACGCAGGGTATTTGTAGGAGGTTGATGGATGTCCTCGAAAAATTGGAACCGCTCTCCGAACAAAAAGGACTGCTGAAATTCTTGCGGAATGAGGATCACGCCGGATTACTCAGCGGTTTCGTCCAAGATATAGTCCAAGCCGTCACGGATTACCAGGTCGATGGAATGCCGCCCCCTCCTTACGCTGCACATAACATGGATCCGGATAACGTGTCACCGCTCACGTCGGGTTCGCATTTGCAGTCGATTTCATCGATGACCGCCGTTGAGAGGTCTCCGAATTTGCGGGTCGCGAAGACGAAACCGCATCTGGAGTTTATGGTCGGGCCGTTGTTGAGGTACGATACGATCGAAAATGGAATTTGGAGGGGTGCGGCTCTGATAGTCAGTGAGTGTGCCTTTTTTTGGGAATGTGTTTACCATTTCCTTGCTTCTATATTATGGCATTTTGGGGCCTGACACACGCGCTCTATGAAGCTTCGGACGCCGGTTCGTATTACGACCCGCTACCCACACTCCGATTCTACTATGACCATTCCCTCCCCACACCTAAATTCCGCACGTCCACCCACATCCATCGGGCGCCTTCCCGAGTGCCACCGCCGAAACCTTCTAGCAGTCGACACAGCCTACAACACAGCACGAGCACTAGCACCGCCCCTAGTTCACCAATTCAGGATACGTACGGAAAGATCACGGAAGCAACCCCCACCACACAGGCTGTGGCTGTGACCGGACAGGAAATCTGGGTCTATTGTGGTGGAAACATGAGGTGAGTAAATACCCGTGCTTCGGCGTTGTGTGCCAGGGGTATCGCTGACAAGACATCTTCCGAGAGGTCGTGTACCTTTTGGAGGTTTATGATCCAGATCCCTCTAGGCCCGTACGAAATGAGAGTAATGTATAGTATCAACAATGGCCCACCTACGGAGTTTTGGGTTCCGGCTCTGGACCAAAATATGCGATGGGCGGCATATTCGGTAAGTCCAATCAACTGGTGCACATTTTCAGGAAACCCACCGATCAACACCCTCGCGGTGCAGTGTAACGGATTCTCTGCTGGAGTTAATCCTGATGATTTCCGCGGACCTGGTTTCAAGTCCGGCTACGACCCCGTCTGGACGGATTTGATGGAGAAACACCACGAGGAGCCGTTTCATATGCTTATGGGTGGGGGTGGCCAACTGTATTGCGACGGCGTCATTCGCGAACCGGAGCTACAAGACTGGTTGCACACTGTGAAACAGGAAAGGAAGAAGAACTATCAGTTGACAGATGAGATCCTGTTTGCGATCGATAGGTTTTACTTCAACCATTACTGCGTTGTGTTTAGGAGCGGAGTCTTTGCGAAAGCTAATTGTAGAATGTGAGTTCTTTTTCTCCTATTCGGGTTATGGAAACTGACTTCAGTTGTTGTAGACCGATGTTGAACATGTGCGGTGAGTGTAGCCCTCCTGTTTCCATGTCAATTGATCTTTTCTGAGCTCGGCCGCAGATGATCAGGGTGAGAGACAATACTCATATCTCTATACGACACTCCAACTCAATTTTCCGCAGATCTGGTATGGGGAACCCATAGATACTCAGCATCAGGTTGTACTAACCCCGAGCTTTATCGAGATTGACGACTTTGGAAGTTGTACGTAGTTCCTTTCGCTGGAACAGCGAAATTTCTGACCTCTTGCATCAGATCCTGACGATTTACAACTGTCTCCTATATTCCGAACGTGAGCATTGTGAATGCTTCTCTCTACCGTTTCCTTTATGATCTCTCGTTAGAATCGGTTCACGAGGATACTTTTTCTTCTTGTTGTTCCAGTGTTTTATCAACGGTATGCTATGTCAACTCTCGCCCGGAGGCCCGCTGAATCGCTCTTTGTAGTCGAACTTGACGGCGTTGATGATTCACCAGGGCGACATCCGTTCGCTTCTGCGATCGTAGGAGATCCGGGACCATGGGTCCAACTCCCTTCGCACACGATACTCAGCTGCTTGGGACCACAACATTATATCTTAATGTTGGACTGCAGGTGAGCCGGTTAAGAAAGCTGACCGGGTGCGTGGTCATTGATGTCCGGCCCAGGGCAGAACGGAGGAAGGATCGAATATGTAGTGATTTCCAATATCAGAAGATGTTCGAACGGCTGAGGCAGCTGCCACATACGGTAGAACACTTGATTGTGCAACTGGGTACGTTGATTTGGAACGTCCTAGTCGTCGTAATGATAAACCAACGACTTTGGACAGGGGTTCCTATCGTGTATCCTCGGATAGTTTTCTTGGAGAGTGCGCTCGATCTAGTCCACCTTGGTAAGAGTGGAATATTCGGCCTTTCTGGAATGGTCAACAATCTAGTGAGTCGCGCTCGTTGACTTTGCGCGGTATATCTAGCTTATCGCGTTCTTAAGAATGATCATTGGACGGCAAGAGCTCACGAGGTATACTCGAAAATTTTCTTTCCAGATGAGTGGATTGCTGAGTCAGATCCACGCAGAGGGAAAGAAACGATTTCGTCACCAATCTGCAGAGTTTGGCCAGGGACTGCCGTATTCGGGTGACTTTTGTTACCGGCGATGTCCACTGTGCAGCCGTTGGGCTGTTCAAGACGCTTGTCTCTGGTAAGAAGGGTACGTCAATTCCACCGGAACAAGATTTCCGGTATATGCTCGATATCACGACCAGTGAGTGACGTCCCGGGTTCCTCGTGTATCAACCAAACTGAGGTACCGTCCAACCAGGCGCGATTGTGGATACACCGTGAGTGTTTGAAAGCGACAGCGTTTGTTCTAGGCTCACGCTCTGCAGTCCGTTCAACGGACTTTTGAACACGGTGAACCCCCTCGCGCCAGAAACGCACAAGAGCATGCACGGACAACTGACGGACGAAGAGATGGTGAGAACATACTCAACTTGTTTGAAACGTAGGGCCACTGACCGTTTCTTTTAGTTACCACTTTTCAACCTGGACACGGATGGGACACCCCACAAGGGCAAGTTCATCATGGGAAGGCGGAACTGGTGCAGTATCCGGTGGGACCAAACAACTGGAGAGCTGTCGTTTGACATCAGAGTGGAAAGAAAAAAGGGCGTCGGTGAAACTGTCGGGTGCGCTTGCTTTTTGTGAACTTTTCTGGGCTGCGCTCAGTGACTCACCGCTTGTTTGTAGTTATCTCGTCAAGGCACCTCCGCCCCGATGGAACGGTTGGGGTTTTAACAGTGCGGAGCTCCGGAGCTCTTCGCTTGTGTAGTTCACGTCTTGTCTCGTAAACCGCGGTGGTATATGGGGCCTTGATGACCCCTCCCCCCCCCTCCTCTCCTCGATTTGTGCGAATAATTCGTGTGGATACTCAGCGAGACTTTCCATTCTCGCGGCACCGAACTAAAAATACCACGCACGAATCCCGTATCCATTCCACTTACCCCTTATGCACTTGCATTCGACCATTTGTATATGATCACTAACTATATTGGCGATTTTTTTCATCATTGCTGCCAAGATCCGGAACACAAGCACGCGTTCATCGGAAGTTCCCTCGAAGGGCACTCGTGATCCCTACGAGATGATGGAACTCTCTTAGAATTGTAGGACTACGCGTTTGTACCAGTTCCTTTCCTGCAGTCCCAAGGCATCAGCAAAACCGTTCGATCGCTGTGCTGCTGACACGGGCGTTTGACTGGCTGTCATGCTTTCGTGCTGTGACTATTTGCTGGGCTCCTGGAACGCTGGGACACTGGGACTTTGCCTTTGCCTGCCAAGACGGGTCCGCTCGGAAGTTGCCGATACCTGAGAATTTGGACTTCGAAGGTTCGACGTGTCTGTTCATTTCCCCCGCCGAGCCCCAGAACGACCCCTCAACGCTACCTGCTCGTGTTCATTGCGAATGTTCATTTGAACATTCGGTGTCAAGTCTTCAATGTGCGTGTCTACTCACTTCCCCTTTCGCGTACCGTGATGATCCTTGCGGGTTGCAGGCTACTCGCTCTCTTCGCGGGTTCTCCCAACAATGGTGAATACTCGACATATCCCTCCACCCACACTCGCTCCTTCATCCCGCTAACAGTGAAAATCAGGGGCGCACGGACACCTTCGACTCGGCTCTGGGTTTCCCGCTCCGACGACCCGTCCCCATCTTCCAATTTCCCTCGCGCACAGTACATCACCTGGATGAATAACAACAAGACCGTGTGGACGATGAATGCTGTGGGCGCAGCCGCCGACGAGAGGGTAGATATCAGACCAAGACCGGTTCCACAAAAGCCCATGGTACGTACCCCGTCTCTCGTGTCCCACTATCCAACATCCTGACCATTCCTTTTGTTGGTTCGTCGCCCCCCTCGTGTGTAGTATATGGTCGTCAACTTGGGGTTTCACCCAACTTTGGAGCCGTCGACTTTGAACATTCAACCTTTCCGACGGTCATGTCTGTTACACTTACGGAACATTCGCGTTGTCCCCGGTCACCCCTCCTCCCTTCCTGACACCGTCTCATATCCTCTCCGTTCTAGGATGGTGATTGCGCTGACCTCGGATTAAAGTTGGTATATGAGGTATCTTTAATAACATTTTCGTTGTGCTACATTCATTGTCCATGTAACTACCATACTTTACGAGCAATGCAACCAGTTTTTAATTAAATCAAAAATATTTAATTACCCCAGGGTGACAGCAAAGTTGCCCCTGTGACGCTGTGGGATGTAACTGTGGTTGCTGTGGGCGTGCTGTGGACGAGGGGGGGCCGTAAGGATCTCCACTCCGAGGCAGTTCTTCGACAGATAGATTTGACCCGAGTCCGTGGAATCAAGTTGGATGGTCGGAGCCGAACCGGTGATCTGGATGGCGAACGAGGGTGAAGCGGTAACGGAGACCAATGATGCTATTACCGAGTCGACAAGAACGGACGTCTTCCTATAATTCACTGCGAGGTTTTTATCAAGTGTTTGTGAGGGCAACGATTTGGGCGACGGTTCAAGAACCTAAGGTTACCCCATTAACCTTGCCCTTGATCACCACGGTGGTGTTCTTGCAACCATACAAACTGACGATATGGCTGATCTCGCCATTTTCCACCGTGCCAAGCCCTGGTTCGTTCTCTTGATATTCCTTGGACGCTGCCGTCAGGTTTGATCCGGTATTTCACAGGAAGAATGGTGCGCACGATAATCCACTTGTTCCCTTCGAGAGCGAACTTGGCAGGTTTAGTCGGTTTCTTGCCCGAAGGGGGGGGAGGTGTTGCTGGGAACTGTCGAGGAGGCGCGCAAAGCGGGGTTTTTGTGCGTCATCTCGCTCTTTTCCACTTTGCGTAGCCCCTTCGTTACGTCTGCACCACGATTGAGCTCTGCGAATACCGCGGCGACACCACTCCCTGATCCTGAGGCAGGGGCGGGAGGTGGGCCAGGAGCCGGCGGTGGTAATACTCTCGATGTTCGGTTCAGGTTCGGTTCGGCCCTGCCAAATTTTCAGGATTTGGGTGACAGAGGTTCGGTTCGAACCGAACTTCGAGAACATTAGGCGGTGGTGGTGGGGCACCGCCGGTAACTGACGCGGCGTTGTATTCGCTGAGAGGTATACCCTTGGAAGAGGTCAGTGGCTTGAATAGTGGTTTTAAAGCGATCAAATACCTTTGGATTCCAACTCAATCCGGTGGTGTGGTATTCGTACTGTAAATATCTTTCATATGCTCTGGCGACATGTTGCTGAGAGTTTCGTATTATTCCGCCCTCAATTAAATCGATTCAGAGCGATTGTGAACAATGTGTATCGATTAACAACGATCCACGCCGCCTTGTGGCAACTCGTATAAAATACATGAATGAAACACAAACGCTAGAGCGAGACTATTTTGGGAGGCCTGATCTGATTGCCTCCCGACAGCAAGTTGTTGGACAGAGGCGTCGTCTTCCACGCTCCGTCGCAGGGGCCGTTGTGCAGTCTGCGTTAGTAGACATCGATTTGAAAATATTATCATGCGCTCACTTGTATGGGTATGGCACGGTATGGAACCCACTTTATTTTGGTGGGTCCAGTGGGATGGGCGTGACGAAGCAGTTACACGGGAGGTCTTGCAACGTCGTGACTGTTTCCCTTGTTCGCACTGTTAACCTGGATGATCTGAGGCCGAGGATGAATATGTGGTAGGGGTAACGAGACGCTCCCAGGAAATCCAATGGTTAGGCATAGCGACGATGCCAGTATCCAGTGGGAGTTGTGCTGGCCATGCGCGGGTTGGATGCAATCTTCATGGCTGGCCCGACATGACACACAACGGATAGGATTGTGAGATTGGACCACTTTTTCCGATCGGACAATTCTCGGCGGACCGGAGTTCACCCGAACGAACGGCAACCGAATGTCGATCTCACTCTCCACCATACGGGCAACGAGCCTCAGTCGCGACGTTGTTTTCAAGAGTGAACCGGTTTGTTCAGAATGAACGACGAACGTTGAAAAAATCCTGAGGGAACGGGATACACAGTTGTTGACGCGTTGGAAAGCACGCCGAGAACACCTGTGCACGACCAATGTGCGCTCGAGGCGTCCTGTCGACCACCACACTTTCCTCTACAACCACCACTTACTCTCCACCTGGCTTTAATCCCAGGATGGCACAGGGGGCGGGCGGATTGGATAAACAAATGTGAGTGGTCGTATAAGATAAGACCGCATGATCTCTTATCAAACCGAGACAGGTTGGAAGAGACCCTTCGTGATACCTTGAAGTCCCGCGCTGGGCAACACCGGAACTAGGACCAACCCTAGAGTGGAGTTCTACAATAAGTTTCAAAGTGAGATGGAAGAACATGATCAGGTTTTCGAGAAGAAATACGACGAAGACCTGAAGCTCATTCGCGCTCGAACGATCGTTTGGAACCTAATGCTTCCCACAAAATCCCACGCAGTCTGGTCTATTCTCTGCCGTAACCTCGGCGTTTCTCCAATCCGAACTCAAGCCAGATTACCAGGAATGAACAACAGGAGAGTATTGCGGATCGGATGTCTCATAATCGCCTTTTTTTGTCATATGTGCTCATGCTGTGGTTACCGAATGGTTCGCATTCCCACATAAACACGTCTTGGCTGACCCAGGTAAACTAAGACGTTTACGGAACCACAGCTCAAGACTCCATCTGTTGCGGGGTAACCCAATCTATTTCTAAATCCACCAAACGTTGGTGTTATCTTTACACTCTATCCTTTGATCTCATCAATGTACACAAATGTTACAGAAGTATCGAGTCACGGGCAGTCAACAGTTGAACGTTGAATGGGGGCGTGCTAGAGTGGCACGATGTGACTGCCTCCGTCAGTGGTTTCGCGGGGATTTCCAGACGGTAACAGTCTGTCCAAACCCATTCCGATTGTCAACGGCATTGATGACCGGCGTACCGTCAATGCTGAGCTGGTGAACAACACCTACGGTGGCCAAACTGTAAATGCTCATGCTGGACTCTCCATCCACGTAAAGGACTTCCTCCTGACAGTTGATCTTGTCGGGACGATTGCAGATCGTACTGTCATAGTTGACAAAGAAGCTGTACAAGCCGGCTCCGAACACGAGGACGTTGCGAGACTTTGTGACGTACAAGCCCCACGCAGCCTTCTCGCGACCGGTGAAGATGGGATCTTTCCACTCTGAGAGGGAGGCGTATAAGGGACCCGGAGGTGGAGGGTTAGGTTGGAAATAGGGCGATTCGGTCTGTGGGAGGCCGAGGTAATGATTTGCCGCTCCGGCGAGATTGTAGTTGACGAGGATATGATGCTCGGATCCCGTTCCTACGAGCCAGACCGGACCTTGAGATTCAGACAACAGACCTCTGGCGGAATAGATCGTAGTCTGATCTCCGTCTAAGGTCTCGAAGTCATGGTCTGCAAGCCAGATCCACGTCCCCTCGAAGTAGCCGTTGGATTGGGGAGTCAGATGGACGGCAAGAAACGCCGCAAAGCAGTTACGGTTTCCTACCGTATGCTTTGGGCACTGTGCGACTTGTAACTCGGATCCGGCGGTCCCACCGAGACGAACGTACGAATCCCATAACCCTGCGCCACCCTTGATATTGGAGTGAACATTCCACTGCAAGACGATCGCTCCCGCGGCTGGTATCGGTAAATGGTTAGTCTTTCCGAGTTGCCACTCCTTCAAAATCGCAATACGAACTTGGCCCACGAGTTGAGAAAATCACGCCGCCAATCTCAGCGACACCCTCGCTCCCTGGACCACCAACTTGAACGACCGCCCGGGGGTTCCCAACATCGTCGAACTTGCTTCCTGTACCAGCGATGACCGCCCAAGCCTCGCCAAATACCCGAACACCAGCAGGAATTTTTAGGGTATCTGTGACCAGGTAAGTACCTGCATCGAAGAAGATGATCTTGCAGTCTGCGAACTTTTGTCCGATCCCATCACTGATCAGCTGCGCGAGTGAAGCTTGGGGGCTAACCTTGCCAAACACTGCCTGGAGAGCGAGTGTATCATCCGCGCGACCGTCACCCTTAGCGCCTTCATCCTTGACGCTCACAATCTGGGAGATGTCATAGTCTGCGTATGTGGGCCTCCCCTTGCCAAACATTCGCCCATCCTCGAGGAGGCTCGGGTCTTTCGGGACCGACCAGGTACCACCCTTATGATATCCTCGAGACTCCCTTCCCATATAAATGTTCCCTTGGACCCAGGTATCAATGACCGTTTCGCCTTCGGAACCTCGGAGGATCGTTTTGCCGTTTAGAACAGCGACGACGGATTGTACGTTCGTCAGCTTGATGTTGTTCAAAACGATGGAGCCCTGGAGGTTCGTGCTCGGATGAGAGGTGCGGTAGAAGATGGGTGTATCGCAGACGATGCCATCCATGATGGCCACACCACCAACCCCCTGATCTTGGTCGTTCGACTTGGACCCAGTCTTTACATCGAATCCGACCTTTGCATTACGAATGGTGATTCCTTGAAAGTTCCATCCCCAATTCCAAGTCATTTTGACACCAGTGTTGGAGCCGTCGATCGTAACGTTCCGCACGGTGAATTGCTGGTTTCCGACGTCCAAGCCAGTATCGCCTCCGTTGATGATAAGGTCACCCATGAATCCACCACTTTAAACACAGGTCAGTGTGGTTCGGAGCCTCGAGTGATGCAGGCTAATTTGAATTCGCACCTCCCGTTCTCCATCTGCACGCCCCTGTGCCGCGTTCCGGGGACCGATGACAGCTTGAAGACGATGTTGTATAGCGAAGTCGCTTGTGAGACTTGCCAATGTATACACGTCGCGCTGCGCAAATGAGTATAACCCACAGTCATCCAGTGGTATTCACTTACACTACATGAGGTGGAACACGAGTGGTATCGATTACTAGATTCTTAATAGCCCGGAAACTAGACGGCTGGTTAGTCAGGGTGACACAAGAGATCACATCCGAATGGATAACCCACAAGTTGTTCTGGTTGACGTAGTATTGAGCACCATAGCCCCCAGGGATGTAAGGGTCAGCGTCTAAACGTGCGTGTTACCGGTGTTCAGAAGCCAAAAGTCGGCACCGGCTTACCAAAGATGGCGAGCGCGGCCGGATTGAAGTTGGCAGCCGCGAGGATTGTTGGTGGCTTCCTGGCGTCACCAACGATCTCCGTGTAGTAAAGGGCAGGGATGGTGTCCGAGACCAAGTAGGTGCTGTAATCAGGAAGGTGAGGGGACACGATATATTTCACGCGAGGGCGAACGAACCCTTGCGGGAAGTACACAGTGGCAGGAGAGGTCGTGGAACTGCCGCAGTTCATCCCGCAGCGATCTCCGGTCCACATTGCGCGACTAATGAATATTGTTAGTCGCTACATAAAGATAAGGGAACATGCAAACAGACAGGATGGCCTGAGTGTCGTCGGTGACACCGTCACCCTTGGCTCCGAAATCCTTCACGTTGCGAAAGGTTGTATAGCTGGCAGGGTCCTTGTTATACGCGGAAAGCCCCTGATGCTTCATCTTCTCGAGCCAGTAAGGCTCGTCTTCGGCTGCATCACCGTCACCCAGGGGTACAGAACACTGAGATCCAAGGGCTGCAACGTAGGTTGAGCATCTCAATGAAAGGAATGAGGTTGAGAGGAGAAGTGTGGCATCGAGGCAATAGTAGGATAGGTAGCGGTTCCCAAAGGGCCCCGGAGTCTATAACCTTTGCTGGCGCGTGGATTCATTACTTAATGAGACCGCAGCCGGCGCCTACGTCGTCTGACCTCAAGCGGCTGCACGTTTGGCATGTGAGACGCCCACCCGCGGAGTGACACATCGGGCCGCCACGACGACACGCTTAAGTAGCAGAGCATATGCACCTAGGCCTGTTGCCTGTTGTGGTCCACCGCCACTCTCCTCCTGAACCACATTCTGGCCGGGAAGAAAACACAGCACGAAGATCCTTTCGAGGAATCAGAAACTGAACATTACAACCGGGTTCTCGAAGATGAATTAGACCTTAGGATTGCGAGGCTGATTCCTCCAACCAGCCAATTCCGTGAGATGGTCTGTCCTCCGCGAGACATATTTGCAAACAATCGTCGCGGTGGGAGATCGGATTCAAGATCAGAGAAGCGCTGGAAACATGCTGTTAGATCTTAAAGCTCAGAGCTTTAGGCTCAGACTCTGGGCCCCTCCGTGGCCTCAACGGTCCGCAGTTTCTGACATAAAATTGTCACAAAACCCAATCCGAGGGTACTCTGGACTATTTCTATACAAATACGGGATACGGGATAAAACTCCGAATAATCTTAGAATTGATGATGTCCCAAGATCTCATGTTTGGCTCAGCCTCGGGGCACTGGGAGATCTGTGCGTTTATCGTAGAGGTCTAAGACCGGAGGGGTACCAACTTTCTGCAACTCTTGGGCCACGAGCTCTGCCCCTTCGAGGACACGCAAAAGGTTCCCCCCCGTGAGTCCTTTGAGTTCCTTCGAGGTCCAACCACGCTTGAAGAGTTCAGTTATCTGAGGGATATTCAACAACTGAACGTTCCCAACCAATAAGCCTGGAGCCCTTACCAATGCCGGGTATGTAGAAACATCCTCCAACCCCACTGGTACGCTCCCAATTCCGTCGTAGTCACTTCCCAATCCCACACTGATGGTCGGCTTGAGACGAATGGTCCGACGTAGGAAAAATTACACGAACTGTTGTCTCCCGGCCACGTTTCCAATGTGGTCTACGTGGCTTGCTACCGATTCAAGAGTCGCCTCACCATCCGGGGCAACGAACTGAGGCGCGAAATTAACCTACAACCGCAAAAGTTATCATTTGGGTTTCGGCGATGCGATTACAGGAGAAACAAGGTGCACATACCATGACGACCGCGTCGGTACTTCCAGTTTTGATCAATTCCAGTATGTAGTCTGGGACATTTCGGCTGACATTGTGGACTGCTCGGGCGGAGGAATGGGACCAGATGACCGGTGCCTTGGAGTACTTGAGGCCTTGTTCCGCTGTCCGATCGGAAGTATGCGACAAATCGACGAGGATCCCCAAGCGGTTCATCTCGTCGATTAGGCGGTATCCAAACTCGCTTACGGGTCGTGAGCACGTAAACATCGATCGCCGTGGCACAAACGAGAATCTCACCTCAATCCCCCGTGTAAGGGAGGCAGAGGCGTGAGGTATCCTCCGGAATCAGCAAACGCATTATGGCACATGTGCGTCAGTGTCATGTATCGCACGCCGAGCGGGTATAATTGTCTCAAGACTGCGATGGAATTCCCGATTTGGTGAGCTCTATGTGACTGTCAGACCCAGAGTGAAGTCTTCGAGACCAGGCTCACCCCTCTACGCCGAGGAGGCTGGCGATTTTACCCTTTCCGATCGCTTCCTTGATGCTTTGAGAAGTCAGGGCGAGTTCGAAGGTCTATGGGGTACCTTCGGTCGACGCAACACGAGGTTAGAGAGACTCAGGCACACCTCCGAATATTGTTTGATAAGAAGGTGGGAAACGTCGATTTGTTCCAGGGTGTCCCTTGTTTGAAAGGTCAACATCTCACGCAGCTCTAGTGGGGGTAACACACCGAACACGCCAAGTGGGGTCGACGAAGTCCGGACCCGGATCCTTGGGACAATCAACATAGACCGACCTACGGGACTTTAGAATCGTGCACACTCTCGTACCGAACTTATGCACTTACCAAAAGAACCCGCCAACTCTTCCCTTCCTCAACCTTGGTATATCGACGTGGCCCGGCATTGGCTTGTTGAGGTTGAATGCAGACACGTTGTTCGCGTAGTACACCCGAACGAGTTCGGGCAAGTCTGGTCGCATGCGCGGAAATAAACGCGTGATAAGTCGAGATGGTGAGGGTCGTAAAGGTTGGGATGAACTGACCGATGTGACCGTCAATGACAGGCGAGGACCTGAGTATCCTCTCGGGGCTTGGGAACGGGTCATCCCAGTCTTTAACCGGGAGAGTAAACACGAGAACGAGACCGACAGCAAAGACTCCGAGGAGAACTGTCCAGATAATGGCGGTGACTTTCCCCTCTGGCTTCGATCGCTCGTTGTCAAGGCCATCACCACTGGAGGAAGCCCGATCACCCAAGAGAGGGACCTGCTCGCCTTGAGGTTGCACACCCTGTTCTGTGTCGCCAGTAGCCATGGTCAAAGTTGAGGATGGAAACCGGTTTGTTAGCGCCTCACCAAGAACTTGAGACGAGGATTCCGTTTTGATCGGTGACAGGCTTCCTCCCACCGTTACCACCAACTGAGTCCGCCAGTTTTCTGCTTCATCTAGGTAAGAACCCGCCATGTTGGTCGCGTTTTACTATGTGGATTAGGAACTCGGTCCGTTATATATATTATATACATCTAAGTCTTCTACATGCATATCTTAGGGTTGCCTTCTGGCCGCCAAACTTTGCCCAGTGCTAGGAACAGAGACAAACACATGACAACAAATCCAAATCCCGCACACACGGCAGCGGGGAGTTTGGCTCCTGAGTACCAAGGCTTCCCCTGTGATGCCAACCGCAGGTAGCACACGGCCGGGAAGATATACGCAAGCGCTGTGGCGGATATCCCGCCAGTTATCTCAAGCATTACGCCAAGATCACAGGTAACTAGTGAGACTGAGAAAATATGAGACTGAGGACAGGAATAACGAACGGGCGTTGGCCTTACCGAACATGGATGAAAAAAGAATCACGGTGGTGAAGATTAGGTGCCGTTGGTAACTGAACCCTTCATGCGAGAAGAAGAACTGTTCCACCACCTGAAGTATGATCAGTTCACGCGCACTCCACGAGATTCGTTCGCTCTTACCTCTCTGCAAACAAACAACTCTAGTGGTAGGGTAGTAAACATGTTGAGACCAAAGCAGAAACGGGCAATATTAATAAGGGTATCATCCTGGATTACATCGTTAGCATCAACATTTTGGAAAAGTTCAGTTCATTTACCGCAGGAAAATTATTAAGGATGTTCCCTTGTGTCTTATTCGTAAACACCCAGAAAGCTGAGATAGCCAATACACAGGAAGAGAGCAAAGAAAACAGAGTGGATATGTGTGTAACGAGCGCAAAACGGTCGATTGTCGGTGTTTTCATACTGCCGTAGATCAGCAGGGAGTTGTGGTGACAGACGAACGCAAAGCTAATGACTCCAATTGCCTGGAAGATCCCAGGTTGAGTGGTCGTAAATCGCAGCTCTGGGTTGCCTTTAATTTCTGTAGGTGACTGTGGCGCCCGTATTAACACAGAACAGACGATGACGACCATGCTAAGCAGGGCGAGACCAGAAGCCCGCGACAGTTTGTGTATGTCGCGATACAGGGAGAGAGGGTAGGAGACGCATATTGTGCACAGCGCAATCACGAACTGTCGGTTGCCAAAGATGGAGAGCACAGGGGTGGCTTTGATGTGTGGGAAAACGGAACGAATGACATGGGGGATTGTGTCACCTTCGCCATAAGTTAGATCTCGTGTAGGTTCTGATTTTTAGGGGAAGTTACCTATAATGATACCGAACGCGCACATCCCTGGAAACTATCAGCCGGACGGTCATAGTTAATGAAGAGAGGCATACCTCCAAACGCAAAAGCGAACTGAAAGAACGATACGGCGGCACGGCCACTGGAACCGTAACAGTGATGCATGATTTCGATGTAGGAATTCCTGCCACTGAGTTTCGCATTGACGACGATGAGGCGGATGGTCCAGTCCGTGGCAATGCATAAAACTACCAGCAGGAAAATTCCGGTGACAAAGCCGGCCTGATTCAGGGCATACGGTAGGCCTAGAAAGTGATCTCAGGTTCCGTTGAGCTTTGGTGAACACGCCGCCCGGCTCACCGATAATTCCTGGATATTTTGTGAACAAATGCTCCGAGGGGGATCGAGCGTACACTGACCTGCACCAAGGATGGAATTAGCCATATTTGCAATCGAATCCAGCATTCCACCACCATGTTTTCCCCTCGCTACAATGCCCTCAAGTTCTTCGTCGATCCCTTCCATGCTTTGGTCGCCATCTGTCAAAGGTATTGCCCCGTCTTGACTGCGCTGGATCCGTGTGGAATCGAGAAGACCAACGAGCAAGGGCATACGCTGGTCTGCCTGGTCTGGAACAGTTGGAACATAGACTCCATCATCGATATCTTCCGAGTCAAGGTCGAATTCTAATGAATGTAGCGTAAGGTCATGCGATCCACGCGGTCAGTCGTGTACGAACCCGCTTCCCTACTGGCAATTGTAGACCTTAGCGGAGGAGCAATAACGTGTACATCTTCTTCAAATCTGACCGAACGGCCGCTCGGTTTGTTCGTGGATGGATCCGGCAACCCAGCGGGAACTCGGAAATCATCGTCACTGTCTCCGTCGGTTGCGCTGAACAGAACGTCACCGTCATCGTCGTCGAGGAGTGGTTGAGATGCCTCGTCTGGCCGACTATGTTGTTTTGCAGATCGTGGTATCATACCATGAATCTGCCGTCGTCGATGTTGTTGACTTGCGGTCGGTACTTCC
>Ga0307514_10001207_pt1 | contig 34437 bp, 33 predicted proteins | sample 16_EM_MG_FD_203088 | JGI IMG/M metagenome (GOLD analysis project Ga0307514, IMG submission 203088) | Populus trichocarpa ectomycorrhiza microbial communities from riparian zone in the Pacific Northwest, United States - 16_EM | ecosystem: Host-associated > Plants > Roots > Unclassified | place... | reverse complement strand
GAAATCAAAACATATACGGAAAAACACAGCTCTTTTATCCTTCGTGGGTTTTTCCCAATTACCCTATTTCGGAACCCCTGTCATTTCCCAATTGCCTTCTTTTGGATTGCACACCCAATTGTCCTATTTCAGCGTCGCTTATTCCCGTGACCTTTCATAGGTGGCGAGAGTTATTCACAACAGCCTTCGTCCTCGCCCTGCACCAAGTCGTACCCCTTTGGCCTCCCTGTGCTCAAGTCCCCACTACCATCACAAGAACCTGCACATACACACACACATATATATCGTAAAACTGAGCCCCAACACACCGCCCCCATCCCATCCCTTCTTGCTCTTTCTTGTTCCAAGTTTCACATATTGATCTCCTCATTCCCGTTTATCCAGAAACACAATTCAATTAAATAATGGCCGTCTTGACTTCTGCCGCTTCACAATCTCGTGTGCATGTACAGTAATTCCACTAAAACGAAGGGTACATCCATGGACACTTACCCTGAACATCCCAACACCTACCTCCATCACCACACCACACACCAAACACACCACCATATCACGCGCAAGCAGGCAAAACTCCTTCAAAGACATTCATTTCCGTTTCCACTCGCTCATATTACATACATTCTCATTCACCTCCCGCCCCCGAGTCTCAATAAGATAGATACTCCAGCTGGCATAGCAATAGCAACGATCTCAAGACTATACGTAGCATATACTAGTAGTAGTATCCACCCATCACCTATCCACCCCCTCGCCTCCTCCCTCTTACTAAGGTACTACAAACCCCAGAGACAAAAGCAAAGTCAGTAAAATACTCACAGGTAACCCATCCATCCTTACAACCCAACAAAAGATAAGAAAAAGAAAAAAGACCGCATTTTACATAATATCCGCAAGCACAAGTAGAAACAAAAGAAAAACAAAAGATGCTCCCCAACAACAGCAAACACAGATAACAACAACAATCTTCTGGTATGGTAAGGTAAGCAAGCCCCCCAGTCAGTGGAGGAGAATCACACATCAACCATCTCCTCATCCTCTTCCTCAATCACCAGACTAGGAGGGCTAGGACTATGGCTAGGGCGGGCCTCGCCCTCATCCTCTTCGTGTGCATCTTGTTCCTTCCCTTTCTCTTGATCCTCCCCTTCTGCACCTTCTTCATGTTCATGTTCATGTTCCTCGTGCTCCTCCGATTCCTCTCCGACCTCACCCTCGCCCTGGCCATCTTCTTCTTCCACATGTTCATGTTCATGCTCCTCATCATCATGCTCGTGCTCGTGGTCGTGCTCTTCACCGCCGCCATCCTCCCTATTACTAACCACAATCCTATCCTCCATATCCGCCTCTCCCTCCTCACTAACCTCTGTCACGCCCCTGCCCCTCTTCTGCACCCCTTTCCCTCCCCGCTTCCCGCCTTTCTTTGCATGGTGATCCTCCTCCGTAGTGACTAATGTCAAATGCGCTACCACGTCCGCGAAATTCTTCCCCAGTCGCTTCTCATTCCTCGCCACCCTCTTCACAAACCTCTCTTTCTCCACTACGTCTCCAAGCACCGCAAGTACAATTTTCCCCGAAAACTCACATAGCCTCTGCTCATACGTCAGCAGCGTCGATGACTCCTCCTCCTCCTCTGCCTCCTCATTATCCGACGTCTCTGACTCGGATTCATCCGAACTCGAGGATGTATTATCTGCAGAGTCTTCGAGTTGCTTTCCAGCCGCTTTTGCGAATTTCCGCTCTGCCTTGGAGAAAACTTTAAGCACGGAGGATTGTAGCTCCTCTGGCATCTCCCTCGAGAAGGCGACTAATCTCTCTAGCGCCTCTGCCCCCACAGTGGTATTCTCAGCTGCTCCATCCTCCCCATTCGCTGTGTGCTTAGGAACATCAACCCTACTCTGCAAAGTCGCAAACAAGGTATACATGTCTAAGAGCGTCCCTGCAGCTGCGATCCTCACAGCATCCATTCCGTCAGTTTTCCCCTCGCCAATACTCCTTGAAGCCATTATCTTCGCAATGGCCATAACCATTTGCTGTCTTCGTTCATGGAGATCATCGACATCCACATCCGCGATGTCCTTGGGGTCTTCTTCCGAAAGTGCCTTAACCTTCCACATAAAGTAGAACAACAACACCTTCAACACCCTGACAATCAACTCCTCTTCCAACTCATCCATCGATGTACCGCGGTTCAACAGCGCGAGTAACACCTCCACAGGTAACTTAGTCCCAGTATCCTCATTCTCAGGTTGTTTTCCCTTCCTCTTAGCTAATGCAATCTGCGCGCTCGGAACTGTCTCAAGCATCTCCCTGACATCAGTGATTGAGGCTAAATACTCCATTCTCCTAACCGTATTGATCAACTCCGTCACTACCCCATCCCCTAGCTTCTGGGTAGCAACATCCTTCCCCCTCACACAAGCAATCAACACCGCCACCGTCTCCTCCTGGAGCTGGCCCAGTTTCTCCCCCGTAACCTCCTCTAGCTCATCGAAGGTCTTGGCATGCAGTAGGGCAGCACTTGCTTCTTTAAGCACAGACTCGTCCGCGTGCGTGAGGAATTGCCGATTGATGTCGTCTAGGAGCGAGGCGTAGGCGGCAGATTGTCGGAGGTCTGAGTAGACGTCGAGTTTCATGAGCTGCTCGAGGCGGAGGACTGTAGAGGCGGCGTCGGGGACGGGGCCAAATTTGCGGAGGAGAGGTGGGATAAGTTTGGAGAGGGAACGGGAGACTTCTTCTTTCGAGGAGCCTTCGGGTTTTCTCTGCTAGATGGGCTAGGTGAGAATAGATATTATGGGAAGAGGCGAGATAAGCAAACCATACCTTCCTATGTGTCTTCTTGGCCTGTGCTGTAGTTGTGCTCTCCCCGGCAACAATAGTAGCTGCCACACTCGCATTCAACACCTGGAGCAATATCACCTCCTCTTTAGCATCCAGCGCACACGCCCTTCTAATCCGCTCCTCCACTGTTCCCCCTTCTTCATCTTCATCCTCCACCTGTGCCGCACTATGGTCAAAGAGTAAATACTTTGCAATTCCCTCCCAATCCTGTATATCCGCAAAGCTGTCCCACAGCGCCGCTCCAGCAAGGCTGAATCTACTCTCTACCGCTCCTTCCCGAACAATTGCACCCAACTTCTCCCCTGCACCAGTCACACCTTGGCTTTCTGCGCCGGACTCTCCGCCGTCTTCACTGCCTTCGTCGTAGGCTGCTAGTGCTTCAACAAGGCACTTGAGCTTAACCCAGGAGACCCTAGGCCCAGAGTAATCCTCATCTGACTCGTCAATTCCGGCCATTCCTTCGTCCACGGCTTCCTTTCCACCGAGTTCCTCGATTTTCTCCTCGTACATATCCTCGATGTTCTTGACAAAAAAGCCTACCACGGCTTTTCTCACGCGAGCGTCAGAGTCAAACAGGAGACGGCCGATAGTGTCCACGTCATTAGATTCTAGGAACCCAACTTCGCGAACAACATCCAGTAACTCCACTGTCATGGCCCTCACGCTTGAATCCGCATCCCTAGTAGCCATCTCCACAAGTCTAGGCCTAAATCGCTCGGTGAAATTCCTCATCCCAGAAATATTATCCTTGTTTCTAAATATTCTCGAGAGAGATTTAATAACCTCTGCTCTCGTCAATGCCGATGTATCAGACAGCACCCAGCCAAGATATCTTAAATATTGGCCGTCAAAAAACATATCCGGTAACTTCAATATCCACGTAGCCAGTTCATGGACACAGTCCACCCTAATCTTTGGATCAATATCCCTGTACCGATGGACAAAGACTGCATCAAAGATGTCCTTGATCACGACCTCTACTGAGTCTCGCCGCTCCTCGCCTTCGCTAATCTTCTCCTCCAAGGCTTTGATACGACCTTGGTTTTTTTTGTTCTTTTTATTTTCTGCTTCGAGTTGACGCGTGGCATTCACTATTGACTTTCGCAGCTCGCTGGCAGTGTCGCAGAGGGTAGTGAGGATGTTGAATGAGATGATAGTGGAAGTATGGCGGAACGGTCTGAGCGTAGAGGATGACATGGCGATAGTCCATACTTGGATATTCTCAATGAGTGCTGGGTCGGTATAGAAGAGCTCTTTGGCGGTAACGTGCTCAAGCAGCAAGTGTAGGAAATCGGAAAGCGTTTTGCGGAAGCCGCGGAATTCAGGGCGTTTGGAGATTAATGGGTAGTCGGATGATTGTGCCTGGAGAGTGTCAGCATTGGCGTTAGAGACTTGGGGTAACGGTAAAACCTTTTGAAAAACTTCTTGGATCTGTGAAAGTGTGGCTGCGGCGGTATCTTGGTCTTCAATATCATAACTTGTAACAGACTGCTCACATCCACAGCACTGAGAATCGTGTTAGTAACGGCCATGGGAATCCTGGTCGAACCACTCACTCTCAAAAAGAAGTTTACGAGCTGTTTCATAGCTTCCGGTCCATCCTCTTGATATTTGATTGCCCAATCGTTTGCCACAGAACGAAGATTATCGGCATCCATGACAGCATCTAAATACCCTATTAGCCATCGCCCCAAACTTCTGATTGATGACAGCACACCAAATAGAATACTATCCGCACCCCCACCCTCCCCAGCAGGCCTCTCCTTTACCCTCTGCTTCCCCTTCCCTCTCCTACCAGCTGCCGACTTTGGTCCTGCACCATTGGCTCCTGTATGCTTCTTCGCCCTCTTTGCTAGGACAGCTACAGCCCCGGATGCAGTCCTGGCCTTCTTCACCGCAGGTGCCTTTGGCCTTAGAGGTGCAGCCTTCTTAGCTAGACCCCTTTTCTTTGCAGCCTTCCTCTTTTCCCGTAGCTCCTCCTCATCAGGTTCCTCCTCTTCCTCCTCTTCCTCCTCCCCCCCCTCACTAGATTCGTCCTCACCTCCCTCTCCATCGTCTTCCTCCTCGTCCCCATTACTCTCGTTATCCGCCCCAGACGCGTCCGCCATCTCTTCACCCTCCTCCGCCTGCTCCACCACCGCACGCTTCCTCTTCGCTGGTGCCGACTGCATCGGGAGCTCATCTGCAAGTTTCCTCGGCGGCCTCACCACACGTCCGGACCTTCTCCTGTTGTTGTCGGCAGCAGGTGTACCTTCCTCTCGTGCGGTAGACGAGGAGGGTGATCTCGCCCCGTTTGTTGCTTTTGCAGCCTGCGCGTCATCGCCGGCTTCGGGAGGGGCACTCCCCTCATCGCCACTGCCTGCATGGTTGCGTGGGGCGTTTTCGCCTTCGCTAATCTCCATTTCTGTAGTCTCTGTGGCATTTTGTTTCCCTGCGCCGCTGCGAGTCATTGTTGGCGAGCGGGGGGTGTGGGTGGGTGGGGGGGGTGAGGTGTGGGTGATTGTGGTTGCTTGACTCGGGTCGAGGGGGTTGTGAGACTCGGCGTCGGGTATTCAAGTGATCAATCGAGCCGGGTACAACGTACAATGCACAGCGGGGGCGACGGGATAGGTAGGAAGCCCGCCCGACTGCACGGTTGATGCAACTGGCTCCTTCAATTGTTCGTTGTGTGCGACTTCTGGGGTTGTGATGACGGGGGGTGGGGGGGGCGGGAGGGAGGGGGTGGGCTGCGCGAGACGTGACTGGATGTGTGTGGAAACTTAATGGCGTTTCTGGGGTCGCGTCCGCCTAGGGGCAAGTCTTTAGTGTACTATAGTACGATGGTGATGGCAGGCAATATACAAGCACGACCAGACAGACAGAGGCACGAGAAGGCGGCTGGGAATGTGTACTAGTACTACACTGTACCTGTACCACATGTATATATATATATGATATACGGTATATTATATATACTGTACTGTGTGTGTATTGTATACATGTAGAGTACTGATATGCAAACGCTCTTTGGAATGGCCATCACAAGTAGACATCGAACAATCCGACGACTGTTTGGCCACTGGCACTGATTACGGTACAGTACAGTACAGTACTTGCTATCGACATATTTGTATGTACTTTACCATATGTACCGTATGTACTCGGTACGATGCTCTCCCCAATTCGCGTTCACCAGGGCCCCCCCACACAATCAACTGCGCCAAGCCCCCGCTCTACTCACCCCGCTGCAGGCCCCCCTGCGGTACAGGCAAAGAATTGCACCGGTTTCCTCCTCTTCTCTTCCTCCCCCCGACATCTCCCATATCTCCCATATGGTGTCCCCTCCGCGCCATAGCGCCCCGCCATCTATCCCCACCTCCTGCCCATCCTGCCAATGACTACTACCTCAGTCTTCCCTCCGTCCCAATGCACCCCCGGCCATGGCCTCGTTCACGCAACACTGCTTCCCCCGAGCTCCCTCACCCTCTCCTCCTTTGAATTTGTGTATCCCCTGAAGTTAATCTCTTCCTCTAAGCCTACAGAAAAATACCTCACCATCTTCATCCTCTCCTACGGTGGAGGCCTTGTCTCCAACGACAAAATCAACCTGAAAGTGGTGCTGGAGAAGAACGTCAAGATGTGCCTACTAACTCAAGGTACATCGCCTTGCCTTGCGTCTCTACCACCCATCCCTTGAGCTCCCCGGGCTAATAGCCCGACGCAAAAAGGCAGTACAAAAGTCTTTAAACTTCGCCCCGGTGATACCCTCACTGAGCAGACTATGATCGTGGACTTGGCTCCACACAGTGCGTTGCTGCTTCTCCCAGACCCGGTTCAGCCGTTTGGAGCATCAGTGTACTCCCAAACCCAGACATTTAATCTGCCAAAGGACAATACCGCGTCGTTGATTGTCTTGGACTGGGTATCCGAGGGCAGGACTGCTCGAGGAGAGAAGTGGAAATTGAAGAAATTCTCTTCCCGGAACAATCTTTTCGAAGAGGGGCATGAAGATCTCCCCAACGGAAAAAGGCTATTGCTCCGGGATTCGCTCATCCTTCATGGCGACGATAGTGACTATGCTGGCAATGAAGGGCTAGAGTCCCTCAATTCCAGAATGGACAGCCTTTCCTGCGTCTCCACACTCATTATTCGTGGACCAAGGTTCACAAACCTCGCTGCTTATATCCTCAAGGCATTTGAGCTTGAGCCACGGATTGGCAGTGGCGGAAAAGGTTGGAGCTGGGACAAGAATCGCCATGAAGGAAATAGACTCCAATTTCGGGACATTCTATGGACAGCAGCAAGCGTGAGGGGTTTCGTACTAGTCAAAGTCTCTGCAAAAGAGCTTGAAGAGGCGAGAAGATTTCTTAGATATCTTCTCCTCCAGGGGAGATCGGCCGTGGATACCCACGATCCAGTGCCGGATATCGTAAGGGAGTTTGGGGTCGGAAGCTTACGGTGTTTGGAGTAATACCCTTACCGCAGTCTGGCAGTGTTACTCTATTTTCTGATTTGTATGTACTCCGTACCCTCACGCTTCGATAACCTGACACCCCTATCTTGTGTCACCCTCTTGAATTGGATGATGAAAAACCTTCGGATGTAAAAACTACTTCACCTGAGAGCGCAAAACCCATGCGGATATTTTCCGTTGCCTTCCTTCTGACTTTTCCTCACATTTCTACCTCTGACGCACTAGACTATCAAGTACCTTTCGAAAGACGTTGCTAACCCGGAGGAGCGATTGCGTAGATACATGATATATCAGACAATACACTCTTCTGGCTGCTGCATGCTCTCATCAGCACAGCAGCGAATCTGTAGCCTTGAAACATGCAAGGCGGTGATCGGCGATAGAGTGGTTAAGGCTACACGGCATGGGACATAGCCCATCCTGAGGGTACAGTCAGTTTTGTGTTGCAATTGGTTCTCCACTATTGATGTTGATTTCAAGGATCCTGTCAGTGATTGACCCCTCTCCAATCCGATTTGGGTTTACTCCAGTCTACTCCACCTACAGGTAAGCCAATAACCTTGGGTCTCTCCGCCACTTTTAGCATAGACTTAAGCTCTATGGTATCCTTCTTCTGTACCATATGGAAAGTCCTAAGGAACTTCAGTAGGTACTTATGGCATGCAAACTTGGGCAACACTGACCACACCAACCATTTTTGGGATACCTACCATCAGAACGTATACCCCTGTGATGTTTGCAGTGCATTTGTCAGGTGACTTTGTCCCAGTTGTTGCAAAAACAACAATACTTTTGCAGTTATCAAGCATCATATAACCCAGCCACTACGTATACGTACATACTGTACGATATGCGCAACAACCATCCCCACAGCCCACTGTACATACGAGAGATGTACCTCCGAACACCCCCGTCCCTAGTAACCTACTTTACCTATAACCAGACTATTTATCCAAGCAGTCATCTACCTAGACCCCGGTACTGAGCAGCCCCACTTAAGCTTAATCCTTCCGCGCAACCTAACCGGGTTCGAATTTGATGCCGGAACTTCCTCCCGAGAGTACATAAAGTATCCACTGAAACACTAGCGTGCCCTGCCTCTCCCCCTGGATAATTCGAGAAACAGCCTTACATTCATATGTACTCGTACAGCCTCCAGTCGCGGAACGAAGTCAGATCATGATCTATGCAATCCAACCAATTGCAATATACCCCAAACCTCACAGAGAGGGGTTATAATTACAAGTAAAATTCCTAAAAAAAGATTATAAAAAAACATGCCTCCAGTTCAACCAGGAGTCAGGAGTGGATAAATTTTAAACCATGCCCTGTCCATCTACCATCTAGCCCAAACAATATACAGCATAAACGCCAGGCGAATCATCCGAAAAATGCAAACCACCGAGTGAGTGACTTGAAATCAAAAAAGAAAGAATGTAACCACCAGCCAAAAATATACATTTAAAACGACCATATTGAACGAACCAGTACCGAGCATATTACTCTCCACACCATAGGTACATAACACCAGCAACCCCGGAACCCTCCACCACAGCCCGACGATCCGTCCCTGGGTATGGTTTTGCTTTCTGGTAGAACCCCCTGGTCCTCGACGTCATGTTGTACTCGAGTAATACTTCCTGATTGGTGTTGGTTTACGGGAATGGCGCTTGGCAGGGGTCCTTTGCAGGGTACCCCGTTCGATTTGCGAAATACTGCCCAAAGAAGAAGACAATAAAAGGAAGGGGACCTTGATCAATAGCTGAGGAAGTACCTAATGCTTCTCATGTGTATTTTGGTGCTCTGTGTGTGTGTGTGTGTGTGTGTGTGTGTGTGTGTGTCTGGTCTATGGTTCGTTTGAAATAAAGTGTCGTGTAAACGGATGGAGGCGAAGTTCTCCAGAAGAGGAAGTCGATTTTAGTATACTCCATATCCTGCAAGCTCCAGCTGGCAAGCTAAAGAATAGGAAAAAAAAATGTTCCATGTGGAAAAAAAGCAACATTCCCGACTCGTTTCTCATTGCCTAGCCGAATACGGCTTATTTCGTATAGTTCCCTGGAAGCTGTTAGCAAATCGTCCATTGTAGAAGCCAAATTTGAAGTTTGCGAAGAGAATGGGGGGAAACATACAAGGAATCATTACCACCCTATCTTCTCGTCTCACGCGCACTAACGTAATCCAAAATGGTACAAATCCCACATTCCATGCCGCAGCAATCACACCTGCGAGCACTGCGAGACTCGCCATCCAACATACAATTTGCTGCGCTGAGATCCCTTTCCCCCACACCCTAAGCTGCTGAGAGCACTGGAATAGCAGCCGCCTTGCTGAGCTGGTTGTGAATGGGCAGTCGTTGTAGACCGGTAGAATATGTTGTTTTCTGCAGGAGTAGTGGTTATGGTTTTTGTGTGGAGTTGAAGAGGGCCCGAAGGCTGTAAACACCTGGCCCTGGATCGTTTCTGTTTCTTGCTCTTTTTCCATTACTCTGTCATGGGAGTCAAATCCAGGCTCGAAGATAGGTCCATTGTATTTCTCGTTGATATACTGAAGGATCCATCCTCGAAGCTGGGCACCACCAGCATATATGAAGAAAGCATTTGTAGTGGATATAAGGAGTGCAATAGTCTACTCAACATAGTCAGTACCTGCTGCCTGACTCGCCCTCGAGGGAATGAGGGGTATACCTGGCAACTGTACCATGTAGCGTACCAGTTCAGATCGTTCCTGTGTAATCCCTTATAAAACCAGTGATATCTTTTAGTAGATGCTTCTATGCAAAAGGCAGTATAATATGCTGAGAATAAATTTGAGACGACAAGCAGAACGACGAGGATGTCTTCTTCCGCCATTGTGCCAGTTCGGAGGTTCCGAGGCTATAGCCGTCGAGCCCTTGCAGAAGCTTGCTGGGGGGAAGATATAGAACTGAGAGTCTGGACTCTAGGCTTCTGGAGTGGTAGCCCGGGTTATTTAAACAATGACTGGAATTTGCCAACTGCGGCTTAGATATGCAAGCTGCGTGTAGATTGTAATGTATAGACTTAATATGTCGATACCCACCGGGGGCGGGGGCTGATGTTGGAAATTAAGCGAAACAGCTATGTACTTGGGCACTTAAAGTAAGCCTGCTTGGAATGAGCGACGAAGTCCTGTTGTTGGAATGACTGAAGTCCTAACGGAAGAAAAATGCATGAAAATTAAACAAAATAAAGGTTCAAGCGCGGGCACCATTTGAGTAAAATACCTTGGAAAAAGCACCGTGAGTATGCTCGGAGCATCTGAGTGTGGGAGCGCTTTCACCCCGTTTGGTTTTGGTTTTGGTTTTGATTTTCGCCGTTGGTACCGGTAAGTGCCATGTATCTAACGGCTGTTAGGTACCAAGAATTATGATGGGCGATCGCTCGGGAGCCTGCAGACATATACTCTACACCAGTGCGTAAGCCTATACACATAAGGGAATGATACAAGCGCTGTCACATGCAATGTGTCATCAAAGCGATACAAGCTCGAATTTCACCTCACCTTGGGCTGGTTTGAATACACTTGAAACGTCAAAACAATAGCTGAACGACTGCGCAACGGAAGGCCGTGTGCGGGGATGAATATTCCGTACTAGGGTGGCGCATTCAAAAAGTTGGAGATAGATGAAACCCACCATCGCGGGACAAACCACTTGATGGGGCTTGGTACAAGATGAAACGCAGTCTTGCCGGCCCATAGCAATAGTGTATCCCACTCCGGAAGATCCTCATTCCAATGCCGTCATGTGAGCCTTGCAAGGGACATATCTGCCAATCACAGCTGCTTGGGTATAGACCGCACCATGCACAAAAATCGATAAAACCAAAAGCCTGCACCAAGGTATGAGATAAACTTTTTGTTTCGTTTTCGGCCAGAATCATTAAATGACATAAAACACTTGCAATGCACAATCTTCCGGGAGGTTGCTAGTCTCGAGACCAGCGCACCAGTCCCGGTTCCAACATTAAACCTCCACCAGGGCCCTTCTACTTCGCAGCCTTTCCCCTAGTCCTTGACGAGGTTGCACTCTTAATGTGGTGCTCTGGGATCCAACTCTCGTCGAACTTGTTTCCTCCCATACCAGTAGTAGTGCCAACTGGGGACTCTGCATGGACAGGCTTGACAGCTGCTGCACGGGGCCCACGCCTCCTCTTGGGATTGACGGTATCGAGCCAGTAGTTGTAAGCCCAGTAGCTGGCGCCAGTGATACCGGAAAGGAGGACGAGGTAAAGGAATAACCTAGCCGGGGTCAACATAATCAGTAAAACCGTACAAGGGGAAATATGGCTCAAGGGTCCTCCAGGTGTTGTAAACGTACAACTGAGGGTCCAGCAGGCTCATGGGCTGCTCCACAATTGACACCGCGCTGTTGTAAGCAGTCGCAGTAACAAGCCTTTGCTCTGGAGCTCTCAGAACCATTTGCAAATTAAGTCGCAAATCCTTCGGGTGCATATCCACAAGAATATTGTATGGGAGATCGGACCTCTGGCCCTTCTGCAGCTCTACTCCAAACGTCTGTTGGGTCAAGTTCCTGACGTTGACATTGGTCTCAAGATCCCATAATGAACCTGCGAGGAACTGGATTCCAATAGTATCCTCCTCATAGTTTACAACAGCGACATTGACCCTCTTGGAAATACCATTGACGATGATGACGGGTACATTTTGCGAAGCCTCAGCTGGGGCGTCATCGGGAAAGGTGACATCGATGGTGATGTTCAGGTTTCGGGGAGTGGCATCAGGGTCATTTTGGAACAATTGAGCAGAAATTGGCGCCACAATAGCGGAGAATAGGAGTAAAGCGGAAGGCCACTGCATTTCGAGGACTGCTGAGGATTGTTCGTAAGAGATACATATGCCTATTTGTAGTAAGAATGCTTAGCCCTACCTAGCGGCTTGGCACATGCAAGTGTGGCGTTGGGACATATATACATACATTAAGTACGTACCGAGTATAGTGGCTGCTGCCAGACAGTACGCAGTTAATCTAATCATGGGACTATATAAGGTGACGGCGTTGGTCAACCTACGTACCCCATCATGAATATATTTGGTGGTCATGGAGGATATGAGAGATCACAATGGTGGTGCTGGTGAAGTATACGGTTTCGTTACAAAGGGTCTGTCACCTGAAAAAGATCCCACCGTAGCTGAGCATTCATATGATGGACGAAAGAAAAGAGCCAGTCCTTATGTAGCGATGATACTTATAGTTATGCAGGTTTTTTGTCAACAGTATTTCTTAGACAGCACCCCGCTAATCTCCAACCAGACTATAACAGTGCCAACAGTAAGAATTTCGCAATTCTTACTACGTCTGAATGGTGCACGGTGAAGGCTCACTTGAATTCGCAAGTGGAGAGAGAATATATTGAGTTTATCCTGACTATACGCTCCAGAAATACTGAAGAGGAAAAGAAAAACGGAAAAACAATTCACGGCAAACATGACCCAATATATACCCACGATTCCATCCTCCCATGGTTCTTCCTTGCAATTTTTTCTTCACCATCACTCCACGCTAACCAGGTTAACTATTCCAACACCAACGAGTCAACCAGGCTATTGGTTTCGAGTTCTGGTTCGAGATTAGGCTCCCTGTAGCCAAACTCCTACCTACTGTACCATTATCCCTGAGTCTAGCCTGGCTGTCCTGAGTCTGGTTGATATCTCGTGCTATTGCGGTAGTCTGGTTGCACGACCAAAGAGGGTATGTATATGCAAAGAAATGAAGAATACCAACCCAGTTACCCTGAACTTCTAGCACCACTTTCCGATGGGTTTAGTCTGTGATTCTATGGGATAAACTCCAAGCTGTTGTACTTACTGTACCTAGGTAGTAATCCCTAAGGGAATGATACCAGACTAGAGATCCAGTTGATAGAACCACCCCAATGGGTAGTCTATGATGGTAGGCTATGATGGCAGGCTTGGCGGAATACATGTATATAGATTAGAGTGGGAGACCGAATAGGCTCCAACTCTCATCATCATCAGAATACATAGAACACGGGTTCTATCACCAGTAACGTTTTCCCTTTATCAGCAGTGGCATACAGCTCACTGAATGCACAGATATTCATATTATCTGATCTCGTGCCCAGACCGATTTATTTTTTGGCGGTATGTGCTCTCGTACTCAGACTGACAAAGCGTGATACCCTCGCATACATGTATCTATCCCCGAAGATCGATTAATCAGCGAAGAGTCAACAAGAGGCACGAGAATCAGGCAGTATGTAGTCTCGTCCACAGTCAGCTGATGTGCATCACTTGCACTATATAAAATAGATCGTTATTTGTTACGTAAGCAAGTGCACAACCAATGCTATGATAGGGCCGAATTGAGGACTTACACCTGGCGCCGGAGCTGCTGTCCAATTTCCCCCCTCTGAATTTTTATGATTCCTTGGATTATATACGGTACTATATATACCAATAGAGTTGGTGTGCCAAAGTTTATATCTGACATTAATGTATATTATGCTGAGGTGGCAGCCTATAAATTAAGCCCTGCACATACAGTGTAGTATGCAAGATAATCTCAATAATTAACTACAATTCTCGAGAAGCATGAGCCTATACGGCTGGTCTTTCAGGGATATCCGTCTTAGCATCTCCCAATAATCATTAACGGTATCAATCAGATTGAGTGTACACAACACAAAGTTTATTTCCCGGAAAGATATGCGTGGGGGAGAGGGTAAAGGCCCCCCCTATATGCAGCACAGATATACAGATATACTAATTTACAACCGTAGTTACTATGCCTAGTTAACTGGTAAACTGGCTATGACAGTTTCCGAATTCGTATTGCAATTGAGTTTGGAAAACCATGTACTGTGTACATCATGTCCCACAACCCGTGGTGATGATGGCTCTTTGACTTTTTTCTTCTTTTTGGAGTCTATACGCCTTTCCCCCGAAGGGAGCCTTAGGCTATGAGGCGGATGGCTCTTTGACTAACTGATAAAGAAATCCTTTTTATTTCACCTGTACAGCTCTACATAATGTTCGCCTGCATAAGTAGGACTTACTGGTAGTCATAACCGTGACTACCCCACCACGAAGGGTGTGCATCACCGTTAAGGCGCAACTCCCATATATCCCATAATGATTTCCATTGTAAGTGAGAGACACTGCAGGAGTCCCCTCTTTGTTAATTAATGCCGCCGTGGTGTTCACGGTGAGACTGACTCTGAGATTTCGTCAGGGAACATCAAGCCTTGAGATACCCCAAACGAAACTGTGGCAAATGGCCTTCCTGGGAAGAGCTTCCAGTCCCGCACGGCATCTAAGATTTACTGTACATACCAGGACATTGGCTCAGAAAATAAGGAGCTGCCGAGGCGTGGAGATCTAGACTTAACCGGCTATTCGACATCGATTTTGGGGGTGGGGATCTTGGTTCGGTTTCTATTTACAGTTTGAATTTCGACTGAGGCTTTGCAGGAAACCAGGTGCCTCACAAATTTAACATGGGCCCCTTTGCCCCAGCAACCTGGTACTTAAACAAATGTTAATTTAACAGCAAATCAACAAGAATATCAGTTCAAGCTCAAGGCTGTCTGTTGTGGCAGTCTTTGAAGAGAATTTGAAGAAGCCTGTCACCCAGCAAAGCCAATATTGCTCTTGGAATCTCTCAGACTTATGATTGCGCGATTGCCCGTGGCACCCGAGCACATATATATTCGCAACCTACGATCCGCGATTGAATGTTGTACCAGGTTTCACGAGCATGACCAATTTCCCCATTATAGACGGACAAACCTTATAAATCCACTCCTCCCTTGGAACTAAGTTCAGCCACCTCATACATAAGTATGTCAACAGAGGCCATACCCGCGAAAACGGCCCCGGACAATAACGAGGAGGATGAAAAGGTACTGTCCATGAGCTCAAACAAGTGAGGTCTCGCCACTGACAAGGATATCTAGGAACGCTCTCGAATTGTACGGCTACGAGAAAATAAGAGACGATCCAGAGCTAGACAGAAGGAATACGTGCAACAACTTGAACGTCGGTGTCGAGAGTATGAGCAAGCCCATGTACAGGCCACTATTGAAATGCAGGCAGCTGCCAGAAAGGTTGCTGGAGAGAACCGACTTTTGCGCACTCTCCTCAAGGAATTGGGCCAGAACGACCACAGTATCGACAACTGGTTAGAAAGCCATGGAGGATCGGAAGACTCTCGCACATTGAACCATTCCCTCCGTCGGAAGTCAGAGTCGAGCGCTACAGTGATGAGTGGCGGTCCTCATCAAGGGGATGGACTACGCGGACATCAGTATGGCAACAACTCCATACTCGAAACAGTCAATCTGGAGCATACACATCATTACCCTGTCCTGGATACCTCTTCTGTGCACAGCCCAACCTCACCGCGGGCAAACGATATACCACTACTATTTCAGCCAACGCACCACACACATCATGGGCTTCACTTCAGTGAGTCGCAAGTACAGTCATACACCTACAGCGGTACTTCCCCCAGTGCACTTACATCTGGAGCGTCAACCCCAACAGCATCGACAGTGGCGTCTTCCCCGCGTCTGGCAATGGATGCTTCTTTCAACTCTTTCTTTCCACCGATATCATCCCCAACCATCCAACCGCAATTTCCCCCAGCCTCCCCAGACATGGAAAGGCTTTCGGCAGGCCCCAAGCCACTGGTATACATCAGACTCGATCCTACCAATGATCTCTACAAACTCTATCCCATGTCTACAATCGCCATCATACCGTGGCTCCACTCGCCAATAAGCGATCAGGAAGCTTTACACCACCACCTCGCAAATCTCAATGTCTCAGCTGTCGGTGCCCAGTGCTTTGAGCCAAAGCCTAGTGCCGAGCAAGTTTCGTTCCCTAGCCCCCTTACCTATGGAAACCCATACGTGCAAGCACATTTCCCCCCAAAACGGGGAGATCTCAGCCTTGATGATATGGCTGGGAGGCCAAGTGGTTCGTGGGGTGGGGTGTGAAGCGGGGTATGATTTATGACGACATGCGCAAATTCATAAAGTGAATTTCACCGAGTGGCTAGTGAGACCAAATACATCACAGAGACAGAAACATTTTAAATAAACGGAAGCATGCCGGCGCTATTTTTTTCTTCTATTTTTTCTTATATCTATTTGCATGGGTTTTTATTCCGTTTCGTTTCTCGTCGTTTTTGGTGATACTTAAATTTAAGGTGATATGATAACTATGCGCTAGGCTGTATATACTCGTTTGGGCTCATGCATCGATATTGGAGTACGGTTGCAAATATAATAAGGTTGTGTATCCAATTGCCGTGTCCAGATTGAGATTTCATTACAAGCTGGGCCGGTCATGTGGAATTGTGAAAGAATCCTAGAGAATGGTATCAGTAGGGATTACCACGCATGTCAGCCGTTTCCCGTTTAGGCTAACACTGGACCCTGATTATGCTAAAAGCCTACGGCTGCCCCCACGATTTAAAGACAGATTCAAAGATCTGGCTGGGGAGTCTAGGTATATAGTGAGGGATGTGGGGGTTTGTTGATTGTAATCTCCCACACGTGCTACTCCCCCAAGTCCTACCAAGCTACCTATTCAAAATGTAAATACAATGACCGACCTAGCCGGTCGGTCTGTTGCAGCAATGACGTTGAGGAGGAGTACTTACTCCCTGATATACGTGGTACATACTATATATATAGCACATCTGACAGCTATATACCTATAGAGGTAGCTCTTGAAATTTTCTTCCCCCCTGCATATAGATATACAATAGTACAGCGCAAAGCATGTGTTAATTTATAAAGTTCGTGAGTGCAGTGTGGTGCAGTTGGCACGAATCTGTTTGTTGTGGATCAGTGGAGTGGGGCACATCCTGCTATGACAGCATCCTAGTATATCAATTTCGATCCTCGAGTGTTTGGAGGCTCTCCATAACTATGCGCGCCCAGTCAATTTCGACCATGTGGTTATTGTTCTGTAGTATCAATTGTATATAGTATGTACCCCATGGGCCTACCCATCCCAGTGAACATGATATATAAACAAGATATGGACATAGCCTGCAGTTATGCTATCGCAAACTAGCACAACCGATTCATATTTACCGATCTTTGTTTAAATGGGCCACCAATTGGATAATACCGGAAGAATCATCAATTATTGCATGTAGTGTTATAATATATGGGGGGGGTAGGTATTCTGCAGGCCATCTTTGCGCCGAGGCGTTAATACCTCAAGCCTCGAGCTGCAGCAATGCAGCTGTGGTTGGCTAAAATGACCAACCGGAGCTACTGGGATCTGCATGGGCGTGAGGGAGTTTATAGCACGATAATCCGTATGTATGCGCACTCCTGGCCTGCGCGGAGAGCAGGTAGTGCCTATACCGTCTTTTCCGAGAACAATTTCTGGTCACGGAGTTTTATCTTCTGTAGTTCAGGGTAATATTGTTTCTGATGTTTGGCCTGGAGTTGATTTCATTTCCCATTGATGATCAGATATCATAAAAAGCATATGTGTACGTTGCTTTGTTCAGGGGTATGAATGATTAGGAGCATGAGTTCGAGGCTAGAACGATTATGTACGTGCAGTTAAAATATATGTAAAGTGGAATACCATCGTGAATTGCTGTGGATCTAAGTATGATAGTTTACAGTATATACCTCCGTTGGTGGTGCGTTTTGTGCATATACAGTAGGTACCGGAATACCGGAGGCCATGCATGCCAAGATGGCAACTCTGCATAGCCTAATAGTCTAACTCCCTTCGCGTATAGACTCAAAAAAAAAAAAAAATCGGCCCACTCTCCCAAAACAAGCCTAACCCTCGCTTAGCCTGGTGCCCTGTAATTAAGCTTCCATATCTAGATATGTGCGTAAGGGTGCAGAGATTCAGATCTCCGATTCCACTCAGCTTTAGCCATGTGATATCTTTGGTTCATGCATAACCGTTCCGTTGTGATATTTGTCATAGGTCAAGTTTCTGACATCTGGCGGTGAGTAGGCACTTGTGAGCCGCGCCGTGAGTTGAACTGCCATACCTAGCCTTCCTGATCTATGCAGGTCATACTCTGTATGTAGATGTAATTGTGAGTACACTTTAGAGGGTGTAGAGGCTGTAGAGGCTGTACAGCCTGTAACCTTCGGTTACGTACAGAGCATTTCATGTACAGCATACATAATCTTTGAATCAAGGCAGGTCCAAGTTCTCTGAAAGGTTGATGAGCGCTGGGTTTTGGACGCTTGCCATTCGCACCTTTATCAGGAAGGGCCTTGCCATAATTAGTGAGTAAATGTCAGCGACCCTAGATACAAATTCAGGGTAATTGTATCGGATTGTATCTCTGGAGTTGCAAGGCGCCTGGCACCTGAGATACAATCTTGTGAAAAACCTTTGAAAATAGGCATAAACAAACATGTCCCTCATCCTGGAAATGTGTCTCGCCCACTTCAAACCTCTCATGACAGTTTAGTTAGGCAAACACGTTATGGTTCTCATTGGTCAATTTCTACCTGAAGGCCACCAGTATACATGTAGATATGGAGAGTTTCAGCTCTTCTCAAGAGAAAAGAAAATGGAAGAAGAGCAACTTAACCCCCTGACCTTGTACCCTCGACCGAATTGATACACGGGCCCTCCCATATTCTATTCTGGCATGACAGCCCACCAACCAAATACTGTATGAGGGTTTAAAGGTACCTTCAATGGTCTATACTTTTGCATGTATTTAAACATAAATACACCAAAGCTGCCTGCAAAGATCCCATATCTACGTCGGAGCATTCGATGTGCACTTTTGCAGATTGGGAACCCTAGCTGACTAGCGAGTTTATATTATTCTTTGACCTAGGTGTTAGCCGGCCACTCAGTCTCAGCAACATGTGAGATTGAGAATGATTGCTGTACATGTGAAACTATCTATGATGAACAAGCAGTTCAGGGTAACCAATTTAACCTTAGGCTCGACAGGCGAAAAAAAGTAAAAAGAGTCAACATCAGAGCGTATACCCCATGGCCATTCGCCTACCCATAAGTAGTCAAGTTAAAGGCAATATCAGGATTATTTTTGACCAGGGCTCAGTCCAGAATGTCGCAAGCCCGATTAAGCCTAGTTAGTTCAGGGTAACAACCTCAACTTTCAGGGTAACTCTCAAGTTAGATTGTGTTATCAATTTTTTGCTGATTAGTACCTCTAATTAACTCAGAACCCTTAAAATATTTTGTGAAAGCCTCAAGACTCAGAACTCCCCTTGTATTGCCTTTTCTGATTAGTGTTGCCTGGTCACCGGTTGCGACAAGGCCCCGGTTATCATTGCCATCTTTTATGGCAGCTTCTCCCCCTTCTTTAACACCAATATCGGCAACATTCTCCTGCCCAAACACAGTGCCCGTGTATAGGAAGATGTATACCTAGAAACCTCCACATTGTACGATCTTGTGGTCCCCTAGAAGATATATTCTATAAATCATACCCTTCATCTCCCTTATTACACTTCAAAGCATCCTTGGGGCCCATGAAAACTTTTTCGAGGATTTAGGTGCATGGTTATTGCCAGAAACTCTACGGAAATCTCAGGGCGGGCCCTCTGTACGGGCTTCTTGGTCAAATGACCGGAATGTAGTCCTATTCATGGAAAACTGCCTGTCAGTCAAATACAGGTACTAGGTAACCATAGATGTACCTTTTGAATCCTTGACAGTTCAGCCTCAGAAGTAGTATTACATTGGCGGCCAGCCACCGATACCTTGTGCTCATATGTGGGTATAATGTGAGCGATATGCCCGAACTACACCTGGCTGGCCCCATTGTGGCTTTCCTCAGGAGAAATTATAGGCTCAGCGATAGAAATACAACTCCTTCATATACACATTCCATGTGAGTTGTGTATAGAGAGATGACTGAAATTGGGCTTGGAGGCGTGTGAACCTGGCCACTCTACTCCGCCACCTTGCGATTGTACGGAATCTGTGCAACATCTAGACGTCATTTTAGTAACCAAGGTATCTCAAAGAAACTTTCAACATGAGGGCAGGGCGTAGTAAATACTCCACATCCTGAACCAACGTAGCAGGTATCCTTAATTATATAAACCTGTTAGTAATCTTCATCGAGTTAAGGCCAGTTACCCTGAGTTTCCAGATCCCACATGAGGTAAATAAGCGGGCGACAACTGACGTTTGGGAAGCTTAGTATTATGCTAACTTTCTCTCTTATACATACCCTCAGGTTAGCCATACACAACTTACCTATTGCCCCCTTTGCCCTGCCCAACTGCCCCCGAAATCGTTTGGGGGCAAATGGGAGTAATATTCAAAGGAATGGTAAATACCTCGATCAGCTGAGTAACGGTAGCTTGACCCTCACCCCCTCACACAATCTTCGCCTGGGGTGGCTCTCTCACATATTTACATATGAGGATTGGGGAGGGGGTGTCCCCTTCTAGTCTTCCCTATTTTCGACATATATATTCAATTATATATGTTGAAAACTAAAATAATAATAAAAGAACATCCGCCTCTAGTTAGTCCCGTGCCCACGCCCTGGGGAAGCCAAACCGGCAACACCACCCCAGGGCCAGAGTCTTCGTCTCCCAGGTTAGTGCAATTTATTTAGACTCGCTCTAACCAGATATTTACATAACTTACATACGAAAGGAGTGGGCAACAATACTTGGTGGGGCAGCTGGGACTCAATTCTCCAAAAAGACAACACAAGGGCCAAGTACAAACCACTCGGCCAGGGGCACACCCTTCATGGCAAGCCTCCTTATTGGCCGACCCAAGTACTTGACTGTATTACGAGAACTCTATATATAGCCTGGCAACAAGCTGTTTCTCGCCCCCACCAAAGCCAAATCCCAACATGATATCTTACGAAATTCCCCAATCATTCCCACCCACCCGATTTCCGTAGGCATAAATCACAACCCGAACTCATCCTCAGCTCAAAGTAATTTCGCCAGAGGCAGGGAAAACACTAAAGCAAGAAAATAAGTTCTCATCACCTCCCCCTCCTAGAAGTCTGATTACAAAGAAATATGAATGTTCAAAATGCAAATAAATGCAAATAATCCAGCATCGAGCCTCAAAGTATCCACAGAGAATAAAAAAAGGAATAGAGGTATAGTATAATAAAATGAAAGAAACCTGAACCCCAGTTACCCCAGTACAAGATCAGTTTATCAAACAATGTATCGTAAGCCGATTTAAGAAGGGAAGGCTCAAAAGAAAATGCCATCGGCACCTGCACAGCAGAGATAGAACACAAATGAAATAGGAAGAGATCTAGTCAGGCGCTCACAAGACCTCGAATATTGTTGCAACTAGGAATGCCATGGCCAAGGTTCCATAACCACCGAGTGCTAATAAAGGCGTTGCAGCACTCTTCTCTGTATTCTCTGTATTCTCAGTCTCGCCATAGATAGTTTGGTTCACAGTTTTGTTTTTGCTGGCATCTTGACTGAAGAAATAAGGCCGTTGGCTGGTGTCATCCCCTCCGAAAATTGGTGGTCCGTTTTGGTCAGGAATTTCACAGATGGCGTTTTCTGCACTTGGATCCTTGCACCTGGCCGCATGATCCCTTATCCTTTGCTCGTCCGAGGTATTGAAATACGCCTTGACGTATTGCACCAGCATGAATGCATCTTCTTCGGGAGGGCCACCAGACCACAATTTATTCCCATTGCTCCAGTGCGACATTACTATTTTCCCTGGTGCAGAGGGAATATACCTCTTGTCCGTCATATCCGCCAGCCATTGCCCATCAGCGTAGAAGGAAACTTTATCTGGCTGCCAATCAAAGCGGTATTCATGAACTGCTTTATCTGCCTCAAATGGGAGTTGGATGACTTTGAATGTCGGTGTGCTACTGGCATCCCCTCCCTTACTTAAAGAGAGGGGAGAGTGTAAAACCAGATTGATCGGAGAGGTTGTGTCATTCAATTGAGACGAAAGAAACTCCATGTCAATTTCTTGAGTGTCGTTTAGATACCTATTTCCATGTAAGTGAATACAGTCCATTGGAAGATTGACCGCGGCAACTTACCAAAAGAATGCACCGCATGTGCCACTGATACCTGTGGTCTTGATTCCCGCTCGGAAAGAGCCATATATCATGTCGGTTCGACAGCTATCTGCCTCGACAATACTGACATACTGGTCGCCAGGCTGAAGCTTTCTCACGTAGAGTTCCAGCCCTGCCTCTCTGCCCAGAATACCTTCATCAGACACAGACAGGTCCTTTGCTGGATTGGAGATCGCATTCCCAGGCACTGTCATTCGGCCGTACGGTCCCCGAGAGACATCACTGGCAATCTTCCATTCCTGAAGGACCCAATCTTTATTAGTTTTGATGTTCTTGAGCGTCGTAAAGTCGGATTCGAGGAGGTCGGTAAAGACAGCATGATCCCCTTCATCGGTCCGGTTGACGGAATAGCCACATTCGCAATCGGCTGCGGGATGACATATTAGAGCTGCCCGTGAGGATAGCACATGTGAATCATGTCCGCATTAGGACTAACATACCAGATGCAAAGCGTGCAAGACCTACCAAAATCCCAAAGAGACAAGGTTTTGATGAGAAACGCATGCTGGAAGTCGTAGCCGTGTATGAGAGAGTGGTAGAAGATAAAACTCGACTCTAATGAATGAAAATGCAGACCCCAAGCTGAGAGGAAATGAAAGTAAGGGGGATTGGCAATAGTAAAAACAAGTTGGTAGTGTGCCCCAGGCGCTGATTAAGGTATCAGGGTCCCTAAAACCAGAAGTGACTGTACCTGACGCTCCCACAAGCCGTTCCAGAATTCCTTTGGACCTCTACAATACCCCTGGTAGTCAGTATGCACACCTCAAGGGAAATTTTACGAGACCTGAGAGTCACGTCGGCAAGTGAATGTGAAGCAAGATGAGAAGGGAAGGGTGGAAGCAGCTCCCCACCGAAGGAGAGGTGTAGGCAGGGCTGGAGAAGACTCTGGCGAGAGGGCACCTGGCAAGATAATTGCCTGACACGCAGGAAGGCCAATAACGACAGACTTAAAGCCCCAGAATCCTTCACCTCACGTCAAGACTCCTGTCAACAGTACGCCGGTACAAGGAGAAGCGAGGCGGTGGAGTAGGTGGACAAGATCTTGGGTAGCATTATCTAAATGTTTTAAATTAAAAGTTTCTTCAACACTAGTATCCTCCAACGGTCTAGGAGATGAGTATCATATACAGACAGATGTGCGATGGGACACCCTGGTAACTGCAGCCACTTTTTTACCCCAACTCTCTGTAAGGGGCAGAATTGCTAGCGGTGTGGAACCATGATTGCTCTGGTACAACAGGGATATATAGGTACAGGCCATTCCATTTTGCGGAGACTATATAGAATGATGCTTATAGGATACCACGCCCGGCTTGGGGAAATTACACATATGTAGGTATGCATGATGTCTGATGCCGGCACTCACCTGTCATCTGCCAACCAGACATAAGTCATTGTGATTGGATAGTATCCGTAACTCAACCAGTGGTTCATTGACAGCTCCGTCTCAAATTCCTGGCCATGTGGGCATATAAGTGTGAGTGCGATACCTAGAGCAAGATGATTCTAGGTAATTCAAACAAGCTATATATAGACAAAGTGCCAAGGCGATGGGCAGGGACTGGTCCGGGGTTGGATAACCGTAGGTGGAGTCGTCAGAGGAGGGTCGTGCCAACCAGACTAAGTCGTCTAATGATTTACCAAAAAGTGCCAAGACAAGGCTTGACTAATCCCCGAGCCACCCTAGCTAGGCTGACATAATGCTACAAACGGAGTATGTATCCCACCTGACAAACTTTAGAGCACTTTATGATACGTATGTACGTGATCGGGTTCTTGATTTTGTTTCTTTTTTTGGCTGATAACGACGTTGGAGCAACCAATATAGGTATATTGCGGTTTTGAAATTGAAATTGAAAAAATGCCAATTCAGGCATACGAGGCACGCTTGCGTCAACATACCCCATGGCAAACACTTACCCACTACTTTCAGATATCGACGTAGGCAGAGCTGAGTCGCGACACTAGAGAAACACCTTTCTAACACCTCCAAAACTACAAAAGTAAGACATTGCCAACACATTCCACTACTTCCAGACCATTGGCATCATGATGCCGATCACTTAGGTACTTAGTGAATGTACCGGTACCTCGCATGGCCCCCATGCTCATGGCGCATCAGATTGCCGAGAGGGGTTAATTGCACTGTCGAATTTGAACCAATTAGCGAACGAGCGCGATAATGTTGCAATTGTGACATAAAAAACAACTTTGGGATTGAGGGGCCGTAGGGGTTGATAGTCTCTGGGAACTGCATCCCCCTACTTGAACGAAAGGGGCTTTTGAAGTTTCCAATTATGGCAACAATTACTTGCAATAATATTCCTCGCACTTGGGTCTAAACTCACAGTTTTCATATGCATTATCAGTACCATTTTCATTACATCCATATTACCCACTGGGGTTTCGGCTTTATGTGAAATTGAAGTATAATAGACCCCATTTTGCCGCCAAAGTTATCAATAAGAACCGGGCGCACCACCGAGATTATCAGGGTAATAGTATCAGGCGAGGGATTTCATGTAAATGAAGTCTAAATAGGGGATCTAAAATTTTAATGTAACTACTTAATAATCTGATTGACACAAGAGATGCCACTTGGTGGATGCAGGAATTGAGTTTTAACTGAATCTCATATGGCTAAAAGTACAGCACGACAGCCATTCACTCCGCTGAAACGTCTGCACCAGGCTTTAGCCCTAGCCTTGTTGTTTTACAGACCAAAAACACCATTGTCACTCATGTACCTGGGAGTTTAACTATCAATCTCTTGTTTGCTGGAATATTACTAGATTCCCCTGGTGCACTTCAACACGCTTCATGCTGCCATTGAAGCTGCCTGGATACGTTTTTTTAACACTCAACATACCGAATTCTTCGAAATGGCATTATAAATACTTCAGTACCCTGCTTAGTATGCACGTTCATCGGTTTAAAAAAAACATAGTTATAATCCAACCCAGGGGGTTCTTGGTGGGATATTCCAGTCTTCCGTATGGGGCAGTCTCACATTACAACATCCACCCCATCGGCTGACAATGGTTCACAAGTGCTGGCCTTGTGACATATACTGAACGAGAGTTTATAGACCACACCACTTCTAGTACATCATACTTAATTAGGCCTACTAGACCTCAGTCAGCCATAGTATCCTATAATCCGGTGGGTCCCTCGTACAAAAAGTGCACAACCCTCTTCTCATATATAGCTATAGCTCAATAGCACAAGCTACGGCTAGATGGATACTTACTTACTAAATACTAAGCGACATTAGTGCCCATATTACCAAACAAAACCAGTTCATTACCCTGAATTCTCTTCATCGATTCTCAATCCAAAATCCACAGATTAGTTAGCACCACGACCCGAGTGTGATATTCCGGTCAATCGCCAGCTTCACCACATCAAATTAATATATGCTAAGCTTTAGTACATACAGTGCGTGGGAGAAAGTGAGGACGCACCGCGCTACATAATTTGCAGGGGGTTGCGTCCTCACTTTCCCCCACGCATTGTATATGGCAGGATATAGGTATGCTACGATAGTGGTAAGTATGTTGTAAATGTAGCAAGCTCTTATTACATGCATGTAGTATTCACTAATCGTGACACCAACAATAATACCACTACCATTACCCTGAACTGCTAGGGAATATCACGTGTTCTCACACTGTATCTATTGGGTCATGACATTCTAGCCCTCAAGCCTTAACCCCCAAGCCTTCTGAACCTCCCCCTCAACACCTACCCCCAGCACCTTCACCGCCTCGTCCCCCACTACCCAACAGCCTCCCAAAATCCGGGCTAACAACAAACCTCCCCCTCACCTGGCCCAAACTCCACACACCCCCAACCATCTTCCCCGTCTTTGGATCCACCACACCCTTATTAATTACCCCCAGCACGCCACCCTCTTCCTCCCCTTCCTTCCCCGACCCCGTACCTAACTCCTCCGCTGTACCTGACCCTTCCGCTGTCCGCTTCGGGGTAGGATTCATAACCACTATATCCTGTAGAAACTCGCACTGCGCGCCGCGGGTGACTGTCATTTCGATGGGTTGTGCCCCACCGCCACCACCTGGGGCGGGAGCTGGGGTTGGTTGATTATGTGAAGGTTGTGATGATAATTGTGGTTCGGGATTTCCCCACAATATTGACACCCTCCCCGAGCGATGGACCCTCAGCTGACCAACTACTCCCTGCGGCAGCACCTGTCTCTCTACGTCTCGCAGGCCAAGCGGGACTTTCTTCTTTCCCCAAGCTGGCTTCCTCTGCCCTGGTTTAACTGGCGCATCAGTATCCACAACCGTATCCCCGCCTACACCCAGACCTGGAGGTTCAATCCTCTCCAACGGCGGCACCACGGTCGGGAACTGGAAGAAGAATAAATCTCCATTCTTAATCCCCTCCAAATCCCCTCCTACTGCTCTTTCGTCCTCCATACTATCCTCCCCACCAGCTAACCTAGGAGCATTCATCCCAAGCTCCCTCAGCATCGCCAACCGATCCTCCTCTTCCATTTTAATCTCCATTTCCTCCTCCGGGCTCAAAACATGGCTTTGGGTTCTCCTCCTCCCCGTACCAGAACTCTTACCTCGACCTTTCCTCTTCGTTTCTGGGGATTGCGATGGTTGTTTGAGGGGAACCCTTTTCGATAGTTCGGGTGTGGGGAGATGGGGTGTCGGCATTGGGTGTTGTAGAGCTCCTGGTACACCAAGGTCTATAGGAGGGGCGCTAGCTATAGCCATATCCCAATCATCCACAGGTTCAGCCTTCACTTTGACTTCTTCATCTTCTTCTACTCCCCCACACAGACCAGCCAAGTCAAGGAAAAATCTAAAAGTTAGAAAAGGAAAAAGGAAAAAGAAATAAAAAGCAAGGAGATAACATAGTGCACATACCTCCGTGCTCGAGCTTGACTCTCCTTCCCCACCCAACTCCCTTGCCTTTCTTCCCCGTCGTCTCCGGATCCTTAAATATTGGGATTGCTCTCTCCTTTTCCTCGTGCCTATACCTCTCCACCCTTAGTGGAAACATAACTGGCATCTTCTCCCTCTTCACCACAACTTCCCCACCGCCCTCATCCTCTTCTTCTTCTGAGTCCACCAGATCCTCAATTCTCTCTACATTCACCTTCGGTCCCCCATCACTTTCCTCGTCGGTTTCCGAGTAATAATCTGGATCGTCCCTTTCACTCTTGGCCCGAACCCCGCCGTCATCGATAGTTATCCCGCGAGATTTTTTGGATTTAGATGTAGCCGTGCGTAACTCGGCGCCACGCTCATGGATGACTTTGCTTCGACCGCTTGTGATGCTGCCCAGGGCGAAGGGGCCGCTAGCGGTGCTGACTACGGATTGGTAACCGCCTGCGGCGTCGGAGCCGCCGCGCCCACGGCCGCGACCACGGCCTCCTCTGCTCCGACCACGAAAATCACCGCCACCGCGGGGACCACGGGAGGAGAATCCGCCTCGAGTGGTGGTCATATTGGGGGTAGTGCTGGGGTCAGTGCTGGAGTTGGGAATGCTGGAGGGGGCGGCTACCGTGGCTTCGAGCTTGGCCCGTTCTCTGTTGTGGGGTTTGGGCACTCAGTCAGCTAGCTTTGTCCCCTCCAACCCTCTATTGTCTTATCCACCGTCCACCCCTCAATTCCAGCGTGAACTTACTCCGCCGTCTTCCTCACCACTGCCTTCGGCTTAAACCTCAACGGCGCCTTCCCCTTCAGCCCCGCCCCCACCATGCTCGGTGCCGGCGTCCCACTTGCACTCCCGCTCCCAGGCGTAAGCCTCAAGCTATCGAGTCTTCCGACCGGAGGAGCGATTGACCGTGTTGTAGCTGCTGTATTCACTACTGTTGTCGACGGCACTGCCGAGGACTCGCCAGCTGGAGTGATTCTCCCTGCTGTCGATGCCAATGTGGTACTGTCTGCTGCTGCTGCACCTCCCCGTCCACCTCGTCGGCCACTGGGTGGGGCTTTTGGCTTGACTTGCAACTTTGGAGGCATGCTGGTTTAATCTAAGTATGGGGGGGTGGGCTCGTAGATGGATGACAGGGCGTAGAGTCATGTCTAACAGCTCCCACCCCACAAAATTAAGAATTTTAAGCCTCATCTTGGCTTCTCACGTGATTCTCAGCCTCAAGTAAACCCTGCCCTGCCAAGCCGCCACAGCCCGTTAACCAAACCGGAAATTGGCAACGACACCTCTTGGCGACCAGGGTCTGGCACAAAAGTTTTAGTCCGGCTCCCCTCCTCCATTCGTAAGAATCGAATTTTGAAATGTTCGAATACATTTATAAAATTCAATTTAAAAGGGTAAAACACCTGTAGATCTTATTAAAACAATCGTATCTGCCGGAAGAGCTGTGAAGGATTTGCTTTACTACGTGGCCTAAGTAGGTGAAATCAAAATCTGGGGTAACGATCGAATGCTCGCATATACTTTATACAGACATGCATCCCAACCCACACAACCACCACACCCACGCGCCGTTCTTCTTCCCCTCCCATTGGCCCCAGGATAATATGTAAGATAGTAATATATATGTAACCCTATATTTATTTCGCGAACCATGGGTCGAAAAAGCGTGAGGGAAATTAGACTAAAGTGTTGGACACTCAGGCTACCATTGACATGCATATCATGTCGCTGGCGCGGAAACTGAGAATATACAAATATACATAAGTAAGCATGCCCGGTAGGCTACTAGTATGTCGGTACTTAGTGGGTGGGGGAGGGTGGCCTGGTTACGGAGGGGCTAACATAAAAATCATCGAGTGCGGGGTAGGTAGTTAATATTTCCCTAGAAATGAGGCTTATCTTACAATTATATCACCACCAATTGCAACCCAATCTAGATCTCCCTCAACTGAACGCACCATTATCGCCATCGGTATCTGGTATCCCAGCTAGAGTACAGGTATACGGTAGCTCGGCCCATGCCCTATCCAGATTCCATCCAATGATTCGAGGGAAAAAAAAAAAAGCTAATTATAAGCATGACTGACGCAGAACGCCTACTCTAGCATGCACACATGCATGCACGTCTGACTTGCACCACATGCATTACTCTATGAACCAAATATCACTCTATCCCTATCGTGATAAAATATTAATGTAACACAATCCAATCAATGAAAAGTAGCTTGTCTTACTATACAGAAGAAAGGTATACGCCAACGGTATGTGTGAACCCTCCCCGACTGGCATCCGCACCAACGAGAGGTCATAAATGAGTCACATCATAAACATAGCCACTTGAGCGTCCACTCTAAGTAGTCGTATAGTCCGGCTTCACGGGCGCACAACAAGTAGTTCGGCATTTCTGCCGCCTGGGGCTAGATCTGGCCAGTTAACTTTGATGCTGCGCCAGCCGATTGATCGGCCTCGGCCGCACGGAAGTAGCCTATCTGAGCCTCGGCATCCCGAGTCCGCGCAGGCAGCACATGACCCTCTCTCACAGCAATCAACACTACCTGCTCGTATTTCATGTGTATAAAAGTCTAAAAACCCAACCAACCAACCGGCCAACCGGCCAACCTAACCAAATCATCATCAAAAACAATAAAATGATCAACACACATACAAGGAAAAGAAAAATCCACATTTATCTCAGGCCATCCCACTCCCTTAATCATCCAGATCCCCGCTACCATCATCCAGATCCATATACCCCGCGCATACACAACCCCACCGAGCAGAGTAGAGTCAAATTCCTCCCATCAGGCCCGGTTACCTCCCATAACCAGGCCCACCTCCCATCCCGGCGAGGCAAAAAAAAGCTATACATAGCCCAAGTATAAAAAACAATGATATAACCGCCACCGCTGCATCTTATCACCTCCCAGTCATCAGTTGAGAAAAAGCGTTAACTACAAAAGATATAAAAGGAAAACCCCCATGTTTTTTTGATTGATAGGAAAAGAGTAAGGGAAAAAACATAAAAAAGCAACCAATCGCTGAAAAATAAAATAAGAGAAAAGCAAGCAACTTTTCATATAGACTGACGAAAAACATACTTACCTCTTTCTTCTTCTGCATGTGCATCCAGCTTGTCTGTCGCCTCTCGATCTGCGAATCGCGGTGCTTGCCCAAAATATATAAACATCACCAATGAGATTACAGGGGTTTCAAGAACGTAGCGCGCAAGGACCAATACCAAATCCATTGACGAGGAACGTGAAATAAGTAAGCCAACCGCCCCTCGTATGATAAACTACCTTGTTCAAGGCAAACAATAAAAAATAAGGCGCTAGCATGAAAAGCGGAGTTACATGAAAACGCACATGTCGTCAAAAACCCTGGTATCTTGAATCCGAACTAAAATTAGAACCGGATTAAGCCTAGTGCTTCGTTGCAATCTTCTTCTTGGGTTTCATGGCCTTCTTTACACCACCAGTCCCAGCAATAGCCCCAAGTTTCTTTGCCGCTCCTGCTCGTCCCCGCCGCGTCCCGCTCTCATCTTCAGAGATGCATCCATCAATGCCGATACCAGCATCCTTGCACCTCTGGCATGGCCTTTGGCGATCACATCCCTTCTTGCTCTTCCTGCATCGCTGGCACCGGGGCTTTGGCTTCTCGATGTCCTCCTCTTGTGGAGCCACAACAACTGAGGGGCTAAAGCTGTCAGGATGGTGCGAGATAATCCCAGAGATAGGAGTAGGAAGGCTAGAAATGGAGGCAGTAGTAGACCGTGACTTTTGCGCAATTGATGGGTTGGATGAAATTGACTGTGTTCGGTGCAATGTTGGGGATGAAGGTGAAAGAGGACCCTTCCCGATGGTGGTCTTTGTGGCATGGTTAAATGCAGTGAACAAAGTAGTAGTGGGCTTTGACTTTGGCTTCGCCGTGATCTTTTGCGCCGGTTTGACAACACGACTGCCCTTTACTTGACTCAAAGACTTGCTCTTCCCTAATCCCTCTGCCACAAACTTGTGCACCCCATAGTTCATACGGCTAAGCGGGCTTTGCTCTTCATCCACATAATCTCCATCATCCTCTTCATCCTTCTCTACAACATAGGTCTCATCTCCAGCATCATCGTTATCATAGTCCTCTTCATCGCAACTGTCGCCTCCGTGGTGATGGTGCTGGTGCTGATGCTGTTGGTGTTGCTGCTGGGTATGCTGCAGGGGCTGGTAGACCGGGTAGTGATATTGCTCCTTCTGAACCGTCTCTGGTGTTTTACATTGAGTCTCCTCATTATCGCTTGGAATTGTAGAGTCATAGCTGGGGAGAATCTCGTTCAACGACTTATACTTCTTCTGGTTCCTGGGGTAGCTGAGCTCCTGGTATTCCTCCGCTGGAGGGGGTAACTCAGGAAGTTCAGTAGTATCGCTTCGAGCTTCATCGCCCTGGTCTTCGGAGCAACTCCCCGCATCGTCCGCCGTCTCATCATTCTGAGATGGTGAGTTTGATGTAGACACCTCACCCAAACGCATGAGCTGTAAAGCGACATCCTCATCTGAAATATCCGTAGCGATTGTTGGGGCTGGGGTCGGGAAATTCGGTCCGCTTGGTCTACCAGAGTAAAAAGAGGGTGGTGGATGGCTGTAACCATAAGAGTAGGGAGAAATACTGTTAGGGGTATGTTGCTGGTAGTAACCATATTGGTTGGTATGTGATGGAGTGGTGGTTTGTGGGTTGTTTGCGGGCCGTGTGGGACTATATGAAGCTGGATGTATTGGCTTAGAAAAGAGTGGAAGTTCCTGTAGACATATTTAGCATAACCACCCTTGTTTTCCTTCACGAGCAGTAATACATACTGCGGAAGAGAATTTTGCCCGCTTTCTCCGGGAACCCTCTACTATATTGTCAAGTGAAATGTCCGCGCTGGCGACGGGTTCCAACCTGTTTCCTTTGCCATCTGTTTGACCAGACTGCAGCAAATGTGGGTGTTGCTGATAGAGCTTATGATCGTGAACATATTCATCCACAAGCTCCTCCACCGCTGGGTGTGAATGCCCCGAAATCTGCCGCTTCATGCTCCTTGAACGTCCACCATTTGTTCCATTTGTACTACCACTCCTCCTACCTCGCCCTGAACTAGGGCTAATACTTCTAGCATACTGCGACACCATCGGTGCCCGGTTTGGAAGTCCATACCCACTGATATGCCTTGATGGATGGGGAGCATTGCTTTGAGAAGACGCAAAGGGATGTTGCTGGTATCTCAGATCAGGTCTCAGATCAGGGGTGACAATGACTGTGAACTCCGATGATCGCATACACTCTTCCAGTCCGACAGTAGCAAAGGTCTGATCGCCCTTCACATAGCGGATGATATCCTCGGTGTGGAGGCCAAAAAAGGTTCGCACCAAAGTATCAACGTCAGTGGTGGTGAGAGTGGGACGAAGAGCCAGGCGCAAAGGTATCCGAGCGTGTGAGGTGCAATGAAAAAGAGTTTCCTTTGCTTCGTCATTTGGTGGCAATTGCTGAAATTGTGCGACCTTGTATGGTGCTGGCATGGGTGGAGTACGGTAGGGCCGGGTGGGAAGGTCTTCTGTGAGTAAGCCCGAGATTTCCATGACGATTAGGAATGGTAGCTGATATTTTTGGTGATGCTAAATGAGGTGAGGGAAGGTTCTCTAGATGCAGAGATATGGGGCTGCTGATAAACTAAATAACCAAGGATTGCAAGAGTGCGTTGGCACTTAGTTGTTAGCCTTGCAGCACTGCACAGAAGGGTGCAGCTTTTTGGATCCTGTTCAATAGGGCTATGGTTAGCCGTCTATGCAATTCTGGCGGCCTCCAAAGGACGTTGGGGGATTGAAACGACAGAATATTCAGCTTGCCAAAATATAGCGAAGCGAGAAAGTCACAAACAAGGCAGGAGCGTGAAGTGCGACGCTTCCTAGCTATGGAAGCAAGGGGGTGAACAATGAACCGAGTCTCTCACGCTCACAAAACAACGCAAGCAAAACGGTAGCGAGGGTAGTAGATGTGCTAATCTGAGAGAATTGCAACTGTCAAAGTGCAAAGTACCGTTGTTCTTTGATAGAGTAAGAGACTATGGATTGTGGTATGATATTGGAGGAGGAGAGGTGGTGGATTGTGAGGGAGCTGTACGTAAAAAGCAGGGGGAAGTAACAGGAGAGTATGCCCGCTTTGCGACAGCGAAGTGCGACAACAAAAATGGGGGGTCATCGGAACGGAATTGGAAGAAGGGGCCACTGGATCTCGCGAATGAGAGGGACTTACGCAGCTTGCTTGAATGGATCGCCCCAACAGCGTGCAAGACAGTTGGCTATCTCCTGGAGGAGGGGAAACCAACGACGGAAGGGGGGGGGGTGCAGCAAAGCAGTCAAGGTAAAGCGAAACAGAGTTGACCAGTGTCCAGAGGTGATTTCTTGTTGGCTACAGTGCTTGCCTTAGGTCGTTCGTTTACTGCAGGTTGGCCACAATGTATGAGCCTGCGATCGTAAGTAAATGCCTAGAAAAAGGTGTGGGGCTTTGATTTGAAGGAGCTGAGGCAGGTCTAAGGGATATGTGAAAGGCAGGGAGGGTACTGGAGGGGTTTGTGGGAGCGTGAGAATGTGGTACGTGGTTTGGCATACAGAGGACCTTGTGAGGGAGGGAGGGGTTGGAAGGGAGCGAAAGGGTGTGTGCAGGAGGGGAGCAGCTTATGTCGTTACTAATGGAACAGGGCAGGAAATACGTACAGCAGGTGAACGGATAGAGCCAGACAGAAATGGATAGGAAAGTAGCGATCGGATAGTATGAGGAGCGGCAATATGGCCGCTTGTATGGTGGGGGATGGGTCCAACGATCCAGGGGAGTGGTTTGCGCGGATCGGAGCAGTAGGATAAAGATAAAATAGCGGCAGCGCAGCAGCGACTGGAGGCGGAAATGTGCTGCAGGTATATGTGGGAGTTGGCTGGCGGTATTGGCTGGTTTCGAGATATCTCAGCTTTGCAGCAGTAGGGCAATATGTATAAGGATGTAACTATAGTAGTGCGCTCTGCCCTTTAGCACCACGAAGCCCCTGGCTGGACTGCTATTGTGTTCGCTTTTCGCCGCTGTGGGGAGAGGAGAGAGTTCACGAATGTCAAGAGTTGTGTGCTAGGAAGAT